>Ga0316205_10000210_pt1 | contig 123954 bp, 119 predicted proteins | sample 3monthpyrite_MG_FD_204941 | JGI IMG/M metagenome (GOLD analysis project Ga0316205, IMG submission 204941) | Microbial mat bacterial communities from mineral coupon in-situ incubated in ocean water Damariscotta River, Maine, United States -... | ecosystem: Environmental > Aquatic > Marine >...
TTGTGGTTATAGAGAGCAGGCCACGCCCAGCCCCCATTTCGAACCTGGAAGCTAAGCTGCTCATCGCTGATGATACTTACCGCTACGCGGTTGGAAAACTAGGTCGCCGCAAGGGGTTTCTCTCTTTATTCACTTTCTGATAAATCTCTTTTTATTAATTCGCTATATAATTTTGTTAGATGTTTGCCAATTTTTTTCTGATAACCATTCCAATTATGATATGCCTGTAGACGTTTCATAACTTGTGGTTTAATCTCAAAAACATTTAAATCACTATCGTATGCTTTTTTAGCTTCTTCTTTAAGAACCTCTAAATAATTTAAAAAAGGTTTTAACGTTGTATTTAAACTTCCAGACTCTCCATGGCTTGGTACATAAAGTTTAAATTCTTTACCATTTTTTATATTCTCTAATAACTCAATATTGCCAAGTATACTAGATTTAGAATCAAAAGTTCCAAGACAGTTTTTTAGTAAATTAACACCTAAAAAAATAGTCTGACTATTAACGTGTTCAATAATTATGTCAGATTTTGTATGTGATGCATTAGGGTGATGAATTATAAAATGCTCATTATCTATTGTAAGTTTTTGATTATTTTTAAGTGAATATTGAGGATAACTAAACTCTTTAGTTCCTTTTAAATTATTGTCTAATTTATTTAAGATGTTATATCGTTTTTGAGCAAAACCATCTTTATTCTCTTTAATCATAAGAGCATGTGCATATATTTTTACATTTGGATATTTTTCTTTAATACTTTTATTTGCAAACCAATGGTTCCCATATTTGTCTGTATTTATAATTGCAATAATTGGCTTTTTGCTAATTTTTTCAATTTCTGTCAAAACTTTTTTTCCTACATTGTAATTTCCACCAGGATCTATAACAATTAATCCATGTTTACTTACTATTAATGATGGATTATTTACAAAACCCTCATTGTCTTTATTTGGTCTTTCAGTTGGCCCATGTATTACATAAACGTTTTGATTTTCTTTTTTAAATTTAAAATTACCATAGTGATTAAGTTTAAACGCATTTGCACTTATGGCTAGTGTTATTAGTACTATTAAAATAGTTATTAAATTTTTCATGATTTATCCTTATTATATTTAATATAATTTTAGTCTATATATGATTTATCGGATTTAAAAACAAAAACTTTATGATTTTAGAACAAAAAGTTATTTATGTATCATTTATTTATACATTTATAAAAAATTTAGTATATTTTAGAAGTTTTTATCAATTCTTAAACTATTTGTAAGTACAATACCGCGCTTTGTTCTATTCGAGCACAAATTCAAATGGTACCAATTCTTAAATTGGTTGCATTCATGGGCTAGATCTCATGATGTGGATATGGGTATCATAAGAAAAAACCAAATTACACAAGGAGCCATTATGGTTACTATGAAAGACTTATTAGAATGTGGTGTTCACTTCGGACATCAAACACGTCGTTGGAACCCGAAAATGAAAAAATATATTTTCGGCGTTCGTAAAAATATTTATATTATTGATTTACAAAAAACTTTACGTTTTTTCCGTTATACATATACTGTTGTACGTGATGCTGCGGCTGAGGGTAAAACAGTTCTTTTTGTTGGTACTAAAAAACAAGCACGTATTGCTGTTCGAGATGCAGCTGAAAAAGCTGGTATGCCTTACGTTGATAACCGCTGGTTAGGTGGGATGTTAACTAACTTTCAAACTATTCAAAAATCAATTCGTAAATTAGAAATTATTGAGCAGATGATTGAGAGTGGTCAGGTTGAACTTCTTACAAAAAAAGAAGCGTTAATGCTTGCACGTAAAAAAGAGAAATTACAAAACTACCTAGGTGGTATTCGTAATATGAAAAAACTTCCAGATATGATTTTTGTAGTTGATGCTGTTAAAGAACACATTGCAATTGCAGAAGCTCGTAAACTTGGAATTCCTGTTGTAGCTCCACTAGATACAAACTGTGATCCTGATGTCATCGATTTTCCAATTCCTGGAAACGATGATGCTATTCGTTCAATTCAACTTTTCTGTAAAGAGATGGCTGAGGCTGTTAATGAAGGTAAAGCTATGAACGAAGCAGAAGAAGAGGTAACTGAAGTTAGCGAAGAAGAGGTAGCTGAAGTTGTTGTAGAAGTAAAAGAAGAAGCAGCTTCTGAAGAAGCAGTAGTAGAGGAAAAATAATGGCAGTAACAGCAGCACAAGTTAAAGAGTTAAGAAGCGCAACAGATGCTCCTATGATGGATTGTAAAAAAGCTTTAGTTGAATGTGATGGTGATTTTGATAAAGCTGTTGAGTGGTTACGTGAACGCGGTGTAAGTAAATCAGCTAAAAAAGCTGACCGCATTGCTGCTGAGGGTTCGATTGGACTTAAAATAGCTGATGATTTTTCAAAAGCAACTTTAGTTGAAGTAAACTCTGAGACTGATTTTGTTGCTCAAAATGAGGGTTTTAAAGACCTTGTTTCTATGAGTGTTTCACAAGCATTTGTAGAAGATTCAAAACACACAGAAGCTCTTCGATCGTCACAATATGAAGGACGAGATTTTAGTGCTAGTTTTGATGAGGCTGTAGCTAAGATTGGTGAAAAAATTGAAGTACGCCGTATTAACACTTTAAAAGCTGATGAAAATACAGTTATCAATGGATATGTTCATTCAAATACTCGTATTGGTGTAATTGTCGCTATTAAATGTGATAGTGCCAAAACTGCTGAAGCTTTAATCCCTATGGCTAAAAATGTAGCTATGCATACATCAGCAATGAAGCCTTCAACATTAAGCTACAAAGATTTTGATGCTAAATTTGTTGATGAAGAGACAAAAGGTCGTATTGAAGCGATTAAAAAAGAGAATGAAGAGTTATCTCGTTTGAAAAAACCTTTGAAAAATATTCCAGATTTTATCTCTATGTCTCAACTTACTGAAGATGTTTTAGCTAAAGCTGAAGAGAAAATTAAAGCAACTTTGAAAGAGCAAGGTAAACCAGAAAAAATCTGGGATAAAATTGTTCCAGGTCAACTTGCTCGTTATATTGATGATAATACAACATTAGATAAAGAACAAGCACTTCTTGATCAAAACTATGTTCTTGATGATAAAATGAATGTTGCTGAGGCTGTTGGAGCTGCTGGTAAGGCAGCAGGTGGTACAGCTGAAGTTACTGCATTTATTCGTTTAGAAGTTGGTGAGGGCATTGAGAAAAAAGTTGATGACTTCGCGGCAGAAGTAGCTGCTCAAATGGCATAAGTGAGGATTTTCCTTGCTTATCCAAGCTTCTAATCTCTCTTACTCCTACGACTACCCCCTTTTTACAAATGTATCATTTTCACTAGATAGTTCTGAAACTTTAGCAATAGTTGGAGTTAGTGGTAGTGGTAAATCTACTTTAATGCACAATTTAGCAACTTTTTTAAAACCACATACTGGTGAAGTAAAACTATTAGATTTATCTGTTTATGAACTTTCAGAAAAAAAGTTAAATAGACTACGTCGTTATGATGTTGGAATTGTTTTTCAGTCACATTACCTTTTTAAGGGTTTGAGCGCTCGTGAGAATATCGATATTTCTGCAATATTAAGTCTACAGAAAGTTGATAGTATTTTATTAGAGCGTTTAGGTATTGCTGATTTGATGGAACAAAAAGTTACACATCTCTCAGGTGGGCAGCAACAACGTGTTTCAATTGCAAGAATGTTAAGCAAAAAACCTAAAATAATTTTTGCAGATGAGCCTACTGGTAACCTTGATGCAAAGACAGCTTCAGAAGTTATGGATGTTCTTTTTGAATATGTAAAAGACAAAAGTGCTGCTTTGGTATTAGTAACACACGATACAGCATTAGCAAAAAGATGTGATAGTGTATATGAATTAAAAAATCAAACCTTGGCAAAATTAGTGTGATTGACTTTGTTAGGTTTATAACACCTGAATATGTAACCTCTTTTTTCCTTCTATTTGTTCGTTTTGGCGCTCTATTTACATTTATGCCCTTTTACTCTCATCAAAGTATTCCAATCCAAATTAAATCAGCACTTGCTTTTTACATGACACTTATATTTTTTCCTCAAGTTCAGAATATACATGGAGAAATTGAATTAGTTTGGCTTGTTGGGGCTATTGTTGGAGAGTTAGTTCTTGGACTTTTTGCTGGACTTATTTTACAGATAGTTATAAGTGTTTTAATGTTCGCAGGTGAACAAATGGCTTTTATAATGGGTTTTACATTGGCAAATACAATGGACCCACAAACTAATACACAAGTACCAATCTTGAGTGGCTTTTTTAATTTTCTAGCCCTTATGATACTTTTAGCCTTAGATGTACATCATCTAATTTTAGAGTTTATTGGTCGCTCTTTAGAGGAGATTCCTCCTGGTTTTATAACATATAGTGACAATGTACTAGAGTATATCATTAAGGCTATGTCACATTTTTTTGCGATTGGTTTTTCAATCTCTTTTCCAATTATTGCTCTTTCTCTTTTAGCAGATATAATTTTTGGAATGCTTATGAAAACAATGCCTCAATTTAATCTACTTGTAATTGGATTCCCTATTAAAATTGCTGTTTCATTTACTGTTTTAATTGCAATATTGACAGCTATTATGTACAATTTTAAAATAGAATTTTTAGAAGCATTTAACTCTCTTCAGTTACTATTTTAAATAGTGTATGCTACTTTGCAAAATTTTATTCATATTTTTTTTGTATTGTCTAATAATTTCATCATCTTCACTACATAAAACGGACATACTATCAATCAAGCATAAATTTTTTTCATCAAATAACATCGCTGTTTGATTCTCTATTGACGTGCATATAACATCTATGTGTTTATGTAAGGTCATTTTAAATATACTCTTCTTTAGTTTTTCACACTGAGTAATTATAGTTATATTAATATCATTTCTTCTTATTATGAGCTTTTGAATGTTGAATTTAAGGACATTGGCAGATATTAAAATCTTTTTTTTACTTTTGTTTATAGCTGTTTCTATTGCATATTGGGCTATATTATCTTGAGCTGGCAAAAAATATAGTTTACTATTTGCATTGAGTGTGTTGAGTAGTAATATTTGAAAGAAAAATATCATATTAAAGGTAGTTTGTGTTAGATTCAAATGAATATCTTATCTTTTTGAGGTACAATATTGTATTGTATTATACCTGATGAATGGGAAAATGATGAAAATTGCATTGCTTAACTCAAATCCAGTTGTTGGAAAACTGGTTACATTGAGCGCTAAAAAAACTTCGGATGAACTTAGTCGCTTTGAAAGTATCGAAGTAATTGAAGCTGGTGAGTATGACTTGCTCCTTATTGATGATGCTTTATATAGTGATGATTTACTAGAACAGGTACGTTCGAAAATGGACTTTGATAAAGTTGGCTTAATTGCATCTCGTGACTTCGCAGCAGATTCAAGTGAATTTGATTTTACAATGAATAAACCATTTTTACCTACAGATATGGTAGATATTTTATCTAACATATCCTCTTCAGAAGAGAATGTTCCTGAAGATGATGAGGAAGATTTAAGTGCTGAAGATATGGGAACACTCTCAGAAGATGGTGATGATTTAGACTTTGGTGGGTTAGATGATATTGATGATAATGCTGAATTAGAGTTAGATGATACTGACTTGGAGTTAGATTTAGATGCCTCTGATGATGATTTAGGTCTTGATGATTCACTGCTAGATGATGAGTTAGGAGATTCTGAGGGTGATGATTTAGGTCTTGATGATTCACTGCTCGATGATGAGTTAGGAGATTCTGAGGGTGATGACTTAGATCTTGATGATTCACTGCTAGATGATGAGTTAGGAGATTCTGAGGGTGATGATTTAGGTCTTGATGATTCACTGCTCGATGATGAGTTAGGAGATTCTGAAGGTGACTTGGGTGATGATGTGGCTGATAATGATTCATTAAGTGAACTTGCATCAGAAAGTGATGATTTGTCCTCTTTAGAAGAGCCAGAAGAAGATGATAAAGCTACAGATAAAGATGAGAGTAGTCTAGAACTAGAAGAGGATGTTTTAGATTTAGATGAGTTAATGGATGATAATATTTTAGACGATGAAGCTGAAAGTGATAATCTTGGTAGTGTAGATGATTTACTTAAAGATGAGAATTTACTTGGTGATGTATCTTTAGATGAAATAGATGAAGCTATATCTAGTTTAGAAGATGATAGTGAGGAAGAGGGTGATGAGACTGTTGAAGAGGTTAAAGATATTCTCGACACTATGGATGAAGAGGACGCTGGGACAGAAGAGTTAGAAGTTAGTACTTTAGATGAAGAGTTAGAGGGTGGAGTATTGGATGAGACACAAGTTAATGAAGTAAAAGAGCTTTTAGATGATGATGAGGCAATTGCTGAGTTATCTGATGAATTAGTAGAAGATGATTTAGAGACTGTGTTAGATGAAGATATAGAAGATGATTTAGCTGATGTATATGAGAATGATTTATTAGATGAGACACAAGTTAATGAAGTAAAAGAGTTTTTAGATGATGATGATGAGGCAATTGCTGAGCTATCTGATGGATTAGTAGAAAATGATTTAGAACCTGTGTTAGATGAAGATATAGAAGATGTATTAACTGATGTAGATGAGAATGATTTATTAGATAACATAGATGGTGAAGAGTTCAACTTTGAAGAGTTACAAGATGAAAGTGAAGATGAGAATAATGATGTTTTAGATGGTGACAATGCTTTATTAGTTGATGATGAACCAGAGTTAGTTCTTGATGAATCGAGTAAATCTAATATTGATGATGATATTTCTGATATGTTGAATGAAGATGACAGTTTATCATCTGCTGAAGATTTATTAGATGAAATTACTGATGAGCTTGAAGAGAATACTCTCGATGGTAAAATGGATAATCTTAAAACAGAAGCTCAGAGTGAAGCGACTGAAGTTGTACTAAATGAAAATATTGATGATTTTAGTGGGATAAGTCAAACAGATATGCTTTTAGCTTTAGGTGAAGACGCAGGCGTAGAAGAGATAGATAAAAAAGATGAAGAAGATGTTATTGAGAGTAAAGTTGATATTGTAGATGAAGAGACTACATCTTCAATAGATGAAAGTACTGAAGTATTGCGTCAAATACTTGATAAATTTGAAAACAAAGAGTTTAGAAAATCATTAGATGGAATGGAGATGACAATTAAAATTTCATTCAATGAGTCAAAATAAATGATAGATAGTGGTGCAATTTTAGTAATTTCTGGTCCTAGTGGAGCTGGAAAAAGTTCGTTAATTAATAAAATTTCAGACAAAATAGGCTCTTACTACTTTTCAATCTCTACAACTACTCGTGATCCTCGTGGAGATGAACAAAATGGGTGTGAATATTATTTTGTGACTAAAGATGAGTTTGAAAAAGATATAGAGGCAAATAACTTTTTGGAGTATGCTACGGTTCATGGTAACTATTATGGTACTTCAATGGTTCCAGTTAAAGAGGCATTGAGTGAGGGTAAATTGGTTATTTTTGACATTGATGTTCAAGGTCAGAAAATTGTAACAGATAAACTCTCAGATATTACAACATCTGTATTTTTAACGACTCCTAGTTTAAATGAGCTTAAAAAGCGTCTGTATTCGCGTGATACAGATGATACTGAAGTAATTGAAAAAAGATTGGTTCAAGCAAATGAAGAGTTAGAACAGATAGAACATTTTGATTATTTAATTGTAAATGACAAGCTAGAAGATGCTGCACAAGAGTTGTTATATGTTGCACATGTTGCAAGACTTAAAAACTCAAATGAGCAAACGCGTATTTTTATTGATAAATGGAAACGCTAAGAAGTATAGGGTATAATTTCTTTAATTTTTTGTAAGGATATATAATGGGTATGCCAGGTGGATTTGAATTAGTCGCTATTTTAGCAGTAGTATTACTACTGTTTGGAGGAAAGAAGATTCCGGAGCTTATGAAAGGGCTTGGAACTGGGATAAAGAATTTTAAGAGTGCTGTTAAAGAAGATGAAATTGTAGATGCCTCATCAGATAGTAGTAAGCCAATTGAACAAGTTAAAGACGAAAGTACAACTGCAACAACAACTGATACTACAAAAGCTTAATGAAGCAGAAACTATTAACAATTTTAAATGACCACTTTGATCAAGAGGTGGTTGTTGAAAAACCAAAAGATCGTGCATTTGGACATTTTGCTACTCCTATAGCTTTTTCTTTAGCAAAAGAGTTACGACGTTCTCCTATGCAGATAGCAGATGAACTTTGTAAAGCTTTTAATACAAATGATATGTTTGAGAGTGTTGAGGCGATTAAGGGTTATCTAAATTTTCGTCTTAGTGCGAAATTTTTAGATGAGTATTCATCATGGGCGCTTTCACATGAGGATCAGTTTGGAATGCAAGAAAGAGATGAGAGTATTTTACTTGAATTTGTAAGTGCAAATCCGACCGGTCCATTGCATATTGGTCATGCAAGAGGTGCAGTATTTGGAGATATTTTACTTCGCTTAGGTAGACATTTAGGTTATAAAATGACTGCTGAGTATTATGTTAATGATGCTGGAAACCAGATTGATTTGCTAGGATTGTCTTTAGCATTAGAGGGACAATCATCTTTGTTGAAACAACATGTGGATTGGCCTGAAAAATATTATCGTGGTGAGTACCTTGACGAGCTTGCTAAAGGTGCATCGAAAAAATTTGGTTCTGAAATTTTTAATGATGAAACACGTTATAAAGAGCTTGCACTTTGGGCGAAAGATAGAGTTTTAGAACTTATTGTATCTGATATGAAAGATGCAAATATAGAGTTTGATACATATGTTAGTGAAGCCTCTTTGTATGATCAGACAGAAGATGTAATGCAGCAATTAAGAGATAATGGTGCATTAGAAGAGATTGATGGTAAGCTTTGGTTAAAGTCAAGTGAGCATGGTGATGAAAAGGATAGAGTTGTAGTTCGTGAAGATGGACGTGCGACCTATTTAGCTGGTGATATTATTTATCATAATCAAAAATTTGAGCGTGGGTTTGACCACTATATAAATATTTGGGGAGCTGATCATCATGGTTATATTGCTCGTGTAAAAGCTTCGGTGAAACTTTTAGGTCACAATGAAAATAAGCTAGAAATTCTTCTTTCTCAAATGGTTTCACTACTTAAAGATGGACAGCCTTATAAAATGAGTAAACGTGCTGGAAATGTAATTTTAATGAGTGATATTATCCAAGAGATTGGTGCAGATGCTCTTCGTTTTATTTTTGCTAGTAAAAAGAGTGATACATCATTAGAGTTTGATGTAGAGGATTTAAAACGACAAGATTCATCAAATCCTGTTTTTTACATAAACTATGCACATGCAAGAATTTTTACATTGATTTCAAAAAGTGAATTTTCACAAAAACAGATTGATGCTAAAGATTTAAAAGAGTTAAGTGAAGTAGAAGCAAATCTTCTTTTTGAAGCATTACTTCTTCCAGAAGTTATAGATGATGCTTTTCATTCTCGTCAAGTTCAAAAACTTTCTGATTATTTAAAAGCTTTAGCTTCAAGCTTGCATCGTTTTTATGCAGAAAATAAAATTATTGGTTCAGAAAATGAGTTGCGTTACTTAAAACTTTTTACAGTTGTAGCACTTTCAATTAGGGTTGGATTAAATATAATGGGTATAAAAGCACTAGAGAAAATGTAATCTCTAGCGTTTTTCTTTTTACAAGGTATGTGTTGTTTCCCATATGCCATGTAAGTTACAGCCAGAAACTGCTTTTAATGATTTAATATTTTTAAGATTTACTCTAAATGAGCTAAAACCTCTTGAAATTTCACCCTCTAATTCTGTATGACCAACTAGCATATTATCTGCATATAGTTCTATGAAGTCAATCCAATGGTTTTTTGTGCTTGGATGTATTATTCCACCACTTCCAATATTAACCTCAATTAAAGTAAAACCTTTAGTATCTTTATCTTTGATCGTAATTTCAGGAGTATGCTTTTTTTCACCTTTTGTCAAATTTTTTAAATCTTTTGGTGACATTTTTACTCTATTAAAAGAGCTTTTTTTATTCTCATTACTCTTAGAGGTTGCATTTGCATTTGTTGTGGCTAAAATAATAGCACTAGCACCTAATGTCTGTAAAGCTTTTCTTCTATTCATTTTAAATCCTTTTGAGCAAAAGTATACTAAAATGAATGTTAATTAAAATAATATTTACTCTACTAAAGTTTTGCTAACTCTTACTTTAAAAATCAACATTAGCATCAAATGCTTCGTCTGGTATCTCTTCGTCTGTTTCTACTTTAAATACATATTCAGCCTTAGTCCCATTAGCTGGAGTTGTTTGCATGTTTAAAAGAGTGTCTCCAACCATTGTAACAGTTGGAAATATACATGTAGCTAGTATTTCACCTGAACTAATTACTCTAATACGTTGTCTGGAACGAAATACAAAAGTAATGTCACGGACTCCTGCATCCATACCAGAAGTTCCTGGTAAATCTACTCCATTAAAAATTCCATCATCATAAAATTGTGGTTGATTTGTTCTACTGTACCCATCATCATGCCAGCCCCAATTATTTTGTACTGTAGGGTGTGCATGACCTGGTTCAGTGTAGGTATGTATTGATCCAACTTCTTGTATAAATTCTAGTAATTCAGGGTTATGATAATGGTCATCTCTAAATAATGCTTTATAAATCAATTTAAAATTATAACCATCATTTCTAGAGTTCTCATGTGACAATACAACACTAAACATATCTAGCTTATAGTCTGTGGCATCTGGATTAACAACCATTTGAATTTTAGAACTATCAATAGCTTTATCTGTATAAGAGTGAATTTCTTCATTTTCAGATTTCTTTGCCTGTAACGCCTTAGCACCCATAACATCAGCCTCTTTCTCTAACGAGACATCATCATTAATCCCTACCTTAGCTTTCATCTGTGTTTTAGCTGTATAATTATTTGCTAACTCTTGTAATTGAATGGCTTTACTATTAGGTCTATTATCTGCCATATCTTGAAAGGCTTTTAGTTGCATAATTCTTGGACTACTGTTTATTGTCTCTTGTAACTCTTTTTGAGCAACAGCTTCTACTCTATTGTCTGCGAGTTGTAAAGTGGCATTTTCATTACTCTTATTTTGGTAAACACTGTTTGTCTTGTTTTGACTTATATTTTCTTGGCTTTTCTCAGCGTAATTAGTCATCATTGTCTCTTTTAGTATTTATAAAATTTTCTATTATTAGCTTGTGCATTTAAAACCTAAACCATAGTAAGTTTATATACCTTCTCATTACTTACAGTTTGATAAGCCTTAATGTCCGTTGGATCGCCTTGCTCAGCCAAATTTAAAGTTGCCACTCTAACCTGTAATGAAGAGGGTTTAAGCGCTAGATATGGATCTATATTATCTTTATAATTTACTTCTGTTCTATAAAATATAACTAATCCACTTTTTAGCCTTTTCAAAGCATCTATTTCAGGATCTTTTATACCATGTGATCCACCTTGTGTATTAAATTCATTTGTCATTGGAGTGAGATTATATGAAGCATTTTTACCACCAAGTGTGTCGGCAACAAGATGTCCAGCTACAAAAAGTTTTTGCTCTTTTTGAGTAAGTTTTGATTCAAGTGTTCGTGGTTCAGCTTTTTCACCAGACTTTAAAGCACCTAAAAACCCTGTTTTAATCTCAGAGCGTAGACCTGCACTGTTTTCAACACCAGTACTTCTAGGTGATGAATTTCTTATTACAGCTTCTGTTGGCCCAACACCTTGTCCTGAAACAGTAGCTAAATGTAGTTCAATCTCTGCTTTTAGAGCAATTTTCATTCTTTGGATCAAAGATTTTCTGTTATCAATTTTCTTCACCATTTCGTCATGCAAAGGAATAAGCCAATAAAATATATTAAGAATTTTTTGATTATCTACACCCGAGTTTATATAAGGTTGTAGATACTCTTTTAACTTACCATATGTTGACAACTCCTTTAATGTTGGAAATGCAGAAGCTACAGTACCTATTGCTTCTGCATATTGAGGGTACATAGTATGTAGTAATTCATCTGGTTGTGTAATTGCATTAACACTCTCTTCTACAGAAGCATAATCTACCCCTTGCCCGCCAACTCTTTTCCCAGCTTCTGCTTCTGTCCAAAAACTACTTTCTGGATCATCTATTAACTTTATGGCACGATCTAATTCAGCTAAAACATCAGGCTGATCGGTAAACAATACCTTACTAATTTCAAGCCGTTCTGAAAAATAATAACGACCTGGATCGTCTACTCCTATCTCTGCTGCTATTAGACTAGAAGCATCAAATTCAAGTGTATCACCAAAGTCATAATCGTGATCTTCAGTATTCACCTCCGCTGGTAAATCAATCTTCATTCTTTGAATAGATTTTGTAGTATTAGCATTAAAAATTAAAGATTGATTAGTTATATTAAACTGTAAAGCCTTAGCACCCATAACATCAGCCTCCTTTTCTAAAGAGACATCATCATTAATCCCTACCTTAGCCTTCATCTGTCTTGTTGGTTTTACTCGTCCTTGTTTTTGTTGCACTACATGCCAAGCTTCATGAGGAAGATGTTTCTCTTGTCCTGAGCCTAGGTGAATGTCAGTTCCTTGTGCATAAGCGTGTGCATTTAGTTGTGCTGGTTTTGTTGAGTTATAGTGTACTTTTACATCATCCATAGCATAACCTGAAATATTCTCTATTCCTGATTTTAGGTTATCTGGAAGTCCTGTATTATTCTCTTTTCTTTGGATTGGTTGTTCTTTTTGAGCTGTATAGCTATTTGCTAACTCTTGTAATTGAATGGCTTTACTATTAGGTCTATTATCTGCCATATCTTGAAAGGCTTTTAGTTGTGTTGCTCTTGGACTGTTGTTTATTGTATCTTGTACCTCTTTTTGAGCAACAGCTTCTACTCTATTGTCTGCGAGTTGTAAGGTGGCATTTTCATTACTCTTATTTTGGTAAACACTGTTTGTCTTGTTTTGACTTATATTTTCTTGGCTTTTCTCAGCATAAGTATTCATGGTTCTCTTTTTGTAAAAGTGGTATAAAAAATTTAGTACAAATATTTTATCATAAAAATATTATTAATTACACTTTTACCCTAATTTCACCACTATTAATACGCTTGGGGATAAGAAATGCTTAGAAAAAATGGACAATGCCCATACACAGCTGGAGTCTCGTCTCACAATCTCTCAGTTTAACATATTTTTTAAGGAGAGACTAAAACATGCTTTAGTCTTATGATACATTTTTAAGAGAAATTAGGTATTGACACATAATTTATTACACTTTCAGAAAAAATTCTCTAGTGTATTTAGCTATTTATATTATCATGGCTTTATATATAAAACCCTAAATTTTACATTAGATATTTTTGATGTTTCATTTATTAACTCAAAACTTAATTCTTTCATTCCATTAGTTTTAAAAAGAGATATTTCATTATGCGTAAGTGGCCATGGTGGACCATCGTTATTTGAGTTACGTTTATGTGCTACTACGAGTAGTTTACCATTTCTTGCAACTGTATTTACTACTGCATGTATCATTTTTTCTCTAAACTCTATAGGTAAAGATTGGATAGTAAATGCTTCAAAAATAAAATCAAAGTTTTCATAATACTGCTGTGGCATATCAAATATATCCTGTTTTTCAAAGTGAATGCTAGAATTAGAAAATCTTTTTTGCGCTAAATCAAGTGCTTTTTGAGAAACATCTATGGCAACTACATTGTAACCTGCATTGTCAAGAGCATAAGCATCATCACCTAACCCACAGCCTATAACCAATGCTTTTCCTTTATGCTCTTCATCATCATTATCTAAGTAAGTTTGAAGCAATGGATTTACCTTTTGTCTTGCCCATGGAATGTTTTCGTGACTGTTTTCGTGCTTTTTGTACAGTTCGTTAAACCATTGGCTTGCTCTATTGTGTTCTTGCATTTAATTCTCTTTTTTTGTTAGGTAAGGTTTCATAGCAGCAGTCGTGTATTTTATGACATTTTGAGTTGAATTAGCGTTTAATTCTTGTCCTATTGTGTGTAAAAATGAGCTGTAGAATTGCCAAGATATAGATATGGAATCTACAAGGAAGTCTATATCCTCTTCATCGGTAATAGTAAGTTCTTCGCTTATTATAAGGTTATTCATAACTTGTCTTATGCGTCTACGGTGTGCAATGTTGTCTTTTATGTATAGCTCTTCTAGTTCAGGGTCTCGTGTAAAAAGTGAAAGCATCTCTTTAAAGAAGAAACGGTATTTCCACTGTATTTCTATAAGTAGCTTTTCATGTTCGTGCAAAGATGCGATACATTTTGGGAGTTCATCTATAGAGAGTATCGTTTCTTTACGCATCTTTATATATAGTAAACGTACTATTTCTTCTCGGTTTTTATAATGATAATGCAGATTGCCTGGACTAATTCCCATAGCTTTTGCTATATGGTTTGTAGTAGAAGATTGTGTACTTGTTTCATTAAAAAGTTCACGAGCTACTTCTAAAATTGCTTCTTTTCTTAACATATTCGTACCTTTCATGCAAATTATAGTGTGATTACTCTATAAAGTCAATAAATTTATTATTTCACATAATGCTCTTATACGCGCTATAGATGCTATTAGAGTAATTGCTCTTGACATTATTTTTTAATTTACATACAATTCTAGGGTAATTACACTATTTTTAGAAGTGTAGACAAAAACAAAAGGAAAGAGAAAATGAAATTAGTTCAAAGTTTAGCGTTTAGCGCGGTGTTAGGTTTAAGTTTTTTAAATGCAGCAAATTATAATGTTGATGCAAGTCATTCAGATATAGGCTTTAAAGTAAAACATATGATGATTAGTAACGTTAAAGGAAGCTTTGAAAAGTTTGATGGTACTTTCAGTATTGATGAAAAAACAAAACATTTTTCTGCCATAAATGGCACGGTAGAAGTTGCTAGTTTAACAACAATGGAAGCTAAAAGAGATGGACATCTTAAAAGCGGAGATTTTTTCAATGTAGTTAAATATCCACAAATGAAGTTAAAACTTCTTAAGCATAGTGGAGAGAAAGCAACTTTTGAACTTACTATAAAAGACGTTACAAAAGTGGTGACTTTTGATGTTGAAGAGATTAGCGGTACCGTAAAAGATCCATGGGGGAATACAAGATTAGCGTTTGAACTTCACGGAAAAATTAATCGTAAAGATTTTAATATTAACTTTAACCAAGTACTAGAAGCGGGTGCTCTACTTGTTGGAGACATAGTAAAGTTTGACATACTTGTAGAGGGGATTCAAACTAAATAGAAAATAAAAATAAAAGGATATTAAATGTCAACCCCAGTAAAAGTTAGTTTAGAAGCAGGAAAAAATTACTACCACTGTAGTTGTGGAAAAAGTGCAGATGGTGTGCTATGCGATGGAAGTCATTCAGGGACTGATAAAATACCATTAGAGTTTAAAGTAGAAGAGAGTAAAGATTACTATCTCTGTTCATGCTCAAAAAGTGATAATAATCCATTTTGTGATGGGAACCATACAAAGTAGGTTTAGGTGCGTAGATATTTTGACAAAGTGACAGGATATTTTAAATATCCTGTCAAAAGAGTTTTACTCTCTTTTTGCGTACCCATGCCCTGTTTCCTCACCTAAACAGTCTTTCCCGGTAAATATCCATTTTATTTTATCACCATTAATTGTGTAATCATTAGAGTATTGTCCTGGACAACTTTTTGTTGTATTTATCCAATTTATATGGAAAGTATTACTTCCTGTCATAGATCCCTTTCCTTTTCCTGCAACACCAGTAGATGCTAAATACAGTCCGGTGATATTCTGTCCAATCTGAGTAAGATTTAGTTTAACTTTTGAGGGATTAGCTACTTTACTGGCATAATTTACACCAACCCACTTACCAGAAACATTAACTTGATTGCCTGCATTAGCATAAGCACCCAGTGTGATAAACACAAACAACAATGAAAGTATTTTTTTCAAACCTATATCCTTTGAGGAGTTATTTTAGACTCAGGCAAAATCTTATAGAAAGTATACTTAAATATAAATTATATATAAAATATTTTTTTTATTTTTATTTTATCAGTTAATTTAGTTTTGCAAGAAGCCTATTGGTAATTTTTAGAAAATTAATCATATTAAAAGTAAGTTTATGAGAGAATATATCATAATTATTTATTATATTTATAACTTAATAATAAATTATTAGATAATTTTTAAATTTTGCTAAGTGAAAATATAACATGATAAGTGATATTCCTAAAATAGATGAAAAACAGCTACAGATAAATACTATAGAACTATTAAAATCTATGGGTTATATTTTCATTAGCCAGAAGGAAAATGTAACCTATAGAAGAGAGAAACTAAGTGTGGTAATTTTAAAAGATATTTTACTCAAACAGCTTCAAAAGTTAAATAGTTTCGAGTATAAAGGAATTACCTACCAATTTTCGCCTAGAAATATCTCTCGTGCAGTTGATGACTTGGATGCTCCGTTAAATGAGGGCTTAATGGTTGCAAACTCTAAAATAAGTGACTTACTTTTACTTGGAAAGACCTATCAAGAAGAGTTACAAGATGGTATTAAAAAAAGTTTTTCTCTAAAGTATATAGATTTTAAAAATCCTCATAACAATATTTTTCATGTTACAGAGGAGTTTAGTGTTTTAAGAGTAACACAAAATGAACATAAAAAATATAGACGTCCAGATTTGGTATTATTTATAAATGGGATTCCTTTTGGAGTAATAGAGTTAAAGAGTGCAATTATAGATGTAAATCAGGGTATTTCTCAAATGATTCGTAATCAAAAAAAAGAGGAAATTGCGCAACTTTTTAAATTTATTCAGATTACACTCTCTGGCAATAACCACTCACCACTATACGCTACTACTGGAACGCCTAAAAAGTTTTATTCATCTTGGAAAGAAGATGTTAGTACTAAGTTAAATAAGATAATTGAACAAAGAACTCCTAGCCAATTAGATTTTAGTGTCTACTCACTTTTTGAGAAAGAGAGAACATGTGAACTACTTCAGTCATATATTATTTTTGATAACAGAGTAAAAAAGATAGCACGCTATCAGCAATATTTTGCGATTAAAGAGATTATGAAAAAGACAGATAAACTAGATGCCACAGGACGAAGAGCTGGTGGGCTTATTTGGCATACACAAGGAAGTGGTAAATCTCTTACTATGGTAATGCTTACACGTGTTATTAAAAAAGAGATAGTTGATGCAAAAATTGTTGTTGTTACAGATAGAAAAGATTTAGATAAGCAGATTCATACAACATTTAAACATGGTGATTTAGAGGCTGTAAAAGCAAACAATGCTAAGCATCTACTTAAGCTTTTAAAAGATGGTAAAAGTATTATTACAACACTTATAAATAAGTTTGAAACTGTTGTTAAAGAGAAAAAAATGCCAAATGAAGCAAATATTTTTATTTTGGTTGATGAATCTCACCGTACTCAAAGTGGTAGTTTAAATAGAGCGATGAATAAAGTCTTTCCTCATAGCTGTTATTTGGGTTTTACAGGAACTCCACTTTTGAAAAAAGATAAAAGTAGTATCTTGAAATTTGGTGGATTAATTCATAAATATTCAATAGACCAAGCTGTTAAAGATGGCTCCGTACTACCTCTTCTTTATGAGGGCAGATTAGTAGAACAATGGATAAATGATGAAAAAGGTCTAGATAGACGTTTTGAGGTATTAGCTAGAAATTTAAACGATGAACAGAAATTAGATTTAAAAAAGAAATGGGCTAGATTTCAGCGTATTGCTTCAAGTGAGCGTCGACTTGAAATGATTATGGATGATATTAATAGACATTATACTAGTACTTTTCAGGGTACAGGCTTTAAAGCGATGCTTACGACTAATAGCAAGTATGAGGCAATTAAATACCATAAACTTTTTAGAGAACTCACAGATATAAAAACAGCATTTGTAATTTCCGCACCAGATAACAAAGAGGGGTTTGAAAAGATTGACGATGATAATAAGAATTTTATTAATGATGAATGGGCAAAAATAATTAAACATTATGGAGATGAAGAGAGCTATTTAGATAAAGTTAAATATGAGTTTGTTGAGGGTGATGAGATTGAACTTTTGATTGTTGTTAGTAAACTTTTAACTGGTTTTGATGCTCCTAGAGCTTCTGTCCTCTACATTGACAAAGAGTTAAAAGAGCATAATCTTCTTCAAGCAATTGCTAGAGTGAACAGATTGTATGATGGTAAAAATTTTGGGCTTATTATTGATTATCGTGGTCTGCTTGGTAACCTTGATTTGGCTCTTAGCTCATATAGTTCGCTTGATGGTTTTGATGAAGAGGATTTAATATCGACTGTTATAGACATTAAAGAAGAAATTGCAAAAGTAAAAACTTTTTATTCGCATTTAGAAGAGTTATTTAAAGATGTAAAAAATAGACAAGACGCTGAGAGTTATGAGCTGTTTTTAGAAGATAAAAAGTTAAGAAAATATTTTTATGAGTATCTTTTAAATTATGCAAGAGCTTTAATGCTTGCATTATCTAGTGATAAAATAGATGAGATATTTAGTGAAACTGAGATAGAAAACTATAAACAGAAAATGAAGTTTTATAGCAGACTGCGTGCAAGTATTAAAATACGATATTATGAAATGGTTGATTTTGGAAAATATGAAAAGCAGATGCAAAAGTTATTAGACACTTTTATAAGTGCGGATGAGCCAAATGCACTTACTCGGCTTGTGAACATTCTTGATGAGGATTTTGATGAAGAAATTGAGAGATTAGTTGGAGATAATGCACGTGCGGACGCAATTTTAAGTGCAACCAGTGCAATTATTACAGAAAAAAAAGAATCAAATCCAGTATATTATGAGAGATTATCATTAAGAATAAAAGAGATACTAGAACAATATCGCGATGGAAGACTCTCTGATGAACAAAAATTAAAAAATGCACAAGATGTTCGTAAGATACTTTTAAATGAATCTTTAATTAAAACTTGCCCAAAAGAGATACAAAACAATAGGTGTGCATGTGCTATTTATGACAATATGATAGATGAGCTTAATATTTTCTTAAGAGATAATTCAAAAGAGCTGCTAAAGCATATATCTTCAGAGTTTAGCGCCATTTTTAATGACGCGGCTAAAAAACCAGATTGGGTAAATAATAGTGTGGTTACTAATGAGACAAGTAGTGCTATTCAAGATATTTTATGGGATGTAGAAGATGAATATAATGTTAAGTTTGAAAATATTGATGATATTATAGGAAAAATTAGAAGTATTGGAATTAATAATTATGCATAGTGATGTTAAGGTTGTTAAAAAAGATATTAAAAACATTACACTAAAAGTTAAACCTACAGGTGAAGTTATTTTGACTATCCCTTTACTTGTTACGCAAGAGCATGTTGAACATATTTTAAAAAAACGAGAAGAGTGGATTGGTAAAAGAAGAGAGTTTTTTAAAGTAAATTATAGAGTTTATAAAAAAGAGTACGTAAGTGGTGAAAATTGTAAGTATTTAGGAAAGAACTATAGACTTAAAGTTATAGAAGCTGAGATTGAAGATGTAAAACTGCAATGTGGGTATATACAACTTTTTGTTAAAGATAAAACTAATTTAGATAAAAAAAAGAGCCTTTTAGAGGATTGGTATAGAAAAAAAGCTCAAAATTATTTTGATAAAGTTATTGCAAAGTACTCAAAAGTTATAAATTGTAAGATCGCAAATGTACGGATTAGGCAGATGAAAACAAGGTGGGGGTCATGTAACCCTTCAAAAGGATATATAAATTTAAATAGTGAACTCATTGAAAAACCAGTAATTTGTATAGAATATGTAGTATTTCATGAATTAACACATCTACTGCATCCAAATCATAGTAAAAAGTTTTATAACTACTTAGACACGCATATGCCAGATTGGAGATACAGAAAAGATAGACTTGAAAAATTTTGATTAGTAAATATATATTAAACTTCTTATAAATTGAAAAGTTGCACTTAGCTGATTAATTAGTCTAAGATTTTGATTTTTAATGAATTTGAAAAAAGATACAATATTATGATTTTTTAAATAAGATTTTATTTGAATAAAAGCTCTCTGGGGCATTTAAAGCAACTATTTAAAGAAAATCTAAGCACTATATATCTATTTAATGATTTGTAGGAAATAGGAAATGATGAATGCAGGTTACGTATGATGAACATTTTGCAGTAGAAAATTTACTTACGCAGTATAAATTAGCAGTTGATGAAAGTAGTATTTTTTCTAAAACTGATGCTAATGGGGTTATTACTTATGTCAATGATGAGTTTTGCCGTTTATCTAAATATTCACCTGATGAGTTGATTGGCAAAACACATAAAATAATTCGTCATCCAGATATGCCACCAGTTTTGTTTGAAGATATGTGGGGAACTCTTGTTAGAAAAGAAATTTGGAAAGGTGTTATGAAAAATAGAGCAAAAGATGGAAGCTCTTACTACGTTAGTGCTACTATAATTCCAATTTTAGATAAAAACAAAGAGATTAAAGAGTACCTAGGTATTCGTCATGATATTACTGATGTATATGTAAAAGAGCATATCATTGAGCAGACTAAGATTGATGATATTACCAATTTGCGCAGCAGAACAGCTTTTATGCAAGATATAAAGAATGGAAAAAGAAAATCAATTGTCCTCCTTGATATTGCATCATTTCACCATTTTAACGATTTCTATGGTCATGAGACAGGTGATGAATTATTAAGAGAAATTGCTAAAGAGTTACTATCTTTTTCTACAGAATTAGAGTCCACTTTCTCCTGTTACCGTCTTCCTATTGATATTTTCGTAATGATGTTTAGAGATGAGTTTGCTGAAGATGAGATAGAAAAATTTGTACTTAGTTTTTTAGAGAAGTTTAAAACATGGCCAAAAGCTATTGGTAATACGCAGATTTATACACAAGCAATTGCGGGTATGGCAACTGGTTCAGATGCAAATGTATATCAGTATGCAGATATTGCTCTGCAATATGCTAAAAAGAATAAAAAACTTTTTCAACTTTTTAATAATGAACTTAATATGAAAAAGCAGATAGAAAAAAACTTTTATATTAGTAGATTACTAAATAATGCTATCTTTAAGAGCGATATTCCAGTACATTATCAGCCAATCATTAATAATGAGACGTTGAAGTGTGAAAAATTTGAGGCACTAGTTCGCATAAAAGATGAGAATGGTGAAATTTTATCTCCAGGACTTTTTTTAGATATTGCTAAACAGATAGGTGTTTATACTTCTATGACTCGTTCTGTTATGCAGACAACTCTAAATATTATGGATCGTTTGCCTAAATGTGAAATATCTTTTAATATTAGTTATGAAGATATTATTGAACCTACTACCTCAGTCTTTCTTGCTGAACTATTTAGTAATAGAAAAATTGCAGAGCGTATAGTTTTAGAGATAACTGAAACAGAAGAGCTAAAAGATCTCGATATGGTAAAAGTATTTCTTGCAAATATGAAGAGCTTAGGATGTAAAATTGCCATTGATGATTTTGGAACTGGTTACTCTAACTTTAAATATTTGATGGATTTAAAAGCTGATTATCTTAAAATTGATGGTAGTCTAATTTCTAGGTTACCAACAGATGAATCATCTCTTGAAATAGTTAAGGCAATAATATCGTTTACTAAAAAGATGGGTATAAAGACAATAGCTGAATTTGTTAGCTCAAAAGAGATTTTTGATATAGTAAAATCATTAGGCATTGATTACTCACAAGGATTTTATTTTTCACTACCATTAGATACAGAAGATGCCTTTGGTGTATCGTAAAATAATATTAACTGATTTAGATGACACCTGCTATTAATATTTTAAAAAAAGCTAAAGTTGACTATGAAGTACATGAATATACTCATGATTCACAGAACCAATCTTATGGATTAGAAGCAGTAGAAAAAATGGGTGTGCAAGAGAGTAGAGTATTTAAGACACTTGTTGTGAGTGCTGAGAGTAATCTATTTGTTGTGGCAGTTATTCCTGTATCATCAATGTTAAGTATGAAACTTATTGCAAAGATCGTTGGTGCAAAGAGGGCTAGTATGGCAGATGCTTTGGCTGTAGAGCGCTCTACAGGTTATGTTTTAGGTGGTGTAAGTCCGCTTGGTCAAAAGAAAAAACTTAAAACTATAATAGACAGTTCTGCTGAAAATTTTTCAACAATTTACATAAGTGCTGGACGTAGAGGCCTAGAGATTGAATTAAATCCAAATGATTTGAAAAATTTAACAGGTGGTAAGTTTATGGATATATCTCAATAAATTTAAAATAGAGTTATATTCTCAACCATTTCATACTCTTTATCTCTAAAAACAAAAGCATCTAATTGCCATGCTGAGGTGATACTATTTTTTAAAATGTAGTAGTCTATTGTTTTAAGTAAACGTCTGATTTTTGTTGGTGTAATATTTTCAAGTGGTTCATAACTAATTGAACTTTTTACTTCGATAAAATGCGTGATACCATCTTTTTGAGCAATTATGTCTAGTTCTCCAAATTTGCTATAAAAATTCCTACTCTTTATTGTAAAACCTAAAGATTGTAAAATAGTTACAGCTTTTTCTTCTGCAATATTACCTTTAGCCCTGCTCATCTACATAAACTTTAACTGATTTAAATCTAGCAGTTTTTATAAGCTCATCATGCTCATCACCAAAGAGGAAGTTTATCTTACTTTTTGCAAAGTGAAATGTACTAAATAGTGTTCCTTTTTCTATTTTTTTACTTGCTTTAAATTTTAGTGGGGCGCTTTGTCCATATTCACTTTTTAAAATGAGATGAGTTGATGTGAATTTTTTAGCATCTTCTTCATTTACAAGCAAAATATCTTCACTATATCTTTTATTAAGTCTTTCAACTGTTTTAGTCTGTGCTGAGTTATTGTACTGAGAAATTACGCGTCCAGTTGTTAGGTAGAATCCATCATATTTACCAGCATCTAGTAACTCTTCAATTTGACCACGAAGCTTATAACTGTTATAAGAAAAACGCCCTAATCCATCTTTTGTTCTAAAGTCTTCTTTATGAAGAATTGGAGTACCTTCTTCTTTAATAGGCCACTGCATACCCGAAAGTCTATTTTTCTCTAATTTCTCATAACTAGCACCACTAAATCTATTTGGTGCGTCATGTCTTACATCTTCCCACACATCTTTTGATGTCTCGAAGTATAACTCACCTCCAAGACGGTTACCAATTTCGCATAAAACTTGCCAATCATCAGGAAGAGGGGACTCAACTAGTGGTTGAGAAAGATGCAGACGTCTTTCAGCATTAATATAGATTCCAGTCTTCTCATATGCACTCTTTACGCCAAATATGATGTCTGCATAACCAGTGATCTCATTTTCCATAATCTCATTTACAATAATGAGTTCTAAATTATCGAGTGCGCGTTGCATTTTTTCTTGATTTGGATGTATGTGAGCTAAATCTTCTCCCATGTTATAAAGCGCTTTGATATTACCTTTTAACATCTCATCAACTAAATCTGGTGTCATTAGACCCACTTTTTTTGGTGGCTGATAATCTGGATTGTAGTAAGGCAACATCCCCATGTCACATGTACCTTGGACATTATTTTGACCACGAAGAGGCATAAGAGCTGCTCCACTTTTGCCAATGTTTCCAGTAAGTAGGGCTAAGTGTGTTATTGCCATTACAGCGTAACTTCCATCTAAATGTTCAGTAATTCCAAGACCCCAGAAAAACATAGACTTTTTTGTAGCATAAGTACGAGCGGCAAGGCGTATATTTTTGCTTAAATGCTCATACCCTTTTATCTGTTTAAAAAAATCTGGATCTGCATATTTGTCATTTAAAATTGAGAGTTTAAACTCTTCAAATCCAACTGTTCGCTCTTCTAAAAACTTTTTGTTATAAAGACTCTCTTCTAAAATAACCCATGCCATCATGTTTAGAACCATTAGGTTAGCTTCAAATGGAATGCTAAGGTGAAGTTTCGCATGTTTACTAAGTGGGATTTCTCTTACATCAATAGTAATGATTGGAATACCCTTCTTTGCAACTTTAAGCATTCTATCTGAAACTATTGGGTGAGCTTCTGTTGTGTTACTTCCCATTACAATGATACATTCAGTCTCAAAAATATCATCAAATGGATTTGTAGCAGCTCCCTCACCAATTGTTTTACGCATTCCTTTAAGACTTGGAGAGTGACAAACACGAGCGCAATTATCTACATGAGGTGAGCCTACTATAGTTCTTGTAAATCTTTGAAATATATAACTACTCTCACAACTAGTTCTTGCTCCACCAAGTGCGGCAAAACTCTCTTTATCATAGCGAGTTGTTACATCTTTTATAAGCTCAGCTGCAATGTCGTAAGATAATTCATAAGGAGATTCATAATAGTTTTCATTAAACTCTTTAAGTTCGTTTAGGCGAGAACCAAATTTTTCATTTAGCAGTGCGCTATATTGAGTAAGTAGAGATTTTCTAATACGACTTTGTGTAATTTTATTTGAGTGAGTTAAAAAGTCGTAACCATATTTACCTTTAATACAAAGACGACCACGGCTAACTTTTGCCTCTTTTTTAGAGTTCATTGCAATAATTTTATTATCTTCTACATCGGCACTAACTTCACAACCTGTACCACAATAGGTACAGACGCTATCAATTGTTTCCACTACATGATTCCCTTTTTTTTGTTAAGGGATAATACAATTCTATCTCTTAAAAAATATGGAAGAAATGTAAGTAACCGAATAAATATATAGAATCTAATAGGAAATGGATTACAAGCTCTATTTTTATCGATTGCTTTTACAATTTTGTTAGTACCATTTTCTAAATTCATAAAAAATGGCATTGAAAAATTGTTTTTTTTAGTCATCTCTGTGTCTATAAACCCAGGTAAAATGTTTATAACATGGATACTTTTTGGTTTTAAGTAGAGTCTTAAACCTTGTGCATATGCGTTGATGGCACGTTTAGAGCTACTATAAGCGATAGAACTTGGCATCGAAAAAATTGAAGCAAGAGATGAGATAAAAACTATTTTACTATTAGTTTTAAGTTTTGGAATTAGCGGTTCAAGTAGTGCATGAATTGACAAGAAATTTACATTCATTAAGTTTTTAAACTCTTTTAGTGTGCTGAACTCTGAACTGTGGCCTAAAGAGATTCCTGCATTTAAAATTATTAAATCTGGCGCATCAATATTTGTAGCTAGATTTTGGACAGCATTAAGATCACTTAAGTCTATCTCAAAAACTTGTGCGGTTGCACCTTTTGATTCTATTTCTATGGCTAGTTCATCTAAAAGATTTTTACGGCGAGCTAATAGTATTAGATGGTTGTTCTGCTTTGCGTAAAAAAGTGCAAGAGAGCGACCTATGCCACTACTCGCTCCTGTTATTAGAATTTTCATTTGGCAATTGTACAGATTAATACGATTTTTAGCAAGAAATCTAGTGAAAAAATATTTGAATTTAAAACGTAATTTAAGTTATTTTTACATAAAATCTATAAAATATAAAATAGGTTAATATATGAATGGTTATGTGGATAAAATACAGAAAAATAAAAATGAAGTTAAAAGTAATATAGTATCTCAAATGAAGATAGATTCTACATCAACTACAAAATTTGATAACAGTCGACCTGAGGCAATTGCTCAAGCTAAATTACAAGACTTAGCTAACAGTAGTATGAGAGTAAAACAGTTAAAGACTTTGCATGATATGTCAAATAATAGTTTAATAGTTCAGCAAGCTACTCAATTACAAGCTATTTCAGATAGCAATCAAATAATTCAACAAAAAGAGAATAATACAGGACTACCTGATGGTTTAAAGTCAGGAATTGAGAGTCTATCTGGTTACTCTATGGATGACGTTAAGGTGCATCATAATTCCAATAAACCAGCTCAGCTTAGCGCTCATGCCTATGCACAAGGAAGTAATATTCATTTAGGTTCAGGACAAGAGAAGCATCTACCTCATGAAGCTTGGCATGTTGTGCAACAAAAACAAGGCAGAGTAAAAGAGACAACTCAAATGCACGGTTCTATGAAAATTAATGATGATAGTGCTTTAGAAAGAGAAGCAGACGTTATGGGGAGTAAAGCTTTGCAGTTGAGCTCTTTAGGGAGTAGTGGATTAACAAGTGTAGATATAAAAGCCAAGGCTATTCAGCGAAAACTAGTTTTAAATAGTGCAGAGATTGTCGCAGGGTTGGACTTAGATACTACTGTAAATGGTGTTTATCAAAGTATAATTCATGATCAAGATGTTAATGACGATATACCACTAGCTATAAAGTTAGGTGCTAAAGAGGCTGAAGTAAAGCGACAGTTAGAAAAATGGATTGAAAATGCACCTGGGAAAGGTTCTGCTTCGCTAAAGTCACATCCAGAATATGGACGTAAACAGCAAAATAGAAAGTATGCAAATCTTTATGATCTAGCTAGAGGTCTAGTGGGCTGGGTTGAAGCAAAACCTATTAGACGTGCTGAAAAAGGTTTAGCCAATAGTATATATGAAAATAATCCATTGAATACTGTACTAAATGGGCTATTAGGAAAGTTATTTTTCAAAATACATAATTTAGAAGAAGAGGGCTTAGTTAATCATAACAAACAACAAAATATTCTTAAAGAGTTGACTGAGGGGCTTTCTATTGCTAAGGGTGCTTTTGATGGGAATCATAGATGGACTGAAGATAATATTGGAGGTCAACGTACTAAATTAGGCCACTATCAGAGATATCATAAAACTACAGCGGATAATGACAATAATCAAAATATTGCTCATAATGTTCCAGATAATCAATTAGATGTATTACAAAACCCACTAGTTTATACATTAAAAGATAAAATTATATTGCTCCATGATTTAATGGAGTACTTTGGTAGACATCAAGGTTGGAATCCTAAGACTGAGGGTGAGGGTTTACTTCCAGTTGAGACACGTGATGAGACAATGGTAACTACAGCAGTTGATGGAGATGGAGAAAGGACAGCATCTGTCTCAATGAGTGATGGTTCAAGTGCTGATAAAAAACGAGCTAGAGGAATGGGACTAACTACAGCATCGAGAGACGAAGATGCACCAAGTACAATATTAGCAAGGCAATTAAAATTACCTGTATGGGCAGGGCAATCTATGACAACTGTTAGAATGATGAAATTAGCTCAATGGGTAGGAGCTACTGAGCTAGAGAATTCAGCCTTAGCTATGGGTATATTTGCCTATTGGCGCAAAGATTATGATCATCGTTCAGATTTTGCTTACCACACTCTTTTTGAGGTACTTGATGTAGCTAAAAATTTTGGTGTTTTATATAAAATGAAACCAGAACAACATACACATCCACGTATTGATATTGAGAGGGTTTTAGGTGATGCAAAAGATAAGTATAGAGGACTAGTTCTAATTACAAAGCAACTTGGTGTGCGTACTAAAGCTTTAAACATTGGAGTGAATTTAGGAAATGATATTAAGAAACTATTTGATGAAATAAGTGCGATGGATAAGCTTGTAAATGATGCGTATAAAATTGCATTAGATGACCAAGAAACTGATGATGAACGACATAAGAATCTTAATATTGTTGTGTTAAATCTGGAAAATGCTGTTGAAAGACAGAGACAAATTAAAAAAATATTGGATGGGATTCCTATATAATGGTTATATACTTCAAGAATAGTTAACACTAACTATTCTTGAAGTGAACCAACTTATGAATCTATGCGGATCATAACTGGTTTAGAATTTATGTAGTCACTTGAACTTAATTTAGCGATTGCCGAGATTATATTTTTCTCTTCTGCTTCATGCGTTGAAAGAAGTAGATTTGCTTCACCATCACTCAGTGGTTTTTGTAGTACAGTTTCAACTGAAATGTTATTATTTCCTAGAATCTCAGCTACATTTGCTAAGACTCCAGTTACATCTTTTACTCTTAGTCTTAGGTAGTATTTACTAACAATTGCATCTTTTGGTGCTAATTTAAGTGCTTTACCCTCCATTGGACGTGTAAAGCCAAGCATTGGTGAGCGTTTATCTGATCGTACAATATCAATAATATTTGCAACAACTGCGCTAGCTGTAGCATCACCTCCAGCTCCAGCTCCATAATATAGAGTCTCACCAACCATATCACCAATTACGCTAACAGCGTTCATAACACCATCAACTTTTGCAATCATTTCAGATGTTTTAATAAGTGCTGGGTGAATTCTAAGCTGAACTTCATCGCCATTTCTTGAAGCTAATCCTAAAAGTTTAATTGAGTAACCAAACTCTTTTGCAAAAGATATATCTTCTTGATTTACGTTCTCTATGCCTTCTATTAAAATATCTTCAGGTTTAGCATCAATTCCATAAGCAATACTTGCCAAAATTAAAAGTTTATGTGCAGCATCAAACCCACCAACATCAAAAGTAGGATCTGCTTCAGCGTAACCTAAATCTTGTGACTCTTGTAGAATAGCATCGTATGCAACGCCCTCATTCATCATTTTTGTCATCATATAGTTACATGTACCGTTTAGGATACCCTTAATAGAGACTATATGGTTTGCACTTAAACCCTCTCTTAGTGAAGAGACAATAGGAATCCCACCCGCTACACTTGCCTCAAATTCAAAAGCGTTAGTACCAGCTAACTCTTGTAGTTCGTAACGATGGTATGCTAGTAGCGCTTTATTTGCTGTCACTACTGCTTTATTGGCTTGTAATGCTTTTTTTACAACAACAAAAGGCTCATCTACACCACCCATAAGCTCTACAATAATATCTATACTTTCATCATTTAAAGCATCATCTACGTTGTCTGATAGTGTGATATTTACATCGCGTTTTTTATCTAGTGAATGCACTATTCCAATTGAAGCTTCTATCTCTTCACCAGCACGCGCGCTTATAATATCTTTGTTATTTTGTAAAATTTTAATTACGCTTGTACCGACTGTTCCTACACCTATTACTGCTACTCTTGCCATTAAGATTCCTCTTTGCTATACTTTTTTAAAAATACTTTTATATTTTTTGCTGCTTGTCTTATACGTTTTTCATTCTCAATTAGAGCTATACGAACATAACCCTCTCCATACTCTCCAAAACCAATACCAGGACTTACAGCAACTTGTGCCTCTAGTAGAAGTAATTTACTAAACTCTAAACTACCAAGATGTGCAACAGCTTCTGGTATTTTTGCCCAGATAAACATTGTTGAACTTGGTTTATTTAATTTCCAACCAGCTCTTCGAAATGCTGTAATCATTACATCTCTACGCTTCTCATATTTGTTTATTACAGCATCAACACAATCTTGTGGACCATCTAATGCAATTGTTGCTGCAATTTGAATTGGTGTAAACATACCATAATCTACCCAGCTCTTTATCTTAATAAGCGCACCAACTAGTTTTTTATTACCAACTATAAAGCCAACTCTCCAGCCAGCCATATTGTAACTTTTAGAGAGTGTAAAACTCTCAACTGCTACATCTTTAGCACCTTCAATTTGCATTATTGATGGTGTTTTATAACCATCAAAAGTAATATCTGCGTATGCAATATCACTAATAATATAAAAACGCTCTTTTTTAGCCATTGCAACTAAACGCTTATAAAAGCTTAAATTTACAGTTACAGTTGATGGATTATGTGGAAAATTGACCACAACATATTTTGGACGAGGCACATTTTGCGTAAATGTATGTTGCAAGGTCTCAAAGAAATAGTCTTCATCAAGCTCGAAAGCATCATTATATCTCATTCCCATATTTACAACATTTCCACCAGCTAAAACAAAAGCATATGAGTGAATAGGGTAAGTAGGATCTGGTACAACAGCAACATCTCCAGGATTTACAATTGCTTGAATAAGGTGTGAATAACCCTCTTTTGAACCCATTGTAGCTACTGCTTCAGTCTCTGGGTCTAAATCTACATCATAACGTCTTGCGTACCATTTTGTAATGGCAAGACGGAGTTTGTAGATACCCTTACTTACAGAGTAACCATGAGTTTTATTCTTTTTGGTAGCCTCAATAAGTTTATCTCTTATGTGCTTTGGTGCTGGACCATCAGGATTACCCATACTAAAATCAATGACATCCATTCCAGCACGTCTTTCTTGCATTTTAATTTCATTTACTGCTGCAAAAACATATTTTGGAAGACGATCCATTTTTACAAAGTTAAATTCATCAAACATTTTTACATCCTTTAATTATTTTTTCCCTGAGTTATTATGTTAAGACCTTTACGCAAATTGGCCAGTTGGTAAAGATCTGAAATTTTAATATAAACTGTATCTTTTGGCAATGCAAAAGTGATTTTCTTTGTACGTTCATCTTTTTTATATATTTGTAAGAGATGAAGATTTTTATCATAAAATGTAACATATGGGTACCAATTATTACCCTGAATACTCCGCAGGCGAATCTTTTTAATGCTATTGAGTCGTAACCAGTAGTCATTTCTACTCTGTCTTAGTTTTAGTTTTTCTGAGCCATTTATGCTTTGCACATCTAGTTTTGCATTACTAATGTCAATTTCATATTTCCAATGTGCTTTATCTTCTCTGCTAATATTGACAATAGTACACCCTATTTTTTCAAGTACTTTTGAAAGTAGTACAGGATCTGGTGCATATTCTGAGTTAACCATGATTGAGCGTTCAAAACTCTCTTCATTAGATGATGCTTTTAGATCTAAATATCTGTAGTATCCAAGTGAGCGAAGGGCATCATTTATTAGTTTTGTGAAAAAAAGCGCGTTACCACCTGTTTTAAAGTCTAAATAAATCTTAGTTGGCTCTCCAAAAAATAGATTAAGTAGACCATTCTCTTTTAATGTTGATGCAACTTTTACTGAATCTAGACGACCATTATGTAAAAATTTACTTTGATCTTTAAAAACTATATCAATTAAGTTTTTGTGAGTTTTAAGGTCTTTTGGTTCCATGAGCGCACTAACACGCTCTAGGATAGATTCCTCAGCATAAAGAGATGCTACAAGTATTAGAGCTGAAAAAAGGAACTTTACCAATCTTGTCCTAGGTTTAACTCTTTAAATTTTTCACGGCTTATCTCCTCTATCTCTCCATCTATGTATGAAAATCGTAACATTTCAGCTGTGTCAAATTTTAAAGTATTATTTGTACTATGTATATTTACTCTACCATGCCCTAGAAGAATGAGCCAATTTTTAGATGTGTTTAAATCAAATTTATCAGTTGAAGTTTTTTGCATTTTTGCGTGAGTATCTAAATTTACCATACCAGTCCAAACTTGAACCTTTGGCTCTATTACTAGCACTCTTTTGACTTCATTTTTGTCATTTTCAGTTGTAATAATCTGTGTAACTTCTAGTTCTGTTGTCTCATTAGTCTCTTGTATCTCTGCAAGAGAGGCTAAGTCTAGGTGTTCTTTTGCTTTTTGTATAGCTTCTGCTGGTTGAGAGTTTTGTTCTGAGACATCAATTTGTACTTCACTTTTTCTCTCTAGTATAAAATAAGTTATTATAACTACAGCTATCATTAATATGAGTGAAATAATTAAGCGTAATCCTTGTACAGGTTTTTTATCTTGAGGGATGTGCATAAAAAGTTTCTGCTCTTTTTCTACATGTTCTTTTTTATAAGTATCATACTCATCGAGTAGTTCATGTAGGTCTATATCGTAGTGATACTCTAAAATATTTACGAAACCATGCAGCTGCACGCGGTGAAGTTTATCAAACTCTTTGTTCATAATTGCACCAATTGCAACTTCTGAAATTCTAGTCTGCTCTTTAATTGTCTTTGAGCCTAACTCTTCTAATACTTTAAGTGCTTCTGTCATTAACGCATCCTCTGAATTAAGATTGCACCAGCAGCATTTACATTTAATGAATTAAACTCATTTGCCATTGGTATTGTTACTTGATAGTCTAAAGAAGATATTACCCTTTTTGTTAAACCATCTCCTTCATTTCCTAGAATTAGTGCTCTTTTACCACTAGTAGGTAGGTTTTTAATGTCGCCTCCATTAAGTGTTGCACCATAGAGTTTAAAACCACTCTGTTTTAACTCATTCATAGCGTCTAATAGATTTTGTTGATGTACTATTGGTATATCAAAAAGTGCTCCACTACTGCTTCTAGCTAGTGTTTCAGTTTTTAAATCTTTTATACCGCCAATAACTATACCGTCCACTCCAAGAGCTAAAGAAGTTCTAATTAGCGCACCAATATTTCCCATATCGTTTAAAGATGAGAGTAAAAGAATAAACTCTTTATTTTTTAAATCTTCTAAGTTTGCAAATTGAAGTTCATCAATTTCTGCTAAAAAGCCTTGATGATTTCCACCTTTTGCTAACCCTTGCGCACCTTTTTCATCACGACGCTCAATAGCAACATTTAGTTTACTAATTTGTGTGAAAAGTTTTTTATCTATCTCTTTAGAGAAGATAAAACGTTTAATTCTCTTTGGGTGTCGTTCTAAAAAATGTAATACTGTCTGTTTTCCATATATAATCATGCGCGATTCTACCTAAAAAACACTTATTGGTTAATTAGACTTCTTATAGAACTAGAATAACCCTCAGTTCTATAAGGAGTTTATTAGCCTATCATAACAATCTTTTGTACTTTCTCCAGTAAGACGAGAAATTAGTTTTGCAGACTGCTTTTTTGGTAGGTCTAATGCTAAAATATCTTCTTGTGTAAGTGTTAGTTTACTTGATGTTTTAGCCTCTATTACGACTACCCATTCACCCTTAATATTCTCATTTTTGAGTAAATTGTAGAGGTTTTCTGAACTATCTTTGTAATATTTTTGGTACATTTTTGTAAGCTCTTTTGCTAAAAAGATAACTCTTTTAGGTTCAATTGCATTTAGCTGTTCTAGTAGTTTTAAAAGTCTATGTGGTGACTCATAAAGTATTGTTGTATAACCATTGTAAAGAGCCTCTTGCAAGGCAACATCTCTATCATGGCCTTTATGTGGCAAAAAACCTAAAAAGATAAATGAATTTTCTATAAATCCACTAGCTGCATATGCTGTCAAAAGTGCGTTTGCACCAGGGAGTACATCATATTCAATGTTATTATTTTTACAATACTCAACAAGAAGTGCGCCCGGATCACTGATAGATGGCATCCCAGCATCGCTAATATATACAATATTTTGTTCAAAGAAGTTTGGTTCAATACTTTTTAACCACTCTTTTTCATTGTGCGAATGTAAGGAGATGAATTTTTCAATGTTTATATTTAAATTTTGTCTATCTTGGAGTAAAAAAAGTAGTCTTTTAGCAACACGCGTATCTTCACAAAGAAGAATTTGCGCATTTTCAAGAGCAAGTATTGCTCTTTGGCTAATGTCTTGTAGGTTTCCTATAGGAGTAGGTACAAGAGTTAACAAGGTTTAAAATTATTTATTTAAATTGTAACGCTTGTTAAATTTCTCGATACGTCCAGCTGCATCAACTACTTTTTCTGATCCTGTGTAGAATGGGTGGCATGAACCACAAATATCAACACGAAGAGTATCTTTCATACTACGAGTAGTAAAAGTGTTCCCACATGCACATGAAACAGCGCAGTCTACATAATTTGGGTGAATATCTTTTTTCATTTAAATGTCCTTGTGATTAACGTATTTGTGCGCCAATCTAATTTGAGGCAAAATTATATCTGAAATTGTCTTAAAGTAATAGACTTTTTTTGATTTCTAATAAGAGAGATAAAGTAAATGAAAATTATGACGATACGAATAATTGTTATGGTGTTCTAGTTTTGGCTCTTTATCTTTATAATAAAGATATAGCTTATAAGTTTGCAAACTAATTAGACAAAACTATAACTCATAATAAAACTTTAGAAGACATAGCGACAACTGCACTCTCTGAACGCAGAATCATTGGTGAGTCTAATCCTAATTTTTTAAGATTTAAATCACTAAAGTTTTTGCGTTCATCTTCACTAAATCCTCCCTCGCAACCAATTAAAAAAGTCTCATTAGCTATGTTTTCATCTATTTTTTCTATACTAAAGTCGATAACTACTGTATTTTTATTTTCTTGCAAAAAGTCATTTAAACTTTTATTAACTGATATTTTCATTGGAGTACTCCTACCACACTGCATAGATGAAGTGTTTAATACTCTTTTAAATCGTTCTAAGTTTAGTTTTATATTTCTTTGAGAGCGCGCACAGTAAATGAATGTCACTCTATCTACTCCAAGCTCATTTAGCATTGGTAGTGCTTTTTCTATGCTAGTTGCATCAACTACACACCAACCAATATGCACACTTTTGTCTGCTTTAATTGGTAGGTATTTATGCTCTTTTAAGTGAAGAGTTGCTTTTTTTGGTTCAATATTTTTTAGGCTATAGATGTATAGTTCATCAGGATTTTCTAAATTTCTAAGGGCGATGTCATCACTCTCTTTGTGACGTCTAACTTTTACTAAATAGTTAAAGTTTTCACCCTTTAAATCAATTGTCTCATTGCCACTTTGTTCATCATATAAAAACTGCATAACTTACTGACCTTAAAACCTTACTTTAAAAGTTGTATAATAGCGAAATTTTAAACTAGGAAGCAAAATGAGCGTCAGCTTAGAAAAGGCACTTGATATAATTTTTAAAAATGTGGAACCATGTAGTACTGAAATTTTGCCACTTAATTTAGCGTTAGGGCGTATAATGGCTAAAGATGTAAGTGCTAGTATTAATCTTCCTCCATATGATAATTCTGCTATGGATGGTTACGCTGTAAAATGTATAGATGCTGGGAAAATTGTTGATGTAGTTGCTACTATTCTTGCTGGAGATAACTCAGATGCTATTTTGGAACAGGGTACTGTTATAAAGATTATGACAGGTGCTTGTATTCCAACTGCAACTGAAGCGGTAGTTCCCTTTGAAGATGTTGAAGTATTAGATAATAGTGTTAGATTACCTGCAAATATTAAGATGAATAATCATATTAGAAGAACTGGTGAAGATGTAAAGAAGGGTAGTGTTATTATAAAATCTGGTACTACTCTTAGTGCATACCAGACAGCTCTTTTGGCTTCTCAGGGCATCTCTTATATAGAGGTTTATAAAAAGCCAAGTGTTGCTGTTTTTGCTACTGGAGAGGAGCTTAAAATGCCATATGAGAGTATTCAAGCGAATCAACTTTTTAACTCTAATTCTCAAACAATTTTAGCCAGAGCTACTGAACTTGGAGCGCATAGTCTGTTTACAGGAAGCGCAAAAGATAACTTAAACGATATTAAAGACCACGTTAAAAACTCTCTAGGACATGATTTAATTGTAACTTCAGGTGGTGTTAGTGTTGGAGATGCTGATTTTACAAAAGAATCATTTGCTTCATTTGGATTTGAAACACTTTTTGAAAAGATTGATATTAAACCTGGTAAGCCAACAATATTTGGAAAAATTGGAAGTAGTTACGTTTTGAATTTACCAGGTAACCCACTTGCGGCATCTCTTATATTTGAAATTTTTGCAGAAGCTATAATTTCTAAACTTAGTGGAAAGTCTGCTATTTATAGAAAGCCAATTATTACTAAACTAAAAAACGAACTTAAAATGAAAGCTGGACGAGATACTATAATTGCTGGTTTCTATGATGGTGAAAGTTTTGAAGCAAGTCTTAAGCGCTCTCCTGGCATGGTTTCACCACTTGCATATGCTAATGCTTTTATGGTAATTTCTTCAAATGTTGAAATATTACACAGTGGAGTAGAAATTAAAATTATGCCTCTAGTATTTGAATTTTCTTCAAATACTAGAGAGAGTCTATTGACTTAAACTTTAAATAGACCAAGTTTAGAGTTAAGCGCGTTAGTTAATGTTTGCATATGCTCAGAAGCAGAGGCAACTTGATTAATATTTTCTAAATTTGTAGTAGTAAGAGTATTTATTTTTTCAATATCTTGTGAAATTTTTCCAGTCTCTATTGCCATTTCACGAGTATCTTGCATAGTTTTTGTTGAAACAACAAGAGTTTTGTTCATTACAGTAACTGAAGATTGAATGTTTTTTTCAACTTTTGAGCTTACTTCCATAAGTTGTTTAATAGTTTCAGCATTTTCATTCATTTGGGCACTTGAATCTAGGATTGATTGAACAATTACGTTTATTGTTGCGTTAATATCACCTAATGATTTTTGTGTGCGTTCAGCAAGTTTACGAACTTCATCGGCAACAACAGCAAATCCACGACCATGCTCTCCAGCGCGAGCAGCCTCAATAGCAGCGTTGAGTGCTAGTAAGTTCGTCTGTTCTGCAATGTCTGAAATTACTGTTAGTACATCTTTAACCTGTGTAGCTTCGGTGCTTAGCTGATTTAATCTTTGTGCTAAATCTTGTTCTACTTCAACACTAGTCTCAATTCTTTGACTAAGTTCTACAATCTCTTCGTTTGCTTGTTCTAAATTTTCGTTTGCCTGTTCAATCTGCTTGTGAGCTATTTGTGCCTCATCTACTGAATGGTTGAGTGTATTAGTCATATTCATCATATCTTGTGTCGCTTTTTTAACTATTGTAGTTTCATGAGAGACATTTTTTGCAATATCTTTTGCATTACTAACTAATTGTGTTGAAATTGTACTGTTCTCTTCACTGCTCTTTTTAGCATCTCGTACAGTGCCTTGAACTTTATTTATGAAATTATTTACTTCACGACTAGCTTGACCTAATTCATCTTTTGAACTTACATTGAGGCGTTTAGTTAAGTCTCCATCACCACTTGATAGCTCATTACCAGCTTCAATCATCTCTTTGATAGCGTTAGTAATAAATGTGCTAACGAAGTAAGCTATCATAAATGAAAATATTATTAGGAGTATATTAATAGCTAACATTCTAGTAAGTTGGCTTGACTGCACATTTATTATATCTTCAATATTATTAAGCATTGAATTTGTCAAGTTATCTTCTACTTTTTTGAGTAAATTTATTTTTTGAGTAATTTTATTAAACCAATAACCAGCATCAACTCCAAAGTTTGTAGCTGCTGCATCTGCTTTTAGTAAAATTTCTCTCATTCTGTTAACTTCATCAACAGCTTCACCACTTACTGTTTTTTTGTAAAAATCTTCAACTGCCTTGCTTGATAATATAGAAGAACTTTTTAAAAAACTACTTTGTTCTGAGAGTAAAGCATTAAATTTAATTCTACTCCCTGGTGCAAATTTATTTGATGCAAATATAGCAGCACCAACAGCACGCTCAATTCCAGCTCTCTCTTTAGAGTATAAAAAGTTTACATATGAGGTAATATGTTTAAGTACATCAACATTTTGTGTTAGTTCCGCAATTGAACCGATAGTATCAATAAAACTACCATTCATAGAGGTAAAATATGTTATAGCAACCATTTTTTCAATATTTAGACTATCTATGTTTGAGCGAATATTATCAAGACGAGTTAAGAATTTTTTTGAATTTGATAAATCATTTTGAAATCTTAGTGAATACTCATTTTCATTAAATAGATTTAAAGCTTCATTTAACTCAGATCGTCTTATATCTGTATCTTTGCGCTGTTTTTTTAGTACATCTGCAAATTTAGTTCCATTGGAACCTAAATATACAGCTGTAGCTCCACGCTCCTTTTGTGTCTCATGTACAAATGCACTAATCTTTGATGCAAGGTGAATGGCCTTAGATAGATTAGAAAGAGTACTAGAAGTTTTTGACATGTCGTATGTTTGAATAGCGATTTGGTAAATAAGTGCTAAAACTGGAATTATGAATATTATGAAAATCTTTCCACGTATACTAAGGTTTTTAAGCGTATCCATTATAACTATCCTTTTATGTTTAAAGTAATTAATAAAAGTGTACCCTTTTTTTCTAAGAAACAAGATAATATTTTTTTATTTTGCTATAATCTCTTTATGAAAAAAAGCGATTTTTTACGAAATTTGAATGATATGAATTTACCACGCTCTTTGCTTTTCTTTGGTAATGGTCACTTTTTTATTGATAAATATATTTCTCAAATCTCTTCAGCACTAGCAACTTCAGATGAAATTATTAAGATGTATTATAATGAATATGATTTTAGTGTTGCTAAAGCGCATCTCTCACAAAATTCTCTATTTGGTGATAAAAGTCTTTTGATTGTAAAAAGTGAAAAGAAAATACCAGCAGCAGATATTAAGACTCTCCTAAAGCTTGTGCAAAAAAGTGATACAAACTTTTTTCTTTATGGTTTTTATGGAGCAGATATTAAATCTGTACATACTGCATTTAATAAAAAAAATGAAGCTGAGAATATTCGCTTCTATCCTCCATCATTTGCAGAAGCTAGAACATTTTTAGCACAACATGCACAAAGTATAAACCTTCAAATTGATGGTTATGCACTTCATCATCTTTTAACATCACAAGATGGGAGTGTTGAGTTGGCTTTAAATGAGTTAGATAAGCTGGCAATTTTAGAATGTCCAATAACAGTTAAAGAGGTCGATGAGTTAGTCTTTGCACATTTTGCTGTTAAGTTAGATACTCTGCTTGTGCAACTATTGCAAAAGAAAAATTACATTCAAAATTTAGAAAAATTGTTAGAAACAGGTGAAGATCCTTTAAAAATAATAACTTCTCTAAGTACATTCGTTGTACAACTTTTTATGTTTAATACCAATGTTAAACTTACAGGCATTGCAGATTCTAAAGCAATTCTTGGATTTAAACTGCCACCACAGATAGAGCAAGAGCGTTTTTCACTTTGTAAACTTTTTAAAAAAGAGGCGTATGAAAAGATGATAAAACATTTAATGAAGACGGAATTGAAACTAAAAAGTGCAAATGTAGATAAAGAAGCTATACTTTATTCATCTTTAATTAAACTACAAACATTTTTATAGTAGAATTCGCGGTTTAAAAAATCCTTGCTCTTGAAATAGGGCATAATCCATAAGGAGAATATGTGAAAAACTACGAACTAATGTTTGTAATTAAACCTACACTTACTGAAGAAGAGTTAAAAGCAGGAATAGAGACTGTTAAAAACTCTGTAGTAGCAACAGGCGGAGAAATAGCTGTTGATAAAGATATTGGAATCCGTAAATTAGCTTACGAAATTGATAAGCAAAAACGTGGTTATTATTATGTTAGTTATTTGAGTGCTAACCCTGATTCAATTACAGAAATTGAGCGCCAACTTAGAATTAATGAGAGTATTTTACGTTTCATTACAATCAAATATGAATCAAAACGTGAAGTAAAAGCTTGGAACGAATTAGTTGCTAAAACTACAACGTTGAATAAAGGTTCAGTTAAAACTGAAGCTCCAGCGCCAGTTCCAACAGAACCAGTAGCTGAAAAAGTAGAAACACCAGCACCAACAGAAACACCTGAAAGTGAAACTAAAACAGCGGAGTAATCTATGTTTAATAAAGTAATACTTGTTGGTCATTTAGCACGAGACATTGAGCTTAAATATACACAAAGTTCTTTAGCAATTGCAAAAACCGCAATCGCTACAAGTCGTAAGTTTAAGACAGCAGCTGGTGAACAAAAAGATGAAGTAATGTTTATTGATATAACTTTTTTTGGACGTTCAGCAGAAATTGCTAATCAATATTTGCGCAAGGGAAGTAAAATTTTAGTTGAGGGTCGTTTAGTTCTAGACCAATGGGACGATGCTACAACTGGACAGAAACGAAGTAAGCATCAAGTGACAGTTGATACTATGCAGATGCTTGATTCAAAAGGCGATAACTCTGGTGGACAGAATGCACAAGGTGGTAAAGATTATAGTCAAAATTACAATCAACCTCCAGCGCAGCAACCACAAAACCAGTATGAACAGCCTCGACAACAATATGCTCAGCCGCAACAGCAGCAAGAGCCTAAGATTCCGGTAATAGATATAGACGAGGATGAAATCCCGTTTTAGAAAATGAGATATAAAAGGAGATAAAATGGCAGAAAAAAGAAAGTATAAAAAACGTTATTGTAAATATTGTGAACAAAAAGTTGACTATATTGATTTTAAAGAGGTAGGGACATTTAAATATTCACTATCTGAAAGATATAAAATCATGCCTCGTCGTTTAACTGGTAACTGTAAACGTCATCAAGATATGGTTTCAATCGCAATTAAACGTGCGCGTGCAACAGCGATGATACCTTATGTTGTATCTCGTGCTACAGTTGTTGCTAATCCTTTCGAACTAGGTTAAGATTCACTCTTCAATACTGCGCTTTTTTGCGTAGTATTACCCTGCTTTATAAAAGATATAAACTTTAAGTATGCTCTAAGTATAAGTGATTTACAATTGTCTTATCCATCTGATAATTCAGACGAATATCATGATGAGAAACAAACAAATTTATAATAAGCTATTAAAAGGAATAAATTATGGCAAATGTAGATACTCTTAAAAAACAGGCAGACGCGGCTAAAAAAGCATATATGGATTCATTGGTAAAAGACTCTGGTGACAAAGCAGTAACTGAGCAACAATTTGATGCAACAACTGATGTAATCGTAGAAGCTTTGACAGCATTACAAGATCAACTTGATGTTGCTCGTGCAAAAGGTTCTGTACGTGCTAAAGATATTGTAGATGGTTTTGGTGGTGAGGGGCGTTTAAATGATTTAGTCCTTGACCTTGCTGGTTATATGGGTGAAATGGTTGGCGCTGGTGTTACTATGAGTGCAACTCCTATGGTAGTAATGGCAGGTGCTGCTAAGGGTGTTTATAAAAAAATAACTGAGTAATTTTCGGTTATAATTTTTATTCACAAAGCCCGTCCGATTTATCGGACGGGCTTTTTTAATGCAATTTAATCAATTGTCGATTTGGTATATTATGTATGAAACTGAAAAACTGCTCCTTAGAGACATTGTTAAATATAGTAGTGGAAAATTAAATAAGTCTTTTACTGATAGATACAATGAATCTAATTTCAAGAATCCACCTATTTTTATAGAAAATCTTATTTTAGAACTTTTAATTACATATAAACAATTTAAAAACTTTCCTATAATGTTTGCTAATGCTTTAGGTGATTACACTGAAGAAAAAGATATTGATTTTGAACAAATTATTCAAAAATATCGATAAAACTTATTCAAATCTTTATAAAATAATTTACTTTATAAATAATTATTAATTTTATTTCGATACAATATCTGCAAATAGAGTACTATTACTCAAAATTATACTTTGGAGTTATTATGGGCGTGTTAAACTTAGTAAAAAGTGGTGTTGTATCTGGCAGTGATTTAAAAAAAGTTTTTGACTATGCGAAAGAGAACTCTTTTGCAATTCCAGCTGTAAATGTTGTGGGAAGTGACTCTATAAATGCTGCATTAGAGAGTGCCGCAAAAGTAAATTCACCAATTATTGTACAGTTTAGTAATGGTGGAGGTCTGTTCCTAGCTGGTAAGTCATTAAATAATGATGCTCAAAAAGCAGCAGTTGTAGGAACTATTAGTGGTGCGCTTCATGTTCACAATATGGCAGAATTTTATAATGTTCCTGTAGTTCTACACACAGATCATGCGGCAAAAAAGCTTTTACCTTGGATAGATGGATTACTAGATGCTAGTGAAGAGCATTTTAAAAAAACTGGTAAACCACTATTCTCATCACATATGTTAGATCTCAGCGAAGAGCCAATTGAAGAAAATATAGAAATTTGTCAAAACTATTTAAGACGTATGAGTAAAATGGGTATGACTCTTGAGATTGAACTTGGAATTACTGGTGGAGAAGAAGATGGTGTTGATAATTCAGATATTGATAACTCATTACTTTATACACAGCCAGAAGAGGTGGCTTTTGCTTATGAAAAGTTATTAGAAATCTCTCCAAACTTTACAATTGCGGCATCATTTGGAAATGTACATGGTGTATATAAACCTGGAAATGTTAAGTTGTCACCCTCTATTTTAGGAGATTCTCAAAAATATATTGAAAATAAATTTAAAACTGAAACCAAACCTGTAAACTTTGTTTTTCACGGCGGGAGTGGATCAACTTTAGAAGAGATTAGAGAAGCAATTGGTTATGGTGTAATTAAAATGAACATCGATACTGATACACAGTGGGCATTCTGGGATGGCTTAAGAGCTTATGAGAAGAAAAATCATGATTATCTTCAGGGACAAATTGGAAATCCTGAGGGTGAGGATAGTCCAAATAAAAAGTATTATGATCCTAGAAAATGGTTAAGAGCTGCTCAAGAATCTATGATAAATAGATTAGAAGAAGCATACAAAGATTTAAATTGTTTAAATAGAAACTAGTTAGATGAGTATTAGCAGTCTCTATATTGCCTCTTTAGAAGAAGCCGCTGGTAGTTTAATTATATCTATGGGATTAATGGAACTTTTAAAAAGCCGTTATGAAAAAGTTGCTTTTTTCCGCCCTGTTATTAAAAGTGCAGAAACAAAAGATGGTGATATTAATTTTATGCTTGAACACTTTGCAATGGATTTAAATTATGATGATGCTTATGGGTTTACAGTTGAAGAAATTGAGACTATGGTTTCAGAAAATGGAACAAAAGATATACTTCAAAAGTTAATTACTCAATATAAAAATCTTGAAAAAAAGTATGATTTTGTCTTGGTTGAGGGTATGCAACAATCAAGCTTTTCATCTGCTATAGATTTTGATGTAAATATGATGATAGCAAAAAATTTCAGAAGCCCATTTATTGCAGTACTAAAGGGTGTTGATAAAACTCCAAATGAAATTTATGATGACATACGCCTAGAGGGTAAAGCTATTAGAGCAGCAGGTGTAAGTCATTTTGCAACTTTTGTTAATCGTGTTGATGAAAAGAAGATGAAATCTCTTAATAAAAAATTAGAAAATAGAACTCATGAGTATAAAATTTATATGCTTCCTGAAGTAGAAGAGTTAAATAGTCCAACCGTTCAAGAGATAAAAGATTCACTTGCGTGCGAAAGAGTATATGGCAAAGAAGTTAATATGCTTCAGATTGTAAAACAGAGTAAAATTGCTGCCATGAGTGTTGAAAATTATCTTTTAAGAATTGAAGATGGAGATTTTATAATTGTACCCGGTGATAGATCTGATATTATCTTGGCTTCATTTATGGCATTTCATACAAGAACTTATCCAAATATTTCTGGTCTTATTTTAACTGGTGGACTAGTACCAAATAAAAATATAATGAGATTAATAGAAGATTTTCATGAAATTCCGATGCCGATTATTGAAGTTGAGTGTGACACATACACAGCAGCAATGAGTATTCAAAATATTAGAGCTAGAATTTCACCACAGAGTGAGCGTAAAATTTCATTGGCAATGGGACTTTTTTCTTCTTATGTAGATGCTAAAGAGATAGTTGAAACATTTAATATAGAAGCTTCAACAGTTACTACTCCAATGATGTTTGAGTTTGGACTTTTTGAACGAGCACGTGCAAATCGTAAAAAAATTGTTTTACCTGAGAGTAACGATGAGAGAGTACTCCGTGCAACTGAAATTCTTTTAAGACGTGATGTTGTTGATGTGATACTACTAGGTGACAGAGATGAAATTGAGCATAAAAGCTCACTTTTAGGATTAGATCTTAGTAAAGCTAAGCTTATAGATCCTGCAAAATCTCCCTTAATGAAAAAATACTCTATAATGTTTTATGAACTCCGTAAAGAGAAGGGATTATTGTTAGAAGCTGCTCAAGATGCGATGAGTCATTGGACCTATTTTGCAACGATGATGGTCTATGCAGGAGACGCCGATGGTATGGTTTCAGGTGCTGTGCATACTACTGGTGAGACAATTCGTCCAGCGCTTCAAATTATTAAAACTAAACCAAATATTTCAATAGTATCAAGTGTCTTTTTTATGTGTTTAGAGACTCGTGTTTTGGTTTATGGTGATTGCGCTGTTAATCAAGATCCAAATGCAGCAGAGCTAGCTGAAATTGCAATTTCTAGTGCAGATACTGCGGTAAAATTTGGCATTGAACCACGTATCGCAATGCTTTCATACTCAACAGGAAATTCAGGCAAGGGTAAAGATGTCGATAAAGTTAGAGAAGCTACAAAGATTGTAAAAGAGTTACGTCCAGATTTACTAGTAGAGGGACCAATTCAATATGACGCGGCAATTGATGAAAAAGTCGCGAAAAGTAAATTACCAGATAGCAAAGTAGCAGGTCGTGCTACTATTTTCATTTTTCCTGATTTAAATACGGGTAATAATACATATAAAGCTGTTCAGCGTTCTGCTAAATCTATAGCAATTGGTCCAGTGCTTCAAGGGCTTAAGAAACCAATTAATGATTTAAGTCGTGGCTGTTTAGTAGAAGATATTGTAAATACAGTCGCAATTACGGCAATTCAAGCACAAGAGCAAGATAGTGAATAAAATAGTTGTTTTAAATGCTGGAAGCTCATCTTTAAAATATCAATTAATAGATATAGAAACAAAAACTGTATTAGCCTCTGGATTAGTTGAGAGAATTGGTGAGAAAGAGGTAAAAGACCATAGTGTTGCACTTGAGTATGTAAAAAAGACTCTTAACGAGACAGGTTTTTTAGAAGATTGGAATGAATTAGGTGGTATAGGTCATCGTGTTGTACATGGTGGTGAGGATTTTCATGAACCAACAGTTATAGATGAACATGTAATAGAAAAAATTCGTTCATTATCATCTCTTGCGCCACTTCATAATCCTGCAAACTTACTAGGTATTGAGGTCTCATTAAAGCTTGCACCAAATGTTCCACAAGTCGCTGTGTTTGATACAGCCTTTCATCAAACAATTCCAGAACATTCATATATGTACGCGTTGCCATATAAGATGTATGAAAAATATGGAGTTCGTCGTTATGGATTTCATGGAACATCTCACCATTACGTAAGTTCTCAAGCTGCAAAATTTTTAAAAAAAGATTTATCTGAGTGTAATTTTATTTCACTTCATCTTGGAAATGGTTCAAGCATTACAGCAGTAAAAAATGGAAAAAGTATCGATACTTCTATGGGTATGACACCTTTAGAGGGGCTTATTATGGGTACAAGAAGTGGAGACTTAGATCCTCAAATACTCATATACTTGGCAACAGAGCTTAAAATGAGCATTGAAGAGATTGATGTTATGTTAAATAAAAAAAGTGGTCTCCTTGGTATTAGTGGTATGAGCGATATGAGAGAAATAGAAGAATCAAGTGATAAAAAAGCAAAACTTGCACTTAAAATGGTTGTTTATCGCTTGAAAAAATATATTGGTTCATATGCTGTGGCACTTGGACGAGTTGACGCTTTGATTTTTACAGGTGGAATAGGTGAACACTCTGAGACAATTAGAAAAGATGTTTGTGATAAATTAGATATTTTAGGAATAGGTATAGATTTAGATAAAAATGAAAATGTAAAAAAAGATATAGTAGAAATTTCTACAGATGAAAGTCGGTCAAAAATTCTTGTTATTTCTACTAATGAAGAGCTTGAAATTGCTATACAAACACAAAAAACATTAAGGGGTGATATTTGAAAAAACGTACAAAAATTTTGGCAACAATTGGACCAGCATCTGATTCTCAGGAGATGTTAGAAGCATTAATGCACGCGGGTGTTAATCTGTTTCGTATGAACTTTAGTCATGGTAGTCATGAATATCACACAAAAGTTTTAAATAGAATAAGGTTAGCAATTGAAAATACTGGTTTAATTGTAGGAATACTCCAAGATATAAGTGGACCTAAAATTAGAGTTGGTATGTTAGATTATGACTTTGAACTTGAAAGTGGAGATGTCTTAGAGTTTGTAAAAGATGAAATTACTGGTGAAAAGATTGAAAGTGGTCAATACAGGCTTTGTATAAATCAAAATTCAATTTTGGATAAATTAAGTCTAGATGAACACATCTATCTCGCTGATGGTGCGCTTCATGCTGTAATAATTGAAAAAAATGCAAATGGCATTAAAGCTAGAATGGAGAATAGTGGAATACTCTCTTCACGTAAGGGTGTAAACTTTCCAAATACTAGACTGGGCATTGAAGTAATTACACCAAAAGATAGAGAAGATATGAAGTGGGGTGTTGAAAATGATGTAGACTTTATGGCTATCTCTTTTGTTCAAAGTGCAGATGATATGAAAGAGGCACGCCAAATTATTAAAAGCCATGGTGGGTTTACTAAACTATTTGCAAAAATTGAGAAATTTGAAGCAGTTGAAGATATAGAAGAGATTATTCAAGCTAGCGATGGGATTATGGTTGCGCGTGGTGATTTAGGCATTGAAGTTCCATATTATGAAGTTCCATTTATTCAAAAATCATTGATTAGACGAGCAAATGAGTGTAGTAAACCTGTAATTACAGCAACTCAAATGCTTCTTTCAATGACTCATAATGAACGTGCAACAAGAGCTGAAATTAGTGATGTTGCAAATGCAGTTTTAGATGGTACTGATGTTGTTATGCTCTCTGAAGAATCAGCAGTGGGGCATAATCCAGTTCTAGCTGTGCAGACAATGTTTAATACAATTAGATCAACAGAAAAAGATTATCCATTTCATAAGTATGGTCATTTTAAAAATAAAGATGATACAGATAGCATTGATGAAGCAACTGTAAAACTAAGTCATGAACTTGGCGTTGATGCAATTTTAGCAATTACATCTTCAGGGCAATCTGCTAATAAAATCGCACGTTATCGTCCAGCTGTTCCAATTTATGGTGTAACAACTGATGAAAAAGTAGCTCGTTCTCTAACTGCTGTTTGGGGAGTTGTTCCAGCATTTTCTGTAAAACCTGGAAGTTTAGGACACACTATGAAGTCTGTGATAGAGCAAGGGCTTGCTAAAAATGTTTTAGATTTAGAAAAGAGTTATATTTTAACAGCTGGAGATCCTGTTGGTGTTGCAGGCAAAACGAATATGATTCGTCTTCTTCGTAAAAATGAGATGAAATTTATTCAGACTTTACCTATAGATGAAAATATTTGAGATTAAGCAAAATATTATAAGTAATTGTAGTACAATTGTTGAATTAAAAATCAGATTTTTTTATTAAATATTTATTGTAAGAAAGTTTTGATTTTATTTATAATTATTATAAGAGGAAAATAAGATGTCAATAAAAATAGCGGTAAACGGAACAGGTCGTATAGGAATAATTGCAGCAAAAATAGTTACAGAGCGTGCTGATTTAGAGTTAGTAGCAATTAACACAACAGCTAAAGCGGACATGCTTGAGTATCTGTTTAAATATGATAGTGTGCATAAAGGAGTTGATGCTAAAGTTATTGATGATAATACAATTGAAATTGCTGGTAGAAAAGTTGCAATGTTTCGTGAGCGAGATATTGATAAGTTAGATTTTGGCTCAACTGGTGCTGAAGTTGTATTAGAGTGTACTGGAGTTTTTACAACTACTGAGAGTGCAGGTAAACATCTTAAGGGGAGTGTTAAAAAAGTTGTTATATCAGCTCCTGCTAGTGATGATACACCTACATTTGTACTTAATATTAATACTGATGGATATAACGGTGAAAAAGTTATCTCAAATGCTAGTTGTACAACAAACTGTTTAGCTCCAATTGCTAAAATTTTAGATGATACATTTGGAATTGAAAATGGTCTTATGACTACAATTCACTCTTATACTAATGATCAAAATATCCTAGATGTTAAACACGCTAAAGATATGCGTCGTGCGCGAGCAGCTGCTGTAAATATGATTCCAACAACAACAGGTGCAGCAAAAGCAATAGGAAAAGTTATGCCTAATATGAAAGGTAAACTAAATGGTTACGCTATGCGTGTACCTACTGCTGATGTATCAGTTGTAGATTTAACAGTTAATCTTAAAAAAAGTGTAACAGTTGAAGAGATAAATGCTGCAATGAGTGCTGGTGCTGAGGGGAAATTCAAAGGTTTACTTGAAATTGATAATGATAAAAGAGTTTCAAGTGATTTTATTGGGTCAACTTACAGTGCTACCTATATTCCTGATATGACAAGTGTAGTTGAGGGAACAACTGTAAAAGTTCTTGCTTGGTATGACAATGAGTGGGGATATACAAGCCGTTTAATTGATATGGCAACATTTGTAGGAAGTAACTAGTGTTAAAATTTCATCACGATTTTTCTTTAAATGAGAGCTTAGAACATTTAGCTCTTATGGATAAAGCATATGAGGCAGTAAAAGAGGAAAATGAGAGTGGGCAAATCGGTTATTACCGTTTACCTAAAGATACTCTTTCTATTGTTGAAGCTGTAAGAAGTAGTGAACTATATTTAGATTCTACCATAGAGAATATTGTGGTGATTGGAATTGGTGGTTCATCTTTAGGTATTAAAGCTATTATGCAGATGTTACCAAGTCAGAGTGTAAAGCCAATATATTTTTTAGAAAATTCAGATCCTGTTAATATATCTGATATTTTCTCAAAAATAAAAAAGAGTAATACAGCCTTTATAGTTATTTCAAAATCTGGTGGAACAATTGAGACAACATCAATTTTTAAAGCGGCTATAGAGTATTTTAACATTGATTTAGAGAGTGTGGATTCTAAAAAAATTGTAGCTATCACAGATGGTGGCTCATCACTTGCAAAGTTTGCAGATGAGTATAAAATAGTTCAGTATAACATTCCATTGAATGTTGGTGGAAGATTTTCAGTACTTAGTGCAGTTGGAATAGTTCCACTTGTTCTTGCTGGTTTTAATGCATCATCTATTTTAAATGGCGCAGAAGAGTTTATGCAAAGTTTTTTTGACAGACGTGAGGATCATCTTCTAAGAAAAGCACTCTATTACACACAAAATAGTGATAAAGAGTGTATGAATGTCATCTTTTCATATGCATCAAATATGGAGAATTTAAGTAAATGGTATGTTCAGCTTTGGGGGGAATCTTTAGGTAAAGTATCTAAAAGTGGTAAAAAAGTGGGACTTACTCCAATTGGTTTGATTGGTTCAACTGATCAACACTCATTTTTACAACTTATTATGGAAGGTCCACGTGATAAGAGTGTAACATTTATTAATGTTGATGATTTTCAAAATAGTTTAAGTGTTCCAAATATTACGCTAAAACATATTGAAAAAACAGACTTTATTAATAATCACTCCTTTAACGAACTTATAAATGCTCAATGTGCTGCTACTAAAGAGAGTCTTATCCAAAGTGGAGTTAGTGTTGATTCTATTACTTTTGATAAAGTAAATGAGGAAAACATTGGTGCAACAATAATCTATTATGAGCTGCTTACATCTATTATCGGTTTTATGTTAGATATTAATACATATAATCAACCAGGTGTAGAACTTGGTAAAACTATTTTAGAAAAAAAATTTAAATAATTCGGAGTTTTTATAATGAATCTTTTTCCATACCATATTGATAAAAAATATGAGACAAAAGTTGCCTATTTCTCAATGGAATTTGCAATTCATCAAGCACTTAAAATTTATTCTGGTGGGCTTGGTTTTTTAGCTGGTTCTCACATGAGAAGTGTTTATGATCTGCGTCAGCATACTATTGGAATAGGAATGTTGTGGAGTTATGGTTATTATGATCAATCACGAAATGAGGATAATACTTTAAAACCAGAATTTCGTCGTAAAAAGTATTTTTTCTTAGAAGAGACTGGTGTGAAAGTAACAGTTAATATTAGTGGTAAGCCAGTTGTTGTTAAATCATATTTATTACCAGCTGAACGCTTTGGTACTGCTCCAATGATTTTGCTTTCAACTGATATTGATGATAATGATTATTTAGCTCGTACAATTACACATAAATTGTATGATGCAAACGAAGAAGCTAGGATAGCGCAAGAGATAGTTTTAGGGATTGGTGGTACAAAAGTTTTAGAAGCTATGAACCAAGAGATAGATGTTTACCACTTAAATGAGGGACATGCTCTTCCTATGGTTTTTGAGCTTTATAACCGTTTTAAAGATCTTCAAATTTTAAAAAAGCATGTTGTGTTTACTACGCATACTCCTGAAAAAGCAGGAAATGAGGTGCATAATATTCATTTGCTTCATAAGATGGGATTTTTTGCTGGACTTAGTGTTCATGATGTTCAAGAGATACTCAATTATAAAGATGAGAATTTTAGTTTGACAGTTGGTGCGCTTAAAACTTGTAAAATTTCTAATGGTGTATCTATTATGCATGCAAAAGTTGCTAATGATATGTGGAAAAATTATGATGGAATTGCAAATATCATCCCTATAACAAACGCACAGAATAGACGTTTTTGGGCTGACAAACCTCTTGTCCGTGCTTTAGATGAGCATGAAAATTTTGAAGTTATTGCTCGTAAAAAACATCTTAAAAAGAATCTTTTTGAAGAGGTAGCAGATCAAACTGGTAAGCTTTTTGACCCTGATGTATTAACAATAGTATGGGCTAGAAGATTTGCTGAGTATAAGCGTCCAGGTCTACTAAAGTATGATTTTGAAAGATTTAATGAGCTTGTAACAAGAAGTAAGCATCCAATTCAAGTTATTTGGGCAGGTAAACCATACCCATTTGATCATGGTGCTATTGAACTCTTTAATGAATTAATTGTTATGAGTCAGCATTATAGTCGTGTTGCTGTTTTAATTAAATATGAGCTAGACTTATCACGCCTGATGAAGCAAGGAAGTGATATTTGGCTTAATACTCCAAGAATTACTCGTGAAGCTAGTGGAACAAGTGGAATGACAGCTAGTATGAATGGTTCTGTTCATTTTTCTGTATCTGATGGTTGGCATCCAGAATTTTGTAGAGATGGCAAAAATTCTTTCACAATCCCTCCTATTGATCATTTGTTACCTGCTAAAGAACAAGATAGAATAGATAATAAAAATATGATGGATATTTTAGAAAATAAGATTATTCCTCTTTATTATGAACAACCAGAAAAATGGGTTGAAATTGTTGATAATGCGATGGATGATGTGCTTCAAGACTTTGATTCAGGTCGTATGGCTAATGATTATTATACGAAAATGTATGATGGGATAAGTTGATTTATGGCTTTTGCTATAATGTGTTCAGGTGGCGATGCACCTGGAATGAATCCTGCGATTAAAAAATTTGTAGATCATGTCTACAAAAGTGGTGAAGATGCATATCTTATTTATGATGGTCTTGAGGGCTTGATTGATGGAAAGATTAAAAAAGCTACAAATCATGATGTTACCGGAATTGTCCATTATGGTGGGACAATTTTAAGGTCATCTAGATCAAAACGTTTTTTTGAACTAGAATATCGTCAAAAAGCGTATGATAATTTAAAAGAGCATGGTATCGATGGTCTTGTTGTGCTTGGTGGAGATGGTTCATTTAGAGCGATGAATCAATTTAGTCAAGATTTTCCTATAAATTTTGTTGGAGTTCCCTCTACTATAGATAATGATATTTTTGGTACTGAGTATTGTCTTGGCGTTGATACTGCTCTAAATGTCATTCGTGATGCGTTAGATAAAATTCGTGATACTGCAGCATCATTTAATCGTGCATTTGTTGTTGAGGTAATGGGAAGAGATTGTGGTTATTTAGCACTTATCTCAGCGATGGTTAGTGGTGCAGAGATTTGTATTGTTCCTGAAGTTGAATTTGTGAAAGAAGTTACAGAAGATAAGCTTAGAAAAGAGGTTAAAAATGGACGTAGGTATATTTTAGCTATTGTTGCTGAGGGTACTGAGAAAACAGCTGAAATTGCCTCATGGTTAGAAGAGAAGATTGGACTTGAAACTCGTGTTAGTATTTTAGGACATATTCAACGTGGTGGTAATCCTACTGTGTATGACAGAATGATGGCTTTTAAATTTGTAATTGGTGCAGTCGAGTATCTTAAGAAATCAAAAGATTCAAATAAAATTATTGTTTACAATAAAGGAGAATATAGTCTTAAAGAGATTGATGAGATAGTGTCGCAAAAATATAGTGTTCCAAATGAGTTATTGGAAGGGTTGACTTACTTAGATTAAGGAGAGCTAATGATTAAGATAACAAAAAAAGCGAATAAGGCATGGGTGACTTTTAGTTTTAATTCAGATGATGAAATTAGTGGTATTGAGGTTCTAGGAGAGTGGAATGAGTGGAAACCTGAAGCTATGAAGCAGAAAAAAAGTGGTGAATATGCGATAACAAAAATTATAAAAACTGCTGATAGTTATCAATTTGGGTATAGAATTGATGGAAAAATTTGGGCAGTTGAACCAGAATGTTCACTTGTTTCTTCACCGTTTAATAGTAGGAACTCTTTACTTAAGCTATAATAAGAAAAATAATTTAATATAGGGGTACAGTTAATGAAAGCAGTTGTAATGGCCGGGGGGTTTGGAACAAGAATCCAACCATTAACAAATTCAAGACCAAAACCGATGTTACCTATTATAAATAAACCTATGATGGAACATACAATGATGAAATTACGTGATGAGGGGATCACTGATTTTATTGTTCTACTTTACTTTAAACCTGAAATTATAAAAGATTATTTTGAAGATGGGAGCAAGTTTGGAATTAACATAGAGTATGTTGTTCCAGATAACGATTATGGTACTGCTGGTGCTGTAAAGTTAGCTCAAGATTTAATTGGTGATGAAAACTTTGTAATAATTAGTGGTGATTTAGTTACCGATTATGATTTTAAAGAGATTTTTAAGCACCATAAGAAAAAGCGTTCTAAACTTACAATTACTCTTACTTCTGTTGATAATCCTCTTCAATTTGGTGTAGTTATCGCAAACGAAGATGATAAAATTGAAAAATTTTTAGAAAAACCAAGCTGGGGAGAGGTCTTTAGTGACACAATTAATACAGGTATTTATGTAATTGAGCCAGAGATCCTAGATCATATTCCAAAAGATAAAAATTTTGATTTTGGAAAAGATCTGTTTCCTCATTTAATGCAAGAGGGAATTACTTTAACCTCATATAATATTACAGGTTACTGGCGAGACGTTGGAAATCCTGAGAGTTATCGTGAAGTTTATGAAGATATTTTAAGTGGAAAAATAGATATTGAACCTGATGGCATTAGGTATGAGCGACCAGATGGTGTACTCATTTGTGAAGAGGAGTATTTTCTTTGTGAATCAGTAGAGGTAATTGGAAAAGTAATAATAGGAAAAAATGTAACCATAGGCACAGGATGTAAGCTAAATAACGTTGTTATTGGCGATAATGTAGACATTGGTGATAACTGTAAAATTAGAAACAGTGTTTTTTGGAATGATATTAAAGTCGATAGAGGTGCTGAACTTGATGGTTGTGTAATATGTAATAATAATATTATTCAAAAAAATGTTAAAGCAAAGTCTGGTTTAATTTTAGCAGAGGGTTGTGAAATTGGACAGCTAGCAAGCATTGAGCAAGATGTAACAATTTGGCCAAATAAAAAGATTGATTCAGCTTCAATTGTAAGTAATAACGTTGTTTGGGGTGATAAATATAAAAACTCAATTTTTGAAAACGGTAGTGTTATTGGTAAATCAAATGTTGAACTCTCATGTGAGATGTCAATTAAATTAGCTGAGGCATTTGCAGCGCAACTTCCAGTAGGTTCAACCGTATATGTGTCTCGAGATAATAGCAAGAGTGCAAGAATGTTAAAACGTGCATTTTTAGGTGGCATTCTCTCAGCTGGAGTTAACGTAATTGATGTGAAAAGTATGGTATCTACTGTACTTCGTTACAATATCGCGCATGATGCTGACATTAGCGGGGGAGTCCATTTTAAACAAAATTTAGATGATCCAACTAGCACAGAGATTACATTCTTTAATGAAGAGGGATTAAGAGTTAAGAGTGGTATAACTAAATCAATTGAAAAAGCATTTTTTAAAGGTGAATTTAGACGTGTGGAGTATAATCAAATTGGAGAAGTTGAAGAGAGTCCATACCAAAGTGAAGTTAGATTTTATAAAGCTGGATTAAAAGATAAATTTAATCAACATATGTTCCAGTGCGATAATTGTAAAGTTGTTATAGATGTACTGCATGGTGGGACAGCTAATGTTTTTCCTGACATTATAAATGAGTTGAACATTGATAATATTATTTTAAATGCCTATAAAGATACTAAAAAACTTTCAAATATTGACATACTTAAAAAACAGTCTGAAGAGAATGTATCTCTTATTGTAAAAAGATTAGATTACGACATGGGATTTATGATCTATCCAGATGGTCAAAAGTTACGAATTATTGCTGATAATGGTGAAGTTTTAGAAAAAGATATGGCACTACTTGTAATTTTATATTTAATGAATTTAGAAGCAGTAGGTAGTAAAAAACTTCGTGTCCTATTACCAACATGGGCGCCAGATATTATGGATAGCCATTTTACTAACTTATCAGTTAGACGTGGAAAATATTTTACACTTGGTGCTGATCAATTAGCAAAGTATGATTTGGTTGCAACAGTTGATGGGAACTTTGCATTTACAGAGTTTTCACTTCATAGAGATAGTATGTACGCGAGTTTGAAGATAATGGAAATGTCAGCTCGGCAGGGTATTAAACTATCTGAAATTGTTACTAAAATTGAAGATTTTTACTATAAGTATATACAACTCCCATGTTCTCAAGAGCTTAAGGGTAAAATGATGCGTAAGTTCTTAGAGGATGCAAAAGATAAAAAGTCTTCAAGTGTAGATGGGGTTAAAATTTGGCACGGAGATAATGACTGGATTTTAATGATTCCAGATCAATACTGTGATAGTCTAAATTTTTACATTCAAGCAAAAGATGCTAAAAGTGGTAAAAAACTTTTTAAAGACTATGAGAAAAAAATTAAAACATGGACAGAAAAATAGATGGAAAAACCTTTAAATCTTAGTTTTATGTGGCATATGCATCAACCAGATTACCGAGATGGTAGCGGTATAATGCGTATGCCTTGGGTCTTTTTACACAGTATAAAAGATTATTATGATATGCCTTGGATAGTGTCAATGTATCCGGATTTAAAGGCTACATTCAATGTAACACCTCCTCTAATTGAACAGATAAACCTTTATAAAGAACCAACTAAGAATGACTATTTTTTATCTCTTTGGATAAAACATCCAAGTGAAATTGGAAGTGAAGATAAAAAGTCATTAATTAAAACTTGTAAATCATCAAATTATGACACAATGGTAAGACCATTAAAGCGTTTTGATGAGCTTTATAATCAAGCAGAATTTAGTGATAATGAATTGATTGATTTAGAAGTCATGTTCATACTTTCTTGGTGCGGTGTTTATCTTCGTAAAAATAACAATGTAGTATCAGGTTTAATGCAAAAGGGTCGAAATTTTACGCAAGATGATAAGCAAATTTTTTTAGATGAACTTACAAAGTTTGTCCAAACAATTTTGCCGTTTTACACAGAACTTCAAAAAAGCGGACAAATAGCGCTCTCAACGACTCCATATAATCATCCAATTTTACCACTTTTAATTAATATGGCAATTGCACGCGAGGCAAATCCTCATGCGCCTATTGTAGATAACTTTGTATCTTTAAAAGAGGATGCAAAAATTCAAGTCGAACGTGCTATTGAACTTTATAAAGAGACATTTAAAATTGATCCGATTGGTTTTTGGCCAGCAGAGGGTGCAGTAGATGAGGCTAGTTCTGAGATTTATCGCTCTTTAGGTATTAAATGGATTGCAACTGATGAAGCAATACTATTTAAATCACTGAAAAATGATGATAGAGCAAATCTGTATCATGCCTATAAGTTTAATGATTTAAGTATGGGATTTAGAGACCATGGTTTAAGTGATTTAATTGGATTTACATACCGTTTTTATAAAGCCGAAGATGCGGTGGAACATTTTTTAAATGCTATTAAACCAATTGCTCACAGTAAGGCCGATACAGCTTTTGTAATTTTAGATGGTGAGAATGCGTGGGAATTCTTTCATGATAATGCCTATCCATTTTTTACAAAATTATATGAAAGATTAAATAAAACAGATTGGTGCAAGACTGTTACTATGGATGAAGTAGCAAATGGAGCTACAAGGCAGTTAGATCGTTTGGCACCAGGGAGTTGGATTAATGGTGATTTTACAACTTGGTCAGGAAGTAGTGAAAAAAATCGTGCATGGGAGCTAGTTTTCCAGACGAGACGTGATTATGCAAATAGAGGTGAAAGATTTAGTGATGATGTAGAAGAGAAGATAAAATTTCATTTTCTAGCAGCTGAGTGTAGTGATTGGTATTGGTGGTATGGAGATGATCATCATACTGATTTTGCACTAGAGTTTGATACTCTATTTCGTAAGCACTTGATTGAAATATATGATTTAATGAAAATGACTCCACCTGCTGATCTTTTTGGACCTATACCTGAACATAAAAGTACAGCTTCATTTATGATTCAACCACAATTTCCAATTCGTCCTAAAATTGATGGAAATGATAGCTCATTTTTTGAATGGATTGGCGCTGGCACTATAGATGAGAGTAAGCTCTATTCAACTATGGATAGAGTTCGTGGGCCAATTTCACAAATTCATTATGGACAAGATGAAAAGGGTAATATTTACACAGCTTTTCAAGGTGATGTTCATGGGTTAATCGGAAGTAGTTCAACACTTAGAGTAATTATAGAGGAGTTAGAAAAAACATATACTATGAAAATAGAAGAGAATGTAAGTCAGTCAGAGATAGTTATGAATGTTCATGAACTGATTGAAATCTATATTGAGCGCGATCTATTTGAAAATATTGATAAAGTACATTTGCGTTTTGAGATTGAGCAAAATGGAACTATTGTGCAAACTCTTCCAGGATTTGGAGCGCTTGCAATGGATTTTAATGAAGATTATGGTGCTAACTGGTTTATATAAGGGGTAAAAAGTATGAGTAATAGAAAGACTGCGTTATTATTTGGAATACATATGCATCAACCAGTAGATAACTTTAAAGAGGTTATTGATGATGGAGTGCAGACGTGTTATGGTCCTTTTTTTGAGGTAATGAGTCGTTATCCTGAGTTTCGTTTTTCAGTACACTGTAGCGGTTGGCTTTTAGAACAGATTGAGAAGTTTCATCCAAAACTTTTTTCACAAATGAAAAAATTAGCAGAAAAAGGTTCTCTGGAGTTTTTTAGTGCAGGTTATTATGAACCAATTCTAAGTGTTATTCCCTCAGTTGATAGAGTAGCTCAAATTAAAAAATTAAACACTACTATTGAGAAAAAGTTTGGTGTTAAAGCAAAGGGTATGTGGCTTACTGAACGTGTTTGGGAGTCTGCACTAATTCCTGATTTAAAAGAGGCTGGTATTGAATATACTGTACTAGATGATTACCATTTTCAATGTACAGGTTTTAATGAATCTGAACTAGATAGCTATTATATGACAGAAGAGGGTGGTTATGAGCTTGGGCTTTTTCCAATTAGCAAGAGGTTACGTTACGCTTTACCTTTTATGAGTGTTGAGAGTGCAGTAGAAGCTGTAAAAAGTATTAATTATGAAGATAATAGTGCCGCAATAATTTTTGATGATGCAGAAAAATTTGGAATGTGGCCTGGGACTCATGAATGGGTTTATGAGAAAAAATGGCTTGAAAAATTTATAGAAACTGTTTTAGAAGATGAAAAAATTGAGCCTCTACACTTTAGTGAATATTATGAATCTAATAAACCAAAAGGAATAGCATACTTACCAAATGTTTCATATTTTGAGATGGGTGAGTGGAGTTTGAAGGCTGATGATGCTGCAAAACTTGAAGAGTTTAAAGAGCATATGGGGCATGACAAGTTTGATAAAGATGGCATTAAATTCTTGAAAGGCGGTATCTGGAAGAACTTTTTTGTAAAGTATGATGAGAGTAACCGTATTCATAAAAGAATGTTAGAACTCTCACACGCTCAAAAAAATATTCAAAATTCAAAATTCAAAGATTATCTTTATAAATTTCAGACAAATGATGTTTTATGGCATGGTGTTTTTGGTGGACTCTATCTGCCAAACTTAAGAGATAATGCTTATAGGTTTTTAATTGGTGCAGAAAATGAACGTTATGGAAGTAGCACAGTTATAGAGGTTGATAATAAATCAATTGATGGTTATACAAAAGTGAAATCTATTGGTAAAGAGTACATTTTACGTTTTGATGAAAAAGCTTCTGGACAGTTAATTGAGTTTGATTCAAGAAGTGATATGTTCAATTGGCAAAACTGTTTAACAAGACGCAAGGAATCATACCACGCTAAGATTTTAGAAGAGACTAAACATGAAGAGCATGAGTCGTTAGTTGATGGGATAGATACAATCCATGCTATGGCATTTGATGTAAGTGATGAATTAAAAGATTCACTTACTTATGATTGGTATGTGAAAAACTCTTTTATTGACCATATAACAGATGACAGTTTCACACTAGCAAACTTTAGACATTGTAATTTTCATGAATACGGTGATTTTACCAATCAGCCATTTAAATATAAAAGTTCTAGTAAAAAAATTCAGTTTGAAAGACATGGTGGAATCTTTTTACCTCATAAAGAAAATTCTGAACTTAATAAAAGTTTTAAGCCTCGCGATAGTGGTTTTGATTTTTCTGTGCAATTTAGTACAGCAAGTCAAAGATTGTTTACATATGCAATGGAGCTAAATCTTCACTTCGCAGATCATAACCATCTATTGATAAACGGTGATGTAGTAAGTGATGGTGGTATGATTGAGGGAGTTAAAAAAATTGAACTTCTTGATACTTATTTAGGAAAATCAATTACTATTTCAGTAGATGAGAGAGTAAATTTTTTGTACTACCCATTAAAAACAGTATCTCAAAGTGAGATGGGGTTTGACCTTACAACTCAACAAATTAGTATGGCATTTTTGTTGCCATTTGCTAAAAACTTCACTCTAAAAGGCTCTATTGAGGTGCGTAATGTCTGATATTCGTTATGATTTATTAAGCGACAACTATGTAATAATTGCCCCTGAACGTCTACATAGACCAGATTATATGGCATGGGAAGAAGAAGATGTTCATATGGTTGAGTGTCCTTTTTGTGAGGGAAGCGAGCATAAAACTCCATCTGAACTCTTTGCAATTAGAGCAAATAGTACGCCAAATTCTATTGGTTGGAAAAGTAGAGTTGTTCCAAATTTATATAGAGCTGTTCAGATTGAAGCTTCAAAAATAACTAAATCAGATGGTATTTATAGCTATTGGGAAGGTTTTGGTGCGCATGAAGTCATTATTGATACTCCAAGGCATTTGAGTCATATGAGTGAGTTTAGTGTTGATGAGTTCTATATCTGGTTACGAACAATTGCTCATAGAATAGTGGACTTACATGGTGATAGCCGTATTTCGTATATGTCGGTATTTAAAAATGATGGAGTGGCAGCTGGTGCTACACAACAACATCCTCATACTCAAATTATAGGATTTCCGACAATTCCTAGAAATGTTGTTAGAAGATTAGAGAGAAACTATGAACACTATAAAAAAACTGGACGTGCAATTTTAGATGACATTGTTACACAAGAGCTTGCAAGTAAGGAGCGTATTGTTACTAAAAATGGAAGTTTTGTAGCATTTTGCCCATATGCTAGTGCTTACCCATTTGAAGTCATGATAGCTTCTAATAAAAAAACATTTTGTAAATTAAATCAGATAGAAGATGATGATATGCACTCTTTAGCATATCTTTTACATGATCTATTTCAAAGAATGCGTACACAACTTGGAAAGTTTGATTTTAACTTATCTTTTTCTATGCCACCAATGCAGAAAAGTTTTGATACTAGTGATTTTCATGAACATTTAGATGCAATTTGTGGTTTTAATATTCGTATAATGCCACGAATCTATCGTCATGGTGGTTTTGAACTTTCAACTGACACTTTGATAAATCCAGTTGAACCAGAGCGTAGTGCTAAACTATTGAGAGAAGCTGGTGAGTCTTAAAACTTTATTTGTTTCAAGTGAGATTTATCCATTTGCTAAAAGTGGTGGTTTAGCAGATGTCTCTTACGCATTGCCTAAAGCACTTTCAGAAAATGTAGATGTCGCACTTATTATGCCATTATATAAAAGTATAGATAGAGAAAAATTTGGTATAACTTCTAGCGGTGTTAGCTTCAAACTTACGTTAGATTCTGTAAATTATAAAGTTGAATACTTTTTTGCTCTTTATAATGGCTTGAAGTGTTACTTCTTATATTCTGAAATTCTTAGTGAACGTGATAATCTGTATGGGACTGCTAATAGTGGTTATGAAGATAATGATGTACGTTTTGGACTATTTTGTCATGCAGTTATTCATTTTGTTCAAAACTTTGCAACATCTTTTGATGTACTGCATTTAAATGATTGGCAAAGTGCCATATGCGCACTTTTAGTAAAAGAGAAAAAGCTAAATATAAAAACTGTTTTTACAATACATAATCTTGCTTATCAGGGTATTTTTGATAAAAGTAGTTTAGATAGATTGGATTTAAGCGAAGACTATTTTACTTCAGAGAGCTTAGAATATTACGAAGATGTTAACTTTTTAAAGGCTGGAATTGCTTATAGTGACTATATTACAACTGTAAGTCCAAGTTATGCAAAAGAGATTTTAACTCATGAGTATGGTTTAGGACTTGATGGTTTTTTACAAGTTTATAGTCATAAATTAAGTGGAATTTTAAATGGTATAGATACAAAAGATTTTTCACCCAAAACAGATGAATCGTTGTGGCAAAACTATGATGCAAAATTAATGTCTGAAAAACAGACTAATAAGCTAAATTTTTTAGAGAGTATCGAACTTACAGATGAAAAGAGACCTCTATTTATTTTTATTGGCAGGTTTACATGGCAAAAGGGAATGGAGCTTTTAATTAATAGCTTAAAAGAGATTGCAACATTAAATGTAAATATTGCAATTTTAGGAGATGGTGAGGAGAAGTATCATAAAGCTTTTAGAAAAATTGCCCAAAAGTATGAAAATATAGATGTTCGTTTTGGTTATGATGAAAAAACTTCACGAAGAATGTATGCCGCGGCTGATTATTTACTTATGCCATCAGCTTTTGAACCATGTGGATTAAATCAGATGATTGCAATGAACTATGGGACAATTCCAATTGTCAGAGCTGTTGGTGGGCTTAAAGATAGTGTTAAAAGTATTGAAAAGTTTAATTCAAATGAGAGTAGTGGTTTTGGTATAGTCTTTGAAGAGATGAATAAAGATGCTCTAATACACTCGTGTGAGGACGCAGTTAAATTATATCATCAAAAACAGCTTTTACGCAAAATAAAACGTCATAATATGAACCAAGATTTTAGTTGGAAAAATAGCGCATTAGAGTATGAAAAAATTTATAAAAATATAACTAGAAAATAGATGAAACTATATATTGATATTGGTGGGACAAACTTAAGAGCTGAAATCCATGGTCTTAGAGATGTACTTCATGAAAACAGTTTAAGTACAAAGTTAGATTTAGTAGAGTACATTGAGAGTAAATTAGAACAATATAAAGAGATTAATTTCGTTGGAATCTCTTATGCGGGGCAGGTGAAAGATGGTGTTATTATCTCTGCACCAAATATAAAAGTTAGTAACAAAGAGATAAAAAAATATTTTGAAGAGAAGTATGAAATTACTTTAGAGATTGAAAATGATTTAAATTGTGCTGTAATTGCTGAAGCTGAGTATTTTAAAGAGAAAAATTTAGTAGCTATTTATGTTGGAACTGGAATTGGAAGTGGTTTTGTTGAAAATGCGAAGTTAGTACACTCAAACTCTAATCTTGTTGGCGAAATTGGACATATTCCCTATAAAAGGGCACCATTTAGATGCGGTTGCGGAAAAGATAACTGCATTGAACTTTTTGCATCAGGTTCAGCACTTGTAAAGTGGACAAAAGATGATAATGTTAATCTACAAAAACTAAAAGAAGCAGGTAGTGAAATCGCTTCACAATTTGAAGAAGCACTGCTTTATGCTATAGCTACAGCAATTACACTATTTAATCCAAAAGTTTTGGTTCTTGGTGGTGGTGTAGTTGAGAAAAATGGTTATTTACTTGATTTAGTAAAGAATAGTATTAAAGAATACGCACCAGCTTTTTCACTTAATGGTTTAGAAATTAAAAAAACAGAACTTACAAATGCTGCTATGAGTGGTGTTATGTTATTGGGTAATAATTGAGTCATTTGTGTAAAGTTGAAAAATGTGAAAAGGAAGTATTTAGTAATGATGCTTGTATATTTCATTGCGATAAAAAAGATTGGTATGAACAAGAAAATAAGACTAAAAGATGGAATACTAATTTATTAGAAACTTTTTGGGAAGCATTTACTACTCACATTATTGCAAAGATATAGTTTATGCACTATGTGGATGTTTTATAAATTATTAGAATCTATATTTATTTATCAATTTGTTGTAGCAGTAAGGCGTAGAACTAATAGGTAACAGTATAAGTATTTTTTTATTAACATATGAGTCTTTAGATATAATTATATAAATCAGCAGAGGATTAAATTATGAGTTTAGCGCAAATATTAGATGAGGCATTACATTTAAAACCTCAAGATAGATATTTTGTAATAGAGAATATTGTAAAAAGTTTGAATGAACCAAATAAAGAGATTGATGATATTTGGATTGAAGAATCTAAAAAAAGGTTAAAAGCTTATAAGGATAATAAAGTGAAAACTTTTTCTTATGAGGAAGTTTTTAGTTAATGCAACTTGAAATTTTAGAATATGCTAAATTTGAAATGGATGATGCTGTTTAATACTATAATCTTCAATAAGATAAGCTTGGAGATAGTTTTAAGACGGATGTTAAAAATTGTATTGATAGTATTTTAATATCACCAAATCTTTATCCTAACATAGTTAAAAATATAAAAAGAAGCTTGTTGCATCGTTTTCCTTATAGTATATTTTATGTGATAGAGAGTGAAAAAATTATTATATTATCGGTTGCGCATCAAAGTCGTAAACCATTTTATTGGGTCTAATATTGTAAAAGTTTAGAATCAAGGGATACTAAAATGAAAAAATTAAAAATACTGTTTATTGCATCAGAAGTTGCACCATTTGCTAAAAGTGGTGGACTTGCTGATGTTGCTAGTGCATTGCCACAAGCTCTTAAAAAAATGGGACACGATGTTCGTGTGGTAATGCCTCGTTACTATATTGTAGATAAGTCAAATTTAACACCGTTAATTGGTGAAATTGGTGTTCCTATGGGGAGTATGGGTGAAGCTTGGGCTGGTGTTTTTGAGGGAAGGCTTGGCGATGTGCCAATCTATTTTATAGAACATGAACATTTTTTTGGTCGCAGGGGACTTTATGGAGATGGCGGTTTCTCATTTACTGACAATGATAATAGATTTATCTTTTTTACAAGAGCATCTATGCAATTAGCAAAAAAATTGCATTTCAAACCAGATATTTTGCATGCAAATGATTGGCATACAGCAGTAGCTCCACTTTTTTTAAATACACATTACAAATATGATGAGGCATATGAAAATTGCGCTTCTGTTTTTACTATTCATAACATGCAACATCAAGGACAATTTTACAAAGGTGTTATGGATGTTCTTGATGTTGGTTGGCATCACTTTAATCATCATGATTTAGAAGAGCATGATGGTGTGAATCTTCTTAAAAGTGCAATTGTTCATGCTGATGCTGTAACTACAGTTAGTAATAAATATGCACAAGAGATTAAAACACCTGAGTTTGGGTGGGGACTTCAAAATACTACATTAAATCATAGTAATAAGTTGTACGGAATTTTAAATGGAGTAGATTATAATGAGTGGAGTCCAGCAGTTGATGGTTTAATAGCTTCGAATTATGATGTTAAAAATATGAAAGGTAAAGCAGTTTGTAAAAAAGATTTACAAAAAGAGTTTGGTTTAAAGCAGACTAATAAAGTTCCTATAATTGGTCTTGTTGGACGTTTAGTAGAACAAAAAGGGATTGACTTAATTGCATCATCTATTTTTGAACTATTAAAATTAGATATTCAGATTGTACTTTTAGGAACTGGTGAATATTGGGCTGAACACTTTTTTAGTGATATTTCAGCTAAATATCCTGATAAGTTTGCATGTTACATAGGTTACAGAAATGATTTAGCACACAAAATAGAAGCAGGAAGTGACTTTTTTTTAATGCCATCTAATTTTGAACCATGCGGACTTAATCAAATATATAGTTTGCGCTATGGAACACTACCTATTGTTCGTGCTACTGGTGGATTAGATGATACAATTGAAAACTATGATGATTACAGTGGTAATGGAACAGGATTTAAGTTTTATGATGCCACATCAATGGCATTAATAAATACTGTAGGCTGGGCAGTAGATACATGGTATAATAATCAAAAAGCAATGAAAAAGTTAGTAGAGAATGCAATGAGTAAACATTTTAGCTGGGAAGATGCAGCAGCGTCTTATACAGATATTTATGAACTAGCTTTAGCTAAGAGGATTGGTAAACGGTAGTAGTGACATTATAACGGGGGAGTTAAAATGACAAATAAACATCAAATATATTACGATATTTCACTTTTTGAAGATATGGACATCTATCTTTTTAAAGAGGGCAATCATACAAAACTGTATGAAAAAATGGGTGCGCATATTTTAGTGCGTAAAAAACGAGCTGGTGTCATGTTCGCTGTTTGGGCGCCAAATGCACAGAGCGTTAGTGTTCGGGGGGACTTTAACAATTATGAGATAGATGCCCATCGGCTTCATCTACGTGATGATGATTCCGGTATTTGGGAAGGTTTTATTGAAGGCGTTCAAGAAGGACTTTCATATAAGTACCATATTGTCTCAAAGCATCATAATATTGTTCATGAAAAAAGTGATCCATACGCATTTTATTGTGAAGAGGCTCCAAAATCTGCTTCAATTATAAAAAGTATTGGCGGATTTAATTGGAATGATACAAAATGGATGAAAGAGAGAAAAAAACATAACGCACACGATGCTCCTGTAAGTATTTATGAGGTTCATTTAGGCTCATGGCGTAGAAAAGAGGATGAAGACAATCGTCTTTTAACATACAAAGAGTTTGCAGATGAGTTAGTTACATATCTTTTAAAGATGAACTATACACATGTAGAGATTATGCCCTTTACTGAGTACCCATATTTTGGTTCATGGGGTTATCAAGTAACTGGCTATTTTGCGGCAACTTCAAGACATGGTGAACCACATGATTTAATGGCGCTAATAGATGCTTTACATGCAGCAGAAATAGGTGTAATTATGGACTGGGTTCCCTCACACTTTGCTGTAGATATGCATGGGCTTATTAACTTTGATGGTACTGCACTTTATGAGCATGATGATCCAAGGCAGGGGTATCATCCTGAGTGGGGGAGTATTATTTTTAACTATGGGCGTAGTGAAGTGAGATCGTTTTTACTAAGTAGCGCTCACTTTTGGTTAGATAAGTATCATATTGATGGAATTAGAGTTGACGCTGTTGCTTCAATGCTTTATCTGCATTATGCAAGAGAAGAGGGTGAGTGGATTCCAAATAAATATGGTGGAACTGAAAACCTCGAAGCAATTGATTTTTTACGAAAGTTAAATGAGAGTGCTTATGGGACATATGATGATATTATGATGATTGCTGAGGAATCCTCTGCTTGGCCAATGGTTACTCGTCCAACGTCAGTTGGTGGGCTTGGTTTTGGTTTTAAATGGAATATGGGCTGGATGCATGATAGTATTAAGTACATGAAACAAGATCCTATTCACCGTCAATATTATCATCATCATCTTACTTTTAGTATGTGGTACGCTTTTGACGAACACTTTTTACTTCCTTTAAGTCATGATGAGGTTGTTCATATGAAGGGTTCTATGGTAAATAAGATGCCTGGAAGTTATGAAAATAAATTTTCAAACCTTCGTTCAATGTATGCTTATATGGGTGCGCATCCTGGGAAAAAGTTACTTTTTATGGGTAGTGAATTTGCTCAATTTGCAGAGTGGAATTATGAGCAGAGTCTAGATTGGCACCTGCTTGAGTATCCACTTCATAGAGGAGTACTAAAACTTGTAGCTGATATTAATCAGATATATCGCTCCTATCCTGCACTTTATATGTATGATGAAAAGCATGAAGGGTTTGAGTGGATTGATGAAAAAGATAATCATCAAAACTGTTTTAGTTTTGTTCGTAAAAGTGATAAAGAGGATGAAAGTATTATTGCTATTTGTAACTTTTCAGATGTTACACGCACGCATTATCGTTTAGGAGTTCCACAAAATACAAATTGGATTGAATTTTTTAATTCACAGTCTCACTATTATGGTGGAAATAATATTGGTAATACTGGTATATTAAGAGCAGAACAGATTCCAATTCATAATCGTGAATATTCAATAGAGATGACACTTCCACCTCTGGGTGTACTATTTTTAAAGATTGAAAAGAAGGAAGATAAATGAGTCTACACCCATTAGCTGGGCTAAAAGCACCAAAGTCTATTTTAATTAATGTACCTGAGTTAATATCTGCTTATTACACACTTACTCCAGATGTTTCAAATAGAGGTGAGGCTGTTAGTTTTGGAACTTCTGGTCATCGTGGGTGTTCATTGAAAAAAAGTTTTAATGAAAATCACATTTTGGCAGTTTCTCAGGCAGTTTGTGACTACAGAAAAGAACAAAGTGTTTCTGGCACTCTTTTTATGGGGATGGATACACATGCTCTTTCATATTCAGCACAACTTAGTTCTTTGCAAGTCTTATGTGCAAATGGTGTAAATGTTGCAATTGCAAAAAACAGTGGGTTTACTCCTACTCCGGTTATATCTCACGCAATTTTAACTAAAAATGCAAAAGGTGGTGAGTTAAGTGATGGTATTGTAATTACACCATCTCATAACCCTCCAAGTGATGGTGGTTTTAAATATAACCCAATACACGGTGGTCCTGCTGATACTGATGTTACCAGTTGGATTGAAAAACGTGCAAATGAGTATTTGAAAAATTCATTAAATGGTGTAAAAAAAATTGAAGTTAGTGAGGCTTTACGTAGCCAGTACCTAGAAGAGCATGATTATGTTACACCTTATGTAGATGATTTAGAAAATATTATAGATATTGAAGTTATTAAAAACTCAGGCATTAAGATTGGTGCTGATGCTATGGGTGGTTCTGGACTTGAATATTATGGTGCTATAAAGAAGAGGTATGATTTGAATATGGTAACTTTCAACGATCATTTAGATTCAACTTTTTCATGTATGCATTGTGATAAAGATGGAAAAATACGAATGGATTGTTCGTCGCCTTATTCAATGGCTGGACTTGTTGCGTACAAAGATGATTTCGATATAGCATTTGGTAATGACACAGATTTTGATCGTCATGGGATTGTTACAAAGAGTGTGGGACTTATGAATCCAAATCATTATCTTAGTGTGGCAATTAACTATTTGATGCAAAACCGTCCAAATTGGAAGAGTGACTTAAAAATTGGTAAAACATTGGTAAGCAGTTCTATGATAGATAGAGTTGCAAATGATTTAGGTAAAGTAGTAGATGAGGTTCCAGTAGGATTTAAATGGTTTGTTGATGGACTTCATAATGGTACGGTTGCATTTGGTGGTGAAGAGAGTGCTGGGGCTAGTTTTTTACGTAAAGATGGCACTGTATGGTCAACAGATAAAGATGGAATTATTATGTGTCTACTGGCTGCTGAGATTACTGCAAAAACTGGACTAGATCCTGGTATGCATTATAAGGATTTAGAAGAGAAGTTTGGTTCACCAATTTATGAACGTTTAGATGCGCCAGCTTCAAGTGAGCAAAAGGCAATTTTGAAAAATCTTTCACCTGAAGATTTAAAAGAGGATACTTTAGCTGGTGAAAAAATAGAGGCAATTTTAACAAATGCCCCTGCAAATGGTGCGCCAATTGGTGGACTGAAAGTTGTAAGTAAAAATGGTTGGTTTGCACTTCGCCCATCTGGCACAGAAGATATTTATAAGATATATGCAGAAAGTTTTATAAGTTCTGAGCATCTGAAAAATATTCAGAGCGAAGCTCAAGCTATGGTTTCAAAACTTTTTAGTTAAATTTTACTTTCCCAATCAAATGCAGTTTTACAGATAATTTCAAGGTCGTCATATTTTGGCGACCACTTTAGCTCATTTTTAATTTTAGTATTATCAGAGATGAGGATTGATGGGTCTCCTGCTCGTCTTGGTTCAAATTTTGCATCAAAATCTATTTTAGTTACACTCTTCATTGTGGCAATCACCTCATTTACGCTAAAACCATGCCCATAACCACAATTGAAGATATTACTTTTTTTGTGAGAGAACATATATTCAAGCGATTTAACGTGAGCATCTGCTAAGTCATCTATATGAATATAATCTCTTAGGCATGTTCCATCTGGAGTATCATAGTCATCACCAAAAATTGACATACCCTCTCTTTTAGCAAGTGCAGTTTGAGCAGCAATCTTAATTAGGTGTGTTGAATTTGGAAAACTCTGACCAATTCTATTTTCAATATCTGCACCAGCTACGTTAAAGTAGCGTAAAATTACGTAGTTAAAGTTTTCATTAGCACTTTTTGCATCTTGTAAAATCGTTTCACTCATTAGCTTACTACTGCCATATGGATTAATAGGATTCTTTGGTGTTGTCTCTTTAATTGGAATCTCTGTAGGCTCGCCATATACTGAGGCTGTTGATGAAAAAACAAAATTATTAATGCCATTATTAATACACTCATTTATAAGGTTTGCAGTGTTTACAGTATTATTCAGATAGTACTTCATAGGGTTTTCTACAGATTCAGGAACAACAATGCTCGCTGCAAAATGAAGTATGGCATCAAAATTGCCATTTTTTAAGATTTTACTAATTTTTGCAAAGTCTGAAAGCTCAGCTTTTATGAACTCAAAACGAGAAATGTCTTGAAATATTTTACTAAGTGAATCAATAGTCTGTTGGTGACCAGTAGATAAATTATCTAAAACTGTAACATTATATGTACTCTCTAGGGCTAACTGTTTTACCACATGACTACCAATATAACCAGCACCACCAGTAACTAATATTTTCATATTTACACCTATGCTTAATCTTTGGCGTAGATTATACTATAATTACTTTTTTATTTAGGATTAATAATGCGCGAAATGATAGAGTATTTTTTTGTTAAATTTTTGATTTTTTTAGCATCTATTATGCCTAAGTCATTAGTGTATAAGATTTTTAAATTTATTGCGATTTTACTTTTTAAGTTAGACAAGAAACGAAGAGAACTTACCATTAAAAACCTTACTTTAGCTTTTGTAGAAAAAAATGAGATAGAAATTGAAAGTTTAGCAAAACAGAGTTATATAGAGTTGTCTAAAACTGTAGCTGAAATTATTTTGATGATAAATAAACAGTTGGATATTAATTCTTTGGTAACTAATGCAGATGATGCGATAGCACAGTTAAATAGTTACACAAGTAAGAGTGGTAAAATATATGTTACAGCGCATTTTAGCAATTGGGAGCTTTTGGCTCAATTTATGGCAATAAATGGTTTTGCACTTACTGGAATTGGGCGCAGAGGAAATAATGTTCTGATTGAAGATAATATTACGACACCTTTTAGGCAGATGCATGGAAATAGAAATATTTATAAAAAAAATGCAATTATGCAGATGATAAAAGTTATTAAACAAAATGCTTCCCTAGGACTCTTAATCGATCAAAAAGCAGGTCATCAAAATAGTGTTAGAACAACATTTTTTGGTCGTGCTGTTATGACAACAACATCAGTGGCAATGTTAAAACTAAAATATAATCCTCTACTACTTTCAATATTTATGACAAGAGATGACAATGGTAGCTATAAGGTAATTATTAATGAGCCAATTGAGTATGAACCTGTTGGTAATAAAGATGAAGATATTAAAAATATTACACAGTTGTGCAACGATGCTGTAGAGGATGTAGTTAAAGCTTACCCCTCACAATGGTTTTGGATGCACAATAGATGGAAACTATGAAAATTTTAATCTTAAGCGATGGTAGAGCTGGACATGTTAACCAGTCCATTGCATATGCTAAATATCTTGGTGCAAAATATGAGATAGTTGATGTAGCATTTAAATATAAATTTTTTAAAAACCTTTCATATCTCTTAGATTTTTTTAAAGTTTATACAGAGTTTATTTTTAATACTAAACTAAGAGACTTTAGTTCATTTAATTATGTTGTCTCAACTGGGTCATCTACCTACTATCTAAATAAAATAGTTTCTAAAAAATATAATTTAAAATCAATCACCTTAATGTTACCACGTGGTTTTAGATATGACTTTGATTATATTTACGCGCAAAACCATGATAAGCCTCCAAAACAGAGTAACATTATAGAGATGGATGCAAATTTTAGTTACTCAAAGCCACTTAATCTGTATGAGCCTTTGAAAAAATCTGTAGCAATTATTATCGGTGGACAAAATAGTGTCTATAGTATGAGTGTTAAAGAGATAAAAGAGTATTTAGATAGCATATTTGAGCTTTTTGGTGATTATGAGATTGCTGTTACATCATCGCCTAGGACATCAAAAGAGATTGAGAGTTTGCTTGATAGTTATGAGTTTGCATATAAGGTTATTTTTTCTAAGAATAGAGTAAATCCGATAGCAGATTTTTTAAGTAAGTGTGAGTATGTTTTTATAACGGCTGATTCTACTTCAATGATAAGCGAAGCAGTTGGAAATGGAAATGCTAATATTGAAGTTTTACCACTTATTTCACTCAAAGATAATAAATTTACTACATTTGTACAGAACCTTGAAAATGGTGGATATTTACATCTATTTAATGGGAAAGTGTCTAAAAATAGTAAAAAAATTGATTTTAAAAAGTATATAACAGTATGAGAATCGTTCAGATATTACCTGAATTAAATGAGGGTGGTGTTGAGCGTGGAACAGTTGAGCTTAGCGCTGAACTTGTTAAAAACTCTTATGAAAGTATTGTAATAAGTAGTGGTGGTAAGTTAGTACCTCAAATTGAGAAAGATGGAGCTAGACATATTTTACTTGATGTTAGCTCTAAAGATCCATTTACTGCATTTGTAAGAGTATTAAGTTTGCGAAAAGTATTAAAAGAGATAAAACCAGATATTGTTCATGTACGAAGTAGGGTACCAGCTTGGCTTGCATTTTTGGCGAATAGAAGACTTAGAATACCATTTATTACGACAGTACATGGGTTTAATAGTGTAAACTTTTATAGTAAGATTATGACTCATGGTGACTCAGTTATCTGTGTTAGTTCTTCTATAAAAAAGTATATTCAAAAACATTATGATGTTGAAGATGATAAAATTTATGTCATAGCGCGAGGGGTTGATTTAGAAAATTTTAATCCAAAAAAAGCTGATAATAGCTTTATAGAAGAGTTCAAAAATAGGTATAACTTGAATGAAAAAATTGTAATTTCTAGTGTTGGTAGGATTACTCAGTTAAAAGATTATGAAACATTTATAAACTCTATTAATATGTTAAAAAAAGAGATACCAAATATCGTAGGCTTAATCGTTGGAAGTGTTCACAGAAATAAAGAAGATTATCATCAAAAGTTGCTTGACTTGGTAAAAACTTTAGGTGTAGAAAAAAATATCATATTTACAGGTAGCGAAGTAAAAATTGCCGAGATTTATTCTCTTAGTAAAGTAATAGTAAGTAGCTCAAAAAAACCTGAAAGTTTTGGTAGAAGCGTGGCTGAGGCGATTGCTATGAATACTCCAGTTGTTGCGACTGCCCATGGTGGCGTATTAGACATTATTAAAGAGGCTGAAAATGGTTATTTTTTTGAAGTTGAAAATGCGAAAGATTTAAGTGAAAAAATAGTATTAGCTTCAAAACTAGAGTTTGATGGATTTTCATACATTAGCAAAAACTTTTCTCTTTTAAATATGGTCAAAGAGACACTGGCTGTATATGAGAATTTAGTTAAGAGATAAACTCGATGATTCTTTTACTAGCAAAGCCATCACCATAAGGACTTTTCATTAGAGATACTTTTTTGTATTCATCTTCACGATGGAGTAATTTTTGTGCCTCTTTTATAATTTTTTCTTTATTTGTTCCTACAAGCATTGCCGTTTTAGCTTCTATGGCTTCAGGCCTCTCAGTTGTGTCACGCGTTACAAGTACAGGTTTACCAATGCTTGGAGCTTCTTCTTGGATTCCACCGCTATCTGTAATTATAAAATATGATTTGCTCATAATGAATACAAATGATTCATAATTAAGTGGGTCAATTAGGTGAATATTTTTTGTGCTAGATAATAATTTAAGAACAGGCTCTTGAACATTTGGATTTAAGTGAACAGGGTAGACTATTTGAATATCTCTGTTTTTATTCGCAATTTCATTTAAAGCTTCACAGATATTTATGAAACCTTGTCCAAAGTTCTCTCGCCTATGACCAGTTACTAAAATAAAGCGTGTACTTAAAATATCAAATGGTAGATTAATCTGTTTTATAAGTTTGTTTTGTAGTGTTTTATCATTATCTATTTTATCTATTACTAAAAAAAGAGCGTCAATAACAGTGTTACCTGTAACTGTTATTGCGCTTTCGTTGATTCTTTCATTTAGTAAATTTTGTTTAGATATTTGTGTTGGTGCTAAATGAAACTTAGTAAGTTTTGAAGTTAGCTGTCTATTTGCCTCTTCTGGCCAAGGACTGTAGATATTATAAGTTCTTAGCCCTGCTTCAACATGTGCAACATCTATTCGTTGATAGTAACATGCAAGCGCAGTTGAAAAGGTAGTACTCGTATCACCATGTACAAATACGATGTCTGGTTTAAACTCATCGAGTACTGGTTTCATTCCAAGTAAAACATCAGAGGTAATGTCATTTAGAGTCTGTTTTGCTTTCATCATATTTAAATCATAATCTGGTTTAATGTTGAAAATCTCTAATACTTGATCTAGCATTTGGCGATGTTGTGCTGTAACGCATACTTTTGTATTAAAAATATCTGTATGTTTTTCAAACTCTTTTATTAGTGGAGCTAATTTAATGGCTTCAGGACGCGTTCCAAATACGATTAATATTTTTTTCATATAATAGTCTCATATTGTGCAAGTGTCTGTTTTGCGATAGTTAACCAATCAAAATCTTCATCTACCATTTTTTTTGACTGCTTGCCCATCTCTTCTATGTTAGAATCTAATAGTTTATCAATTGCTAGCGCTAAACTTTTTTCATCTGCACTTTCGCATAAATAGCCATTAACACCATCTTTTAAGATAACAGGAATCCCACCAACATCTGTTCCAACTAAAGGAAGTGAAGCAGCCATTGCCTCTAGACCGCTAATGCTAGTAGCTTCCATTAATGATGGTAAGATTGAGAAATCTGCTGCGCTGTAATAGTCAATTATTTCATGATGTTCTTTTGCGCCAAGTAGAATGTATCTGTTTACAAAATACTTTTCTAATATCTCTTTTATGGAGTTAAATTCCTCACCATCACCAATAAAGAGTAGTTTTAATTTTCTATTTTTGATGTGTTGAGTTGCTTTTGCTAAGTACGAGACACCATTTTTCCATACCATTCTGCGTGTAACAATTGCTAGTTTTTCATCATCTGCAATTTTAAGTTCTGCCCTTAAACTTTTTCTCACTTTTTCATTTCTTGAAAATTTATCTGAAATTACACCGTTTGATATGAATTTTTTCTTTGCTCTTATGCTAAATGGAACCTCTAACAGCTCTTGGCTAGGTGCTAAAAACAGCTCAGGTTTTCTAAATAATCTTTTTAGTATTGAAAGGCGGTAACCACCTTTTTTTATTCGTTTTAGAAATCCTGATGTATGGTTTGTGTAAGCTAGTGGGATGTTTTTTATACTGTAAAACTCTAGTGGTCTCATTCCATGTATGTGGATTATGTCAAATTTATGTTTAGTTGTTAGCTCTTTTAGAAAGTTATTAATTTGGTATCCATAGGTAAGACCGAAGTATTTTAATTTAAATCTATAAATATCTATATCTTCTAATTTTTCAAACTCTTTTTGTTCATGTGAGACAAATTTTGTAGCAACTGACACTTTACAATCAATAGATGTGAGTGCAGTTGATAGTTCATGTACATGTGCAGTTATGCCACCAACAGTTGGAAGATAATCAAGAGAAACCATTAAAATATGCATTGTTTTGGATACTTTTTATAATTTAAATATAGTATAGTATTGTACTTAAATAATGGAAAAGGAGCGCTTTTATTACTAGTTTTGCAAGTAGTCTACTATTTTGATACAATTCTTTTAAATATTTAAGGCACATATGACATGATTGAAGCTCAGTATCATCCTAGTGCTAGACCTGAAATGAAGAAATTTATTACAAATTCTCCAAAAGTTACTTTAGAAGTTGGTTGTAGAGAGGCTTTTTTTAGTAAAAGTCTGCAAGAGAGTTTTGATATTAAAGAGTCATGGGGAGTTGAACCTGATGATATAGTTAAAGAAGTAGCAGAAAAAAATTTAACAAATTTTATTATTGGTTTTTACTCAAAAGAGTTAGACCTTCCTAAAAACCATTTTGACTTGGTTATCTTTAATGATGTCTTAGAACATATTTATGATCCTTGGGAAGTTTTAAAGTTTACAAAAACAATTTTAAAAAAAGATGGGATTATTGTAGCTTCTATTCCAAATATTAGACATAAAAGTGTTTTAAAAAATCTTCTATTTAAAGATGATTTTACTTATGAAAGGGCCGGAATTTTAGATGTTACTCATATTCGTTTTTTTACTAAGAGTACAATGGTTAAACTATTTCAAGAGAGTGGATTTACTGTTGAAAATATAGAGCCAGTTGTTTTAATTAAAAAAAGAAGATTCTATAAAAAGATTTTGCAATTTCCTAAAAATTTATTACATTTTTTAACGTTCAATAGATTTAAGTCAATTGAATATGCACAATATGGTATAACGGCTAGAATTGCAGAATAATCATCCATTAGTAACCGTTGGAGTTGCACTGTATAATCATGAAAAATATATTGTTGATTGTCTAAAATCAATTGTAGAGCAGACATTTACAGATATAGAATTAATTGTTATTGATGATGGTTCTTCTGATAACTCTTATAATGTGGCAAATAGCTATTTGCAATCACAAGAGGGAATCAAATACATAATTAAGACGCGTCAAAATGTAGGAATGTGCAATACCTTAAATGAAATTGCGCACCTCTCACATGGTAAATATATCTCTTTTGTAGGTTCAGATGATTATTGGGCAAAAGATAAAATTAAAGAGCAAGTTGAGTTTTTAGAGAGTAATCTAGATATAACACTAGTTCACTCTAACTCAATAGTGGTTGATAATGATAATAATGAAACATCAACAATCGAGTATCAAAATAAGAAAAACAGTAGTGATTTATTTGAAGCAATTTTATTTGGTAAAGGGGGAATTAATACACCCTCTCACCTGTATAGAACGTCTATTTATGAAGAAATTGGTTACTATGATCCCTCATTTAGGTTTGAAGATACAGATTTTTGGCTTAGAGTTACGAGTAAATTTAAAGTTGGATTTATTAATAAGTTTCACACATATTATCGTTGGCATGATGAGAATTTAAGTGGTAGTGCAAATAAGTTGAAATTTTATAATGATGAGATTGTAAAAATTTATAGAAAAAATATAGTAGATAGTAAACTAAAACAAAAAGCAATAAGTAGAATTTACAAGAAGTCTCTATTGGTTGCTTTGCGAACATTTAAATTTAGCTACTTTTTTAAATATTTTATGAAATTCATATCTTGTAAATATTTTGAAAAATGTTAAAAAGGCGATGAGATGAAAGGTATTATATTAGCAGGTGGTAGCGGAACACGGTTGTATCCAATTACAAAAGGTGTTAGTAAGCAGTTAGTTCCAATTTATGATAAACCTATGGTCTATTACCCACTATCTGTTTTAATGTTAGCAGGCATTAAAGAGGTACTTATCATTTCTACACCTAAAGATTTACCACGCTTTATTGAGTTGCTAGGCGATGGAACTAGTTTAGGTATGCGGTTTGAATATATTGAACAGCCATCTCCTGATGGACTAGCACAAGCTTTTATTTTAGGTGAAGAGTTTATTGGCGATGATGATGTATGTTTAGTACTTGGAGATAATATATTTCACGGGCATGGATTAACAGCTCTTTTGCATGATTCTATTAAAAATGTAACAAAAGAGAATAAAGCCACAATATTTGGATACTTTGTGAAAGATCCACAAAGATATGGTGTTGCAGAATTTGATGATGATGGAAATGTTATATCTATTGTAGAAAAGCCAACTGAACCTAAGAGTGATTACGCGGTTGTGGGATTATATTTCTATCCAAATAGTGTTATTAAAATTGCTAAAAATGTAAAACCAAGTGGTCGTGGAGAGCTAGAAATTACCTCAGTAAATCAAGTATATCTTGAAAGAGGTGATTTAAAAGTAGAGTTAATGGGACGAGGCTATACATGGTTAGACACTGGAACACATGAGAGTCTACTTGAAGCATCTCAGTTTATACAAGCTATTGAAAATCGTCAATCACTTAAAGTCGCATGTATTGAAGAGATAGCTTATGAAATGGGGTATATTAGCAAAGAGGAGTTACTTGTTCTTGCAGAACCTTTAAAGAAAAATCAGTATGGACAATATCTAATGCGTAGGGCTAAATAGAGCTATAAGGAAAAAAATTGAGACAATTTTTTAAAGAGGCTAATACGAATATTTATAAACATTTGTAAGAGGTATAAATAAAATGAATTTTAAGAGAACTTCAATTGAAGATATTATAATTATTGAACCAAAAGTTCATGGAGATGATAGGGGATATTTTGTAGAAACATTTAGAGAAGATAAGCTCAAAGAGTTTATTGGTTACAAGATAGATTTTTGTCAAGATAATGAATCAAAAAGTTCATACGGTGTCTTAAGAGGTTTGCATTATCAACTTCCGCCTTTTGCACAAACTAAGCTTGTTCGTGTAGTTCATGGACGTATTCTTGATATTGCTGTTGATATTAGAAAAGGTAGTCCAACATTTGGTCAGTATCTTAGTATTGAACTCTCAGATGAGAATAAGTTACAGCTGCTTATTCCAAGAGGCTTTGCGCATGGATTTGTAGTATTGAGTGATGAGGTAGTTTTTTCATATAAAGTTGATAACTATTATAGTGTGCAAAGTGATCGTGGAATTGCTTATGATGACAAAGATATTAATATTGATTGGCAGATAGAAGCTGATAAATTACAACTCTCTCATAAAGACACAATACAACCATCATTTAGTGAAACAACTGATTTATTCGAGTATGGTGTAGATTATTATAAAGATGTATCAGGTGTTTAATATTTTAGTAACAGGAGCTAGTGGGCAGCTGGGTTCAGAAATAAGAGAACTTTCTTCAAATTATGAATATAATTTTTTCTTTACAAATAAAGATGAACTTGATATTACTCATGAAAGTAGAATTAGCGATTTTACCAAACAGAACAATATAAATACAATAATTAATTGTGCAGCATATACAGCTGTTGATAAAGCTGAGGATGAGGTAGAGATTGCTACTAAAATTAATTATCATGCACTTAATAATTTAGCTCGTGTTAGTCGTGATAACAATATAAAATTAGTTCATATTTCAACTGATTATGTATTTGATGGTAAAAATTATAGACCATATGTAGAGACTGATACAACTAATCCACAATCTGTATATGGGCAAACCAAGTTAGACGGGGAAAAAGAGCTATTAGAAATTAATCCCATAAATTCTATTATCATTAGAACATCTTGGCTTTATTCTAGTTTTGGAAATAATTTTGTAAAAACAATGCTCCGTCTTGCTAATACACATGATGAGTTAGGCGTCATTTATGATCAAGTTGGTACTCCAACATATGCAAGAGATTTAGCAAAAACAATTTTAGATATTCTTCCTATTATAAATAATAAAGATGTTGAAATTTTTAATTACTCTAATGAGGGAGTACTCAGTTGGTATGATTTTGCTAAAGAGATTATGAAAATGGCAAAAATAGAGTCTACTATAAAACCAATTGAGACAAAAGAGTATCCAACGCCTGCTACTCGTCCACATTACTCACTGTTAAATAAATCAAAAATTAAAGATTATTTCCATATTGTTATTCCATTTTGGAAAGATAGCTTAAAAGAGTGCTTGGTTAAATTAGGAGAAAAAAGATAATGAATAAAAATATATTAGTAACAGGATGTGCTGGATTTATTGGAAGTAATTTTGTTCCATATTTTTTAGAAAAATATTTAGAATATAACATTATAAATTTAGATTTACTAACTTACGCAGGAGATGAAGAAAATTTAAAAGAGCTTGATGCTCACAATAGATATAAATTTATTAAGGGTGATATTTGTAATCGTGAATTGGTTGAGTTTATTTTTAACGAATACGATATTGGTGGAGTAATTCACTTTGCAGCTGAATCTCATGTTGATAATTCAATTAAAAATCCTGGTGTATTTATTGAAACGAATGTCACAGGAACATATACTTTAATTGATGTGGCACAAAAATATTGGATGAATAAGCCGTTTGAATATAAAGATAGTTATTTAGGATGTCGTTTTCACCATATCTCAACTGATGAAGTGTATGGAACATTAGGAGAGAGTGGACTTTTTACTGAGACAACACCATATGCACCTAATTCGCCATACTCAGCATCAAAAGCATCTAGCGATATGATTGTTCGTGCGTACAATGAGACATTTGGACTCGATACTGTAATTACAAATTGTTCAAATAATTATGGACCAAAACAGCATGATGAAAAATTTATACCTACAATTATAAGAAGTGCATTAGCTGGCAAGCCTATTCCAATTTATGGAGATGGTAAAAATATTAGAGATTGGCTCTATGTATTAGATCATTGCAAAGGGATAGATTTAGTCTACCACACAGGAAAAAGTGCGCAAACTTACAATATTGGTGGAAGAAATGAAAGAGATAATTTATATATTGTAAATAAAATTTGTGAATTGTTAGATTCCATGAAGCCAGCAGTTAAGAGTTATAAAGAACTCATAACATTTGTAGAAGATAGAGCAGGACACGATAGAAGGTATGCAATAGATGCAACTAAAATAGAGACAAAGTTAGGCTGGGAGGCTGATGAGGATTTTGAGTCTGGAATCATAAAAACAGTTGAATGGTATTTGGAAAAATATAAGTAATGAAAGTTTTACAAATTTTAAGGGATATTATTTAAAGTTAATATGTTCATTGATAAACTTTTCAATATTATTATTTAGCAGTAAATCAAAATTATCTTCTATTTTTTTTATCTCCCAGTTCCACCACTTTATAATAAGTAGTTGCTCAATCTGCTCTTGTGAAAATCTAAATTTGATGTGCCTAGATGGATTACCACCAACGATTTCATATGGTTTAACATCTTTAGTAACTACTGCTCGCGCACCAATGACAGCGCCATCACCTATAGTTACACCAGATAAAATAAGCGCGCCATCTGCAATCCAGACATCATTGCCAATTTTTACATCTCCTTTTGAGTGAGTACAATTTTTTGTATTAAATTTTGCATCAAATGGGTATGTTGTTCCCCAATTATGATGATGTTCAGAACCACCATATATAGATACACCAGAGGCAATAGAGACAAATTTGCCAATTGACACTTGATTTGGAAGTGCATATATATTTGGATTCCCATAAGTGTACTCTCCCACAGAAATTTTTTTATATTTTTTATTATCTTTCATATAAAAAGGGTGTTTTTTTTCTTTTCTATAGTTTTTAAAACCTCTATAGTACGATGAAAAAAATTTGTTTATTTTTTTTATTAATTTAATAAGAGTTTTCAAGTAATCTTCCTTTTTTGGTTATATGTTATGCCATAGATATTCATTACTAAATGGTAGACTAAATAGAGTCTCAATTATATAGGAAGTGACTATCGTTTCATTAAAATATGTTTGAGCCTTTTTTTGTCCATTTGAAGCGATACTATTTCGTTCACTACTATTTTTTAAGTAGAATAATATTTTCTCTTTTAACTCTTTAAAATTTTCAAAATATACAAGTTCATTCTCACCAAATAGTTTGTCAAATTTAGGAATCTGTGGAGATAGTGTGCATATACCATTTGCCGCTAGATGAACAATCCTATCTGATGAGTAAAGTTCTATATCATTTCTCCTGCTGTAGTTGATTGCTAGTTTAGTGTCTATTAGAGTGTCTAAATATTTTTGACCATGTAAGAGTTTCTCTTTGCTATCTCCAAAAATACCAACTTTAAAATCTTTAAATTCATTGAGTAAAAAATCAATAAGTTCTTTTCTTGTTTCATCTGAACGACCTATAAATAGAATGTCATAAGTTGGATTTTGTTTACGAAAAGCACTATATTTATCAATTGATTTATCGCAAATATTTGGAATGAAATAGATATTATTAAAACTTTTATCATTAAGTTCATATTTAACCTCATTAACTCCAGTTGTAGAAAAAAAGGCATCTATGAAGTTTGATTTTTCTATAATAGCTAGTTTGTCTTTTAACCAATCTACCCACCACATAGCAATTTTAATACTGGGGTACTCTTTTTTTATTATCTCTAATGTTCTTGCATCAATGAGTTCACTTTTACCAAGTAGCAGAACATTTGGAACTATTTGGCGTACAGTTTCTAATAGTGCATCATTGAGTTTTTTTCTTCCAAGTTTTTTTGTTTTAAATATTGTAGAGTTTTTTGCAATATCACGGTAGCTAAAATCATAGACAAAGTGACCATTTCTAATTAGACCATTGGTTATTTTTCTATCTGTTGCATAAAAAGTAGCACCATTTTTTTCATTACTAAAGTTTGCGCAATGAACAATTTTAAGTAAATTCACGAGTATTCCAAAGTATTAATAACTTCTTTATAAACAGTATCGACACCTATATCTTTCATACATTCATGCTCAGTAGGACACTCTTTTTTATAGCATGGATGGCATATAATTGAAGATGAGGGTTTGATGTTAGTATGTACAGAGTTAGTATGTATGAAAGATACAGAATGTTTTATGTCGGTTGAGCCAAAAATTGTTACAGTCCTAATTCCAAGTGCAGCCGCAACATGTGTAGGTCCACTGTCATTTCCAAGATATAAATTAGCTAAGCTAATAACTGATTTTAGCTCTGTAAGGTTTGTTTTGTTGACAAAGCTTAGTATCTCACCTTTAAATTCATTCATAATCTCTTTTGTATCGTCAAGTTCTAACTCTGAACCTACTAAAATGATTCCAAAGTCATTTTTTAGAAGATTAATGAGGTTTTTAAAATTTTCTTTTCCCCATTTTTTACTTTCCCATGCTTTACTAGTACCTACTGAGATGGCAATTACTTTTTTATTTGTGAATTTATCTTTAATTTCAGCTTCAAACCTATTCTCTTTACTTACAGGCAGCGTAATTGAACTACTTTTTTCATCTAAAATATAGTTATTTATCAGCTTTTTTTCTATGTTTAATGCTTCTAATATCTCTTGCATACTTTTAGAATGGGTTTTTATATGAAATAGTTTTTGAAAAAAATTATAAGATTTATTAATGGTATGATTTTTATTTACAAAAAAATTAATGTAGTGGGAGGGTTTATTACATTGTAAATTAATAACTGTATGAAATTTTTTATTTTTAAGGCTTGAAACTGTACTTAGAAAGCTATTATGGAGTATGAAGTCATCGAAATAGTCTGTATCACTATAGAGACCTTTACCAATATTAGAAGTTAAAAAAGTGATATTCGCATCGTTATTGAAATGTTTTATGGCTCTAAAAATTGGTTCAAGCGTAACCAAGTCACCTAAAGAGGTAAAGCGAATAATTAAGATATTTATTTTGTTCATTCTTAAAATAATACCTAAATTTAGATGTAATAAGATAAAATTAGCGCCAAGAAAATGCTGAAAAGGGTGACATGAAATACACAGAGGTAGACTTTAATGATAAAGTAATTTTAATAACAGGTGGCGCTGGTTTTATTGGAAGTAATTTGGCATTTTATTTTCAAGAGAATTATCCAAGCTCAAAAATAGTTATTTTTGATTCATTTCGCTCAGATGCAAAATTTCCATCAGGTAACTTTACATCACTAGGACACTTTAAAAATTTAAATGGCTTTAGAGGTGAAGTAATTAGTGGTGATATTAATGTGAGTGAAGATTTAAGTCGCTTAAATGAGTATAGTTTTGATTATATTTTTCATCAAGCAGCAATTAGTGATACAACTGTTATGGATCAAAAGCTAGTTATTCAAACAAATACAAATGCTTTTAAAGATATTTTAGATATTGCAGTCGCTCATAGTGCAAACATTGTTTATGCAAGTAGTGCAGGAACATATGGTAATTCAGCAGCTCCAAATAGTGTCGGTAGTGGTGAGATTCCAGAAAATGTGTATGGCTTTAGCAAGTTAATGATGGACAATATTGCAAAAAGTTACATGCAAAAACATACAAATATCTCTATTGTAGGGCTTAGGTATTTTAATGTTTATGGCGCACGTGAGTTATATAAAGCTAAAACTGCGTCCATGATGCTTCAACTCTCTACTCAGCTACTCTCTGGAAAAGTTCCAAGACTATTTAAATATGGAGAGCAAAAAAGGGACTTTGTATATATTGAAGATGTTGTTCAAGCCAATGTTCGCGCTGCAACACCTAAAAAGAGTGGAGTATTCAATGTTGGAAGTGGTAAAGCTCGTACGTTTAATGATGTTGTCAATATTTTACAACGCGAACTTGGAACGTCACACGAAATAGAGTATTTTGATAATCCATTTAGTTTTTACCAAAATCACACCGAAGCAGATATTGAAGAGTCAAAAGAGGTGTTAGGTTATGTTCCAAATTTTGAGCTAGAAGATGGAATTGCAGCTTACAAAGATGAACTTTTGTCAATACATGCAAATAAGCAAGATTAGAATGAACGTTTTAAGAAATGCGAATGTGAAAATTTTAGTTGTTGGTGATCTTATGATTGACCATTATCTATGGGGAACTTGTGAGAGAATTTCACCAGAAGCACCTGTTCAAATTGTTGATATTGCAAAAGAGACTATGGTGCTAGGTGGCGCTGGAAATGTTATTAACAATTTAATCTCTTTAGGTGCGCAGGTAAGTGTTGCATCTGTAATTGGAGATGATAAAGCTGGCGATGAACTAAGACGTGAGTTAACCTCTATTGGAATTGATACTGAGTTTTTGGTAGTTGAAAAGAGTAGAAAAACTAGTAAGAAAAGTAGAATCATATCTGGTCATCAACAAGTTTTGAGATACGATAAAGAGAGCAAAGAGGATATTGGTGAAGATAGTTCAAAAGAATTATTAGAGCATATTGAACGAAGCATTGAGAATGTAGATATTGTGATTTTGTCTGATTACGCAAAAGGTGTACTTACTCAAACCGTTGCATCGAATGTAATTGAGTTAGCCAATAAATTGAACAAGCCCATATTGGTTGATCCAAAAGGTGATGATTATAGTAAATATAAAAATGCCAGCATCATAACACCAAATAAAAAAGAGGCATCAACAGCAAGTTTAATTGTTATTAAAGATGACAAATCATTAGAAGAAGCTGCTAAAAAATTAAAAAAAGAGTTGAATTTAGAACAAGTAGTAATTACTCTTTCAGAAGATGGAATTGCTATATATGAAGATGAATTAATTAAAATACCAACAATAGCAAAAGAGGTTTATGATGTAACTGGAGCAGGAGATACAGTAATTGCATCTTTAGCGTTTGCTCTTGGGGCTAAGAAAAGCCTGCATCAAGCGGTCTCCTTTGCTAACGGGGCAGCTGCTGTGGTTGTTGGCAAAATTGGTTCAGCGACTGTAACACTTAGTGAAATTGATGCTTATATCTCTACACTTGGTAAAAGTAGTTCAGATATGCATATTAAAACAAAAGAGGAGATGGTCGAAATTGTTAGGTGGTTAAAGTCACAAAATAAAAACATAGTATTCACTAATGGTTGTTTTGATATTTTGCATTTTGGACATGTTCGCTATTTAGAAGAGGCAAAAAGCTATGGCGATATTTTAATAATTGGACTTAACTCTGATTCATCGGTTAGACGTTTAAAGGGTGAAGACAGACCAATAAATTCTGAAGATGATAGAGCATATATTTTAGCTTCTCTTGAAGCTGTAAATTATGTGGTGCACTTTAGTGAAGATACTCCATATGAGTTAATTAAATCATTAGAACCAGATATATTAGTTAAAGGTGGAGATTACAAGGGTAAAAATGTTGTTGGAAGTGATATTGTAAAGAGCGTACGGCTGGTTGACTTTGTAGATGGTAAAAGTACAACTAGTACGATTGAAAAGATAAAACGTTCAACTAGTTGCTAAAATCCCTTACCAAATAGTCCCTCTTCTACAACAGAACAGATAATGTGACCTATTAGAATGTGGGCTTCTTGTACTCTTGGAGTCTCATTTGATGGTACACAGATACAATAATCACATAGCTCTTTCATCTGTCCACCATTTTTTCCGGTTAATCCAATACTAATAATGCCCTTTCTCTTGCACTCGTGTAAGGCTTCAATAATATTTTTAGAATTTCCACTCGTAGAGATTCCAATGAACATATCTCCACTAACTCCATTTGCCTCTACTTGTCTTGAAAATATTTTTTCATAACCGTAATCATTTCCAATTGCAGTTAGAATTGATGTGTCTGTTGTTAGTGCAATTGAAGCAAGTGCTGGTCTGTCAAAATAAAATCTAGCAACAAGTTCTCCTGCAATGTGCTGTGCATCAGCAGCACTTCCACCATTTCCAGCAATTAAGGTTTTATTTCCATTTTTATATATCTCTATAGTCTTTTGTGAAACTTGGTATATCAAGTTCATTAGTTTTTCATCTTCAAGCATAGCTTTTTTAGTTTCGTACGAGTTTTTAATTTGTGAATCTATGAATGTTTGCATTTTTAACCTTTTTGTAGTGTCTTAAAGAGTTTATAGATACTTTTTGTATCTTTATCTAGTACTTTCCAAATGAATTTTAGTTCAACTATTTTCATAAGAAAACTTACACTAGAGAGAAGTTTGCTAAATCTTTGAAAGAAATCTATATTACCTGTTTTGTCAATATAGAGTTGTATCAACTTTATGTAATTTACGTTAACATCATATTTTGCAATAGAAAACATAAATAAAAATAGGTCTCTAAATTGCAACGTTTTTAAGTCTTGTTCATCATCAAAGCTCTCTTCAAAATCAATTAAATATATTTTGTCATTTTTATATGTGAAGTTTTTAATTTGAGAGGCACCGTGATACTCATTTATCTTGTGAAGATTAGCTAACTCTTCTACTGTTTTAATTAATAGATTGTCTATGTCATCAACAAGATGATATTTTATCTGTTCATGTACAGTTTTTCCGCAATCTTCTAAAACAAAAAAGTCACTGTTTTTATATAATACACGAGGGACTTTAATAGATTTTGAGTGTAAATTTGTTAGTTTTGAAATTTCATATTGAAGAGTTTCAAAATTAGATTTTGTTTTAACTGGTATTAAAATTGGATTTTTAGTTATTATATAAACAAAATGATGAAATATATTTGATCTAGTTTTTCTGGTAAATTTAATCCAAAAGTTTATATTTTCAAGTCTTACCTTCAAAACTTCTAATTTTGGATTTATTTTTAATTGAGCATAAACTTCTCTCTCAATAGCATTAGTATCTAAGTTTTTCAATCTATAAACTTACCAGCTAATTTTTTGTATTCATCACAACTCTTCAAAAGTTCTGTCTCGTTATTAAGACAAGTGATTTTACCATGTTTTAAAACTGCAATCTTATCAGCGTTTTTAATTGTACTAAGTCTATGTGCAATGATTATAGTAATTCTATTTTTTGTAATGTTTTCAATTGCATCACTAATTTTCTTTTCACTCTTAGAATCTAATGCGCTTGTAGCCTCATCTAAGATTAAAATTTTTGGATTTACATAGAGCGCTCTTGCAATTGCAATTCTTTGGCGTTGTCCGCCTGAGAGGTTAGTACCATTTTCATCTAGTATTTCATCAATCCCACCTAACTCTTGCACAAATTCCAGTGCATTAGCATCACTTAGCGCATTGATGACTCTGTTTTTATCTATATCTTTTCCGTACGCTACATTTGCAGCTATTGAGTCATTAAAAATGTAAACTCTTTGCGTTACCATAGAGATTGAATTTCTAAGGCTTTCTAGTTCAAAGTCTTCTATTGCTTGCTTATCAAATAAAATTTTGCCACTTGTTGGGTCAAAAAATCTTATTATTAGATTCACTATGGAGCTTTTACCGCCACCACTATCTCCTACAAGCGCTAGCTTTTCACCCTTTTTAACTTCAAAACTAATTCCATTTAGTGCATTCAAATCTCCATACTTGAGTGTTACATTTTCTAGTTTTAGGCTATTTATTTCATTAACTTTCATATTTTTTTCAGAAACAATTTTTGGTTTTTGATCAAATATAAATAGTATCCTCTCACTAGCAGCAACAGCGTCTTGAAGTAGATTATAAAGAGAAGAGATTCTTTTAATTGGAGTATAAAGCATAAAAAGTGCAGTTAAAAATGAGAAAAAACTTCCAACACTCATTTGATCTTCAATAACCTCTTTACCACCAACTATGATGACAGATGCAACACCAATTGCACCTAGTATCTCCATTAGTGGACCTGTAAGTTCTGATATTTTTACAGCTTTAATATTTATTTGGAAGAAGTTAAAGTTCTGTATTGAGAACTTTTCATGTTCAAATTTTTCAGATGCATGAGCTTTTATAATCTCTATATTATTGAAAATCTCAGTAAGATTTGAGGTGATGTCTGAAGTTTTTTCTTGTGATTTATGTGAAAGTTTTTTTAATTTTTTACCAATGATGCTAAGTGGATAGATTATTAAAGGAATTACAATGAGTGCAAAAAAAGATAGTTTAGGACTTTGATAAATTACAACGCTTAAAAGACCAATAGCTGTAAGTGTCTGTCTTCCAATCTCTGGAATCATAGTTGAGACGACGCTTCTTATTCTATCTACATCGTTGACATTACGGCTTATTAGTTCACCAGTTCTGAATTCTTGAAAAAATTTAATGTCAAGTTTTAGCATATTCTCAAGTAATCTATTTCTGATTTTTCTAATGATGTCATGACCAATTAGTGCAGAAAAATATACTTGAATGTACTTTCCACCACCCTTTAGTGCGTAAACTAATATTATTGCATATGGTAAAAGATAGAGAAGTTCTAAATCTTTTTTAACAAATATCTCATCTAGTACAGGTTTAACAAGGTAAGCTGAAGATGATGCACCAACGGCTGATAAAATCATACCAAGTAGTGCTAAAAGAAAATATGGAATGTAACCTTTGAAATATGGGAATACCAATCTCTTTAGTACAGTTTTTATGTCACTCAACGAAACCCTTTTTTAAACGCAATTATACTACAATTGCAACAATTTAAATTTGGGGCATTTTTATGGTTGGCATTGTAGACTACAATATGGGTAATTTAGCTAGCGTTTTAAATGCTTTTTCATCTTTAGGTAAGGATGCACAAGTAGAATCAGATCCTGATAAATTGGCTCAATATGAGCGCTTAGTACTACCTGGTGTTGGTGCGTTTGGCGATGCTATGGAACACTTACGCGAACGTGGTATGGATGAAGCTGTTAAAAATTACGCACAATCTGGTAAGCTCATGATGGGGATTTGTCTTGGAATGCAACTTCTGTTTGATAAGGGTGAAGAGTTTGGTAGCCATAGTGGGCTTGGTTTAATTACTGGAGTTGTTAAAGAGTTTGATAAAAGTCGTTTCAAAGAGAGATTAAAAGTCCCACATATGGGTTGGAACCAACTTTTTAAACAAAAAGATTCAGCACTTTTTAATGGTTTAGATAAAGCTTTTTATCTATACTTTGTTCACTCTTTTCATGTAGAGTGTGAAGATGAATATGTAATAGGTAAAAGTGAATATGGTTATCCTTTTGTTAGTGCAGTAAATAGAGATAATATATATGGTATTCAACCGCACCCTGAAAAAAGTCATGAAAATGGACTTAAAATTTTACAAAACTTCTTAAAAATAAAGGAATAATTTTATATGGAATTGTTACCAGCAATTGATTTAAAAGATGGCAAAGCAGTGAGACTTACAAAGGGTCTCATGGATAGTGCTAAAATCTATAGTGATGAGCCTTATGAACTTGCAAAACGTTTTGAGCAGATGGGTGCAACTTGGCTTCATTTAGTCGATTTAAATGGTGCATTTGCAGGCGAGCCTAAAAACTTAGAGCAGATTAAGAAAATTCGCCAAAATTGTAATTTAAAACTAGAACTAGGTGGTGGAATTAGAGATGAAGCTACTATAAGGCAGTATTTAGACATTGGAATTGATAGAATAATTTTAGGTTCAATCGCACTTAAGAATCCTGCTTTTGTTAAAGAGATGGCTAAAAAATATCCAATTGTTGTTGGAATTGATGCAATTGATGGTTATGTTGCGGTTGAGGGTTGGGCAGATGTTAGCACAATGCGTGCAATTGACTTAGCAAATGAGTTTGCAAATGCAGGAGTAGTTGCTATAATTTGTACAGATGTGGGTAAAGATGGAACACTTAGTGGTGTAAATGTTGAATTTACAAAAGAGATTGCTGAATGTGGAGTATCAACCATAGCAAGTGGTGGAGTTCGTGATGAACATGATATAATAGCACTTAAAGAGGCTAATGGAATCGATGGTGTAATTATTGGTAAAGCTTTTTATGAGGGTACTATTGATTTAGAAGCCTTGTTTAAAGTAAATTCAAACTAGTTTTAGATATATTTTGGCTTTAAGAACATTTTATTGCCTGAAAAAGGAAACAAATTGAAATTAATGGTAGTAGATGATAGCTCAACAATGCGCCGTATTATTAAAAATACACTTGCACGTTTAGGTTACAAAGACATAGCAGAGGGTGAACACGGCGTGGAAGCTTGGGCACAATTAGATAAAGAAGCTGACTTTGATATGCTAATTACTGACTGGAATATGCCAGAGATGAATGGTCTTGAATTAGTAAAAAAAGTTCGTGCAGATCCTCGTTTTGTGGATATGCCGATTATTATGGTTACTACTGAGGGTGGTAAATCTGAAGTTATCACTGCGCTTAAAGCTGGTGTAAATAATTACATAGTAAAGCCATTTACCCCTCAGGTTCTAAAAGAAAAACTTGGTGCTGTGATTGGTACGGGAAGCTAGTTAATGCCCCCAAGCCACTACTACGAATTAGTAGTTACCCCCGCCTCGCAATATGATCTTATTTTAGACTTTATTTTACAACTTCCTATCGACGCAGTCGAAGAGCTAGAGAGTTCTGTCTTTATACGTTCAGAAGAGTCACTAGAAGATATAGAGTGGGCGATAGATGATTTCGTCTCTAAGCTCTCAACGCATTTAAATCAAGATATTAAGATAGATTTTCAGATGTTTGAAAAAGAGAATGAAGATTGGGTTGAACAGTACCGTAAAGGTATCAACCCAGTAGAAGTTGGAAACTTTTACATACACCCTAGTTGGCATGAGGGAAAAGATAATTTTCATAACATTATAATAGATCCAGCACTTGCATTTGGTTCAGGTCATCATGCAACTACAGCTACATGTCTTAAACTTCTCGCAAGTAGCGACATAAAAGGTAAAAATGCACTTGATGTTGGTTGCGGTAGTGGGATACTCTCAATTGCTGCTGCAAAACTTGGTGCAGATGTAGATATGTGCGATAGTGACTCTTTAGCAATAGTGAGTGCAGAGAAAAATGCAAAAATAAATGGTGTTACAATTAAAAATTCTTGGGAGGGTTCTGCTGTAGATTGCAATAAAGAGTATGATTTAGTTATTGCAAATATTGTAGCAGATGTAATTGTTGCAATTTCTGTAAGCTTAAAGAAATGCCTAAAAAAAGATGGTTTGTTACTTCTTTCAGGAATTTTAGATAAATATGAGGGTAAAGTAACGGCAAAATTTAAAGATTTTAAAGTTTTAAAACGTATGCCACAAGACGAATGGGTAAGTTTACTGCTACAAAAGGAAAAATAGTCAAATGAACGAAGACGATAATAAAAAAAACGATAACAACTTTTTTAATAGAAATCCACTACTTAGCTTTTTGCTTTTTTCTATTGTTATAATTGCTGCATTTAAGATGATTATAGGTGATGGTGATACTAACTTTAATCAAAGTTTTCAAAATAAAATGACACGTACACAAGAAGTCAGTTATTCAGAATTTAAAAAGCTTATCTCTACAAACTCTGTTGAACAAGTTGCTATTGGTCAGACAATGGTACGTGCTAGTACGACTCAAGGTGAGATGAAAGTCATTTATACAGCTAGAAAAGTAGGGCATGATGCAACACTTATTCCAATGTTAGATTCAAAAGGAATCACGTATAGTGGTTTTAGTGAAACTAATTGGCTAACAGATATGCTAGGATGGATGTTGCCTATTTTCATCATTATGGGAATTTGGATGCTTTTTGCAAATAGAATGCAAAAAAGTATGGGTGGTGGATTACTAGGGATGGGTAGCTCTAAAAAAATGGTAAATTCTGAAAAACCTAAAACAAAGTTTGAAGATGTTGCAGGTGTTGAAGAGGCAAAAGAGGAAGTTGAAGAGATAGTGGACTTCTTAAAATATCCAGATCGTTACTTAAACCTTGGAGCAAAAATTCCAAAGGGTGTACTTCTTGTTGGAAGTCCTGGTACTGGTAAGACGTTACTTGCAAAAGCAGTTGCTGGTGAAGCTGATGTTCCATTTTTCTCAGTAAGTGGTTCAAGTTTTATTGAGATGTTTGTGGGAGTCGGTGCTGCGCGTGTTCGCGACTTGTTTGATCAAGCTAAAAAAGATGCACCATCAATTATTTTTATTGATGAGATTGATGCAATTGGTAAGAGTCGCGCAGCTAGTGGTATGATGGGTGGAAATGATGAACGTGAACAGACACTAAATCAACTCTTAGCAGAGATGGATGGTTTTGCTAGTGGTGTTCCTGTAATTGTGCTAGCTGCAACAAACCGTCCAGAGGTTTTAGATGCTGCACTTTTACGCCCTGGACGATTTGACCGTCAAGTTCTTGTAGATAAACCAGATTTTCATGGAAGAGTTAAAATTTTACAAGTTCACGTTAAAGACATTAAGCAAGATAAAGATGTAGAACTAGAAGAGATAGCTCGTCTAACAGCAGGTCTAGCAGGTGCAGATTTAGCAAACATTATAAATGAGGGTGCGCTTTTAGCAGGACGTAAAAATCGTGATACTGTTACTCAAAAAGATTTACTAGAATCAGTTGAACGTGCAATTGCTGGGTTAGAAAAAAAGAGTCGTAGAATAGATCCAAAAGAGAAAAAAATAGTTGCGTATCATGAGAGTGGACATGCACTTCTTGCAGAAACTACTAAAGGTGCTAAAAAGGTTAGTAAAGTCTCTATCATTCCTCGTGGACTTGCAGCTCTTGGTTATACTCTAAATACTCCTGAAGAGAATAAATATTTAGCTCAAAAACATGAATTAATTGCTGAAGTTGATGTTCTTCTTGGTGGTCGTGCTGCTGAAGAGGTTTTTATTGGAGAGATTTCAACAGGAGCTAGTAATGATTTAGAACGCTCAACTGATATTTTAAAATCTATGGTTCAAGTTTATGGAATGAGTGATGTTGCGGGACTTATGGTTCTTGAGAAACAACGCAGTACATTCTTGGGTAATGGTATGGCTCAGGGAGCTAGAGAGTTTAGTGAAAAAATGGCTGAGAATATGGATTCGTTTATTAAAACTACACTTGCAGAGCGTTACGATGCAGTTAAGGCAAGATTAGAACTTTATAGAGATGCTATTGAAGATATTGTTAAAGTTCTATATGAAGAGGAAAATATTCCAGGTTCTGTTGTGAAAGAACTAATAGCAAAACATGAGAGTGCAAATAATTTACCAACACTCTTAGAATATAAAGATGAAACAGCAAAAGATGCATCTTAAACATCAATATAATACATCTTTTATTGTAAATGAGGCTAAAGGTCTCATTTATGCTCTGCTTACTATCACTTTCTTAATTTTTATCTTTAGCTCATCTTTTTTCTTAAAGTTCACATCTCTTTTAGTAGTCGTTTTTTTATTATATATTTTTAGAAATCCTGAGCGTCATAGTGGTGAATTAGATGAAAATGCCATCATTAGCTCTGCTGATGGTCTTGTTGAATCTATCGAAGAGGATTTTGATAATAAATTTTTTAAACAAGGTGCATATAGAATTGTTTTAAGCAGAACAATTTTTGACACTACAATGTTACGAGCCTCATTTAACTCAAAAACAAAAGCTCGCTCGTTAATGAATGGATTACATCTAAGTATAAACTCACCAAATTGTGAGATATTAAATCAAGGTGGATCACTTTATCTTTGTCAAGGAACAAAAAAGTGTATAGCAGTGTCTCATAAATGTGGTCTATTTAGGATGTCACTTTTTTACAAACAACCAAAATCTTTACAAGTTGGTGAGCGTTATGGTTATATCATTGGTGGAAAAATAGAGATATATCTGCCATTAACTACAAGAATAGCAGTTAAAAAAGGGGATAGAGTCTTAGCTGGTGAGACTCTTTTAGCCTATTTTACTGCTTAACTAACTAACTTTTTGTATTATAAAGTAGATATATTTTTGTTCTGTTTTAAACGGAGTAATGTGAGTGTGATTGTGCGTTTTAATTAACCTAAAGTTACTACTTAGTACTTCAAGCATTCTTCTCTCATCATATTGAAAAACATCTAAGTCACTGCATGTATCAGGTCCATCTAGTGCAAATGTTCCTATAATAGCCATAGCATTATCTTTTAAAGCTTTTGAAAGAATTTCAAAGTATCTCTTTTTTTCACTAACTGTTAGCAGAAAGTGAAATGTTGCTCTATCATGCCAAATATCGTACTTTTGGTTTGGATTAAAAAGTGTAATATCAGTTACAATATATTTTGGAATATCTCTATTTACTCCTAATCTTTTTTTTGTTGTATTAAGTGATGAACTAGAAATATCAAGTAGACTAATATCTTTAATACTATTTTTTAAAAGAGTGTCTACCAAAAGAGAAGCACCAGCACCAACATCGATAATTGCACTATCAGTCTTAATTTTTATATCTTCTAAGAGTTTTAATGAAACTTCTGGATACTCTTCATGCCAAAGAACTTTTGTATAGTCTTTAGTTTTAAAGACATTCTCCCAGTGATTATGTCTCATAACTGTTTTTTCTTCTTTTATTGCTCTAAACGTTGCACCAGATGTTTTTTCTGAAGTTTTATAGTCTGTTAGTTGTACCATTTCTACATCTATGAACCCACTACTTTTTATAATATCTATTAACGCATCTTTAGTGAGTGTCCCATCAATACAGTTAGCCCAATCATTTTCTTCATCACTACAACATAAATCCTCTTCTTCTAGTGATGGTACGCAGCATGATGTCTGATTTGCATTAATACTGCAAAATGTAGCCTCTTTTGGTACACTAGTATCTATCATGTCTGCAAATTGAAGCCTACCAGTAGGTTTAAGTATACGAAAAATCTCTTTAAATACTCTCTCTTTTGATTTACTAAGATTAATTGCACCATTGGATATAACAACATCTACGCTCTCATTTTCAATCGGTAATGATTCAAAGCTACATTGATGAAGTTTTATATTTGAAGCTTTAGCAATGTTACTATGAAACATTGCTTTTTCAATCATTTTAGGAGTTATATCTACACCAATTACTTTGCCACTATCTCCAACTAATAGTGATGCAATTAGAAGATCAATACCAGCACCACATCCTAAATCTACTACTGTTTCAGCTTTATTTATACTGCCTAAACTAAATGGATTTCCAACTGCTGCACAATAGTCAAATAAGTCTAGGGGAAGTTTTTCTATCCACTCTTGTTTATAACCATGTCTGAGAGCATTATTTTTGCCCTTCTCCCAGCCAAAATTTTGTGCTGGATTTATAGCTAATGCAGTATATAGCTCTATTATTGGATCTGTTTGTTTGTTTGTAGTAAATGTCATTTTATTAACCTTATGTTACTAAAATGTAATAACCTGCTTGCTTTGACTAACCCAATCAGCAAGTTGTTTCATTGTTGATGATACCTTTTCATCAAAATATGGTTCATTCTTGTGGATTCCACACCTAGCGTTACATGTTCCACATACTTGAAGATTAACCCCAGTATCGTATAGTTTTTTTATCATTTGAACTAAATCATGATCATAAAATTCTGGTTTTAATGTACAGTCTCTTGCTAAATCAACTGCATCATTCATTAAAAATATATTTACTTTCTCACCCATTTCATGTAGCGTTTTTACTAAACGTAGTGCATTCCATGTTACATCAGTACCATCGTATGGTTGATGATTAAATATAATTGTTATCACAGTTATTCTCCTGAAAGTTTAGTAATACCTAAACCTGTTTCAATTGAAAATCCAGCTTTTGCCCAGCCTTTAAGACCACCTCGTAGATTTGTAGCATTTTTATAGCCAAGATTTCTTAATGTTTGTGCTGCAAATGCTCCTCTACTGCCACCACGACAATATGTGACTATGCGAGCATTTTTATTTTTTATTTTATTTAAAACATCAAACTCTAAATTCCCTCTCGTAATAGCATAGGTATCATCAGCATATATTTGTCCCTCAGCTCTTTGATTAGCTTCTCTAACATCTAAAACAATTACATCTTCTTCATTATCAATGAGTTTTTTTAGCTGTTTTGGAGTTATCTCACCTGTCTCTTTTTTTGCTTGTGTAATCAATTTATCTGTTTCAGGATGTCCTGCGTGTAGTGACGAAAGAGTTGCCATAAATAGAATAATAAATGCTGTATTTAAAAATTTCATTTTATCTCCTAATTTCCAAGATTATTTATAAGGTTTTTTAAAGAGTGATAGAGATTTTCAGCTTCATCTTTAAGTGATACGTTATCTATCATATTTAACATAGGTTCCATATTTTGTGCTGAGATTACTGTTTTGTTATTATCATCATATACAGCAATACGGCATGGCATAAATGGTGCGAACTCTCTGTTTTGTGTAAGTACTAAAGATGCCACTTTAGCTTGACATATCTCGTATATCATAACTTTTCCATCAATTGGAAAACCTTTTGATTCTAAAATCTCAGAATAGTTGTAACTATGCAGTAGTGAGAAACCAGCATCAGTACAATATGATTCAAATGATTTTGTAACATCATCAACGCTTTTATCAACACTAAGTGAGTATGTAAACATTTTTATCCTTTTAATATAGTAATATAGCAATATTGCTATATGAATATGTAATGGTATAATTTTATGACTAATTTGTCAAGGAGTATAAATGCTAGATAAAGATAAAAAGATAAAAATATTTAAAGCACTTGGAAATAATACAAGATTTCTGATTTTTAAAAATGTATTTACTGGCGGGTATGCCTGCTCCATAGATGAAAAACAGCCACAAGTAGAATCTTCTATGCATTCGACCTGTGTAACGACAATAGCAGAAAATTTTGATTTTTCTCAACCAACAATATCAAGACATTTAAAAGAATTACGAGAAGCTGACATTATTACTATGGAAAAAAAGGGAAATAAAATCTATATTGAGCCAAATATAGATGTTGTTAGAGAATTAGCTAACTGTTTTAATGTTTTGGTTGAAAATTTTGATGCAAGTAGAGAACTGTTTTTTGATAAGAAATAGTAGACTTCTAGGCTTGTAAGAGTTCTAATAGAAGATTAAAACATCAAGAGTAGTTTTTTATTTCTTAAACTTTTTTAAGATTAGTTTAATAAATAAAGCATATGTTTTGCATATAAATTTAATTATAGTATACTCTGCTTATGAAATCTAAAAAGCTTTTAATGTTTATATTATTGTTTACAATAGGCTTTCAAATTCTACATGCGTTCACCTTTGCTGAGATAGATACAAATTCTTGTACAGTACAAGAGTATACTGAAGAGTTTAAGCAACCTACAGACAAGGGTGACATTTGTGACATTCATTTTGAGTATCACATGAGCTATATACTTCCAGATAACGTAAATTCTATAACTTATATAGAAACAAAAACTCCAATACAGATAACAAGACAAGTTTTTAAAACTAAAAACAGTATATCCCTTTTCAGACCTCCAATAAATTCATAATAGATTTCTTGCAAAACGTTAGTAGTCATAAGATACTAAAATAGTTGTAATTTTGTATAAAAAAGTATTTTACTCTTAGCTATTGTTAGGCTTAAAAACTTATTTTACACAATATCACTATTTTTAGTTTCACTATGGATCTTAAAAAAAGAGTTTTACTCTTTATTAGATAACTATAATGGTAGTTTTGGCTACGCTTAGGAATATTTGATTCTCTTTGAAATAGTGATGGCTATTGGAATTTTGCAAGAAATATAATTTTTAACATAAATAAAAAATTAAAATTATAATAAACAGGAGAATACCATGAAAATTTTAGTAATTGCTATAGCATCTATGCTATTTTTAAACGCAAATTCGGACTTAATGACACCAAGTGAATATAACTCAGTGCATACTTCAAATCGTAAGCCAATAGTTGTACTTGAGGGAAAAAGAAACATGCATAAAATTCATGTAATTGATGAAGAAAAAGTAAAAAAAATTATTCAAGAAAATACAGGAGAAGATGTTGAAAAATTGAAATTAAATCATGAGGGGAGATGTCTTTGTTATGAGGCTAATACAAAGAGTTTTAAGTTAAAAATAAATGCAATGAGCGGAGAGGTTATGGAGAAAAAAAGAGATGATTAAACAATTAATTATTTCAATAAGTTTAACTACCTTTAGTTTTGCAGTCGATTTTAATACTTTTTTAAATGAGGTAGTTGAAAAAAATCAATATTTAAATGCTTCGTTGTTAGAAGTAGAACAATCTTTTTTTGAGGGAAGTAAATTAGTTCGTTATGCAAATCCTAAATTTGAAATTGAAAGCTCTCGTTTTAAACCAGATGGTTTTCGTCCAGATAATGGATACAGAACTTCTTTAACACAACCAATTAGGCTATGGGGAGTTGGTGATGATAGAAAAAAGTTAGCTGATGCATCAATAAATAGTGTAAAAGCCACTTATTTGCTCACAAAAGCACAATTTGTGCGAGATTTATCACTTGAGTATTTGAAGTACAAACAAAATAATTTAATGGTGCAATTAGGTGATAAAGAGGAGAAGATAGCAAAAGAGATTTATGATATTTCACTTTCACGTTTTAATGGTGGTGCAATCTCTAAAGGAAGAATGTTGCAATCTCGTGTAAATTACAAAATAGTGCATTCTAACAAAGAGGCTTTGAAGTTAGAGGGTATGCACATATATTATAACCTTTTAAAAAGAGCTGGAGTTACAAAAGAGATTGAGTTAGATAGCTCATACAAATTTACAGTAGTTACAAAAAATATCCAAAAAGTTAATCCTAAAATAGAGCTAGCTCATGCAAACGCAGATAAGTCACTAGCAACTGTAGAACTTTTTGACAATAAAATTGAATGGTTAAATGTTTTTGCAGAGTTTGAAAAAGAGCCAAATCAAGATATAGCGCGTTTTGGTCTAAATATTCCACTTGCAGTTTTTAATACTAGAAGTGAAGAAAAAGAGGTTGCAAAACTTGAAGCAAAAAAGTTTTTATCCCTTAAAAATCTTTATGAAAAAGAGTTGAACTTAGATACAAGAAGATTGATTAAAGAGGCTAATGGATTGCAAAAAATGTTTGTAAATAATGAGGATATTTTAAAAATAGATTTAGAACTTTTAAAAATGTTTAAAGAGAGTTACAAAATAGCAAATGCTAATTTACTTGAGCTTCTTGATATTCAAAATAAGGTAATAACAACAAAAGAGCGTCTGATTGATATAACAATTAAATTAGATGCAAACGCAATTATGCAAAATTTTTACAAAGGAGTATATTAATGATTAGATTATTTTTTATATTCATATTTTCAGTTTTAGAGCTTATAGCAGTGGAAATTCCCACTGAAATAGCAACAAGTAGAGCATTTGGTAAATCTGTGGAGTTTAATGCAAAAATTGTTCAACTTAGTAATGCTCAACAATCAATTACTTCATTAATTGATGGACATATTGAAAAATATTTTGTTAAACCTGGGCAAAAAGTTAAAAAAGGACAAAAAATTGCACTTATAGATTCAATTACTCTTTCTCAGATGAGTGCGGATTATATTTCACTACAAGAGCAATTTAAAGCATTAGAGAAAAATTATAGTGCTACAAAAAAGTTATATGATGGCGGTATGGCATCTATGCAAGATTTAAATCGTCAAAGTATTGAAAAAAATGCAATGCTTTCTAAAATAACAGCATTAAAATCTCAGTTAAAAACTTTAAAAATAGATTCAACTAAACTAAATAAAGCAACAGCTGAATATATTCTTTATGCACATAGTGATGGAACAGTTTTTGAACTTTTACAACCCCAGCATTCAGGAGTCAATGCTAATACTCCAATTGTAAGCATTGTAAAAGATAAGGCATTTTTTGTTAAATCATATTTGCCACTTCGTTACGCCTCTTTAGTTAAGGTTTCTCAACGAGCAGTTATTTATGTGAATGATAGAACTGTTGTGACTCATGTTACTCAAATATTGCCACAACTTGATGAAGTGACTCAACGTATTATTGTTCTCTCTTCTATTGATGAAAATATAGATAATCTTTTTGTAAATACATATGTGCCATTAACTCTGTATTTTGATGCTAAAGAGAAATATGTTGCTGTTAAAAAGTCAGCGCTTTCATTTTTTAATAATGAATGGGTTGTTTTTGTCCCAGAGAAAGAGCAAGGGGAAGATGAGAAAGAAAAAGTTCCATATTCTATTCGTGTAGTTGAAATAATTACACAAGATAATGAATTTACTGCTGTTAAAGGTTTAGAAGTTGGTGAAGAATATGTAAGTGATAAAAGCTATTATGTTAAATCAAGCTTGCTTAAATCTTCACTTGGTGATGGGGATTAGGGGTTGTTATGTTAGAAAAATTAATTGATTTATCCCTAAAATATCGCTTATTAGTCATTACACTATTTGTGTTTATTAGCGTATTTGGTTTTAAAGCATATAAGGAAATTCCAGTAGATGCTTTTCCAGACATTACGCCAAAACAGGTTGTTGTTTATACTGAAAGTGTTGGAAACTCTGCTGAAGATATTGAAAAACTTGTAACTTACACAGTAGAATCAGCGCTCTCTGGAATGGCTGGAGTTAAACTTATTATGTCTAACTCTATTTTTGGTTTGTCTTATGTTTCAGTCTTTTTTGAAGATGATATGGATATTTACTTCTTGCGCCAATTAGTAAGTGAAAGATTAACAACTATAGATATACCTACTGGTTGGGGAAAGCCAGTGCTTGGACCAAATACAACAGGTTTAGGTCAAGTTTTTTGGTATGAGATTAAAGACACAACTGGTAAATATTCACTAAATGAGATTAGAGAAGCACAAGAGTACATTGTAGCTCCACTTTTTAAAAGTGTAAGTGGAGTTGAAGAGGTTATTGGTTGGGGTGGAGATGAAAAACAATATAACGTTTTAATCGATACTAAGAGACTTCAAAATATTGATGTAACTTACAAAGATATTATTAACGCTTTGCAAAAAAGTAATCAAGCTGCTGGTGGGCAATATTTAGAATTTAATCGTGAACAGTACTTAATTAGGGGTGCTGGTCTTTATAAAAGTTTAGATGATATTCGTAATACTGTTATAAAATCTTTTAATGGACGCTCTGTTACTATTGAAGATGTAGCAACTGTAGAAGAGGGTTCAGCTCCACGTTTTGGTGCTGTTGTTATTGATGGTAAAGAATCTGTCCTTGGAATGGTACTTCAACGAACAGAGACAAATGCAGCACATGTTGTTGATTTACTTAAAGAAAAATTAAGTACTGTAAATGCGGCACTTCCTGTTGGAATGGAGATAAATGTAGTTTATGATAGAACAGAAATTACACGTAAAGCTGTTGATACTATGACTAGCGCATTGTCAACGGGTGTTATTTTGGTTGCATTTGTTCTGTTTTTATTTTTATTTGAACTTCGTTCAGCATTTATTGTAATTTTAGCCCTTCCACTCTCTCTTTTAATAGCATTTTTATTAATGGATTATTTCAATTTGAGTGCTAATTTAATGAGTCTTAGTGGTTTAGCAATTGCTGTTGGAATGATAGTTGATGGAACTATTGTTATTGTTGAAAACAGTTTTAGAAAACTTCACGATGAACCAGATAAATCACGTGCAGAAGTTATTGCAAGTGCAGCAAAAGAGGTAGCAACTCCTGTTATTTTCGCAGGTTTAATTATTGTTGCGGCTTTCATTCCTCTTTTAAGTCTTGGTGGTCTTGCTGGAAAATTGTACTCTCCAATGGCACTTAATATTGTTTTTGTAATGCTTGGTTCACTTGTAGTTGCATTCATTTTAGTTCCAGTACTAGCTTCTATGATGTTAAAACCTGTAAAAAGTGCAGATAATATCATCATTATAAGTATTAAAAAGATGTACACTCCTGTATTAGTTTTTGCTCTACATCACGCTAAAAAGCTTATTGCTATTGTTAGTATTGTATTTATTTTGTCTATTGTACTTTTAATGCAACAAGGGCGTGAGTTTATGCCTGAGCTTAATGAAGAATCTATTATGTATCGTATTATATCAATACCAGGAACGGCATTAACTCAATCTGTAAACACTGCAAAAGATGTTGAAAAACATATTTTAAAGAGTTATCCAAAAGATGTTCTTTCTGTTCTTTCTATGATTGGACGAAGTGAGAAGGGTGAGACTGCACAAGCAAATTACATGGAAGTTTTACTAACTCTTTCACCAGATATTAAAGACTTACCCGCCCTTGAACGCGCTATTAGTGAAGATTTAGAGACAACATTTGATACGGTACAGTTTATTCCAACTCAACCTATTGCAATGAGAATTGAAGAGTTGCTAGAGGGTGTTAAAGCTGAACTTGCTATAAAAATTTATGGTGATGATCAAAAGATTATGGATTCTATTGCTACGCAGATTCAGCAAAAGCTTTCAAATGTTGATGGTTTAGAGCGTATGGAGGTTGAAACTCAATTAGGTCAAGCTCAAATTAAAATTGAACCAGATTACTTGGCACTTGCACGTTATGGAATTAGTGTTGAAGAAGTCATGCGTGTTATTCGCCATGGAATTGGTGAAGAGGGCGTTAGTGACAAGATTGAGGGCATTAGAAGTTTTGCAATTGTACCTAAGATTAAAGGTGCAAAAACAGATATTGAAGCAGTTAAAAATGTGACAATGAGAGCTAATAATGGCGCTTTAGTTACACTTGAACAGCTTTGTAACATTAGCGTAAAACATGGTGTTTCGTTTATTAAAAGAGAAAATCTGAGTCGTTATATGGTTCTTTCTATGGAAGTTGAGGGTCGTGATGTTGCCTCCTTTGTTAAAGAAGCAGATGAGTTAATTAAAAAAAGTGTGAATATTCCTGATGGTTACTTTATAGGCTGGGCAGGTGATTTTAAAAATATGAAAGAGGCAACAGATAAATTGATGGTTATCATCCCTGTTACTATTATTTTCATTATTTTACTTCTTTATACTGCTTTTAACTCATTTTCTAAAGCTCTTTTAATTTTAGTAAATGTTCCATTTGGACTGATAGGCTCAATTTTAGCTCTTAGTTTGAGTGGAATATATTTATCAGTTTCAGCGATTATTGGTTTTATTGCCATTTTTGCGATTGCTATATTAAATGGAATTGTATTAGTGAGTTTTATAGATGAACTTCGTCTAAAGTTTCCAGATGTTAAGCTTGAACTCTTACTAAAAGACGCGGCACTTCTTAGGCTACGTCCAGTTTTAATGACAGCTTTTACAACACTGTTTGGAATCATTCCTCTACTATTTGCAACAGGAGTTGGAAGTGAAATTCAGTATCCATTGTCTGTTGTTGTTGCAGGTGGAGTTATAAGTTCTACTATTTTAACTCTAGTTCTATTGCCATCGGCATATTTGATATTTTATGGTAAAGAAGATAAAACAGTAAATAGATAAAAATTATTTTATGGACTAAGAACGCAAGTTTTTAGTCTATAAATTATTTTAAATCACAAGCAATAGTTGCTGGCAGTATACTTTCATACTGTTTAATACTCTCAAGCCAACATTTAAAAAATTCTGTATCATTATTAGATAATTTATAATATATCCATTTTCCTTTTCTTGTTGAATCTAAAATATCGCTTTTAACCAATTGTTTAAGATGCCTAGATACTAATGGTTGAGAAAGTTTTAAAGTGTCACATACTTCGCATACACATAAATTACTCTCTCTTTGAATAAGCGCGACTATCTTAAGACGATTAAAATCGCTAAATGCTTTTGCTAATATAATTAATTTATCCATTTAAAGCCTTATAAAGTATAAATATATAACAATATTGTTATATGATTTTAGCATAGGGGTAATTTTATGGAATATTTTACACTATTTTTTGAATCCTTAATTGAATTAAGTAATGCAATGTCACCATATATTTTATTTGGATTACTATTTGCAGGATTTTTACACGAATTAGTTCCTGAATCATTAGTAACAAAGCATTTAGGAAAAGAGAGCATCTCATCTGTCATAAAAGCGACACTCTTTGGCATACCATTGCCAGTCTGTTCTTGTGGAGTCATTCCACTTGCTACTAGCATTAAACAAAGTGGTGCTAGTAAAGGTGCTACTCTCTCTTTTTTAATTTCTACACCAATTACAGGAGTGGATTCAATTTTAGCAACATATGGAATGTTTGGTTGGGTATTTACAATTTATCGCGCAGTAACATCAATGATTATTGCAATGATAGCTGGGGTTTTAACTAATATTTTTGATAAAAATATTGAAGTTAAAGAGTCAAAATTCAGTACTACATCATCTATGAGTAATTTTTCTATGGCACCTGTTGTAAATAGTAGCTCTAATTCATTAGAGAGCTGTTGTTCTGATTCTTCTTGCTCAACTACTAATGAAAAAAAAGGATTTTCTATTAGTTCTTCATTAAGATATGGTTTTATAACTTTACTTGGAGATATTGCAAAACCACTCTTTTTAGGCTTGATAATTGGTGCATTAATCACTGCTTTTATTCCTAAAAATTTAAGTGAAATACTTTTAGAGTACTCATGGTTATCTTATTTTATTGTAATTGCTATTGCTGTACCAATGTATGTATGCGCAACTGCTTCTTTACCGATTGCTGCTGCGTTAATGTTAAGCGGTGTAAGTGTTGGAGCAGCATTTGTCTTTCTAAGTGCGGGACCTGCTACTAATACAGTAACTATTGGTGTAGTTAAAAAGATGCTAGGTACAAAAGCTACATATATTTACTTAAGTACAATTATTATAGGTAGTGTACTTTTTGGAGTTGGATTAGATTATGTTTTTAATATAAACAATATTAGTGCGCAATCACTTGTTCATATAGAGGAAAAAGCAAGTGTAATTGATATTCTTAGTTCTTTGATTTTATGGGGATTTGTTGCATATTTTTTACTAAAACCACTCTTAAAAAAAGGAAAATAGTATGAGATATATAGTTTTAGTTTTTTTATTTGGAATTACTAGTTTGTTTGCTGAGTATAAAGGTATGAGCAACTTGCAATTGCATATTTCTAATCAGTTTGATAAGACTCTGGGTATGATTGATACAACAAGTGGAAAAAAAACAACTATAACTTTTGAGCATTATGGAAAGTTTTATTTTGGTGATCATTTTTTCTTTGTTGATCAGTTTGAGGGTAATTTTTTAGATGGATCAAATAGACGTACTTACATAGAATATTGGAATCGTTTTAAAGTAGCTAGTTTTGAAAATAGCTTTGTAAAGAATTTTTATTTAGCTGGGCAATACAACAGATATATAAAAAAGAATACAGATTTACAAGCCTATCTTTATGGTGCTAGTGTTGATTTAGACGTTCCATATTTCAAACATTTTGAGTTGAATTTATATAAACGAAATAGTAATCTTGAAGACAATGGAGTGCAATTTACATTAAGATATGCTTCATTTTTATCATCAGGATGGAGCTTTACTGGATATTTTGATATTACTGAAGATAATATGCTTACATATAATCAGCTCACATATAATGTTGGAAAATATTTTGGTATTAAAAAACTATATAGTGGAGTTGAACTTCTTTCATATAATCAAAAAGGAATAGATTTACGCAATGTCCCCCAGATTGTTGTTAAAAAAATATGGTAAATTATAAATCAAGTGGATTTATGTTACCAAAAATTGACCCATCATACCTCTGTCTTCATGCTCTAGAAAGTGACAATGATACATATATGGTGTTTTATTATCTGTATAATCACTCATCTTTACCAAAAGTCTAACACTGTCACCTGGTGCTAAATACACGGTATCTTTATACCCTTTTTCATTTTCTAAAACATTAGAACTACTATTATTTCTCTCTAAAATCATAAAATGTGTTGCGTGTATGTGAAAATTATGTTCCATGCCCATCATCATCATTTTTTGATTATATATTTCCCATATTTCAACTTTGTTTACAGGTACTATCTCATCAATTCTATTTATATTCATGCTTTTGTTATTTATATATAGATTTCCCATTCTTCCAGATAATACAAATTTTCTTGTATTTACAGCATCTGTTAATGAGTATTGTTTCAATTTTGTTAAAACTTCTGGTACTTTTGTAATTTTAGAAGCTTTTTTTGAAACATTTAATTTTATAAATATTTTATTTTGATTTAACTCTTTGAGATAGATATTTTTACCAAGCATATCACTTAAATCTACAACTATCTCAGCCCTCTCTCCTGGGCTAAGGCGAACAGTTTTGAGTAAAACAGGTTTTTGTAAAAATGAATTATCAGTTGCAATTTGTTTAAAAACTCTTTCATCACTAAATCCTAAATAATAAACACTAGAGTTAGAGCCATTTAATAATCTTAATCTAATCTCTTTAGCTTCTACATCAAAGTAAGGATTTAGCACTCCATTAGTCACAAAAGTATCACCTTTATAGCCTAGCATACGCTCCATCATGTTTGGAGAGTATATTATCTGCTTACTTGATGTGAAAAATCTATCTTGCAAAATTATTGGAATATCATCAACTCCATACTCTTTTGGAATATCTAATTTTTGGCTTTCACTATCTTCAATTATTAAAAGACCAGCTAATCCTTTATAGACTTGTTCTGCCGTTTTACCCTCAGTATGAGGATGGTACCAATTAGTACAAGCTCTTTGATTAACTTTATATCTTACTGGCCATGTTGTATTTGGAGCTATTTTTTGATGTGGAGTTCCATCCATATTTGCAGGAAGATGCATACCATGACCATGCATTGTAATAGTTTCATTTAAACTGTTTGTGTAGTTTATAGAAATTTCTTCACCATTAATTAATCTTAGCGTAGGACCTAAGTATGTCCCATTTATAGCATAAGTATCTGTAAGAATATTTTTAAAAAAAGTATGTTTTGCCTCACGTACATTTAAATCATAATGATATACACCATTTTTCTCTGTACCATCAATAATTGGTGGAATATCTAACTTTGATGTAAACTCTATATTTTCATTGTCTGTATATCTACTATTTTGCATATACATGTTTGACATGTCATTACGACATGCTAAAAGATTTGTAGCAGCTACTGTACTTAAGAGTACAAATGTTCTTCTTTTCATTGTAAATATTCCTATATAATATCTTTTTTCATCTGCTCAAACTCATTTTTTGTAATTTCACCTTTAGCATAACGCTTTTTTAAAATCTCAATAGCTGCTTCTTTAGGCTCACTTGTATTGTTTGTTTTTTTAAATATATATAATAAAATAGACAACAAAATAGATATACCAATTAAAGGCATAAACCACATTCCACCACCAAACCAAAAATATTCATGTCCCATAATAAATCCCTATTTTAAAATATTTACTCTCTCATTCTACATCAATTTTAACTCTTTAAGAAGAGAGGCTAGAGCAGCTCTCATCTTTACACTCATTAATCTCAATTGTTACATGCGAGAGTTTTACAAATTTATTTAATAAATCTTTATAGTGTTCTGTAGACTTTGGAAAATGCGTAACTAAAGAGATAACAGCTGCGTAATGATTAGCACTAACTTTCCATATGTGTATGTCAGAAATACGGTTATCAGAATCATTTTCTATTGTTTTTTTGACATTTAGCTGGTATGTCTCATCAATACTTCCATCTAGTAAAATTGGACTTGTCTGTTTTACAAGGGCATATGCCCAGCGTGTTATTATTATTGAACCTACTATCCCCATTAAAGGGTCAAGAAAACTCCATCCAAAGTATTTCCCAAGCAGTAGGGCAACAATTGCAAGAACAGAAGTTAAAGCATCTGCTAAAACATGCATGTATGCAGCTTGTAAGTTATGGTCGTGATTGTGATGATGTTCGTGTTCATGATGTTCATGGTCGTGATGGTGATCATCTTTTAAAATCATCGCACTTACTATATTTACAAGAAGTCCTAAAACAGCAACTGCGATAGCTGCATTAAAACTTATAGCTTGAGGCTCTAGCAATCTTTGAATAGATTCTGCAAACATCATAAGCGCTACAACACCAAGTGATACAGCACTTGCAAAACCTCCTAATACTCCTACTTTTCCTGTACCAAAAGAGAACTCAGGACTATTCTCATGTTTTTTAGCGTACCTATAAGCAAAAATAGTTATTAAAAATGCAGCAACATGGGTTCCCATATGCCAACCATCTGCTAGGAGTGCCATTGAACCAAAAATAGTTCCAGCAACAATTTCAGCAACCATTGTAATAGCTGTTAGTATAAGAACATATTGAGTGCGACGTTCTGCTTTGTTATTGTTAATATTATAATTATGTTCTTGGCGTAAGTTTTCTAGTGTATGTTCGTGCATTATTTAATCCTATCTTTTATTTTAAAATCGAAGTATCTCGATTGAAAGCCATCGTTACCTATTTTTGCAAATTGAATAGACGCAGCATTTAAATTTTTTGCCTCTATTTGGAGTAGTCCAAGTGCGTATCTACTCTCATCATTAGATACGTTTTTTAGTTTAGCTAACTCAAATAGAGCTATTGCATTGGCGTGGTGATTAGCTCCAATTGCTGCAATACCCGCTAAAAATAGAGTATGACTTGTACGTTCATGATAGCTATCAATTAGTTGGTTATAAAGAGTGTAAGCCTCTTCAAATTTTTTCATATATATACTCGTAAGTGCAAGTGGTGCAATTAAAGCTTGTTGATTCTCTAGCGATTGAGAAATTTCATGTTTAAGTCTTTGTTGCAGTGGATATAGTTGACCACTAAGAAGTGCTTGATAGACATATAACTCAGATGCAATTGATGCCCCAAAGAAAATCTGTTCTATCTCAAGTGGATTCTTCTTTAGGTATTCAATTGATTTTATAGCATAAGCTTTTGCTCCTAGCTCTGAGAAATTTGTATGGATGTATAACATCTGTGCAAGAACATCTTGTGGCATTTTCAGCGTAAGTGCATATGCACTTTTTTGAGCAAGTTCAGCATTGCCTATTGCTGAGGATAAGAGTATGTCAAAGGAGTCATAAAGTGGTTTTGCATCTCTACTCTCATTTAGCCATGTAGATGCGCCACTATAATCTTTTTTAAGATACGCAAGTATTGCTTTGTAAAATAGTGTATTTTCGTTATCTTCTTCAAATCTAAGATTTTCTTTAATTAAAAGTGATACTTTTGTATTCTCTATTCCTAAAATGTCTGAGCACATAAGTGCAAAAAGACCACTTAGGTAGTGTTTAGGATTTAGGTAAAAAGCTTTTAAAAAATATTTGTGAGCGAGTACAATATCACCAAGTTGTGCATAGGTTAGTGCTAGATTATAATTTAGTTCTGTATGTTTTGGATAATCTTTAAGTGCAGTTTTTAGTTTATTGTTTGCTTCACTAAGATGATGTTCAAGTGCTGATTTTATTGCATCTGCAATAACTTTATTGATTTTAGAGTTGTGCATACTTCTATTTAAATATGTTTTTGCTTCGTCAATATCATCTATTACAATGTTTGCACTACCTTTTTTTAGAATACCTAAAGTTTGAGTTGGATCAAAAATTTTGTACGGTGCAAAATGAAAGAGTATGCTGTAGGTTGTACGTTTATCCATCTTTAACTTATGGCTCATCTCCTTTTGTGCGGCATGTACATTAAAAAGAGATTTTTTTAAAAATACATCAATTGGGTAAATCTTTGTTATGTTATCATCGCGTTTTTTATAAAGTTCTTTTAGAAGAAGTCCAGCCTTACCTCCAAGTCCAGATTTTATATTCACATAAGCAAGAGCGAGATTACGCTCATTATTAGCGCCTAACTCATCAATTGACTTTTGTAAATGAGTTCGAGATAGGCTTAAATCGCCAACACGTGCGTAGAGAAGTCCCAATGCCTCTTCATCTTCTAGTAGCAGACTTTTTTCTAGTGCATTTATAGCTTTGTAATGGTTATGAAGTTGTAAATTTATTTTTGCAGCCATATGTTGTTTTTCATCTTGATAATGTTCAGATATTTGATTATTTAGTGCTAAAAGAGATTCAGGATAGTTCTGTTTATAGTATGCAATAAGTGCGTAGTAGTAGTCATATAGCGGTGAGTTAGCCTGCGTGTTTAGATAAGCATCTGCTAAATCTATGTAGTATAAAGCGAGTTTATTTTTATTTAGCTGAAATGCACATACGGCTGCATTTATTGAGCTTACACAGATATTCTCTTTTTGTAAAATAGCCTTTTTAAATGACTTTATAGCATTTTCATAATCTTTCTGTTTTAGTTGAGCTACTCCTAAATTATAATAAGAGACTGATTCACTAAAAGAGGCTATCTGTTCATAAAGGTTTAATGCCTCAGCTTGATTCCCTGAGGCAAAAAGGTAGTTTGCTTTTTTAATCATTTTATCTAAACGGTTATTTATTACTTTTTTTTGAGGCTCATCTTGGAGTTTTTCTTCTAGTTTGTCTAAAGTTTCATTTTGATTTGGTTCTTCTATCTTTTCATCAGAGGAGCTGAAAATTGAGATTATTATGATTATAAGAATTAAAGATGAGAGTGAAGCAGCTACTATGATGATTAGTTTACGTTTTTTTTTCGCGTCACTATCATCTTCATTATTACTATTTAGTTCTTCTGTGGTATCTAGTTCATCATCACCACCAAGATCTACAATCTCTTCTTCTTCAGCCATTAATCAAGATAGCCTTTCAATACGTTTGGTATCTTAATTGTGCCATCTTCTTGTTGATTATTCTCCATAATAGCAAGAAGTGTTCTTCCAACTGCTAAACTTGATCCATTTAAGGTGTGAACCATATTGTTCTTTTTCCCATCTTTAAACCGTATTTTTGCTCGTCTTGCTTGAAAGTCACGTGTGTTAGAGATTGAACTTATTTCACGGTAACAATCTTGCCCTGGAAGCCATACCTCCAAATCAATTGTTTTTGCAGCACTAAAGCCTAAATCGCCTGTACAAAGTTGCATTACACGGTGTGGAAGTTCTAGTGATGTTAGTAAATCTGAAGCACATTCTACCATCTGCTCAAATACTTCATCACTTTTTTCTGGTGTTGAGATTGCTACTAGTTCTACTTTTTGAAATTGATGTTGACGAATAAGTCCACGAACATCGCGTCCACCTGAACCTGCTTCTTTTCTAAAACAGGCAGTTGATGCTGTAAGCTTTATGGGCAAATCGCTATCTTTTAAGATCTCATCACGAAAAAGATTTGTAAGTGGAACTTCTGCTGTTGGAATTAAATATAGATTTTCATCTTCTATTTTAAATAGATCGTCTTCAAACTTTGGAAGTTGTCCTGTTCCTTGCATTGTGTCGCTATTTACTAAAAGTGGAACACTAACCTCTTCAAATCCACGCTTTGCATTAAAGTCTAGCATATATGAAATAAGGGCACGTTCTAGCTTTGCAGCGACGCCTGAGAGTACACTAAAACGGCTTTTTGCAAGTTTTACACCACGTTCAAAGTCAATCCAACCATTATCTTCAGAAAGTTCCCAATGCTCACGAGGTTTAAAGCTAAAAGATGGACGCTCTAAAACCTCTTTAATTAAAACATTGTGAGATTCATCATCGCCAATAGGAACATTGTCATCTGGAAGGTTAGGAACTCCTAATGCAAGCTCATTTAAACGCTCATCTACTTCTCTCATTTTATCTTGCAGTGTTACTAGTTTTATTTTATTTTGAGAAACCTCTTCTTTAATTGTAGTAACATCTTTTTTCTCTTTCATATACTGACCAATTAATTTACTTTTTTGGTTCTGTATCGCTTGTGCTTCTTCAAAGTTCTGTTTAGCAAGCTTTAGCTCGCTAAATAGTTTATTTAGTTCTTCTAAAAGAGAAGATGTTACATTTTTAGTTTTTAGTTTTTTCTCAAATAAAGAGAAGTTTTTTTGCAGCTGTTTGAGGTCAATCATTAGATATTCGCCTAGGGTTGAATTTTAGACATTATTATAGCATTTAATAGACTCTAATTTAGTTAAGCGTAATAAAAGAGTAACTTAAGATGGATAGAATTTATAGTTATAATTATTATAAATCAAAAGGATACAACATGTTGCAAGCAGTGACTATATTATTACTATCTACTATGTTGTTCGCACAAAATAGTAATTTAGAACAAGTTGATAAAATTTCAAAATCAGATGAATTTATCAATAGACATATAAAAAAGAATTTAGATATTTTATCTCATAATCCAGATTTCCAAAATGCTACAGAAGCTGATTTGTGTAACTACTTTTTATCTTCAAAAACAGGTAAGTTTATAGCTAGATATAGAAAGTAGTAGTGCTTTTTTAATAAACTTCTTGTAAAACCATAACAACCCTCAGAGGCTAAAAAAGTTTATAAAGCTATACTATAACAGTCTTATATAGATAAACATAACTATAATTTTTTTGAATGATTCTCTTAATTTATGCTATTTTTATGGCATATTTGGCACAATTGCCCGAATATAAAGGTTAGATATGCCAGTAAATTTTGAAACATTTAGTAAATATTCAGTAGCAGGGCCACGTTACACTAGTTACCCGACAGCTTTGGAATTTAGTGAAGACTTTTCGTATGATTCATATGTTAATAGACTTAAAAATGCAGATAGCAGTAGTTCAATTTCCCTATACTTTCATCTTCCATTTTGTAGGAGTGCGTGTTATTTTTGTGGCTGTAATGTTGTTTTTACATCAAAGCAAGATAAATTAGAGCGTTATATTGAGTATCTTAAAAAAGAGATTTTAATTTTAGCAGGTTTAATTGATACTTCAAGGGTAGTCCATCAGATGCACTTTGGTGGTGGAACACCGACTTACTTTAGTGCTGCGCAACTAGAAGAGATTATAGATGCTGTTCGTGCTACATTTACAAATTTTGCAAGTGATGCTGAGATTAGTTGTGAAGTAGATCCTAGATATTTAAATGAAGAGCAGATGCAAGTTCTCACAAGCAACGGTTTTAATCGTATTAGTTTTGGCGTACAAGATTTAGATGAGAAAGTGCAAAAGGCAGTTCATAGAATACAGGGTTTAGACATTAATAAAAATGCTGTAGAGTTAGCTAGAAAATATGGCATTAAAAGTGTAAATATAGATCTAATTTATGGTTTGCCATACCAAACACTTAATGGTTTTAAGCAGACGCTAAAACAGATTAGAACATTAGATCCTGATAGACTCGCTGTATTTAATTATGCTCATGTGCCTTGGCTTATGAAAACAATGCGTAAAATTGATGAAACTACGTTGCCTGTTGCATCTGAGAAGCTGAAAATATTACATCATACGATAGATTATTTGAGTGATGAGGGTTATAAGATGATTGGAATGGATCATTTTGCAAAACCTGAAGATGAACTATTTTTAGCAATTGAAAAAAATCAACTTCATAGAAACTTTCAAGGTTATACAACAAAGGGTGGAGCTGATTTAATTGGCATTGGACTTACTAGCATTGGTGAGGGTTATGACTATTATGCACAAAATTTTAAAGAGATGAGTGCGTATGAAGAGTCGATTGATGCTGGGAAGCTACCATTTACAAGGGGTGTTGAGTTAGGTAGTGATGATTTACTTCGTAAAGCTGTAATTATGCAACTTATGAGTAATTTTAAATTAGATATTAGAGCAATTGAGAAAAGGTTTAATATAGTATTTAGCGAATATTTTCAAGATGCGTTAGAAAATTTAAGACCATATGTTGAAGATGATTTGGTGAAAGTTACACCAGACTTCATCGAAGCAAATGCAACTGGTGCTATGTTAATTAGAAATATATCTATGGTTTTTGACTTTTATAGTAAAAGTCATAATGCTAAAAAAACTTTTAGTAAGACGATTTAAATGTTTGAGTTTTCTGATGTAAGCGATGAGTGTATTAAATGTGCTAAATGTGTACCAGTTTGTACTATTCACCAAAACAGTCCAGATGAGACTACAAGTCCTCGTGGTTTTTTAGAGCTTCTTGGTGCGTATGAAAAGGGTGATTTAGAGTTAGATAGACAGGCAAAAGATATTTTTGAGAGCTGTTTTTTATGTACAAACTGTGTTGATGTCTGTCCAAAAGATTTACCAACAGACATGATGATAGAACAGGTTCGCTCAGATATTGCTCAAAAATATGGCATAGCTTGGTATAAGAAGCTATTTTTCTACCTGCTTCGTCACCGCAAGATTATGGATATAATGTTTAAGTTTGGTTATGTCTTTCAAACATGTGGCTTTAAAATGAAAGAGCAACATCAATCACTTCTTCCTAGATTTAGTCTGCCAATAATTAAAAAAGATCGCTTACTACCTGCCATGAGCAAAACCTCTTTTTTAAATAAATATGCTGAACATATTGATAATGGTGGTACTCAAAGAGTTGCCATATTTATTGGTTGTCTTGCAAATTATAATTATACTGGAATTGGTGATTCGTTACTAGAAGTCTTAAAAGAGTTAAAAATAAATGTATTTTTAGCAAAAAAACAGAAGTGTTGTAGCGCACCTGCATATTTTACAGGTGATTTTGATACAGTTGATGCACTTGCTAAAGAGAATATTGAGTACTTTGAAAGTTTTATAGATGAAGTAGATGCTATAATCATTCCTGAAGCTACTTGTAGTGCTATGATAAAAGTAGATTATGGACATTATTTTCATAATCAAAAAGAGTGGGCTGAGCGTGCAAAAAAATTAAATCCTAAAATTTTCATGGCTACTGAGTGGTTAGAACACACTACAGAACTTAAAAGTATTTTAGCAAACTTTAGGCGAAATGATATAAATATTACCTATCATGACCCATGTCATGCACGAAAGATGCAGGGAATTTATGAAGAGCCAAGAAGTCTATTAAGGCAAAACTATACTATTAAAGAGATGAGCGACCCTAATCAATGTTGTGGTTTTGGTGGCGTGACAATTCAAACAGAAAAATTTCATTTAGCTAGGGCTGCTGGAAAACCTAAAGCTGCAATGATAGAAAATACAGGAGCAACTTATGTTAGCGCTGAGTGTAGTGCGTGTAGAATGCAGTTAACGAACGCAATGTATGAGAGAAATTTAGATACTATTTTTAAGAATCCGATTGAATTAATTGCTGAGGCTATGAAAACTAAAAACTAAACTTATGTACTGAATAATCATATATGCTATTGTTGTAAAAAAACATAAAAATGAGCAAAATAGTCTAACAAAAATGAAGTAATTACATCTAAAATAAACTATTTTTAGATTAACGGTTATAACAATACTTTTAATAAAGCTTTTGTATTTTAATTGAAGTTGGTATAAATTTAAAAAGTATGTAGTTAGCCATGAAACTGCGCATACAAGATAGTTTAATTCATGTGTATATATTTTTTATATTGATATAATGTCAATAGACTTCTTGAAAGAAGTCTAATACAATTTAAAGAAAAACTATTGATTTTATTACTGAGGTAATAAAATAAAATAGTTTTTTAAAATAATTATTATTTATGCAATCGCTGATAGTATTTGTTGTTATATGAGTTGTTACAATTACCTGAAGGTCAAAAACTATGGATACTGATGAATTAATATTTGCATCTGAAAAGAGTGATGATAGAAAATTTGATAAACCTTGGAGAGTTTTAATTGTAGATGATGATTTAGAAGTTCATACATTTACGAAAATAGCACTTAGAGATTTTATATTTAACAATAAAAAGATTGAATTTTTATCTGCGTATAGTAAAAAAGAGGCATTAGATATTTTAGAATCTAGTGATGATATATCTCTTGTATTATTAGATGTTGTAATGGAGACAGATACAGCCGGTTTGGATATAGCCCATTTCATTAGAAATGAATTTAATGATGATATGATTAGAATTATCATCCGTACAGGACAGGCAGGAAAAGCTCCTGAACGTTTTGTAATTGATAACTATGATATTAATGATTATAAAGAAAAAACAGAGCTTACAAGTGAAAAGTTATATACAACAATTAGAACGGCACTTTCTCAGTACAAGCAGTTACAAGAGTTACTTAATAAAAAAAATGAAATATATAATACGTTAATAACAGATAATTTAACAATGCTTCAAAATAGAATTAAATTAAATTATGATCTTGATATAAAAAGCCCAAAGTCATTAATACTAGTAAATATTGATTCATTTAGTATGATTAATGATGTTTATGGATTTCATGTTGGTGATGAACTTCTTTTACAATTTTCAGATTTACTTAAAAAAATTACTAATGATGATGTTTGGAAAGTTTATCGTTTGGAGGCAGATATATTTGCACTTCTTTCAATTGATGGTAATACACCTGATATTCATCAAGAGGTTAAACATTTACAAAATAGTGTATCAGACAACTCATTTTTTATTAATGGTGTTAATTACCGTATTAATGTGACAATTGGAATTGTTGAACGTGAGATTGGAAACATTATTCAAAAAGCAGAATTTGCTCTTCATGAAGCTAGAAAGTTAGGTAGAAATAGAGTCCAAACATACTCTAATGATTTAAATGTAATAAAGCAAATTGAAGAGAATACTAAGTGGACTAAGTGGCTAAAAGAGGCATTAGATGATAATAAACTTATCGCATATTTTCAACCAATAGTTGATTGTAAAATTGATAAAATAGTTAAATATGAGGCTTTAGTACGACTTGAAAGAGATGGTATTATTTATACACCACATAATTTTTTAGCAACTGCAAGGTATGCTGGTCTATTGTATGAAGTTACTAAAAGAATGTTTGCACAAGCATGTGATAAATTTAAAGATAATGACCTTCTATTCTCTGTAAATATAACAGATCAAGATTTAATAGAAAAAGAGTTTATTGAGTTTATTGAGAAAACTCGTAAAGAGTATAATATAGAAGCGAGTAGAATTTCATTTGAGATACTAGAAGATAATAGTATATTAACTAATCCTATTGCAGAGAAGCATTTAGAGGAGATTACAGCTCTTGGATATAAATTATGTTTAGATGATTTTGGAGTTCAGTGTTCAAACTTCGCTCAGGTTGGAAACCTGTCATTGGAGTGTGTTAAGATAGATGGTAGTTATATTAAAGATATTGATGAAAATAGAGCTTCAAATAGAGTGACTGACTCTATACTCTATTTTACGCATCAAATAGGTGTAAAGACTGTGGCTGAATATGTCCATAAAGTTGAGATATATGAAATAATAAAATCTATGGGTATAGATTACGCTCAAGGTTACTTCTTAGGTGAACCACTCCCAGATTTAGTTTAATTTATGTTAAAAAGATATGTTTTTTTACTATTGTTTCTTTTATCAACTGTAACTACATTAGAAGCAGGCTTAGAAGATAAGATAAAAAGTATCTATATAGGGCGTTTTTCAATGTTCTTTAAATGGCCAAAACAGAGTAATACTTTTAATATCTGTATTCACAACGATAGTAAGTTTACAAATTTTTTTTCAAGGCAGTATAGAAATAGACTGCCTAATGAAACTCCACTTAATGTAATTGCAATAAAAACTGGTGAATTGTTAAAAGTTAGACAGAAGTGCAATATATTATATGTAAGAAATGAGAGTATTAGAGAGAACAAATTTTTATTAGATGATTTTAATAAAACAAATGTACTATTAATTAGTGATGAGTATGATGATATTTACCATGGTTCTATAATAAGTTTTTATTTAAAAGAGAATAAAGTAAGATTTGTTATTAATCATAAGAAGCTTTTAGCTTCTGGCCTAGAGGTTAGCTATAAACTACTAAAATATGCAAAAATAGTTAATCCTGTTGTAGGTAATAGTTATGCTAAATAATAGATCATTAACTTCACAATTAATTATCTACCTAATGATAACTAGTTTTAGTGTTGTTTTTATTGGTATAAGTATAAATATTTGGTACAGAATAACCTATGAGAAAGAGACATTTATACGTCAAAATAGCCTTGAGAGTAAATTGGTTGCTAGTCTAGTCGCTGTGCCATTAGCATTTTATGATGAGAAAGAGGTTAGAAATAATTTAAATTATTTTAAAAGCAAGAGAGATATTATATCTGCTGTTGTCTATTCATTGGATAAAAATTTAGTTGTTCATCTTAATGAAGATAAAGAGTATAGTCTTAAAGAAGAACAAGTAGATGAAGTATTAATTGAAAATAGCAGTTTAATGCCATGGAATTTTGGAATATTAAAAATAAGAGTTGCTATTAAAGAAGATGTAGAGGTGTTAGGGTACTTAGAAACAGAGATAGGGACATCAATATTGAGGGAGTATTTTTTTGATTTTTTAACAAAAAGTTTAATCTCTTTAATAGTGTTGATGGTAATTGTATATTTTATATCTCTTTCATTAAGTAGAAAGATTTTAAAACCAATTCTTTCATTAGCTAGAGTTGCAAAAGATATTGCTCAAACTAAAGATTACTCAGTTCGTGTGTCACACAATGCAAAAAATGAGATTACAACTCTCTATAATGCGTTTAACATTCTATTAAAAGATACAGAATCATTAACTAATAATTTAGAATCTAGAGTTGATTCTAGAACTAAAGAGTTGGTAGATAGTCTTGAGACTATTAAGTTAACACAAGCACAATTAGTAGAATCTGAAAAAATGGCTGCGCTTGGCTCTTTAGTTAGCGGATTGGCACATGAGGTTAATACTCCTCTTGGAAATGCATTGACAGGTGGTTCAATTATCTCTCGTGAATCTAAAAAGCTTTTATATCTAGTTACTACAGATTCGTTAAAGAAATCTACTTTAGTAGAGGGCTTGGAGATTTTAGATAAAAGTGCGAAATCTCTACATGTTAGTCTTACTAGGGCAGCTGATTTAATTAGAAGTTTTAAGCGTATATCCATAGATCAAAATATTGAAGAACAGCAAAAATTTAATTTATATGAGTACATTGATAGTATAGTTACTACGTTTTCAACAAAATTAAGAAGAAAAAATATTGATGTAGAAATTGATGGCGATAAAGAGTTAGATATAAAATCTTTTCCTGGTACTTATGCACAAATTTTTACAAATTTAATTCAGAACTCTATTCTCCATGGTTTTTCTAAAAATAAAATAGATGCTAAAATCAGTATACATTTTAAAGTTACTGATGATTTTTTAATACTGAGTTACGAAGATAATGGTGAGGGAATGGATGAAGAGATTAAGAGTGTTGCATTTGAACCTTTTACCACTACAAAACGAAATGCTGGTGGTACAGGACTTGGTCTTAATATCTTATATAATCTTGTTTCTCAAAAGCTGTGTGGAACAATAATTCTTTCAAGTAAAGTAGATAGCGGTGTTCATTATGAAATTAAACTTCCTTTAAATTTAAAGTAGGTTGTTATTACAAATACTTTTTTCAATTGGTAATTGAGGTATATTTTTTGCTTTATATTTCATATTGACATAAAATGCAAGTTGTTTTTGCTTTCAAAGTACAATTTGTAAAAAAGGATTCAAAATGGAATTAGCTAAAAAAATCAACATAGCATTAAAAACTAAAAGTAGTGAATCTGCATTTGCTAAACTATTTAAAATTTATGCTGATATGTTTTAAATAGCATTTGAGATATACTGTTGTCATGGAATCTTGGCAGCATATTTATGAATATTTTAATCCAGTAGCTTTTGAGCTTTTCATTCCAGTTCATTGGTATGGAATAATGTACGTCTTTGCACTTATTAGCGCACTTTTATTTGCTAAATGGCTTGTAAAACATGACTCTCTTGCAATTAAAAATGATGATCTTGACAACTACTTTTTATGGGTTGAGATAGGCGTTATTTTAGGCGCTCGTGTTGGTTATGTACTTTTTTATGATCCTCACACCTCTTACTATTTAACACACCCATGGCAGATATTTAATCCATTTATGGGCGGTCAATTTGTTGGCATTAGAGGTATGAGCTTTCATGGTGCCATAATTGGTTTTTTAGTAGCTTCTTGGGCGTATACTAGACGTAATAACTTCTCATTTTGGTTTTTACTAGATTTGGTTGCAGTCTCAGTACCTCTTGGTTATATTTTTGGTCGTATTGGAAACTTTATGAACCAAGAGCTTGTCGGACGTGAGACTACTGTAGAATGGGGAATTTATGTTTATGATGTTCTTCGTCATCCATCACAACTATATGAGGCATTTTTAGAAGGTTTTGTAATTTTTGTAATAATATTTGTTTTGCGAAAATATAAAAGTTTTGATGGTCAATTAGCTCTAGTTTATGGCGCTCTTTACTCTATTATGAGGTTCATAGCAGAGTTTTGGCGAGAGCCTGATGTGCAGATTGGTTTTATAGCTTGGGATTGGTTGACAAAAGGTCAGTTACTCTCATTTTTAATGTTTTTATTGTCAGTCATTGGTTACTTTTTCTTGCGCTTTGAGAATCTCAAAAAGATGCAAAAGGGCTAAGAAAAAAGCAGTAATTGCAGGCCCGAAAATCATACCCCAAAAACCAAAGCTAGAAAGACCTGCAATTATTGCAAAGAATATAAATATCTCATTCATATGCGTTTGAGCTTTGATGAATGTAATGTTTATATATCTTATTATTATAGGCTTTACAAATGTATCTGCTATTACTGTTATAACAATAACTGAATATAGAGCTATTACTATTGCATTTGTTGTGTGTCCGATTGATAGTTCATATAGGCTAAGCGGTACCCACATAAGCATTCCACCAATAATTGGTATTAAAGATGCGAAACCATACAAAATTAGAAGTAAAAAAGCGTTGTAACCCATAAAAAATGCCAAAATTGCAAATAGAGCGCCTTCAAAAATTGCAGTTGTTAAAATAGAGTAAAAAACTATACTCATAACATTTGTAATCTCGTGCATTAATCGTGTTGAATTTTGAGGATCCATTGGAATCATATTTTTAAAGAATACTATTATTTTTTTACCATATAAATTGGCAAAAAAGTAGAAGATTAAAATAAGCACAGCAGCTTTTATAAATTCAGCACTAAGTGAACCCACTTTTGCAGCAATTTGTAAAATATTTCCAGCTGCTACACTCAAATCAATTGATTCTATTGCCTCTTTTGCGATAGGTTTTAAAAAATTAAGTGAAGATGGAATCTCGTCTAATAGTTGACTTGCTTTTTCTAGCATTGCATGAAAAACTTCAGGTTTCATATGTCCTATAATAGGTGCTAATTTTGTCAGAAAATATGTCATAGGTGCAAAAAATAGCAAAGAGAGTAAAAAAGTAGAGAATATTGAACTGATAGTATCAGACTTTGTAAAATTTAGTGTGTATGTGTAGAAGTTTGCTGTTGCTATTGCTAAAAGTGACGCTGCAACTATTGAAACTAAGAATGGTTCATAAAGTGTTAGAATCCAATATACGGCTATTATAAAAATAGTTCCTAAAAATATGCGTGTATTATTCATTAAATAGACCCTTTTCACCGTTATTGAACTTTAATGCTTCATAAGTTTTATGAGTTGCTACACGTCCGCGTGCAGTACGTTCTATTAACCCATTAGCAAGTAGATATGGCTCATATACATCTTCAATAGTTCCCTCATCTTCACTTAAGGCGGCAGCTAGTGTACTAAGTCCAATTGGTTTTCCTTTTGAACTTATAAGTAGTGTTAAAAGTTTTATATCCATCTCATCAAAACCATACTCGTTAATACCTAGTTCATTCAACGCATATTGTGTTCGTTCTAGTTCAATCATTTGAGCATCTATAACCTCTGCAAAGTCTCTAACACGACGTAGAAGTCTTAATGTTATGCGTGGTGTTCCACGACTTCGTTTAGCAATTTCATTCGCAGCATCTATCTTAATTGGTTTTGTTAATTTATCAGCGGCTTTTTTTAAAATTTGTTCAAGTTCTTTGTTTGTATAAAATTGCATTCTAAAGTGCATTCCAAAACGTTCACGAAGAGGATTACTTAGCATTCCAGCTCGCGTGGTTGCACCTATTAGAGTAAATGGCGGTAGGTCAATTTTAATTGTTTGAGCAGCTGGACCACTCCCTATGATAATATCTAAACGGTAATCCTCCATTGCAGAGTAGAGAATCTCCTCTATTGCTGGACTAAGGCGGTGAATTTCATCAATAAATAGAATGTCTCCATCTTCAAGGTTTGTAAGAATTGCAGCTAAATCTCCACTTTTTTCAATCATCGGTGCGTTGGTAATTTTAATATTCGCATTCATCTCATTGGCAATAATAAGCGCAAGTGTTGTTTTACCAAGACCAGGGGGTCCAAAGAATAGAATATGATCTAGGCTCTCTTCTCTTTTTCTACTAGCTTCAATGAAAACATTTAGATTCTTTTTTATCTTCTCTTGACCAATGTAGTCATCCCAATTTGATGGGCGAAGTGAGACCTCATATTCAGATTCTACACTAAATTTCTCTATCTCAACTACGCGTTCCATTAATAGCTGTACTCATCTGTTGGAAATTTTTTATCTTTTACTTCGGCATTGTATTGATTAAGTGCATTCTTTACAAGTGAAGAACCATCTAGGTATTTTTTGACAAATTTTGGAGTAAAATCTTCAAATAGTCCAAGCATATCAGACCATACAAGAACTTGCCCATCAACATCAACCCCAGCACCAATACCAACAACTGGAATTTTGAGAGCTTTTGTAACTTCTAGTGCGACATCTTTTTTTACACCCTCTATGACTAATAAGAAAGCTCCAGCCTCTTCAATAGCTTTTGCATCTTCAATGATTTTATCTTTTGAAATACTATCTTTACCTTTAACACTATAACCACCTTCACTTCTTACAAATTGTGGCATTAATCCAACATGTCCAACAACAGCAATACCATTTTGAGTTAAAAAGCGTACAATTTTAGCCTTTTCTGCTCCACCTTCAATTTTAACAGCATCAGCATTAGTTTGATTATAGACCTTTATAGAGTTTTCAAGAGCAGTTTTTTTATCATAATATGTACCAAATGGCATATCACAAATTACAAAAGAGTTAGGAGCACCACCGCATACTGCGTTTGTATGGTAAATCATTTGTTCTAGCGTTGCACTTAGAGTATCTGAACGCCCTGCAAAGCTCATATTAAGACTATCACCAACTAATAAAACATCGCTGTGATTAGTAAAAAGTTTTGCAAACAGAGCATCATATGCAGTTATCATAGTGATAGAGTTCTTGTTCTTCATTGCTTGTAAAGTTGAGACTGTATGCTTTTTTATCATGAATGTCCTTTGACAGAATTTTATCCAAAAAATGGTACAATTTTTCAGGATTAATTAAAGTGAAGTATATATGGGCGTACGCCATGACCTTGAAGTAAATTTTGATTATGAAGTTGTAGATGAATTCTTAGATCACTACTCTATTATGGTTGACCTAATGGAACCATTAGTTATTGGCTTAGCAAATAAAGAGCTTTATAGTCAAAATATTAATGAACTCTTTAGAATTAGTCACAATATCAAGTCTGCATCAGCTTTTTTAAATATTGAAATAATGAATCGTTTTAGTATTATGGTTGAAGATACGCTGGAATTTTTACGACTTTGTGATGGTCCAGCAAGTGATGAAATTATCAGTTGGTTGTTGTTATGTCGTGATCAATTTGAACGATGGAATAAAAATCTTGAAGAAGATGAAAAATTTGATAAAATTAATTTCAAATTAATGAATATACCTTAAGCGGAGAATAAATGAAAAAATTGGTAGCTTATCTAACTTCTGCATACCCAGATAAAAACTTTACAATAGACTTAGCACTCTCAATGAGTGAAAATGGAGTAGATAGTATAGAACTTGGCGTTCCTTTCTCAGACCCTGTAGCAGATGGTCCAATTATAGAAAAAGCAAATCATCTTTCACTTGCAAATGGTTTTACATTTAATGATTTAATTGATATTTCAAAAGAGATTGCTCCAAAAGTAGATACACTCTGGATGGGATATATGAACCCATTTTATCATCGTGGAATGAAAAATACCATAGAAAAAGCATCTAGTTTGGGTGTTAGCGCTTTGATAATACCAGATTTACCACATGAGGAGACGCTTGTATATACTGATATTTTAGATAAAAACAGTGTTGATGCAATTAGCTTTGTAGCTCCAACTGATTCACATGAGCGTATAGAAGTAATTACAAAAAATGCAAAAAAATTTATCTATCTTGTGGCTTATGCTGGAATTACAGGAAGTGCGCAGAGTGAAGATTTAGCAAAAACTATAGATTCTATTCGTAAAACAACAAATACACCTGTCTATGTTGGTTTTGGAGTAAACGAGCAAACTGCAAAAGATAAAATTGAAGGTGCTGATGGTGTCATAGTAGGGAGCTCTTTTGTAGATGTTCTATTAAAGGAGAACTTGACTAATAGTCAAAAAATAGATACTATTTCTTCTATGGCTAGAAGAATTAAAGATAGAATTAATTCTTAAATATGGGGACGACATGGCTTCGACAGGAGTAGGTCACTTATAGTTGCAAGTCGGACTGAGCATTCCGTTACACGGCTCAACTTGCTTAAACGCAAACAATACAAATTATCGCCCAGCTTTAGCAGTAGCTTAAGCATTTAACCCCTCGAAAGAGGCGGGCTGCTTCACCTAATGATGACAGATAGTTAGGATTTTGAAGTATAACCCTTATCTGAATATATTTTTATGTCTGCCTCAGCATAAAAACGAACCTTTGAGGCTCGCTTGGCATAGTTTTGCAGATTGTGCGAAGTCAAGTTAAATCAAACAATCTCTCTAAACTTGTAGACGCTATAAGAACTTGTTTTTGGACTGGGGTTCGATTCCCCACGTCTCCACCAATCAAAAAACCTCATTCAAACTCTAAATTAAGAGGTTTAACCACTACTTTAAGTTTTCTTTTTTTACTGCTTTGCTACCCTATTGCTACCCACTTTTGGACTTTTTTAATAAATGTATCAATTTAAATAAGATTTTTAACGGATTATGTTGAGATAAAGCTCAAGCAAATTACTTGAGCTATTTTAAGGAATGTAAAACTTAAAGGAGAAAGGATGTAGTCTAAAGTTAGTAAGGGGTTCTAACTTTGTACTAATAGAATTATCGGCTATTGAGTTTAACCGATTGGTAATGTTTAGTTAATTAATAGACAATATGTCGTA
>Ga0316205_10000213_pt1 | contig 121896 bp, 114 predicted proteins | sample 3monthpyrite_MG_FD_204941 | JGI IMG/M metagenome (GOLD analysis project Ga0316205, IMG submission 204941) | Microbial mat bacterial communities from mineral coupon in-situ incubated in ocean water Damariscotta River, Maine, United States -... | ecosystem: Environmental > Aquatic > Marine >...
GCCATATCCGCGTGGCGATGGTGGCAGAAAAAAATGACATGGCGGCGGGGCTGATCAAGCTGCGCGACTGCCTGTATTGAGGGCGAGGTGACGGCATAATGGCGTATCAGACAAGACAGAGAGACCCGCTGCTGGACAGCAATATGCAGGCCGCGCTGGAAAAACGAGGCCGCGAGGGGCTGGGCATTGTCCTGATTCTGGCAGGGATTGCGCTCTTTCTGATGCTGCTCTCTTACGTGGCCGATGATCCAAGCTGGTGGGCCGCGACCGATGCCGTCCCGGAAAACCTGTTGGGCCGCTTCGGGGCCTCGATGTCGGCCATCCTGATGCTGATCGTCGGCTGGGGGGCCTATTTCCTGGCTTTCGGAATGCTGGTCTGGGGCGGGCGCCTGGCCGCCCATATCGGCAATGAACGGTCGCTGTCGCGGGTCATTTTCCTGCCCATCGCCGTTGCGTTGGCCGCGATTTATGCCGCCACCCATCAACCCCCCGTCAACTGGGATCAAAGTTACGGTCTGGGCGGGCTCTTTGGCGACACCATCTTGGGCGCGTTACTGAATATCCTGCCGATGGCCCCGGCACCTGGGTTGAAGATTCTCGCGGCGCTCAGCTTTCTTGCCTTTGTCGCGCTTGGCCTTTTCGTGTTGGGCTTCACCAGGCCTGAAATCCGGGCCAGTATCCGGTTTATGCTGCTTGGCCTGGTGGCCACGATCGGTGGCCTCGGGGCCCTGTTCGGCCAGGCCGGGCGAGGTGCCGGCCAGGCGGCAATGCAGATGCGGGCGCGCCGGCGGATGCAGGGCGAAACCCGCGCCACGGATCCCGATATCCTGCCGGTGGCGGATGAACGGTACTACGACGATGTGGTTGATGATTTGCCGCCCGTCGAACCGCGCCCGCGTATGGGGCTGCTGGACCGGATGCCGCGTTTGCGCCGCGATCCAGTGCCTGAACCTGAGCTGGTCGAACAGATCGCCACCGCACCGCGTGATCTGCAGGCCCCCACCGAAGATCGCATCCGTGAAAAGATCGCCGATGTGATCCGGTCGCGGGTGCGCCGCCCGGACGACGCACCGGAACCCAAACACCCCGCATCGGCGGTTTCGGCCGCTGTCGAGGCACGGCGTGCAAATCACCTGTCGGCCCGCATCGAGACACCGCAGACTGCGGGCCTGCGGATGGAGCCACCGCTGACCGCCGCGCATCAGCGCCAGCCCGCCGAACAGGCCCATCGCGTCGCGCCGGATCAGGATGTCATCGACAACGATCATGCGTCGGCCTTTGCAGCGGAGGCCCCGGTGACCGAAACGATCCCGCTGCCGCATTCGGAACGCACCCAAAGCCATGTCGCGGGCAGCGCGTCTGCGATCCCGGTGGCCGAACCCAAACGGGTGGTGCAACATGTTCAGCGCCGCAGCCTGCCGCAATCGCGAAGCGCCCGCGCCGAAGCGCAGCCCGCATTGCCGCTGGAAGACAAACCCGGGGTCACCTATGAACTGCCGCCGCTGTCGCTGCTGATGAATCCGTCAACGATCACACGTCACCATCTGAGCGACGAGGCGTTGGAGGAAAACGCCCGCATGCTGGAAAACGTGCTGGATGACTATGGTGTGAAGGGTGAGATCGTCTCGGTCCGGCCCGGCCCCGTGGTCACCATGTATGAACTGGAACCGGCCCCCGGCCTCAAGGCCAGCCGCGTCATTGGGCTGGCCGATGATATCGCGCGGTCGATGTCGGCGCTGTCGGCACGTGTCTCGACCGTGCCCGGCCGGTCGGTGATCGGCATTGAACTGCCCAACGCCCAACGCGAAAAAGTGGTGCTGCGCGAGATCCTGGCCAGCCGCGATTTCGGTGACGGCACACAGAAATTGCCCCTGGCATTGGGCAAGGATATCGGCGGCGATCCCATCGTGGCCAACCTTGCAAAAATGCCTCACCTCCTGATCGCGGGCACCACCGGGTCGGGCAAGTCCGTGGCCATCAACACGATGATCCTGAGCCTGCTTTACAAGCTCTCGCCCGATGAATGCCGGTTGATCATGATCGACCCCAAGATGCTTGAACTGTCCGTTTATGACGGCATTCCGCATCTGTTGTCGCCGGTTGTGACCGATCCGAAAAAGGCGGTCGTGGCGCTGAAATGGGTCGTGGGCGAGATGGAAGAACGCTATCGCAAGATGTCCAAGATGGGCGTGCGCAATATCGACGGCTATAATGGCCGCGTCGCCGACGCGCTTGGCAAGGACGAGATGTTCAGCCGCACGGTGCAGACCGGCTTTGACGATGAAACCGGCGAACCGGTCTTCGAGACCGAGGAATTCGCGCCCGAGAAAATGCCCTATATCGTCGTCGTGGTCGACGAGATGGCCGACCTGATGATGGTGGCGGGCAAGGAGATCGAGGCCTGTATCCAGCGCCTGGCACAGATGGCGCGCGCCTCGGGCATTCACCTGGTCATGGCCACGCAGCGGCCTTCGGTCGATGTGATCACCGGCACCATCAAGGCCAATTTCCCGACCCGGATCTCGTTCCACGTGACTTCCAAGATCGACAGCCGCACCATCCTGGGCGAGCAGGGGGCGGAACAGCTGCTTGGCATGGGCGACATGCTCTATATGGCGGGCGGATCCAAGATCACCCGTATCCACGGGCCCTTTGTCAGCGATGAAGAGGTCGAGGAGATCGTCAGCCATCTGAAAAGCTTTGGCCCGCCGGAATATGCGGCCTCGGTTCTGGATGGTCCCGCCGAAGATCGCGAAAGCGATATCGACGCGGTGCTGGGCCTCGGTGGCAACACAAATTCGGAGGATGCGCTTTACGATTCCGCCGTGGCCATCGTGATCAAGGACCGCAAATGCTCCACCTCCTATATCCAGCGCAAGCTGGCCATCGGCTATAACAAGGCCGCACGCCTCGTTGAACAGATGGAGGATCAGGGTCTGATCTCGGCGGCCAATCATGTCGGCAAGCGTGAAGTTCTGGTGCCTGAGCAGTAATGCGCCCGGATTTGACCGCGTCGCGTGCAAATCGCGGCGCGCGTGATTAGATAGGTGTCATGAAACATATCGTTCTTGCCGTGGCAGTTTCGGCCGCCACCGCGCTTCCCGCCCTCGCCCAGGCGATCCCGCTGTCGGATCTGTCGGATTACATCAACGGTATCCGTAGCGCCGAGGCGTCGTTCACCCAGATCAGCGATGATGGCGCAATTGCCACCGGCACGCTTTTCATGCGGCGCCCGGGGCGGATGCGGTTTGAATATGATGGCGAGGATGAGCTTCTGGTCATGGCCGGCGGTGGCCAGGTGGCGATATTCGACGGCCGCTCAAACACCCCGCCCGAACAATACCCGCTGCGCCGGACGCCGCTGAATTTGATCCTGGCGCGCAATGTCGATCTGGGCCGCTCGGACATGATCATTGCGCATGACGGCGATGGCTCGGCCACGCGCGTGGTGGCCCAGGATCCTGACGATCCCGATATCGGCCAGATCGAGATGGTGTTCACCGCCGACCCTGTCGAGCTGCGGCAATGGGTGATTACCGACGCGAACGGGTTTCAGACGACCGTGATTCTTGGCGAGATGCAGCAGGGCACCACGATCCCGTCGCGCCAGTTCAATATCCCCGCCGAATTGCGCGCCCGCGGGCTGACCGACGACGATTAGAGCCCGTCGCCGCGGTGAGAAGAAGCCGATTTAACGCCCACAACTGGCCAGTTGCCGCTGATAGGTTGCGGCCCGGTCCGCCACCCCGTTTGCGACCCGCAACAGCCAGGGCTTGGAATTATAGCTGCCCCGGTTATAGCCGGCATGCCCCTCGTGATAGGCCAGATACTGATTGCGCGCATCGGTCAAAGCGACGCCGCTGCGCGTAACCGACTGGTTCATGTACCACCCCATGAAATCGGCCGAATCGCGAATATCGGTACGCCGTGCGCGCCGGTTTCCAGTGGCCCGGCGGTATTCGTCCCAGGTGCCATCCAACGCCTGGGAATAGCCAAGCGCAGAGCTCTGCCGTCCCATCGGAATGACCCCTACCGCAAAGCGGTAGGGCGGTCGGGCATCGCTGTCAAAGCGGCTCTCCTGATACATCATGGCCATCTGCACATAGACCGGCGCATCCCACCGCCGCTCGGCCTGGGTCATGGCACGATAGATATCGGGGCGCTCGCGAATCAGATCGCAGGCGTTGTTCAGGTTGCGGGGGGGCGGGGGGGCGCTGCCGCAGGCCGCCAGGACCAGCGCGAGCACCAGAAAAAGGGTGCGGTTCATGTGTTTGCTTGCCTGCTCATATATTTTTTATTTGTAGCAGCTTACCCGATTTTCGGTGCGGATGGAACGGGTTTGCAGATCACAATCGCAAAACCGCGCCGGGATGACGGCGTTGGGGCAGCCTTGACTGTCGGGGCAGGGATCACAATCTGTTTCCCATGATTTTGATGCTGCCCGGATGGACAAGCCGCACTGCCACGGTTTAGGTGAGGGGGTTAAAGGACGTGAACGCATGCTGAAAACGCGCGCAAAATATACGCTCGGCCAGGTCGTCAAGCATCGTAAACACCCGTTTCGCGGGGTAATTTTCGATGTCGATCCGGAGTTTTCAAATACCGAAGAATGGTATGATGCGATTCCCGAAGGCTCCCGCCCGTCGCGGGCGCAGCCGTTTTATCACCTGCTGGCCGAGAACGACCAAAGCTATTACGTGGCCTATGTGTCGGAACAAAACCTTGAGCCTGACCAGACCGGCGAACCCGTCGATCATCCTGAATTGCAGGAATTGTTCGGCGATTTCGAGGATGGCCGTTATCCGCTGGAATTTCGCCTGAACTGAGGCCGCCCGGTGCCGCTAGAGCGTGTCGCGTTTGACAGGATTCACGCATTCATTCCGCTGGCCAAGGCAGCGTTTGCAGAGCAGGGCGCGTTCGGCCTGTGGAATGAATTCAGGTCAACGCGACATGCGCTAATAGCCGAGCGCGATGCCATCCTTGCGCGGGTCCGATGCACCCTGCAACACGCCCGTTTTCATATCCACCCGAATGGCCTGCGCGCCGCCGATCGGGGCGTCGGGGATAACCAGCCGGTGCCCCAGATCGGCCAGCTGTTGGCGCATGCCGGGGGCATAGCCACGCTCGATCCGTAACCCCGCAGGTTCGGCAAAACAGCGCGGCGCGTCGATGGCGCTCTGCATATCCATGCCGAAATCGACCATGTTGGACAAAAACCGCGTGTGGCCCGTGGCCTGATACTGCCCGCCCATGACACCAAAGGGCGTCAGCGCCCCATCCGCTTCGCGCAGGAAACCGGGGATGATCGTGTGCAGGGGCCGTTTGCCGCCGCCGGCCTCGTTCGGGTGACCCTTGATCAGATTGAACCCCGACCCGCGATGGTGAAACAGGATGCCGAACCGGTCCGAGGCCAGCCCCGCGCCAAAGGCCGAAAAGATCGAATAGATCAGTGAGACTGCCATCCGGTCCTTGTCGACCACTGTGATATAGACGGTGTCTTTATGCAGGCCCTCGGCAAGAGGCTTGGCATCCGGCATGGCGCGGGTCGGATCGATGAGGCCAGCCAGGTTCTTGGCTAGCGCCGGGTCCAGCATATGGGCCAGCCGGTTCGTGTGATCCAAATCCGCAACGAACCGGTTGCGCGCGTCATAGGCCAGCTTGGTGGCCTCGGCCTCGATATGGGCGCGGGCTGCCCCCATCGGGTCCATATCCGACAGATCGAAATGGCCCAGGATATTGGCCAGCAACAGCGCCGTCGCCCCTTGCCCGTTGGGCGGCAGTTCGATCAGATCGACACCCCGGTATTGCGTGCTGACCGGCGTGACATAGTCGCAAGCCGTGGCGCTGAAATCGTCAAGTGTGTGGCTACCGCCAAGCGCGCTGAGCGATGCGACCATATCCTCGGCCACCTCGCCCTCGTAAAATCCGGCGCGCCCCTCGCGCGCGATGCGCCGCAGCACCTCGGCCTGCCCCGGCGCGCGGAACATCGCCCCGGTTTTCAGGGCGCTACCGTTTTGCAGATAGAAATCCCGCGCCCGCCCATGCAGAGATTGCGCCTCATTGGTCCAGTCAAAGGCGACGCGCGGGGCCACCGGCACACCGGCCTCGGCATAGTGGATTGCGGGGGCCAGCACCTCGGCCAGGTCGAGCCGCCCCAGATCGGTATGCAACCGGCAAAATCCATCGATCGCCCCCGGCACGGTCACGGCGGCGGGGTGGTGTTGCGGAATCTTGCTGTGTCCCTCGGCCCGCAGCGTATCGGCATCCAGACCGGCCGGGGCGCGGCCGGACCCGTTCAACCCGATGAACGTATCCGCGTCCGGGCGTTTGACCAGAGCAAAACAATCGCCCCCGATCCCGGTGCTTTGCGGCTCGCAGATTCCCAGCAGGATCGCGGCCCCGATCGCGGCATCAACAGCGTTGCCACCCGCCTCCAGCAGTGAAATGGCAATTTTGGCGGCCAAAGGATGCGAGGTGGCGCAGAGCCCGTTCCCGGCAAAAACTGCGGACCGGCCTGGCATGTGAAAATCGCGCATATCATCCCCCGTTCACCGTTTGCGGCAAACCTACGTCAATTGCAGGTACTGGCAAGGGGGGAGAGAGAAGTCCTCGGCACCGCGCCACTGGGTGGGGGCTTTCAGACACGGCACCGAGGGAAGCTTTTTGCAGCTACGTCTTGTTAGATGCCCGAGCTTCCCGGCATTGATGGGGATCAATTGTGGCGATTTTGCGAAAGGTTAACGGAGTGCGGAAACGATACCGTCGCGGGGATGCTATTGTTCAGCAATCAAGGTCAATCGACAGGCTCAGGCGGTTTTCCTGCCCGGTCCGCTCATATATCAGGTTGGTGGTCAGATCTCGGATCAAACCCCAGCCAAACCCGCCTTCGGGAAGGTCAGACACTTTCATCGCGTCAAGATCATAGCGCAGTGCGGGGGGTATCTTTCCGCCCGGCATCGGGCGGCCGAAATCGATCACCTGGCACCAGATCGTGTTGCTGTGAACCGCGGCCTCAAGCGCGATATCGCCCTGAGCCGAATCGCCATAGGCGTGTTCGACGATATTGTTCAGCACTTCGGCCAGCACCAGTTCCGTCGGGATCAGCGCGTCGCGCTCCAGCCCGAGGCCAACCAGTTCGTGGTTCAGCCGAACCAAAGCGCGGCTGACCTGCTCTCGCGTCGCGCCAATATCCGTCCGGTAGCCCCAGCCGATGGTCGGGCTGCCCCCCCCCGCAGGCGGGTCACTTGGCGCGCGCGCCAAATTGGTCATGCAGCCGGTGCCACACCATGCGCGGCCAGTGCCGCGTCACGGGTGGCATGGATCAGAAAGATGGTATTCATCCGCGTCAGCTGCATCACCTTTTCAACGGCGGGGTTCAGCCCGGCCAGTTCCAGCGTCCGTTCTGCGCCAAGCAGCTTGCGCGCGGCCACGACCGCGCCCAACCCGCTGCTGTCAAGGAATGTCACCTGCGCAAGATCCAGCACCACGGGGCCCGGTGCCGTCGCGGCCATATCTCGAAACATATCCTTGAACTGAATAGCGATCGCGGCATCAATTCGGTCGCTTTCGACCCGCATGATGCAGACGGGCCCACGGGTTTCACATGTCATTTGCATTGCGGCATCCTCTCGTCATCTGCGAAAAACCCTAGACGCCAATCCTTTCGAAACGGTATCGAGGGGCGGGATCGAAAAGGAGAGGATTTTATGAATAACGTGGTCATTTGCGGCGCGGCACGCACACCTATGGGCGGCTTTCAGGGCTGCTTTTCCCAGGTGACGGCGTCCGATCTTGGCGGTGTCGCCATTGCGGGTGCGCTGTCACAGGCGGGGGCCGGAACAGACGAGCTCGCCGAGCTTCTGATGGGCTGCGTGCTGCCTGCTGGTCAGGGTCAGGCCCCCGCGCGGCAGGCCGGGTTCAAGGCCGGGCTTGGTCAGCAGGTTCCGGCCACGACGCTCAACAAGATGTGCGGCTCGGGCATGAAGGCCGCGATGATCGCGCATGACCAGTTGGCGCTCGGCGCGGTCGATGCCGTGGTGGCGGGTGGCATGGAGAGTATGACCAACGCCCCCTACCTGATCCCCAACATGCGCGCCGGGGCGCGGATCGGCCATGGCCAGACCATCGACCACATGTTTCTGGACGGGCTCGAGGATGCCTACGCCAAGGGCCGCCTGATGGGCACCTTCGCCGAGGATTGCGCCGAAAAATTCGGGCTATCCCGTGCGGCGCAGGATGATTATGCGCTGGCCTCTCTCGCCCGTGCCGCCGCCGCCCAGCAAAACGGTGCTTTTGCTGATGAAATCACACCTGTCTCGATCGGCGGGCGCTATGGCGATATCTCGGTTGCGGCGGGCATCCATGACGGCTGGGAGGTGGTCGCGCAAGACGAACAACCGGCCAGGGCGCGCCCCGAAAAGATCCCGCATCTGAAACCGGCCTTTCGCAAGGATGGCACGGTGACGGCGGCCAATTCCTCCTCCATCTCGGATGGTGCGGCGGCCCTCCTGATGGCGCGCGAAAGCGTGGCCGAGGCAAATGGCTGGCCCCTGCGCGCCCGCGTATTGGGCCATGCCAGCCACGCCCAGGAACCCGGCTGGTTCACCACCGCCCCCGTGCCCGCCGCGCAAAAGCTGCTCGCGCGGCTCGGCTGGCAGGTTCAGGATGTCGATCTCTGGGAGGTCAACGAGGCCTTCGCCGTCGTGCCCATGGCCTTCATGCAGCAGCTCGACATCAGCCATGACAAGGTCAACGTGAACGGCGGGGCCTGCGCGCTCGGCCACCCCATCGGGGCCTCCGGCGCGCGCATCATGGTGACGCTTCTGAACGCCCTGGAAAAACGCGGCCTAAAACGCGGCATCGCGGCCATCTGCATCGGCGGCGGCGAAGGCACCGCCATCGCCATCGAACGCCCCTGACTTCTTCTTTGTAAAATACTCCGGGGAGCGCGAGGGGCAGCGCCCCTCGCACGGATCGGATTGCCGCAGGCAATTCGAAATCCCCTCAAGCAAAGACCACCGGTATGAAAATCAACTACCCGACCCTCGCGCGCACCCTGGCCAGCCTCACCGCAGGCGAAACCGATGAAATCGCGCTCATGGCCACGATCGCCTGCGAGATCCACCATTCCGATGACCGGTTCGACTGGACCGGGTTCTACCGCGTCACCGGGCCCGAAATGCTCAAGATCGGCCCCTATCAGGGCGGCCATGGCTGCCTGCAGATCCCGTTTTCGCGTGGCGTCTGCGGAGCCGCCACGCGCACCGGGCAGGCGCAGATCGTGGCCGATGTCGATGCCTTCCCCGGCCACATCGCCTGTGCGTCATCCACCCGGTCCGAGCTTGTTCTGCCGGTCCGGAACACCGCCGGCGACCTCATTGCGGTGCTGGATATCGACAGCAACCAACCGGATGCCTTCACAAAAGAAGATGCCGAGGAACTGGCCGCAATCCTCAAAACCTGCTTCGCGCGCCAATCCAATACCTGAAACTCGTTCTACTTAATGAATACCCACAATCGGGCATTCCTTCAGCCCCCAACCGCCGGTCATTTTCGCGGCTTTCAACAGCTTCCCGAGACGGTCGGAGATAAAAAGGTTGCCGCCAGCAAGCTTGGATTCTATCCAAATATCGGGCCTCTCTAACGCTTCAGGTGTTAGTGGAACAGGCTTGGTTGTATATCCCCTATACCGGATTTGGTCCGGAGATCGTTGGATGCCAGGTATTCCGCTAACCCGTATCACTTTGGAGGCCAGCCCTTCCTCGATCGCTAGCGAGTCCTTGGTGTTGCCGACATTCACCACATAAATTTCTTCCGGCCATGGCTCGGATTTGCGGCCCGCATTGAGGATGCGGATCGGATGGAAGTTGATCGCACCCAGATCGGCCTCTTCCAGTACCGCCTTGCAAGCGGCATTGACGGCGGGCACGAAACCCAACCCCATGAAATGCGGGGCCTTATCGCCCTTTGCGTTCATTCTCCGCCAAGCCCAGACAGAGCCGCCGATCTCATCAATCGAAACCAGCCCGCCCCGTTCAAATCGATGACCAGCACTCAGAAAAGCCTTTCGCCGCACGCTCGCCTCTTCCAGGCTCAGCCCTTCAAAGTCCCGTTCATGGAGGCCAATCGGAGTGACATCAAGCGTCCGGTTGATGTTGCCATGGGTGCTGACCCGCCAGGCTTTTCGCGCCGCTTTTCTCATCGCACCACCCCTTACAGAGACACCAGACGCTATACCCTCGGCAACGGCACCACCGTGCTTTCCACCTCGGGGGCCAGTTCCTCGAAATCGAAATTATCCAGCCGTTCGGCGCGTTTGCCTGCCCGCGCGCTGGCGGTCAGGATGCCATCAACATCATCGCCCGCCTGCCGCAGATGCGTCTCCAGCTTGCCGGCGCGCTCGCCGATAATCTCCACATCCCGGTGCAGCTGCTTCAGCGCCTTCCTGATCTCACCCGCCTGTTCGCGCATCCGCGCATCCTTCAGCACCGCGCGCATCGTGTTCAGCGTGGCCATGCAGGTGGTGGGCGAGACGATCCAGACGCGGGCATCGAACCCGGCGCGCACCACTTCGGGCAGGCGCGCGTGCAGTTCGGCATAGACCGCCTCGGAGGGCAGGAACATCACCGCGCCATCGGCGGTTTCGCCCTCGATGATATAGCGCTCGGAGATCGCCTTGATATGGACCCGAACCGCCGCGCCCAGATCGCGCAGCGCGCGTTTGATCGCTTCCGCCCCCTCGGCCTCGGTCAGCGCCTCATAGGCTTCCAGCGGAAACTTGGCGTCGATCACCAGCGGCCCCGGCGGGTTGGGCAGGTGGATCAGGCAATCGGCCCGCTTGCCGTTCGAGAGCGTGGTCTGAAAGCTGTAGGCATCTGCGGGCAGGGCCTTCGAGACGATATCGTTCAGCTGGATCTCCCCGAACATGCCCCGGCGCTGCTTGTTCGACAGGATGTCCTGCAGGCTCAGCACATCGCCCGAGAGCTTCTCGATATTGGCCTGCGCCTTGTCGATCTGCTCCAGCTTCTGCTGCAATTCGCCAAGGCTGCGGGCGGTGCGGGTCGAGGTGCCATGCAGCGTGTCGCCCATGCTTTTCTGCACTTCCTCCAGGCGCCGCTCCATCGCCTCCATCATCTGCGCCTGCGCGCGGGCCTGCAGATCCGAGACATGGGTCAGCCCGCCCGCCAGCCGCTGCTGCCCGTCCGACAGTGCCTGCACCCGCCCGCCAAGCGTGCCCATCTGATGGGCCAGCGGTTCAACGGCGCGGGCCGCGCGGGTTGCCGCCGCCCCCGATCGCTGGATCAGCCAGATCACCAGGGCCAGGGCGATGAGGGCCCCGGCGATGGCCCAGGTTATGGGGTCGGACGTATCAATCTGCATGTCGCCTATCTGGATCATGTGCGCCCGAAGAGCCTCTCGATATCGGCCAGCCGCAATTCCACATAGGTGGGCCGGCCGTGATTGCATTGCCCCGAATGCGGCGTCGCCTCCATCTCACGCAACAGCGCGTTCATTTCCTCGGCCTGCATCCGCCGCCCCGACCGGATCGAGCCATGACAGGCGACCCGGCTCAGGATGGCCTCGATCCTTGCCTGCACCGTCTGGCTTTCGCCCAGATCGTCCAGCTCGTCCAATATATCGCGCAGCATCGCCTCGGCGTTCACATTGCCCAGGATGGCGGGCGTGGCGCGCACCGCGATGGCCCCGGGGCCAAAGGGTTCGATGCTCAGCCCCAGCTGGCCCAATTCAGCGGCAAGCTCGATCAGGCGCACCCCGTCGCCCTCGCTCACCGAAACGATCTCGGGGATCAGGAGCGCCTGCGCCGCCACGCCGTTCTCCGCCATCTGGCGTTTCAGTTTCTCATAGACCAGCCGTTCATGTGCCGCGTGCTGATCGACGATCACCATGCCGGTCTCGGTCTGGGCGACGATGTAATTCTCATGCAGTTGCGCCCGGGCGGCCCCGAGCGGGCGGGACGTCTCCTCGGCCGCTGGCGCGACCTCCTCGACCCGGCCCGAAGCGGGGGCGAAATCGGCGGCGGCCTCGGCCAGACCGGGGGCTTGCCAGGCGGTGGCATTGCGCAGGGCGGGCTGCGACGGGCGGTCCATCTGATAGACGCGCGCCGGGCCGGGTTCCTCGGGGCGGAACGCGCCAAGCGTGGCGGCGGCCACTGTGGTCGAGGCGCGATGCCCGGCCTCGGCCAGCGCGTGGCGCAGGGCCGAGACGATCAGGCCGCGCGCAATGCCCGGCTCGCGAAACCGCACCTCGGCCTTGGCGGGGTGCACGTTCACATCGACCCGGTCCGGCGGGCAATCTATGAAGAGCGCCACCGCCGGATGGCGATCCCGGCTCAGGAAGTCGGAATAGGCCCCGCGCAGCGCCCCGATGAGCAGCTTGTCACGCACCGGGCGCCCGTTGACAAAGAGATACTGCGCCATCGCAGAGCCGCGCGAATAGGTCGGCAGAGCGGCATAGCCCACCAGTCGCATACCATCGCGTTCGGCATCGATGGGCAGGGCGTTCTCGATAAATTCGCGGCCCATGATCCGGCCAAGCCGGGCCCCGAGCGCGGTAAAGAGATCGCCGGTTTCCGGCTCGGCGCGGAACAAAACCCGGTCGGCCCCGTCGGTCATGTCGCGCAAGGTAAAGCCCACCGCCGGTTCGGCCATTGCCAGACGTTTCACCACATCGGTGACCGCCTGCATCTCGGCCCGGTCCGAGCGCAGGAATTTCAGCCGCGCAGGCGTTGCAAAGAAGAGATCGCGCAGCTCCACCACCGTGCCCGCCGTCAGAGCGGCCGGACGCAGCACCGACTGCCGCCCGCCCGAAACGGCGATGGTATGGGCCTCACCACCCGCCGCGCGGCTGGTGATCACCAACCGGCCCACCGCCCCGAGCGAGGGCAGCGCCTCGCCGCGAAAGCCAAAGGACTGAATGTTGAGCAGATCGCTGCCGTCGATCTTGGATGTCGCGTGCCGGGCCAGCGCCATCGGCAGCGCCTCGGGGCCCATGCCACAGCCATCGTCCGTGACCCGGATCAGCGCCTTGCCGCCACTGGAGATCTCGATGGTGATCCGCCCCGCGCCGGCATCGATGGCGTTCTCGACCAGTTCCTTGACCGCCGAGGCGGGGCGCTCGACGACTTCGCCCGCCGCAATCCGGTTGATCGCGGTTTCGTCCAGCTGGCGGATGATCGGCTGCTTTTCGCCTATGTTGCGGTCAGGAAATGCCATGCCACAAGGGATAGCATGGGCCGGAACGATTCGGAAACATCCTCTGCGCCCCGGGCCCAGAATGCGGACCCTGCCGCGCCGAAAAACGCAGGGCCACATCGCGTACACAGGCCGTGCACAGGCTGTGCATACAGAGGTGGCGCATATTGCGTGACATTGCCATCTGACAGGAGACGCGCATCCCCGCTGAGGCTTTCCGCTCATTGGCCGCGATGCCTCAAACGACAATATTCGCGTCCGGCAACGGGTTTCGCTAACCGGCTGATCAGGGCATCCTCTTCGCCTCGCGATACACGATGTAAAGCGCCGATCCAATTATGATCGCTGCTCCGGTCACCGTTTGGGCATCGGGTATCTCGTCGAAGATCAGGTAGCCCAGGGCCGCCGCATAGATGAGTTGCGTGTATTGGATGTTGGCAATGACGCTGGCCTCGCCGAGCCTGAGAGCCTTTACGCCGACCCACTGGCCGACCGTGGCGAGAACGCCGATAGCGATCAGGAAGAACAGGCCGAACAGGTCAGGGGTGACCCATAGCCAGATCAGCGGTATTCCCGCCAGCGCCCCCACGAACGCCGCCTGGTAGAAAAGCAGGTTCGCGGTGGCATCCGTCTGTGAGAGCCGCCGTACCGAGATTACGGCGAAGGCTGCGCCGACGGCACCGGCCAGAGGTATGAGCGCGTAGATATTGATCAACCCGTCCACGCCCGGGCGCATCACGACTACGACGCCGGAGAAGCCCACGATCACAGCAAAGAGACGACACAGGCCGACGGGCTCCTTCAGAAACCACATCGCCAGAAGCGCCACGACGAATACCTGAGCGAAAGCCAGTGTGATCGCCGTGGTGAGCGGCAGAACCGCAACCGCCCAGATACTTGCCGAAAGCGCAACAAAAGCCCCGATGAGCCGGACCGCATGCAGGCGCGGTTGCCCGGTCTTCAGGCTCTGCGGGAAGCCCTTGGCGACGGGCCCGAGTGTTGAGAGGAACACGATGATCTGACGGAAGAACAGGATTTGCAGAACATGATATTCGCTGACCGCAAACTTCGCCAATGCCGCCACGGCGGCGAACAGTCCTGTGGCCAGCAGCGCCCACAATATGCCCCGCAGGTTTGTGGACAGACCGATGCCGGTCATCGTGCTCTTTACCCGATCAGTCACGAGCGGATTATTTCCTTGCTTGTGATTAGGTATCTTAGTACCAAGTTACCAAAGAGTAAAGGATCAGGGCGATGCGCATGAACATCGGGAAAAAGAGGATTGAACGAGTGCAAACCGGTGTGCGGATCGAGAAACGTGTCCTTCAGGTGTTGAAGGCACTATCGGCCAAGCACGACATCGGCCTCGGCGATCTGATCGAGGGCATTGTGTTGCATAGTTTCGAAGGCAAGCCGCCCTTCGGGCAGGAAGGGTTGGCCTTTATCCAGCAGATGAAAACCGCCTACGGGCTCGATCTGACGGCCGCCGACAGTCATATGCTTGCAGAGGAGTGATCGTGGAATTCGGGTTGGATTTCCTCGTGTTCGTCGGCGCGCTCAGTGTTGCCGCTTTCTCCCCGGGTCCGGGGCTTGCCGCCATCGTGGCAACCATCCCGGCGTTCAGTTGGCGTCTATACTCGAAACGAAGGACACGAGGTCGTCCAGGAAGGCTTGCTGCACCCGGCCGGTTTCGGGGTCCGAGATTGCGTGCCCGCCATTGGGATAGACGCGCAGGGCCGGATCGTAGGGAAGTGAGCTGAAGCGGCTGACGCTGTCCGGGACCGGCACGTTGGTGTCGCCCCCGCCCAACCCGACGAAAACCGGCGCGTCGACCCCGGCCCAATAGGGCATCGGGTCGAACCCGGCGGTTGCGCGCCAGGTTTCCCTTTGCTGAATGCGGGGCACCGTGACTGCCGCGATCATGCGGGCAACAAACCGGTACGTGCCCATTTGAACGATGTTGTTGACCTCTTCGAACTGCAATTGCTCTTCGGTCGTCACGCCGGCCCCGGACATGCTGACGACAAAGGCGACCGACCGGTTCCGGGAGGCAACAATCGGCGCGATCCATCCGCCCTGGCTCATCCCCACCACGCCGATGCGCCCGGCATCGACGCCCGGGATCCCGGCGAGGAATTCGAAGGCGGCCTGCGTATCCGTCGCCAGATCCTCGAAGCCGGTATCGCGCCAGTCCCCGCCCGAGCCTTCCGAGCCGCGCTTGTCCGGGAGCAGGACCGCCACGCCATTGGCCTGCAATTCTGCTGCCACGGACAGATACCATGGGTTGTCGCGCCGGCTGGTCCCCGACCCGTGGATGATAACCGCGGCGGCGAACGGGCCGTCACCCTCGGGCAGAAACAGCATGCCGGCGAGATCGAGATCGCCATTTTCGAAGGTGACGGTTTCGTAGGTCAATTGATCCAGGCGCGGGCCGGTGAGCGGCCGCGAAGTTTGGCCCCGAAGCAGGTAAGGGATGGCCAGGAAGGCCACCACAAGACCCACGAGCAAGAGCGAGACCATAGCAAACCGGCGCATCCAATTCCTCCATTTTCGCCTGACGGGCATCCGAAACACCTGTCATCCGGAAACCATACGGAGGCAGGCTGCGGCCAAATATGCCGATGGCCGCGGGTTCGGATCGTGGAACAAAACTAAGGCTTCAGGGGCGCAGCCGGCAAGGGGAGCGATCGGCAAGGGCCGATTTGGGCATAATGCCCGGCAGGTGCCGGTCGGTACTCCGGTCACCGGTCCGGCCGAATGGCGGATACAGGTTTTTTCGCGCGGGCAGGGGCGGCATGATACATGCTGTGCGATCCCACGGCCCCAGGATACTCAGCATGCCCAAGACCGATGGCACAAACGAGCGGCCCGGCGACCAATACAGCCTTGGCAAGATCCTGGCGATCTGGGCGCTGGCGGCGGTGCCCATGCCCGTGCTCGCCTTTGTCATTGCCCCTGCGATTGCACCGGGGGAGAGCTGGCAAGCGGGGGTGACGGTATGGCTGCTCCTTATTGGCGGAATGATCTGGCAGTTGGTTCTGTCGCTCATCCTTCTTGCGCGAGAGCGCGTCGCGTGGCGTTGGCCCGACCTCAAGGCGCGGCTTTGGCTTGGGGCACCTAGAGACCCGAAAACCGGTGGGGCGCGTTACCGGCTATTCTGGTGGCTCATCCCCGCGTTTCTGTTTTATGCGGCGGTTGAGCAAAGCCCGCTTGGCACCTTTATCGGAGAGCTGATCCTCATCCCGCTGCCGGGGTTGGACACTCTTTCCAGGCTGGACCTGCGAATTCTGATGGTGCCGGAGCTGGTGGGGGCCTGGTGGCTGATGGGCGTGGCCGTCGTCGCCTCTGTCTTCAACTATTTCCTGGGCGAGGAATTGCTGTTCCGGGGGGTTCTGTTGCCCAAGATGCGGGGGGCATTCGGAAAATGGGACTGGCTGGCCAATGCGGTTCTTTTTGGTCTCTACCATCTGCACCGGCCCACGGGGGCATTGTCGACCGTTGTCAGTGGTCTGGCCTGGTCGCTGCCGTCGCGCCGGTTTCGCAGCATCTGGTTCGCCGTCATTCTGCATGGGGTCGAAGGCATATTCGTCATGGGCGGAACCTTCGCGGTGGTCTCGGGCCTGGCGTTCCGATGACGGTGGCCGGAAACGAGACCGCGGCTGAAACTCAGAATGCGGCGACAGGACTTGGACCGGCGGCGATGCCGGTGCGCCGCGACGGGCGGGATAGTCTGCGAGAGGCGTCGCTCCGCTTGCGGGGGGCCGATCCTAGTCGGTGCTTTCCAGCCCCTCGGGTTGGCCCACCACCACCACGCGCAAGCCATCGGCATCCATCAGCCGGGCGGCCATGGCGCGGACATCGTCCTGTGTCACCGCCCAGACCCGATCGTTGCGGGTGTTGATATAGTCGATCGGCATGTCATCGGCCTGCATCCCGGCCAGGATGCCAGCGATATTGGAATTGCCATCGAATCGCAGCGGGTAGGATCCGGTCATGTAGAGCTGTGCGGCCTCCAGTTCGGCCTGCGTGACGCCGTTTTCGGCAACCGTGGCCCATTCGGCGCGCAGCACGTCGATGGCCTCGGCCACCAATTCGTTGGAGGACGAAAACTGCCCCATCATCATCGGCCCGTAATCGAAAAGGGCGAGATAGGTGCTGATGCCATAGGTCAGGCCCCGGTCAACCCGGATCTCCTGCATCAGGCGCGAGCGGAAATTGCCGCCGCCGAGGATCTGGTTCAGCACGAAAGCGGGGAAGAAATCGGGATCGTTGAAGGCGATGCCACGCTGACCGAACAAAGCCGTGGATTGCGGTGTCGGGTAATCGATCACGGTGACGCCACCGGTCAGATTATAGGGTGCGGGGCCGGGCAGGGGGGCACCGGTTTCCGGCAGATCGCCCAGCAGCCGGTCAAGCAGCAGCCCCAGCTCCTCGGGCGAGATATCGCCCGCCGCCCCGACATAGAGCCGGTCGCGGGCAAAGACAGCGCGATGGGCGTCGATCAAGTCCTGACGGGTCAGGGCGGTGACGCTTTCCGCCGTGCCCTCGATGGCACTGGCATAGGGGTGGTCGCCAAAGGCCTGCGCATAAAACGCCGCGCTGGCGATTTCTCTCGGGTCATTTGCATTGCTGTCGATGATCGACAGAACCTGGGTGCGGACACGATCCAGATCGTCCTGCTCGAAACTCGGCTCCTGAATGGCCAGACGCAGCAATTCGGCGGCCTCGTCCCGGTTTTCGGTCAGCATCCGGGCGGTGATGACGACGGAATCTGTGTTGGCCTCAAAGCTGAACCGCGCCGCAAGGCTTTCCACCTCGGTGGCGTATGCGCGCGAATCGAGGGTTCCCGCCCCTTCCTCCAGCAAACCGGTCATCAGATAGGTCGCCCCGCGCCGGCCCTCGGCATCCAGCGAGGTGCCGCCCTCGAACCGGATATCGAGCGCGACGAAGGGAATGCTCTCATCCTGCACCAGCCAGGCGGTGATGCCGCCGGGCGAGGTGACCTCGCGGATATCGACCTGGGCCATGGCGGGGGTGGCCAGAACGACCAGAAAAGCAATGAATGCACGGATCATGTTGGGCGTCCTTACTGGTCTTCGGGGGCGGTGAGGTAGCCAGTGACCGAGCGGGTATCCTCGAAAATGAGCCGCGCGGCCGCCATCACTTCCTCGGCGGTGATCGAGGCGATGATATCGGGCCATTCCTGCACATCGGCCACCGTCAGCCCCGAGGTCAGCGCCGCGCCATAGGTGCGCGCCAGCCTTGAGGCATTATCCTGCATGTAGACCTGGTCGGCGGCCCATTGGAATTTGATCCGCTCAAACTGTTCGGGGTCGATCCCGTCCTCCAGAAACTGCGCGATGACGCGGTCCATATCGGCCTCGGCCTCTTCCAGGCTGACACCGGGCACCGGCACGTTGAAGACGGAAAACACGGTGTCGTCCAGGTTCATCCCGGCATAGGAGGTGGAGGCATAAAGCGCGCGCTCCTCCTCGACCTGAAGCACCCTGGGCAGGACGGATGTGGCCCCGCTGCCGCCCAGGATATTGGACAGGAGCGTCAGCGCCGCGGCCATGCGCTGATCGCCGGGGTCACGCTCAGGGGCCGGATAATTGCGCACCACATAAGGATCCGAGACGCGCGGATCTTCGTAATAGACCCGGCGGTCGGCGATATTGGGCGGCTCGCTCGGACGCGCGCGGGGCGTGATGCCCGAGGGCTCCAGGGACCCGTAATATTGCTCGGCCAGGGCCCGAACCTCTTCGGGCGTGACATCGCCCGCGACGACCAGGACGGCGTTATCGGGCGAATAGTAGCGCTGGTAGAAATCGAACACATCGGCGCGGTCCAGGGTCTCCATCTCGTGGCGCCAGCCGACGATTGGAATGCCGTAGGGGTGGTTGAGATAGAGTGCCGCGCGCATCTGTTCGGAAAACAGCGCGCCGGGGTTGCTGTCGGTGCGTTGTGCGCGTTCTTCCAGAACCACGCTGCGCTCGGTCTCGATATCCTCATCGGTGAGGCGCAGGTTGCGCATCCGATCCGCTTCCATCTGCATCATCAGGCCAAGCCGGTCGGCGGCGACGCGCTGGAAATAGCCGGTGTAATCCCAGGAGGTAAAGGCATTGTCGGACCCGCCATTGGCCTCGACCGTTTCGGAAAACTCGCCGCTTTCGAGGGTATCGGTGGCCTTGAACATCAGGTGTTCCAGAAAATGCGCGATGCCCGAGCGCCCGGGCGGCTCATCGGCGGCCCCCGCGCGATACCACAGCATATTCACCACCGCGGGCGCGCGGTGATCCTCGATCACCACCGCCTGCAATCCGTTTTCAAGGGTGAACTCGGTCACCTGGGCCACACCGAGCGTCGGGGCCAGCCCCAGAACGCTCAGGCAGGCCGCCAGCGTCAATCGCAGCATTCTCAACCTTTCAGATCTACCGTCGGCTATAGAGATACGGGCTTTTGTCCCGGCATCAAGCGCCCTGACGCCGATGTGAGGACGATCAGTTGATATTTCCGATGGATCGCGGTGGGGCGGCGGGCGTTCTGATCCCGGCGGCGCGCATGCGCTCCAGCTCGGCATAACGGTCCAGCGCCATCACGCGATAGGCGCGGTAATAGACATTGGCGGCGGCCAGCCGTTCCAGAAGGCGGCCATTATTGCGTTGGCGGAATTCCAGATCTTCGGCGGCCAGCGCCTCGCGGATACCATCATTGACGCCGAACCGGGTGGCCTGGCCGATCAGGCTGGCGCTGCCCGGTGTGGCACGGTTGACGTCGCCGCCAAGCGCTGCGGCGACATCGGCCTCGGGATCGGGATCGGCGCGGTTGGTGCCGCCAAGCGTGGGTGTTGGCAGGCTGGCCAGATCGGCGGGAACTTCCAGAGGGCGGGTCGGCAGAACGCCAAATTCATCCGGGCCTTCGCCCTCGGCCCGCAGATTCATCAGCGTCGGGTTCTGAACGCTGCATGCCGCCAGCACCACCAGCACCAGCGCCAATCCGATTTTCGTGCGAAGCCTGCTCATTCACCCACTCCTTTCGGACGGTGTAGCGCATGTTTTTCGCGCCGTCACGGGGTCTTCTTCTCTGCATCGGCAAAGAACAGCAACCCGGCGGCGCCTGCGAAGATGCCGACATCGGCCAGATTGAACGTATAGGGGTTGCTATAGCCACAGCATGCGGTGTTCAGAAAGTCCACAACCGCGCCGTAAATCACCCGGTCCAGCGCATTGGCCAGCGCGCCGCCGACGATGGCTCCGGCCGAGATCAGTGCAATTTTCCGGGTCAGACCGGTTTTCGCCCACCACAGAACCCAACCCGACACGATCACCGCCAGCGCGATCAGGATCCAGCGGGCCGTGTCGCCATTGCCCGCGAAAAGGCCGAAATTTATGCCCGTGTTCCAGCCCAGCCGAAACTGCAGATAGGGCGGAAAGACCGCGACATCACCGCGCGCGGGAAGGTTCAGCCCGTAAAGGATCCAGGTCTTGCTAAGCTGGTCCAGCAGGAACCAGAACAGGGCCGAAATCAGGGTCAGGCGCATGGGCGTTCCTTTCAATGCCGGAAATGGCGCATGCCGGTAAAGACCATGGCAAGCCCGGCCTCATCGGCGGCGGCAATGACTTCGTCATCGCGCATCGAGCCGCCCGGCTGAATCACACAGGACGCACCGGCGGCGGCGGCCTCAAGCAGGCCATCGGCAAAGGGAAAGAACGCATCCGACGCCACCGCCGAACCCTGCGTGAGCGGCGCGGGCAGGCCGAGCGCCCCGGCCATGCGTTCTGCCTTCTTCGCGGCAATCAGCGCCGAATCGAGCCGGCTCATCTGGCCCGCGCCCACGCCCACCGTCGCGCCGTCCTTCACATAGACGATGGCGTTGGATTTCACGTGTTTGGCCACTTTCCAGGCAAAGAGAAGATCACGCATCTGGGCCTCGGTCGGGGCCAGTTTGGTGACCACCTTCAGATCTTCCAACCCGACAAATCCGGTATCCTTGTCCTGCACCAGAAACCCGCCCGCGACCTGGCGCACGGTCTGCCCGCCGGCGCGCATATCGGGCAACGCCTCGGTGGTCAGCAGACGCAGGTTCTTCTTCTTTGCAAAAATACTCATGGCCTCGGCGCTGGCCCCGGGCGCGATCACCACTTCTGTAAAGATGGCGGTGATTTCCTCGGCCGTTCCCGCATCGAGCGGCTGGTTGAGCGCGACAATCCCGCCAAAAGCCGAGGTGCGGTCGCAGTCAAACGCCGATTTATAGGCCTCCTGCAAACTGGCCCCGGTCGCCACGCCGCAGGGGTTGGCATGTTTGATGATGGCACAGGCCGGGGTGGCGGGATCGAACTCGGCCACCAACTCGAACGCGGCGTCGGTGTCGTTGATGTTGTTATAGGACAGCGCCTTGCCCTGATGCTGCACCGCTGTCGCCACGCCGGGGCGGGCGCTGCCATCGGTGTAGAATGCGGCGGCCTGATGCGGGTTCTCGCCATAGCGCAGGGTCTGCGCGAGGGTTCCTGCAAAGGCGCGGCGGCGGGGCGCGTCCTCACCGATGGCCGCGGCCATCCAGGTGGAGACCGCCGCATCATAGGCCGCCGTGCGGGCATAGGCGCGCGCGGCCAGCTTGCGGCGGAATTTGGCACAGGTGGCACCGTCATGCTGATCAAGATCGCCCAGAACCTTGTCGTAATCGGCAACATCCACGACGACCGTAACAAAGGCGTGATTCTTGGCCGCAGCGCGGATCATCGCGGGGCCGCCAATGTCGATGTTTTCGATGCAGGTGTCCCAATCGGCCCCTTGGGCCACGGTTTCCTCGAACGGGTAGAGGTTGACGACGAGCAGGTCGATCCCCTCGATCCCGTGCTCCCGCATCGCCGCCCTGTGCTCGGCATTGTCGCGCAGCGCCAGCAACCCGCCATGCACATTCGGGTGCAGCGTTTTGACCCGGCCATCCATCATCTCGGGAAAACCGGTGATATCGGCCACATCGGTGACCTGTAGCCCCGCCTCGCGCATCGCACGCGCCGATCCGCCGGTCGACAGCAGTTCAACCCCGCGATCGGCCAGCCCGCGGGCAAAATCTATCAGCCCGGTCTTGTCGGATACGGAAATCAGGGCGCGGCGAAGGGCGGCGGAATCGGTCATGGTCTCTTTCTCTCCTGTCAGAGCCAGTTGTCGTCGCGCTCATAGTCGCGATGGCCGCGCGGGGTATCCGTGGGCTTGGCAAGGCTCCAGCTTACAGCGCTGCCATAATCGGTTACGTGCGCAGATAGAACGATCTGTTTTGTCGCGCGTGGCTTGAGCCGCCCGGATTCGAGGTAAACGCTCTTCTCCAGGCTGAGGCGCGCCTCGCCCCCGTGCCGAAATACCCAGGTCTCGCCGCCGCGCAGGATCAGCGACACGGCGGTGCCATTCATGTCCAGCTTGGCCTCGATATCGGGGTGCAGGTGAAAGCGCACCATGAAGGGAATGCCATCTGTCGGCAGGCGGGAAATCACCCGGTCCAGCGTATCCCGATCCTTGCCATGCAGAGCGGCCAAACCGTCTTCGCCCCGCAACAGGCGGCCATCGTTTTCCAGGCTCAGGCTGCGCAGATGCACCAACCCGTGGGTGCGGCGATACCCGTCATGCGAAAAGGCGATGGCGCGCGCGGCCCCGGTCTCGGCTTCCTGCACCTCGACGGCTTTCGGTCCGTCGATCAGCGCCTGTTTGACCACCCCGTGATGTGCCGCGCGGGGGCCCAGCCGGGACGAGGAATAACCCTCGATGGCCAGCGTTGAATGCGACGGCGTGGCCCGGCCCGCGCGCCGCCAATCGGCCCCGAAACTGGCCCCCGAGCCACAATTGACGATCACCGGGCGCCGCCCCGAAGTCATCTCAAAGGCCAGCGTCGAGGCGTGCGAATTCAGCGCCTCCGGCCCCATCATCGGCGGGCAGGCATCGACCACCACCGAGCTGCGCCCGGCCGAGAGGCGGGCATAGCCCATCGCAAGACCGGTCACGGTCGCGGGGCGCACACCCGATTGCGACAGCGCCTGATCCAGCCGCCCCGGCGCGCCGCGCCCGCCGCCCTGAAACCGCGCCAGCCCGCCATCGGCATGGCGCAGGCTGCGCAACGTGGGCGCGATACGCATGATCGCGGTGTTGACCGCCGGATCGGGGCGTTTGCCCGATTCCTCCAGCACGGCGGCGGTCCAGGTCAGCAGGGTAAAGACGTTCAGTAATTCCTCGGGGTTGCGGGTCACGATCCCGCCCGAGGCGTCGATCTCGCGGGCGCATTCGCTGACCAATGCGCGCATCGCGGCGGGCAGATGGTGTTCCATGCCGGTCAGGGCGCAGGCGGAATAGATCAACCCGGTCAGCGCCTCGAATCGGGCCAGCCCATGCGACGTGCTGTTCCAGCGCCGCGCCAGAAAGGCCGTCTGGCGGCCCAGTGCGGCATAGAATGCGCGGGTTTCCGCCGTGCTCTGCCCGTTCATCAGAAAGAGCGCGTGGCTGATCCAGCGAATCTGGCGCCGCCCGACCAGATCGGGCGACCAGCCCGGTCCGCGACCGCCGCCATAGCGGTTCAACCAGTCGGCCAGCCAGTCCTGCGCCATCGGGCGCCCCGAGCCATCGGCCACGGCGGCCAGATGGTCGAGCCATTCAAAGCCGTGCAATTCATCCTCGAACGCGTCCGACGGCGGGTCCAACGCCCAGGGCAGATCCTCGGGTAGTTGCAGCAGAACCCCGGCAAACAGCAGATTGCCCGACATGATCTGATGGCCGCGCGCATCGGATCCGATGGATCGCGGTTCAGGCTGCGAGGTGAAGCCACGCGCGCGCGCCGAAAACCCCGCCCGCCACGCCGCCCACCGGTTGGCGGATCGCAGGATCCGCCCCGGACGCTCCCGCAGGGAAATCGGGGCAGGGGACAGGGTATCGGGCATTGTGGCGCTTGCTGCTCTGGTTTGTCTTTTGCGCCGAGGATACAGGGCTTAGGCCTTTTGCAAAAGGGCCATGTAAAACCCGTCCATGCCGCCGCGATCGGCCCAGTAATCGGGGCGCAACCGCAGCCCGCCCTCGGCGCTGGCCCACTGCCGATCACCGCCCAGCTTCATCGGGTCAATAGCGGTGATCGCGAGGTCATCATGCCGCTTTATCGCCGCCTTGACCTGATTCTCGCCCTCGTTGGGCAAAAGCGAGCAGGTGCAGTAGACCATCCGCCCGCCGGGGTTCAGCAGGCCAAGCGCGGTGTCGATCATTTGCATCTGCAGCCGGGTCAGCGCCTCGACCTCATCGGCCGATTTCACGAAAGGCAGATCGGGGTGGCGGCGGATGGTGCCGGTGGCCGAACAGGGCGCATCCAGCACGATGGCATCGAACGGCCCGCCCTGCCAGGCCAGCAGATCGGCGGTAACGAGATCCGCGCTGAGGCCCGTGCGGGCGAGGTTTTCGGCGACGCGGGCAAGCCGGTGCTCGGAGATGTCGAGCGCGGTCACATCCGCCCCGCCCGCCGCCAATTGCATGGTCTTGCCGCCAGGTGCCGCGCAGAGATCGAGCACCCGCAGCCCGGCGACATCACCCAGCAGTTTCACGGGCAAAGCGGCGGCGGCATCCTGCACCCACCAATCGCCCGCCTCATATCCCGGCAACGCCGAGACCTGCGCGCCGGGCAGGCGGAACGAGCCGGTCGGCAGAGCCTCGGCCCCGGCAACGCTGACGCCCGGTTTCGGGGTCAGATCCAGCGGCGCGGAGCGTTCATGGGCGGCCTCGATCGCGGTCAGCCCTTCGGTGCCATAGGCCTTGTGCAGCGGTTTGCGCAGCCAGACCGGCAGCTTTTGCGGCGGCAATGCGGCCCATGTCTCCCGCGCGCCGGTATCGACCTTGCGCAGCACGGCGTTGGCCATGCCCGCCCCACGCCCGGTGCGCGGGTTGCGTTTGGCGATCTCAACCAGGGAACTGACCACGCCATGCGCCTCGGAGCCATCGACCAGCAATTCGGCGGCCCCAAGGCGCAGGATGTTCTGAATGGCCATGTTCGGGCGGCGTTGCAGGTAGGGGCGCAACACCGCATCGAGCCGCCCCAGATGGCGCAGCACCGTCAGCGCCAGACGCAGCGCGCGCGCGGCATCTTCGGGCGGCAGATCAGGGGCGGCGTGATGCGACAAAAGCCGCTTTTCCCACAGAACCGCATAAAGGTGGTCCAGCGCCGCGCGGCGGGCGGCCAGGCCGGTGTCAGACATCAGGCATCCTCTTGTCTCAAGGCCTGAGCCGGGTATATCAAAGCCCATCCCTGCACAAGGAGCCTGACGCCATGTCCGACCAAGCCGAACGCCCCGATCTGCCGCCCGAGGCACAGCGCGCATTGGCCGAGGCTGAGGCTCGCAAGAAGGCGGCCAAGCCAGAAGATCGCCCGGTTGAGCTGGGCGGACGCGACGGGCTGGAACCGGTGCGCTACGGCGATTGGGAACGCAAGGGCATCGCGGTTGATTTCTAGGCCGTGCCGGGGCGCTACTGTTGCGGTGCTTCCCATTGCAGCGCCCGGAAATCGAAACTTTGCGTCAGCGTCGGTTTGACCACCTCGAAATAGGGCGACAGATCGAAATCGCGCGGCGTAAAGAGCGAATGGTGGCGGATGTGGTAGATCTCGCGCCGGGCGAATTCGCACATATCCGCGCACCGTGTCACGCTGGGCAGGATCGGATAGTTGATCGACTGGAACGCCTGCGCGATCAGCGATGAACAGATGGCGCGGGTCGGGTCGCCCGAGCCAAGCGCGATCATCCGGCGCCGCCAGCGCACCGGCACCGGCGGCGTCGGAAAGAGATAGCGCATGAGATCGAATATATTGCGCAGATCATAGCTGAGCCCGAGCCGGTCGACCATGAAGCCGACCACGACAGCGCGATCCTCGGGTGTCAGGCCGACGGGGCGGCAGATACGGGTGTTGAAGCTTTCGTATTTCGTCAGCGGAACGGCCACACAGCCCTCACCGAGATTGACCTCGATCAGCCGGGGCCTGTCCTGGCCGGGCCCCGGCTCTGGCAACACGTCGCCGACATAGATGGCGGCATGCGACCAGGTTGATTGCGTCAGGTATTTGATGGCGTTCGACACCCGTGCGTCGCCTTCGACCAGAAGGATATCACCCGGCAACAGGATGCGCGACAGGGTCTGGAAATCCGACGGCGTATAGGGCTGATAGCCAGAGCTTTGGTTGTTGAGCTTTTCGGCAATCCGCTGGCCGATTTTTCGCAACCCTGAGAAATAAGCTTCGCGCATCTGTCCGACTGCCCTGCTGTCCTGCGTTATCTACACACGAATGCAGGCGGCGCGCATGTGTCAAGCCCGGCGGCGGTCAGGATGCGGCGATGCGCCGCCCATCCGGACCCGGTCAGTTGCCCGACCGCAACCCCAGCACATCCAGCATGTCGAACTGCCCCGGACCCTTGCCCTGACCCCAAAGCGCGGCCTTGAGCGCGCCGCGCGCAAAGACGGAGCGGTCGGTTGCCATGTGGCGCAGAACGATCCGCTCGCCCTGGCCCGCGAACAGCACGTCATGTTCGCCGATAATGTCGCCGCCGCGGATATTGGAAAATCCGATATGGCCGCGGGTGCGCGGGCCGGTGATGCCGTCGCGCGCCCGGTCCGAGGCAACGTCAAGGTCAATGCCGCGCCCATCGGCGGCGGCCTGTCCCAGCATCAGCGCGGTGCCCGATGGCGCGTCGACTTTGTGATGATGATGCGCCTCGATCACCTCGATATCGAAATCCTCGTCCAGCGCGGCGGCGACCTGGCGAGTGATCTGCACCAGCAGGTTGACGCCAAGGCTCATGTTGCCGGCCCGGATGATGGTGGCGTGGCGGGCGGCATGGGTGAGGTTCTCAAGGTGTTCCGCCGTGAACCCGGTGGTGCCGATGACATGTACGGCGCGGGCCTGGGCCGCCAGCAGCGCGTGATCCAGCGTCGCGTCGGGGGTTGTGAAATCGATCACCGCCTGCGCGTTGACGATGGCATCGATCGGGTCGGTATGGACCGGCACCCCGGTTGCCGCCCCGCCCATCGCCTCGCCCAGATCGCGGCCCGCCCAATCATGGCCGGGGCGTTCGGTGACGGCCACCAGATGCGCCGACGCGCTCTGGTTGATCACATTGATCAGCATCTGGCCCATGCGGCCCGACGCGCCCATTACCGCCACTCCGACATTGTCCAGCATCGCCTTGCGCCCCTCTTTGCAATCTGTCCGGGCCGGTCTAGCGCAGTGGGGGCGCAACCGCAAAGCGCTTCTCTTGCGGGGCGGGGGCCAATCCCATACATGGGGGCCAAAGGAAAAACGCCATGGCAAAGAACAAATTTCACGACGGCCCCGGCCCGTCACAGCGCCAGTTGCGGGTCGGCGAGCTGATCCGCCGCACGCTGTCGGATGTGCTGATGCAGGGCGATGTGCATGACCCGGAGCTGAACGCGCTGTCGATCACCGTCAGCGAGGTGCGCGCCTCGCCCGACCTCAAAATCGCCACTGCCTATGTGCTGCCTTTGGGCGGCGGCCAGCGCGAGGAGGCGATCCAGGCGCTCAAGCGCAACAAGCACGAGCTGCGCCGCGCCATCGGCAAGGAAATGAGCCTGAAATACGCGCCCGATCTGCGGTTTCTGATCGATGACACCTTTGACAAGCTGGACGAATCGCGCCGACTGTTTTCGCAGGACAAAGTGCGCCAGGATCTGGAAAAGGACTGAGATGCGGGGGCTGATCATCGCAGCGTTGATCGGGCTTTGGCCGGCCATGGGCTGGGCTGCCGATTGCCGCGAAGTGACCTTTGAGGGCGTGAGCTTTACCACCTGCGAGGTTGACCTGACGCAAGAGGATCTGCGCCTGTTTCTGCGCGATGAGGCCGGCGAAGTCCTGGGGCAGTTTTCGCGGGTCGAGGCCAGTTTGCCCCCCGGGCAGCGCCTGCGCTTTGCCACCAATGGCGGCATGTATCGCGAGGACCGCCGTCCCGTGGGATTGTTCATTCAGGACGGCCAACAGGAACATGGCATCGTCACCTCCGCCGGGCCCGGCAATTTCGGGATGCTGCCCAATGGCGTGTTCTGCATCATGGAAGGCCGGGCGCAGGTGATTGAGAGTACGGCCTATGTGCGCGCACCGCCCGACTGCCGCGATGCCACGCAATCCGGGCCGATGCTGGTGATCGACGGGGCGCTGCATCCGCGATTCCGCGCAAACGGTACCTCGCGCAATATCCGCAACGGCGTGGGCGTCGATGCCACGGGCACGCGGGCCTATTTCGCGATTTCCAATGAAGCGGTGAATTTCTACCTCTTCGCGCGGTTTTTCCGTGACTATCTGGCGGTCGGCAATGCGCTCTACCTCGATGGCCGGGTGTCGCGGCTTTATTCCCGCGATCTGGGGCGGCGCGATTACGGGCTCTGGCTGGGGCCGATTTTGGGCACTGTTGTTGACGAGGTCGACCGGTCCCAGTAGCAGGCGGTTTTTGGCGAAGCATCAGGGGACCATATGGCACGCAAACGCAAAGGCCGCGACATTTCCGGCTGGTTGGTCGTCGACAAACCGGCGGGCATCACCTCGACCTCGGTGGTGAACAAGGTCCGCTGGGCGCTGGACGCGAAAAAGGCGGGCCATGCCGGCACGCTGGACCCCGATGCCACCGGCGTTTTGGCGGTGGCGCTGGGTGAGGCGACCAAGACGGTTCCCTACATCACCGACGCGCTCAAGGCCTATGTGTTCACCATCCGGTTCGGGGCCGCGACCAATACCGATGACGCCGAAGGACGCGTGATTGCCAGCAGCGACCTCCGCCCCGATGATGCCGAGATCACCGCGGCCCTGCCTGCCTTTGTCGGCGATATCGAGCAGGTGCCGCCGAAGTTCTCGGCCGTCAAGATCGACGGTGAGCGCGCCTATAAACTGGCCCGCGACGGCGAGGATGTTACGCTGGCCGCGCGGCCGCTCTATGTTGATAGCCTGACGCTTTTGGATCGACCCAATGCCGATCATGCGACCCTGGAACTGGTCTGTGGCAAGGGCGGCTATGTCCGGTCGATTGCGCGCGATCTGGGGGACATGCTTGGCTGCTTCGGCCATGTTCAGACCCTGCGCCGGGTTTGGTCGGGGCCGTTCGATGTAGAGGATGCGGTGCCCTTTGCCACGGTTGAGGATCTGGCCAGAGACCCCGCGCTCGACGGGCATCTGATGCCGGTCGCGGTCGGGCTTGCCGATCTGACGGAACTGCGCGCCACCGACATTGGGGCCGCGCGGCTGCAAAACGGCAATCCGGGGCAGGTTCTGGGCACGGCGGAGTATGGCGAGGAGGTCTGGGTGTCCCATAACGCTCAACCCCTGGCGGTCGGCATCTATCGTGGCGGCGAGGTGCATCCGGCCCGGGTGTTCAACCTCTAGGTTGCGGCCGACTCGGGCGCGCGCGATAGCGCCGCCGGTATGCAGCCTCAGGCCTCGGCTTTGCCAAGATTGGTATCAATTGCTGAGGATGTAGCGGAAGACGGCCGAGGCCGACCAGCCCGCGACAATGGCGATAAAGAGCGACAGCAGCCCGTAGATCAGCGGCCGGTCGTGGGCCAGGTTGTAGATCAGCCGTTCGAGCCCGACCTTGGCAACCTCGATCTCGGTCTCGAAACTGGTCACCACTTCGCGGTCGCGGGTCAGGAAGATCCGTGCCAGGTAATCGCCCTCGACCAGATTGGCGGGCAGCGCGATCGAGGTATCAAACAGCGTCTCGCTGCGCAGGTTCACGCTGTTTTCCAGCATCTGGTAGAGCCCCGCGTCAGTGCGGATGCGCATCACGGCATCGGTGAAATCGCCGGGCCGTTCGCTGCCGGTGCCCACGGCGCGAATGGCGCGCGGGATCGAAATGCGATAGCGCAGATCCTCGGTCGAGGAGACCACCTCGTCAAACGGTGCCGTCGTGGCCACGGCATAGAAAGTGGGGGCGGCGTCGACCTCGACGGCCTCGACATTCATCCAGATGCCGTAATTGCGATCCAGCCGGCGCACGGTCAGCGCCTGGTCGGGCCCCTCGATGGTGATGATCACCCCAAGCGGCTCTTCGGGGGGCGGCGCGTTGCGTTGCACGGCCCCGAAAATCAGGATCTCCGAGCCGTTGAAATTGGCGGTGATCGACACGGTGTTCTGGCTGAGGCCCGCGACGATGCTTTCCTCCTGCGCCGTGCCGCCTTGCGGGGCGATGAGCATCGCCATTATGAGGGCCAGCCGCCTCAATGGTTCGACGCCGCGCCAAGAGAGAAGAGCTCGGTGGGTTGCACCAGGAGATCGAAGGCCAATTTAAAACTGACCCCCAACACCATGATCGCCAACAGGATGCGCAACTGTTCGGCCTTGAGGTAAACCCCGATCCGTGCCCCGATCTGGGCCCCGATGACGCCACCGATCAAAAGCAGAACGGCCAACACCATATCGACGGTGAAATTGGTGGTGGCATGCAACAGCGTTGTAAAGGCGGTGACAAAGATGATCTGAAACAGCGACGTGCCGACCACGACCTTGGTGGGCATGCCGAGGATATAGATCATCGCGGGCACCATGATGAACCCGCCGCCCACGCCCATGATCGCGGCCAGAACGCCAACGGCCACCCCGACCAGAAGCGGCGGAATGACGCTGAGGTAAAGGCCCGAGGTGCGGAACCGCGTCTTGAAAGGCAGCGCATGGATCCAGCCGCGGTGATGGCGGCGCGGCGGCGGGCCGTCGGCCTTGCGCGATTTGCGGATCGCATTCAGGCTTTCGACAAACATCAGCGCGCCGATAATGCCCAGGAAAACCACGTAAGAGAGCTTGACCAGCAGGTCGACCTGCCCGATGGCGCGCAGCGCGTTGAAAAGCTGCACACCAAGTGCTGCCCCCACCAGACCGCCAACCAGCAGCACGCCGCCCATCTTGAGGTCCACGGTCTTGCGCTTGAAATGCGCCAGCACGCCGGAAAACGACGAGGCGACGATCTGATTGGCCTCGGTCGCCACGGCCACGGCGGGCGGAATGCCGATAAAGAACAACAGCGGCGTCATCAGAAAGCCGCCGCCAACCCCGAACATGCCCGACAGGATGCCCACCAACCCGCCAAGGCCGAGCAACAGGAAGGCGTTGACCGATACTTCGGCAATGGGAAGGTAAATCAGCATGGAAGCCATATTCGAGAGGATGATGATCTTGTCCTAAAGCACACCCACATTCTTAAACATAGTCCGGGTGTGCGACAAATCGGAGCAATTTTTTGTGTGGGCCGGCAGTTCATTCCCCACGCAGATACCGGCGCAGGATTTTCTCAAGCTTGGCGGCACCGAGAGGGGCCATTTTCTTGGTGTGCTCATGGCTGATGGCCTCGTCGCTCAATCCCGCCGCCATATTGGTGACGGTCGAAATGGCGGCGGCCCTGAGGCCGAGAAACCGGGCCAGGATAACCTCGGGCACCGTCGACATGCCCACCGCATCGGCCCCCAGAATGCGGATCGCGTTGATCTCGGCCGGGGTTTCAAACGAGGGGCCGGAATACCAGGCATAGACGCCCTCGGCCAAGGCGATGCCCTCGGCCTCGGCGGCGGCCTTGAGATCCGCGCGCATGGCCGGATCATAGGCATCCTTCATCGGCACGAAGCGGGCATCGGAGGGTTCACCGATCAGCGGGTTGAGGCCCGAGAAATTGATATGATCATTGAGCAGCATCAGATCGCCGGGCTGGATATCGGCCCGCATCGAGCCCGCCGCGTTGGTGGCAATCAATGTATCGGCCCCAAGCGCGCGCAGCACTTCCAGCGGCAGGCGCATGGCATCGCCGCGCCCGCTTTCGTAATAATGTGCCCGGCCGCCAAGGACCGCAACGCGGGTGCCTTCCAGATCGCCGATCACCAGTTTGGGGTTATGGCCCGAGACGCCCGCATGCGGGAAGCCGGGCAGATCGGCATAGTTGATCGCAACGCCATCCACGGCATCCGCGAGATGCCCCAGCCCGGAGCCAAGGATAAGGCCGGTCTTGACCGGACCGGCACCTGCCTTGTCGCGGATGAAACCCACCAGGGCATCGACATCAGGCATGATGGCACCGTGCAGCGTGCCTTTCCGCGCGCATCGTCATCGTTCCTTCACATAAGGCTCGCCGCCGGCGCGCGGCGGGATCGCCTTGCCGACAAAGCCCGCCAGAATGACCACTGTCAGGATATAGGGCAGGGCCTGCATGAACTGCACCGGGATCACGAAATCGCCAATCGCGATATTCTGATACCGCGCCCCTACCGCGTCCAGCAGACCAAAGAGCAGGCTGGCATAAAGCGCATACCAGGGTCGCCATTTTGCAAAGATCAGCGCCGCCAGCGCGATGAAACCGCGCCCGGCGCTCATATCCTTGTTGAACCCGGCGGCAAGGCTGGTGGCCAGATAGGCCCCGGCAATCCCGGTCAGCACGCCACAGATCAGAACCGCCGCATAACGTGCGCGCACCACGGAAATGCCCGCCGTATCCACTGCGGCCGGGTTTTCGCCCACCGCCCGCAGCCGCAGGCCGAACCGGGTGCGAAACAGCACCCACCAGCTCAGCGGCACCATCAGAAACGCAATATAGGCCAGGGCGGAATGGCCCGAGATCAGTTCGGAATAGATCGGCCCCAGGATGGGCACGCCGGACAGTTCTTCGGCAAAGGGCAGGGTGATGTCGCGGAACCGGCCCGCCCCCACCAGTTGCGGCGTGCGCCCGCCAAGCGCGAACCAGCTGTCGCCGATCACCACCGTGACGCCCGCGGCCAGGAAATTGATGGCCACGCCCGAGATCAGCTGATTGCCGCGGAAGGTGATCGAGGCCAGCCCATGCAGCGCCGCCAGAGCCACCGAGGACGCGATGCCGGCCAAAAGGCCGATCCAGACATTGCCGGTCAGGGCCGCGACCGCCGCCGAAAAGAAGGCGGCGATCAGCATCTTGCCCTCAAGCCCGATGTCGAAGATGCCCGAGCGTTCGGAATAAAGCCCCGCCAGACAGGCCAGCAGAAGTGGCGTCGCCGAACGGACGGTGGAATCGAGCAGTTGCAGGACGGTTGCGAAATCCATGGCTTATGCCCCCCTGCGCAGGCTGAGAAAGACCCGTTCCACCGGCATCCGCACCATATTATCCAGCGCGCCGGTGAACATGATGACCAGCCCCTGAATGACCAGCAACATCTCGCGGCTGACGGCGGGCATCTCAAACTCCAGCTCGGCCCCGCCCTGATAGAGCATGCCGAAAAGCAGCGCCGCCAGGAAAACGCCCACCGGGTGCGAGCGCCCCATCAGAGCCACGGCAATGCCCACGAACCCCGCGCCCTGCACCGGGTCGATGACCAGCCTTTCGGCCTCGCCCATCACCGAATTGATCGCCATCAGCCCCGCCAGCGCGCCCGAAATCAGCATCGAGATCATGATGATGCGCACCGGGTTGATGCCGGCATAGACGGCCCCCGATTCGGAAAACCCATAGGCGCGGATCTCGTATCCCAACCGGGTGCGCCAGATCAGCAGCCAGACAAGGATGCAGGAGGCGACCGCGACGAAAAATGAAACATTGAGCGGCGTTGACCGGCTGAACCCCAGCCAGGGCGCGACGTCATAGGCGTTGGGCAGGCGCGCGCCTTCGGCAAAGCGCGCGGTTTCGGGGGCCATCGATCCCGGCACCCGGAACACGTTGACCAGGAGATAGACCAGCAGCGCCGAGGCGATGAAATTGAACATGATCGTGGTGATCACGATATGGCTGCCGCGTTTGGCCTGCAGATAGGCCGGGATCGCGGCCCAGGCCGCCCCGAAAAGCGCCGCCCCGATGGTGGCCCCAATCAGCGCCAGAGACCAATGCGGCCAGGGCAGCGACAGCGCCACCACCGCCACGCCAAGCCCGCCAAGTGCGGCCTGTCCCTCGCCGCCGATATTGAACATGCGGGCATGAAACGCGACCGCAACGGCCAGCCCGGTAAAGATGAAATTGGTGGCGTAGTAGAGCGTGAAGCCCCAGCCATAGGCGCTGCCGACCGATCCGCGCACCATGATCACCAGCGCCTCGATCGGGCTTTCCCCGATATAGAGCACCACCAGCGCCGAGACGAACAGCGCCAGCACCAGGCTGATCAGCGGGATCAGCGCGATATCGGCCCATTTCGGCATCTTTTCCATCACGCGGCCCCTTTCGTCACGCCAGCCATCAACAGGCCCAGTTCGCCTTCATTTGTCTCTGCCGGCAGGCGTTCGCCCATGATTTTTCCGTCAAACATCACCGCGATGCGGTCTGACAAAGACAGGATCTCGTCCAGCTCGACCGAAACCAGCAGCACCGCCTTGCCGGCATCGCGCAGGGCCACGATCTGTTTGTGAATGAACTCGATCGCGCCGATATCGACGCCGCGGGTGGGCTGACCGACCAACAGCAGATCGGGGTTGCGCTCGATCTCGCGGGCCACCACGATCTTTTGCTGGTTGCCGCCGGAAAAATTCTTGGCATCCAGCATCGGATTGGGCGGGCGCACGTCGAACCGGTCCATCTTGTCGGCGGTATCGGCCTTGAGCGCGCGGTTGTCCATGAACAGCCGGTTTTTTTGGTAGCTCGGGTCGTGGTGATATCCAAAGGCCATATTTTCCCAGGCTGCAAAGGGCATGATCAGCCCCTCGCGCTGCCGGTCCTCGGGCACATGGGCAATGCCGCGCGCGCGCCTGCTCTGGCCGTCGGATTTGCCGCCGGTCAGATCGAGCGTCTCACCGTTCAGCAGGACCGCGCCACTGGTGGCCGGGATCATGCCGCCCAGAACCTCCAGCAACTCGGTCTGGCCATTGCCCGACACGCCCGCAATGCCCAGAATTTCGCCGGCGCGGATCTCCAGCGATATGCCCTTCAGCCGCTCGACCTTCTGTTCGTCATGTACGACCAGGTCGCGCACCTCCAGCACGGTTGCGCCGGGGTTGGCGGGGGCTTTGTCGACATGCAGCAGAACCTTGCGCCCGACCATCAGCTCGGCCAGTTTCTCGGCGCTGGTCTCGGCGGTTTTTACCGTGGCCGTCATCTCGCCGCGCCGCATCACGCTGACGGTGTCGGTCACTTCCATGATCTCGCGCAGCTTGTGGGTGATCAGAATGATCGTCTTTCCCTCTTGCTTGAGCCGCGCGAGGATGCGGAACAGCTGGTCGGCCTCGGCCGGGGTCAGCACGCCGGTCGGCTCATCCAGGATCAGGATATCGGCATGGCGATAAAGCTGTTTCAGGATCTCGACACGCTGCTGATGCCCGACGCTGAGATCCTCGATGATGGCATCGGGATCGACATGCAGCTCGTATTCCTCGGCCAGTTCGGTCAACAGTTTGCGGGCCTTGGCGACCGAGGGTTTCAGCATCGCGCCATCCTCGGCCCCGAGGATGACATTCTCGACCACGGTGAAGTTTTCCACCAGCTTGAAATGCTGATGCACCATGCCGATCCCGGCGCGGATTGCGGCCTGGCTGTCGGGGATCGGGGTCAGGGTTCCGTTGATGAATATCTCGCCGGCATCGGCCTTGTAGAAGCCATAGAGGATCGACATCAGCGTCGATTTCCCGGCCCCGTTTTCGCCCACAATGCCATGGATCGTGCCCTTGCGTACATGTAACGAGATATCCTTGTTGGCCTGCACCGGCCCGAAGGCCTTGGAGATGCCCTTGAGTTCGATGGCATAGGGCGCGGCGTCGGATTGGGGGGCTGTCATGGTATTCTTGTTGTCCCGCGTTCTTTTTTGGTCCAGTCGGCCCTACCGGCGGGCAGAGTCTGACGTTATCACAGCCTGCCCGGCTGTCCAGCTTGGGCGTGCTACGGAAAACGGGCCGCCCGGATATGGGCGGCCCGATTGGATTGTAAGGGTGCGCGCTCCGATCTTACTGAACCGGGCAGGAGCCATCTTCGGTGTAGTTATGCACCACGATGTCGCCGGCGATGATCGCGGCGCGGGCCTCGGCAACGGCGGCCTGCATCTCGTCGGAGATCAGCTCGGCATTGTTTTCATCCAGCGCATAACCGACGCCATCCTCGGCCAGACCGAAGAAATGGATGCCGGTCTCGATATCGGCCAGATCCGTGCTGAAGGCGTCATAAACGGCCACGTCGACGCGTTTCAGCATCGAGGTCAGAACCTGGCCCGGGTGCAGGTAGTTCTGGTTGCTGTCGACGCCGATCGACAGGATGCCCTCATCGGCGGCGGTCTGCAGAACGCCCAGGCCGGTGCCGCCGGCAGCGGCAAAGACCACATCGGCCCCCTGGCTGATCTGGCCGCGCGTCAGTTCACCGCCGCGCACCGGGTCATTCCAGGCCGCAGGCGTGGTGCCGGTCATGTTCTGGATAATCACCGCATCGGGATTGACCGCGCGCACGCCTTGGGCATAGCCACAGCCAAAGCGCGAGATCAGCGGAATATCCATGCCGCCGACAAAGCCCACGGTGCCGGATTCAGATGCCAGGCCCGCCAGCATGCCGACAAGATAGGATCCCTGTTCTTCGCGGAAGATGACCGAGCGCACATTGGGCGCATCGACCACGCCGTCGATGATCACGAAGGTGGTGTCAGGGTAATCGGGGGCGACAACCTCCAGCGACGAGGCCTGGCTGAAGCCTGCCATGACGATGGGGTTCGATCCGGATTCGGCCAGACGGCGCATCGCCTGTTCGCGCTGCGCATCCGATTGCAGCTCGATCTCACGATACGAGCCGCCGGTTTCGTCGGCCCATTGTTGGGCACCGTTATAGGCGGCTTCATTGAACGAGCGGTCGAACTTGCCGCCGAGGTCAAAGATGATGGCCGGATCCTGGGCCAGCGCCGCACCGGCCGTCAGGGCCATGGCGGCAGCGGCACCAAGGAATGTTCTCATAAGGGTCATAAAAGTCTCTCCCGGGTTGGATGGCGGCCGGGCGTCTGTTTGAAATTTCGCGCCCCGCCTGCAAAGATCAGGTGATCCCTGGGTGGAATAAGGGCAAGTTGGCGGCGGGCGGTCAACCGGATTCTGGCGGTTTTGCCGCCAAAACCTACAGCGCGCGCGCCATAATCAGGGCATCGCGCCGGGTTCCGTCGGGGCAAGCATAGTAATCGGGCCGCCGCCCGGTGGGCACGAATCCGGCCTTTGCATACAGCGCGATGGCACCGGCATTATCGGCAGCAACCTCCAAAACAAACGAGACCGCCCCGCGCGCCCGGGCCCGCATCCCGCCCTGCGCCATCAGCGTTGTGGCAGTGCCCTTTCGGCGATGATCGGGATCGACCGCCAGCGTCAGCAACTCTGCCTCATCGGCGATGGTGCGGATCAGAGCAAAGCCGCCGGGCAGGGTGACAAGATCGCAGGCATCATCGGTCAGCAAGGCCGCGAATTCATCCGCCCGCCAGGGCCGCGGCGTGGTGAAGGCGGCGGCGTGGATGCCCGCCAACGCTTGCGGTGTCACAGCAGCACCGGGCCGGTATCGCGTGCCGGCGCGGCGTCGGCCGGGCGCAGGTATAGCGGCGCGGGGCGCGTCGTCGGCAGGTCGGTGTCGTGCATCCGCGCCGCCGCCAGCCGCGCTATGGCCTCGGCAACTGGATATACGCGCGCGCGCGCTGACCCGCCGACGCGTCTGGCCAGGTCGTGCGCCGCATGCCCGATCACGGCAGGAATCGTGCCGGGGTCGGGCAGGGTCACCGCGTCAAGATCGCATAACACCGGGTCGCCCGGGCCGTTCGGATCGTTGAACACCTGCGTATAGACCATGTCGCGGCGCGCATCGACACAGCAGAGCACCGGCCCCTCCGTGCCAAACGCCAGAGCCTCCAGCGCCGAAACGCCGACCGCCCGTAGCCCGAGCGCGAGGGCCAGACCGCGCGCCGCCGAAACCGAGATCCGCACGCCGGTGAAATTGCCCGGGCCGATGCCGACGCCGATGGCGGAAAGATCGTTCAGGCCGATGTCGGCTTTCGACAGCACCGCCTGGATCATCGGCATCAACGCCTCGGCCTGGCCCTTTGTCATCCCGGCATGTTCCGCCGCGACAACGCTCTCGCCGGACAACAGAGCCACCGCGCAATGGCCCGCCGATGTGTCAAAGCCCAAAACCAGCGGCAGATCAGGCATCACCGCCCCCTTTGGCCGCAGTCAGGCGGTCCCGGGCCGATCCGGCATCGCGGGCGGCATCGTCGCCGATATGCAGCCACGGCGCGCGCGCGCCGTGATGCGCATGGGCCTGCGGCGGCAGCGCGTCCAGTTGGTCGATGACGCCGAGCGGCACATAGATCTGGCCGGGCAGATAGTTGAACCGTGCCGCCAGCGGCGATCCGCAGGCACGGCAGAACCAACGCTCCACCCCCGGCGCAAACGACACCATGGGCCCGCGTGTCGGCGTGACATCAACAGCGCCCTCGGAAAATGCGGCAAAGGCCGGCAGCGGCGCGCCAGTCCATCTCTTGCAGTCGGAGCAGTGGCAATAAGTGACAATATCGGGCGCGCCCGAGGCCGCAATCGTGGTGGCCCCGCAGTAGCAACGCCCGGTCATCCCCGGCGGCATCGCGTCAGACGGCAACGGGCCTGACCTCGACCACCTCGGGGATGTAGTGGCGCAGCAGGTTCTCGATGCCCATCTTCAGCGTCACGGTGGATGACGGGCATCCCGCACAGGCCCCCTGCATATGCAGATAGACGATGCCGCGGTCAAAGCCATGAAAGGTGATGTCGCCGCCATCCTGGGCCACGGCGGGGCGCACGCGGGTATCCAGCAATTCTTTGATCTGGCCCACGATCTCGGCATCCTCGCCGCTGTGTTCGGCATGGCCACCGGCGCGATCGGTGCCCTCCATCACCGGCGCGCCGGATTGGAAATGCTCCATGATCGCGCCCAGGATGGCGGGTTTCACATGGTCCCATTCGATGTTGTCGGCCTTGGTTACGGTCACGAAATCGGTGCCCAGAAACACGCCCCGGACACCCGAAACGCCAAAGATACGCGCCGCCAGCGGCGAATTCCCGGCCGTATCGGCCGACGGAAAATCGGCGGTTCCGGTTTCCAGCACCTGCAGGCCCGGCAGAAATTTCAGCGTCGCGGGGTTGGGGGTGGATTCGGTTTGGATGAACATCAGGCGCTCCTTCGCGGTTGCTATTGGATATGCGCCCGGAGGCCCGGATTGTCAATCTTTAGAACGGTTCTAAACCTTAGGTGACAGCCTCCAACTGCTCCTTTGACAATTCGCCCGGCACAATGGTCATCGGCACCGGCAGGGTGCCTGCCGATTTGGTCAGCGCCGTCACCAGCGGCCCCGGCCCCTTGCGCCCGGTGCCCGCGCCCAGAACCAGCACGCCGATCTCGCGGTCGTCGCGGACCTGCGCCAGGATCTCATCGACGGGCACGCCCTCGCGAATCACCAGCTCGGGGTCGACGCCCTGCTTGTCATGCATCCATTTGGCAAAGACGTTGAAATGCGCCTCGATGCGCTCGCGGGCCTCGGCGCGCATCACTTCGCCAACACCGATCCAGTGGTTGAATTCATCGGGCGGAATGACGGACAGAACCTGCACCCCGCCGCCGGTATGCGCGGCCCGCATCGCGGCAAAGCGCATCGCGTTCAGGCATTCGCGTGAGTCGTCCAGAACGACGAGAAACTTGCGCATTTGGATAATCCCTCTTCTCCGGCGCGCATCATGGCGGTTCGGGCCCGCACTGGCAACGGAAAGCTTTGCCGCGCCTCAAGCGCCGGATTTCGCCCAGTCCCAATAGAGCTGCAAGGCCTGCCGGGTGACGGGCCCGACCTGGTAATGGGTGCCATCGAATTCGGTGACCGGGGTGACCTTGGACATGTTGCCGGACATGAACACCTCATCGGCGGCGCGGAAATCGTCAAAGCTCAGGACATCCTCACGCACCTCCACCCCCGCCCCGCGCAGGTTGGTGATATGTCGGGCGCGGGTGATGCCCGACAGAAACGTGCCATTGGCAATCGGCGTGTGCACCACGCCACCTTTGACCATGAAGATATTGGCGGTGGCGGTCTCGGCGACATTGCCCATCGCATCGGCCACCAGAGCGTTGTCATAGCCTTTCTTGCGCGCCTCGACCAGCATCCGGGCATTGTTGGGGTAAAGGCAGCCCGCCTTGGCATTGGTCACGTTATCGGCCAGCACGGGGCGGCGAAACTGCGTCGTGGTCAGACGCACGGTTGCCTCGGGCGGGGCCAGCGGGATCTCCTCCAGACAGATGCAGAACCCCACCGAATTCGATTTCGGCACAACCGCCGAGCGTTCGGCATCCACGCCCCAATACATCGGCCGGATATAAAGCGGCGTGCCGGGCGCATAGAGGCCGATGCCCTGCCAGGTCAGGTCGAAAATTTCTTGTGCGCTGTGGGTCGGCTCCAGCATCAGGGCACGCGCCGACCGGTTCACCCGTTCGCAATGCGCCATCAGGTCGGGGGCCACGCCATGGGCATAGCGCGCGCCGTCAAACACGGTGCTGCCGACCCAGGCCCCGTGATCGGCGGCGTTCATGATGGCGACATTGCCATCATGCCATGCGCCTTTGAAATAGGTGCGGATATTGGTGCCGGTCGCCATAGGTGATCCCCCCTTTTGGCGACAGAGTGCTTGGTTTTAGGTCATAGGTCCAGACGTAAAACCCTGCTGGTAATGCATCGTGACCGGCGCGGCGCGCTCAGCGTCTTTTCGTGGCGATTTCTGCGGGCTCGCCTGTGCGGCGGCGACAGGGGGTGCGTGTGCAATTGCCTTTTTATCGGGCATGCCGTCTCCTTGTTGTTCGAATGTATTGACTGTCGCGCCCATGACTGCGCAGGCGCAATATCGGGCCCAAACCTTAATGCGGGGTTAAGGCCCGAGATCGCGTGTCTACCGGATCAGCCGCCGAAAGCCAAGGCTTCGACATTGAGCGGCGCGTTCACCATTGCCAGATCGCCATCGGCATCGCGCGGCCAATCGGCCATGTCGCGGTCGCGGTAAAGCTCGATCCCGTTGCCATCGGGATCGCTGAAATAGACCGCTTCGCTGACCCCGTGATCGGCCGCCCCCTGCAGGGCCACACCGGCGCGCATCACCTGCGCCACGGCGCGGCCAAGGGCCGCCCGGTCGGGGTAGAGAAAGGCCACGTGGTAAAGCCCGGTGGTGCCGCGCGCCGGCGGCTGGCCGCCGCGGCTTTCCCAGGTATTCAGCCCGAGATGGTGGTGATACCCGCCCGCCGACAGAAAGGCGGCGGAATTGCCAAAGCGCTGCTGCTCCTCAAAGCCCAGAACGTCGCGGTAAAACGCGATGGAACGCTCCAGATCGGCAACCTTCAGGTGAACATGGCCCACGCGGGTGCCGGGATCGGCGGTGTATGTCATGGCAAATCTCCTCTTTGCACAGAGACATAGACCGGTGCGCTGGAAAACTTAACTCGCGCTCACGCAAAGGGTTCGTGCGAAAATGCGCAGATCAGCGCCCGACCATGCCGACGATGCGATAGGTCTCGTCCAGGATCGGGGCGGTGATGGCGCGGGCGCGTTCGGCCCCGCGCGCGAGAATCCGGTCGATCTCGGCGGGGTCCTGCATCAGGCGATCCATCTCGCCCGCGAGCGGGGCCAGTTTCCCGACCGCGATCTCGGCCAGATCCTGCTTGAAATAGCCAAACATCTTGCCGGCATTGGCCTCGACCACGGCCTCGGGGCTTATCTCGGCCAGCGCGGCCCAGATATTGACCAGGTTGCGTGCCTCGGGCCGCGCGTCCAGCCCCGCCAGCGTCTCGGGCAGCGGGTCGGGGTCGGTCTTGGCCTTGCGGATCTTTTTCGCAATCGTATCGGCATCGTCGGTCATGTTGATCCGGCTCATGTCGGAGGGGTCCGATTTCGACATCTTCTTTGTGCCGTCGCGCAGGTTCATCACGCGGGTCGCGGCCCCTTCGATCACCGGCTCGGTGATGGGAAAGAAATCGGTGCCGAAATCATGGTTGAACTTGGCGGCGATGTCGCGCGTCAGCTCCAGATGCTGTTTCTGATCCTCGCCCACCGGCACATGCGTGGCGTGATAGATCAGGATATCGGCAGCCATCAGCGCCGGGTAGGCAAAGAGGCCGAGCGAGGCGGCCTCGGCGTTTTTGCCGGCCTTGTCCTTCCATTGCGTCATGCGGCCCATCCAGCCCATGCGCGCGACGCAATTGAAGATCCAGGCCAGCTGCGCATGTTCGGGCACCTGGCTTTGATTGATCAGGATGGATTTTTCCGGGTCGATGCCCGAGGCCAGGAACCCGGCGCAGAGCTCGCGCGTGCTGCGCGCCAGCGCGGCCGGATCCTGCCAGACCGTGATCGCGTGCAGATCGACCATGCAATAGACGGTCTCGTGGCTGCCGGCCTCCTGCAGATCCACGAAGCGTTTGATCGCGCCCAGGTAATTGCCCAGATGCAGATCGCCCGAAGGCTGGATGCCGGAAAAGACCCGTGGCGTGAATGTCGTATCGCTCATCTTTTTATTGCCCCGTGGCTGATCCCGGCGCGCGTGGGCCGGTGGCATCTTTTCATCCGCGCGCGCCTCGCTTACCCATGGGGGCATGGCCCGTCAACCAGAGGCACGATCCATGTTCAACGATGACAGTTCCCCCTTTAACGCTATTCCGCCGCTTGTTGTGGCGTTGTCTGTCGTGATCGCGGGGCTGGAGGTGATGTTTCAACTGGCCACCGCAGGCTTTCTGGGCGGCAGCGGCGGCGTCGGCTGGCGCATCGCCGCGATGACCGATTACGCGGTATTGAATTCCGTGGCCGAATGGATGCTGGCCAACCGTTATTTCCCGCCCGAACAGTTGGTTCGTTTCATCGCCTATCCGCTGATCCATGGCGGGTTTGTCCATGCTGCCTTTGTCGTCGTCTTTCTGCTGGCGATGGGAAAACTGGTGGCCGAGGCGTTTTCGGGCCTGGCTTTCCTGATCATCTTCTGGGTGTCGGCGGTTGTCGGCGGTTTGGCCTTCGTGCTGATCCTCGACAGCGGCGTGCCGCTCATCGGCGGCTATCCCGGTGTCTACGGCCTGATCGGGGCGTTTTCCTATATTCAATGGGTGGGCTTGCGCGGCGGCGGGCACAGCCAGTATCGTGCCTTTCAGCTGATCGCCATCCTGTTGGCGGTGCAGCTGATCTTTGCCACGCTTTATGGCCAATACGGTGACATCGTTGCCGATCTGGCGGGTTTTGCCACCGGGTTCGCGCTGTCCTTCGTGCTCAGACCCGGCGGCTGGCACCGGTTGCTGGTGGCGCTCAGGCGGCGTTCATAAGAAAGGGACGGCCGCCAGATCTGATCGGGCCTCGCGCCTGTCAGCCGCGGCGGATCGCCGAGCGAAATTCCGACATCCGAAACGCCCCCAATATCTGCCCCGCCAGCCCGTAACCGCCGAGCCCCAGTGCAACCAGCGCCGCCAGCGCCAGATACCGCCATCCATCCGTTTGCAGCACCGGGGCCAGAGCCTGCGCCAGCCCCCAGACGAACGCGCCCATCACCAGCGATGCCGCGATGATCCGCACCAGCCGCGACAGATAGCGCGCGTCGAACCGCGCCACATCGCCGTATTTGCGTGCGCCCCAGAACAACAGCCCCGACATCACCCAGGCCGAGACCGTGGCCGCGACCGCAGGGGCCAGCCATCCGATCCAGGGCATCAGGCCAAAGGCCAGCCCCGCGTTGACCACCATCGCCACCAGCGCATAGCGAAACGGGCTGCGGGTATCCTCGCGCGCGAAAAACAGCGGCTGCTGCAGCTTTTGCAGCACAAAGGCCGGCAGGCCCAGCCCGTAGATCGCCAAGGCCCGTGCAATCGCGGCGCTGTCGGCGGCATCGGTCGCGCCGCGTTCATAAAGCACCGAAACCACCGGCAGCGGGATCACCAGAAAGGCCACCGCGCAGGGCAGGGTCAGGATCATGGCAAATTCACCCGCACGGGAAAACGAGGCCTTCGCGCCCGCGTCGTCGCCCGATTTCAGCCGCCGCGCCAGTTCCGGCAGCAGCACGATCCCGACCGCGATACCGACCACGCCAAGCGGCAACTGATAAAGCCGGTCGGCGGCAAAGAGCCAGCTTACCGCGCCCTCGGTGTGCGAGGCGACAAGCTGACCCACCACCAGATTGATCTGCACCACGCCATTGGCGAGCGCTGCAGGCAGGCCGACGGCCACCAGATGCTTCATCTCGGGCGACCAGCGCGGCCTGCCTGGCCTGATCCGGATACCTTCGCGATGCACCGCCGCCCAGACCAGCGCCAGCTGCGCCGCGCCTGCGACCGGAATGGCCCAGAGCAGCCACGTGATCACGGCCCCGCCCGTCACCGCGCCCGCCACCATCGCCGCGATGGCGAAAATATTGAGCAGCACCGGCGCGGCGGCGGCGGCGGCAAAGCGGCCATTGGCGTTCAGAACGCCCGAAAACAGCGCCCCCAGAGACATGAAGAGGATGTAGGGAAACACGATGCGGCCATAGCCCACGGCCAGGTCGAACCGGGCATCGCCGCGAAACCCTACCGCCGTCCCCCAGACCAGAACCGGCATGAATACCATGCCCACCGCCACCAGCACCAGCACCACCAGAGACAGGCCGTTGAAAGCCTCGCGCGCGAAGTCGTCGGCACCCTCGCCCGCCTCGCTGCGTTTTGAGTACATCGGCACAAAGGCCGCGTTGAACGCGCCCTCGGCGAGGAACCGGCGAAAGAGGTTGGGCAGGCGAAAGGCGGCCACGAACGCATCCAGCAGAGGGCCGGGGCCGATCAGGGCCAGGATCAGAATCTCGCGGACAAAGCCCATAATGCGGCTGATCAGGGTCCAGCCCCCCACCGTCAGAAACCCGGCGACCAACCGGATCGGCCGCGCGCTCATGCGCCCGCCCGTTCGGCAACCTTGGCGATGGCCGCGCGCAGCTTTTTCTCCAGCGCCTCCTGCTTGAGCTTGTTATGCAGCTTCAGGCCGAACATGTCTTTGACGTAAAAACTGTCGATCACCTGTTCGCCAAAGGTCGCGACGACCGCACTGGCGATGTAGATATTGTTGTTGGCCAGGGTCTTGGTGAGATCATACAGCAGGCCGGGCCGGTCGCGGGTATCGACCTCGATGATGGTGTAGATCTCGGATCCCTCATTGTCGAAGGTGATCGTGGTCGGCACATTGAACGACCGCTCGCGTTTCTTGATCTTGTCGCGCTTGTCCATCGCGGTCGAGGTGACGACCTCGCCTTTCAGGGTCTTTTCCATCATCGTGCGCAGGCGTGGCAGGCGGCGTTCCTCATAGGGGTGGCCTTCGTGGTCCTGCACCCAGAAAATGGCGGTCGCGTAGCCGTCTTTCGAGGTATAGCTGCGGGCATCGACCACATTGGCCCCGACCAGGCTGAGGGCACCCGCCATGCGGCTGAAAATGCCGGGATGATCGGCCAGCGCGAAACAGACGCGCGTGGCGTCGCGGTCGAAATCCATGGCGGTATCGATGCGGATCTCATCCTCGGAAATGTCGCGCAACAGATGCGCGAAGGTGGCCTGCGCATCGGTATCCAGACCCTGCCAATAGGGGCCGTAATGGCGGTCGGTCTCGGATTTCAGCGCCTTGCGGTCCCAGCCCTCCAGCCGGGCGCGCAGCATCTTCTTGGCCTCGCTCTCGCGCTTGTCGCGGTTGAGATCCTCAAGGCCCGTTTCCAGCGCCGTGGCCGTGGCCCGGTAGAGCCCGCGCAGAAGCGTCGCCTTCCAGTTGTTCCAGATCTTGGGGCCGACACCGCGAATATCGCAGACCGTCAGCACCGTCAGCAGATCCAGCCGCGCGGTCGTCTTCACCGCCTTGGCAAAATCGCGCACCGTGCGCGGATCGGCGATATCGCGTTTCTGCGCCATATCCGACATCAAGAGGTGATGGCGCACCAGCCATTCGACCGTTTCGGCCTCGTCGGGTTTCAGCCCCAGCCGCGGGCAGATCCGCCGCGCCAGCTGCGCCCCCAGAACCGAATGATCCTCGGGCCGGCCCTTGCCCAGATCGTGGATCAGACAGGCCAGATAGATCACCCTGCGGTTGACACCGGCCTTGAGGATGCCCGAGGCGATGGGCAGCTCCTCGATCAGCTCCTCGCGCTCGATCTGGGCCAGGGTCGAGATCACCTGGATGGTATGCTCATCCACGGTAAAGCTGTGATACATGTTGAACTGCATCATCGCGACGACGGGGGCAAATTCGGGCAGGAAGGCGGCCAGCACGCCAAGCTCGTTCATGCGCCTGAGCCCGCGTTCGGGATTGCCGTGTTTCAGAAGCAGATCCATGAAAATGCGCGTCGCCTCGGGGTCGCGGCGCATGCCGTCGTCGATCAGATCCAGATTGGCGACCGTCAGGCGCATGGCCTCGGGGTGGATCAGGTAATGCGTGCGCAGCGCCTCCTCGAAGAGGCGCAAGAGGTTCAGCTTATCGGCCAGAAACGCCGTCTCGTCGGCAATCGCCAGACGCCCCTGTTTCAACGCGAAAACCGGCTTCAGCTTGCGCCGCCTCGCTCGCGCGCCGCGCAACAGGCCGATCAGGCGCGGCTCGGGCTTGAGATGGGCCGCCTCCATCGCGGTCAGAAAGATCCGCGTCAGCTCGCCCACCTGTGTGGCGTGGCGGAAATAATCCTGCATGAAATGTTCGACCGCGCGGCGCCCGCCATAATCGGCATAGCCGAACCGCGCCGCAACCTCGACCTGAAGATCGAAGGTCAGTTGGTCCTGCGCCCGGCCCGCGATCAGATGCAGATGACAGCGCACCGCCCAGAGGAATCGCTCGGCCGCGTCAAAGGCCTGAAACTCTTCGCGCGTGAACACGCCCAGATCGACCAGCTCTGCGGCAAACTGCACATCATGTTCGTATTTGGCGATCCAGTAGAGGGTTTGCAGATCGCGCAACCCGCCCTTGCCCTCTTTCACGTTCGGCTCCACCACATAGCGCTGCCCGCCCTGTTTTTCGTGGCGGAGGGCGCGCTCTTCCAGCTTGGCTTCGATAAAGGCGCGCGCGGTTCCGGTGAAAACCTCCTTGCGCAGGGCGTCGCGCAACTCATCGGCCAGGCCTTCATCGCCGGAAATATAGCGCATCTCCAACAGCGATGTGCGGATGGTGTAATCCTGCATGGCCAGCCGCGTGCAATCGGGGATGGATCGGCTGGCATGGCCGACCTTCAGGCGCAGATCCCACAGGATATAGAGACAGCTCTCGATGACGCTCTCGCCCCATCCCGTCATCTTCCACGGCACCAGGAACAGCAGGTCCACATCCGAGAACGGAGCCATCTCGCCACGTCCATAGCCGCCAACCGCCATCAGGGTCAGTCGCTCGGCCTCGGTGGGGGTGGGGCAGGGATGCAGATAGGTGGTGGCGATGCGCAGCGTCTCGCGCACGATACCGTCGGTCAGACAGGCATAGGCCCTGAGCACGCGGCGCGCGGTCAGCGGGGTTTCGCCATAGGCCTCGGCAATCGCGGCGCGGCTCTTTTTCTGCACCTCGCCAAGCACCGCGACAGCGATTGCGCGGATCGCGCTGGCATCGCCGAGAGCGGCGATTTCAGAATCCAGCCGTGCGGCGATCGCATCGGCATCGAAAATCTCGACCGCCGGGAGGATCAGCTCTCCGGGGTCCGAGGATATGGCGGGAAGGCGGGGGTTCCGGTCAGAAGCCGGGGCCGCCAAGGCGTCCTGGAGCAGGGTCAATAATCGCCACCTGTTGATCTTGAATTTCAGCGATGGCCATGGCGCGTTGCACGGTGCCGCCGGGTCGCAGCCGGAATACTCCGTTTGCCCCGGCAAAGCCAGAGGAAGCCGTCAGATCGCGCACGCCCAGTGCCCCGGCGCTGGCGGCGGTTTCGGTGACCGCGCGCATCGCGTCATAACCGATCGGGGCCAGGACATGCGGCGTGGTGCCATAGCTGGCCGAATAGCGGGCGTTAAAGGCGTTGGCGGCGACCGGATCGGGCAGCGCGAACCACCCCCCTTGCAGGCCCGACAGCTCCAGCGTCTGCGACGGTACGTCCCACCGGGTCAGGCCCATCATGCGCACGGCCTCGGTATCCAGCCCGTTTTCCGGCAAGAGTTGCGCAAAAAGCGGCAGCGCGGCCGAGGCATCCGATGTGATGACCAGCGCATTGGCATTGCCCGCACGGATCTGTTCCATCACGCCCCCGATCGCATTGATCACGCCGGTCTGGGAAAACTCATAGGACGCCACCCCGGCAATGGTGCCCCCGGCATTGGCCACCCCGCGCAACACCGCATCGCGGGCCACTTCGCCGGCCAGGTTCCGGGCATGCAGAATCTGCACCCGGTTGCGGCCCTGACCCACGCCATAGCGGGCCAGCCTCTCGGCGGTATTTTCAAACGTGTTACCCAGGACAAAAACATTGCCGCCCGCGATCTCGGTGTTGTTGGAAAAGCTGAGCACGGCGACATTGCTACTCGCTACGGCGACGCCAACGGCTGCGGCAGCATCCGAGCGCAGCGGTCCCAGAATGACGCGCGCGCCGTCGCGCACGGCCTGGCGGGCAACGGTGGCCGCCTGCGCCGGGTTGCCTGCCGTGTTATAGACCGTCAATTCGATTTGGACCCCCTGCTGGTCGGCGGCGGCGAGCCGGGCCGCGTTTTCCAGGCTGCGGGCGACCAGATCGTCACCGGCATTGGCCGAGCCATAGGGCAACAGCATGGCCACCTCGACGGGCGCGCCGCCACGCACCTGCGGGCCAGCGCCGCCCGCCGGCAGCGCCATCTCGCAGGCGGCCAGAAGAAGGGGAAGAAAGGACAGCATCAAGAAGCGCGGTGTCTTGCGAAGCGAGCGGAAAGCGGTGAACATGGAGGGCGGTCTCCCAAATGCGGCGGATCGAATAGAGCGCCCCGCAGCCTACACGGGTTCCGGGCCACAAGTAAACGCCGGGAACCGCATCAGATGAGCGACCATCCAGCCGCCGCCACCACGCCCCGATCCGATCGGTTGAGCCCCGGTCTTTATCTGGTTGCCACGCCTATCGGCGCGGCTCGCGACATTACGCTGCGCGCGCTCGATATCCTGACCAACGCCGATGTCATCGCGGCCGAGGATACCCGGACGGCGCGAAAACTGATGGAAATCCATGGCGTTGCCGTGGGCGGGCGACCGATGCAGGCCTATCACGATCACAGCAGCGCCGGCGTGCGCGGCAAAATACTGGCGATGCTCGCAGCGGGCAAGTCCGTGGCCTATGTCTCAGAGGCGGGGACCCCGTTGGTGGCCGATCCCGGCTATCAACTGGCGCGGGCCGCGATTGCGGCGGATCTGCCGGTGATCACAGCCCCCGGTGCGTCGGCGGCGCTGGCGGCGCTGTGCCTGTCGGGGTTGCCAAGCGACCGGTTCCTATTTGCCGGATTCGCGCCGCAGGGGGCGGGCGCGCTCCGCAGTTGGGTGGCCGAGCTTGCGCCCATTCGTGCCACGCTGATCGTCTATGAATCGCCACGCCGTGTTCACAAATTATTAGGTGTATTGGCCGATAAACTCGGTGACGGACGCCAGATCGCCATTTGTCGTGAACTGACCAAACATTTCGAAGAGGTGCTGCGCGGCACGATTGCCGAGCTGCGCGATCAGATCGAAGGCCGGGTTCTGAAGGGCGAGATTGTGGTCGTCATCGACAGGGGCGAGGATGCGCCCGTCGGCGAAGAAGATGTGAAGCAAGCCCTGCGCGTGGCGCTGGCCGACCATTCGGTCAAGGATGCCGCGGCTTTGGTCGCCGCCGCCACCGGGTTGCCGAAGCGGCAAGTTTACCAGGCGGCCCTGAAATTGGACGGTGCAGAATGAGTGGTAAGATGTCATATCTGGCGGGATTATCCGCCGAGGATCAGGTCGCCCGGGCCTATGCCCGCGATGGTCATATCGTCCTGTCGCGCCGGTGGCGCGGGGCGGGCGGTGAGATTGATCTGGTGGTGGAACGCGACGGGGTCGTCATTTTCATCGAGGTCAAGAAAAGCCGTAGCCATGACCGCGCTGCGGAACGTCTGTCACGACGTCAGTTGCAGCGCATTTTTCTGAGTGCCGAAGATTATGTCGGATCGTTGCCGCACGGGGCGAACACAAATGCTCGGGTTGATGTGGCTCTGCTCGATCAGCAAGGGTCCATCAGGATCGTCGAAAACGTCATGTGCGCCTGATCCTGAAGGGCGGCCATTGCACCTCGGGCGGTCTCGGGCCATGAAGGCCAGATACGAGCCGACGGAGATACGCCATGGCCCTCAAGATCGCCTTTCAGATGGACCCGATCGATGCGATTGACATCGACGCCGACAGCAGCTTTCGCATCGCCGAAGAGGCGCAGGCGCGTGGTCATTCGCTGTTTTACTACACGCCCGACACGCTCGCCTATCAGGAAGGGCGCGTCACCGCGCGCGGCTGGCCTTTGCAGGTGCGCCGCATCCGGGGCGATCACTTCACGCTTGGTGCCGAGGCCGAGATTGACCTTGCCGATATGGATGTCGTTTGGCTGCGCCAGGATCCCCCCTTCGACATGGGCTATATCACCACGACCCATATTCTCGACCGCATTCACCCCGAAACATTGGTGGTGAATGATCCGTTCTGGGTCCGCAACTATCCCGAGAAACTACTGGTTCTGGATTTCCCCGACCTCACGCCGCCAACAACCGTGGCCCGCGATCTCGATACAATCAAGGCCTTCAAGAGCCGCCACGGCGACATCATCCTGAAACCGCTTTACGGCAATGGCGGGGCCGGTGTGTTCCGTCTGCCCCCCGATGATCGCAACCTCAACTCGCTGCACGAGCTATTTGCCAGCATCAACCGCGAGCCCCTGATCGCGCAGAAATTCCTGCCCGATGTGGCCGCTGGCGACAAGCGTATCATTCTGGTCGATGGTGAAGCAGTCGGCGGCATAAACCGTGTGCCCGCAAAAGGCGAAACCCGGTCCAACATGCATGTCGGCGGGCGGCCCGAGAAAGTGGCGCTGACCCCGCGCGACCTTGAGATTTGCGCCCGCATTGGCCCGCTCCTGCGCGAAAGGGGCCAGGTTTTCGTCGGCATCGACGTGATCGGCGGCTGGCTGACCGAGATCAACCTGACCTCGCCCACCGGCATTCAGGAACTGGAGCGTTTTGACGGCGTCAATATCGCCGAAAAGATCTGGACCGCGATCGAGGGAAAACTGGACTGAGAGGATCGGCGAGGAGCGCCCGTGAAACGGGGGCGAGGAGCCCGCTGCCTCAACCCCGCGCCGCAATAAGGCGAAAGCTGAGCGCCTCGGCGATATGGGGCATTGCCACGCTCTCGGTCCCGTCCAGATCCGCAATGGTGCGCGCCACCCGCAGGATGCGGTGATAGCCGCGCGCCGACAGGCGGAATTTATCGGCCGCTTTCAGCAGCATGTCGCGCCCCTCCGCATCCGGTGTCGCCACCTCTTCCAAGAGCGCGCCATCGGCATCGGCATTGACGCGCGGCCCAACGCTCAGGCCGTCATAGCGCGCCGTCTGGATCGCCCGCGCGGCCGCGATCCGGGCCGCCACCGTGGCCGTGTCATCACCCGAAGGCGGCAGGTCGAGATCGGTGAAGCTCACCGGCGGCACTTCCAGGCGCAGGTCGAACCGGTCCATCAGGGGCCCCGAGATGCGGCCCATGTAATCCTCGCCACACAGCGGCGCGCGCCCGCAGGCCTGGTCGGCATCGTAAAGATGCCCGCACCGACAGGGATTGGCGGCAGCAATCAGCAGGAACCGGCAGGGATAGGTCACATGCGCATTGGCCCGCGCCACCACGACGTCGCCGGTCTCGATCGGCTGGCGCAGGGTTTCCAGCACCGGCCGCGCATATTCGGGAAACTCGTCCAGAAACAGCACGCCGTTATGGGCCAGGCTGATCTCGCCCGGCCTTGCATTGCGCCCGCCGCCGACAATCGCGGCCATCGAGGCGGTGTGATGCGGCGCGCGAAACGGCCGCGCCCGCGAGATGCCGCCCTCGTCCAGCAACCCGGCCAGCGAATGGATCATCGAGGTTTCCAGCGCCTCGGTGGCGGTCAGCGGCGGCATCAGCCCCGGCAGGCGCGCCGCCAGCATGGATTTGCCCGATCCCGGCGCGCCGACCATCAGGAAATGGTGGCGGCCCGCGGCGGCGATCTCCAGCGCCCGTTTGGCGCGTTCCTGGCCGCGCACCTCGCGCAGATCTTTTTCGCAACCGGCGGCGATCACCTCGCCGGGTTCGGCCGGTGGCAGCGGCGCGCGGTCGGTCAGGTGGGCGATGATCTCGGCCAGGTTGCGCCCGGCAAATACCGGCGTGGCCCCGACCCAGGCGGCTTCCGCCCCGCAGGCGGCAGGGCAAAACAGCGCCCTTCCGTCCTCGCCTGCCGCAAGCGCTGTGGGCAACGCGCCGATGACGCCGACCAAGGCACCATCCAGCGACATTTCCCCGAGGCTCATCGCCGCCTCGACCTTTTCGCGCGGAACCACGCCCAACGCCGCCAGCAGCGCCAGCGCAATCGGCAGGTCGAAATGCGATCCGTTTTTGGGCAGGTCGGCGGGCGACAGGTTGATCGTGACCCGTTTCGACGGCAAGGCGATGGCCATCGTGCTCAACGCCGTGCGCACCCGGTCGCGGGCCTCTGACACGGCCTTGTCAGGCAGGCCGACGATGGAAAAGGCAGGCAAACCGGGGGTGATGGCGCATTGCACCTCGACCCGGCGCGCCTCCAGCCCCTCGAACGCGACGGTCGAGGTGCGGGCAAGGCTTTCGGGGCGTGGCGCATCCAGCATGGTTAACGCCTAGCGCGCCGAGGTTAGCGAAAGGTTAATCGCCGGCTCAAGACAGCGCGAAGTCCCGACGCGGCAGGCCCATCTCGTAATTGGGCTGATCCGGACCCTCGGCCAGCCCAGCCCTGCGCCATGTAACAAGGGAGGGATGGCTCAGGTGGCGGGCGATATAGCCGCGCATCAGATCCGAGGCGGGCAGGTCATAGGTCACGATGCGCGTGGCCAGCGGCGCGAAAAACACATCGGCCAAAGAATAAGCACCACAGAGCCAGGGCCCGCCATGCGCCGCCATTGCGCGCATCCAGAGCGTTTCGACCCGGTCCAGATCGGCCAGCACCGCCTCGCTCGGGCGAAACCCTTTCCACCCGGTGCGCAGGTTCATCGGGCAATCGCCCCGCAGGGAGGAAAAGCCTGAATGCATCTCGGAGATCAGGCTCAGGGCATCGGCGCGCGCAGTGGCACCCGCAGGCAACAGGTCGCGATCGGGAAAGGCCTCGGCCAGATGCCAGGCAATGGCCAGGCTGTCGGTCAATACCCCGCCCTCTGGCGTGCGAACCACCGGCACTGTGCGTAAAGGGGCTGACGCGAACGCCGCCAGATCGCGTGCGAAATCATCGCAATACATGCGGGTCGATGTCACCTCGCACGGGATGCCAAAGGCATGAAATGACAGCCAGCCGCGCAACGACCAGCTGGAATAGGATTGATCGGCGATCAGCAAACGATAAGTCATGGCCGCATCCAAACCGGGATCGCCGCGCCTGTCCAATGCAAATGCGTTGTGCCGCCCATCACGGCGCGTGATTGATCGCCTTTACCCGCCAGGTGCCGTCATGGATCAGCCGGGTGACTGACAGGTTGCCGATCACATGCGCCAATGCGTCATAGGCCGTACAGCCCGCGGCACGCTGGATCTGGGTCAGGATGACACCGACATGCGCGACGGCGACGATCTCGGCCTCTGGGTGATCGGCATTCATCCGGTCGACAAAGGCCCCAACCCGCAGCGCGACCTCGTTCCAGCTTTCACCGCCCGGTGGCGCGACATCGCCGGGTTCTTCCCAGTAGCGGCGGCTCAGGTCCGGGTGCGCCGCGGCGATGGCGTCAAAGCGCAGCCCGTCCCAATCGCCGAAATTGAACTCGCGGATGTCTGCTGAATGCGGCAGTCGGGCGCGCCCCTTTGCCAGGACATCCGCCGTCGCCACCGCCCGGATCAGGTCCGATGACACCAAGAGCGCATCCTTTGGCAAATACGCATCCAGCCGGGTGATTGCGGCGGTATCGGACAGGTCGGCAGGCACGTCGCGCCAGCCGACAAAGGCCTTTTCATGCGTCGGGCCATGGCGCACCCAATGCCAGACCGTCATGGGGCCGCCCCCTTCAGGACCAGGGGCAACCCTGCCATCACCACCGCGACGAACCCGGCCTCGGCGGCCAGTTGCTGGTTCAGGCCGCCCTGCGCGGCGCGAAATCCCCGCGCCAGCTTGTTATCCGGCACCACGCCCTGACCGGTCTCATTGCTGACCACGACCACCGGGGCCGGACAGGCTGCCAGCGCTGCCATCAGGTCAATCGCAGCGCCCCGCCAATCGCGCCCCGCCAGCATGACATTGCTCAGCCACAGCGTGGCGCAATCCAGCAACACGACATCGCCCGGCGTGATCCCGGCCAGCGCATGGGCCAGATCCAAAGGGGCCTCGACCGTGCGCCAGCCATCCTGCGCCCGCGCCGCGCGATGGGCCGCGATCTTGGCACGCATTTCATCGTCAAAGCCTTCTGCGGTGGCGATATAGACCCGCGTGCCGGGGGCCGCGCGCACCAAGGCTTCGGCATAGGCAGATTTGCCGGAGGCGGCACCGCCCAGAACAAGTGAAAGTGCGGGCAGGGCCATGACAGCCTCCAATAGTTACCGCAAGAAACGGGTCCGCCCGGTCCAGGCCGTGGTGCGATCCCTTCCGGGATACCCGGAAGAAAACATATGGCATTGGTTGCCGACCCTGACCAGCCTCTTTCCGGGCCGCGCCCGGATGACCCCGCACCCCGCACCCTCTACCCGGCCCCACGCACCGCGTTTGGCCGGGATCGGGCGGTCTGACCGGGGCCGACCGGGCCATTTCGATTGAGTTCGCGCCCGCAAGCGCATACCTCTTGGGCAACGCGAGGAGGCAACATGCTGTCGGACAAGCGCATTCTACTGGTTATCGGCGGCGGCATCGCGGCCTTCAAATCGCTCGACCTGATCCGCCGCCTGCGCGACCGGGGTGCCACCGTGATCCCGGTGCTGACGCGCGCCGCCGAGGAATTTGTGACACCGCTCTCGGCCTCGGCGCTGGCCGCAGAAAAGGTCTATCGCGACCTGTTTGATCTGACCGATGAGGCCGAGATGGGCCATATCGAGCTCAGCCGCGCCGCCGATCTGGTGGTGGTGGCACCGGCAACCGCCGATCTGATGGCGAAAATGGCGGCGGGGCTGGCCAATGATCTGGCCTCGACCCTGCTGATGGCCACCGACAAGCGCGTGCTGATCGTGCCCGCGATGAATGTGCGGATGTGGGAACATGCCGCGACAAGGCGCAATCTGGCCACGCTGCAGGGCGATGGCGTGCGGGTGGTGGGCCCCGATGAGGGCCCGATGGCCTGCGGCGAATACGGGCCGGGCCGCATGGCCGAAGTGCCCGATATTGTCGAGGCGGTGCGTGCCGCTCTGACCGACGGGCCGCTATCGGGCAAACATGTGCTGGTCACCTCGGGCCCGACGCATGAGCCGATCGACCCGGTGCGTTATATTGCCAACCGGTCCTCGGGCGCGCAGGGGGCGGCGCTGGCTGCTGCGCTGCGCGATCTGGGCGCGACGGTCAGCTTTGTCACCGGCCCGGCATCCGTCGCGCCGCCCCCCGGCGTCGATGTCATCCGCGTCGAAACCGCCAGTGAGATGCTGGCTGCCGTGCAGGCCGCGCTGCCCGCTGATGCTGCCGTCTTTGCCGCCGCCGTGGCCGATTGGCGCGTCGCCAATGCCGCCGACCGGAAGATGAAAAAGACTCAAGACGCGCTGCCTGAACTGGAATTTGCGGAAAACCCCGACATTCTGAAAACCGTGGCCGGGATGGGCGAGGGGCGCCCGCCCCTGGTGGTGGGGTTTGCCGCCGAAACCCACGATATCGCGGCCAATGCCACCGCCAAACGCGCCCGCAAGGGATGCGACTGGATCGTCGCCAATGATGTTTCGCCCGAAACGGGCATCATGGGTGGGGCGGAGAACAAGGTCAGCATCATCACCGGGGACGGGGCCGAGGACTGGCCGTGGCTGAGCAAGGCTGAGACCGCCCGCAGGCTGGCGCGCCGGATTGCCGATGCGCTCGGTGGATAATGTGCAGGGGCGTCCGGGTGTCGGGGGCGGCGTGTGCGGCGGCGTCGGAATTTGAGTATTTTTGCAAAGAAGAAGGAGGGGCGATGCGCCTGAGGGTCAACGTGGTGCGCGAGGATTGGGCAGATCCCGGCGTGGCGTTGCCGTCCTATGCGACGGCGGGGGCGGCGGGGGCCGATCTGCGCGCGAATTTCGCCCTGGCCGAGCGGGACGCGGGGATTGTCCTGGCCCCGATGGAGCGCCGTATCATCCCCACCGGCCTCAGGGTCGAGATCCCGGCGGGGTTCGAGATGCAGATCCGACCCCGATCCGGTCTGGCGCTGAAGCATGGCCTGTCGCTGCCCAATACACCCGGCACGATCGACAGCGATTATCGCGGGCCGTTGGGCGTGTTGTTGATCAATCTGGGGCGGGAGCCCGCCCATATCGCGCATGGCGCGCGCATCGCGCAGGCCATTATCGCGCCCGTGGTACAGGCGGAATTTGCGCAGGTCGCGGATCTGTCCGACAGCGATCGGGGTGCGGGTGGTTTCGGCTCGACCGGGGCGGTCTGATGACGCTGGTTCTGATCATGGCGGCCGCGATCTGGGGGCTGGGATGGGCCATGAAGGCCCCGATCCGGGCGCGGCTGATCATGCTGGCGCTGTTGTTTGCGGCGGTCATCGCCCTGCATCTTCTGTTGCCTGACGGGCACCCGGTTCGCGCCGCCACCGGCGGGTCTGCCGCCCCTTGGCTGCTCTTGGTGGGCGGTGCGGCGCTGGTTCTGGTCTATCGGCAGGGGCTTGTGATGTTGCGGGCCCGCGCCGACCGGGCCGCGTTGGCACGCCTGCCGAAGGCCCCTGCGGGCGCCCCCTTTTCGGCGGCGGAACTGGAGCGTTACGCCCGTCACATCACCCTGCGCGAGATCGGCGGGCCTGGTCAGCGCAAGCTGAAATCGGCGCGCGTGCTGGTGGTGGGCGCGGGCGGGTTGGGTTCGCCTGCTTTGCTCTATCTGGCGGCGGCCGGGGTGGGCCGGATCGGCATCATCGATCATGACGTGGTCGACCTCAGTAATCTGCAGCGCCAGATCATCCACACCGATGCGGCACAAGGCATGCCCAAGGTGTTTTCGGCGCAGGAACGCATGGCCGCACTGAACCCGCATGTCGAGATCCGGCCATATCACCGCGCGCTGACCGCCGCGATCGCGCCGGATCTTTTTGCGGAATATGACCTGATCCTCGATGGCACCGACAGTTTTGCCACCCGCGACCTGATCAACCGCGCCGCAGTGGCGAGCAAGACGCCCGTGATCTCGGGCGCGATTTCGGCCTGGGAAGGGCAGGTGACCCTGTTCGACCCGGCCCACGGCGCGCCCTGCATGGCCTGTATCTTTCCGCAGGCCCCGGCACCGGGACAGGCCGCAACCTGCTCAGAGACCGGCGTCATAGGTGCCCTGCCGGGCATTATCGGGTCGCTCATGGCCGCCGAGACGATCAAGCAGATCACCGGCGCGGGTGAGCCTCTGAAGGGGCGCATGCTGATCTTTGACGCGCTTTATGCCGAAACACGGAGCATCACCGTGGCGCGCGACCCCGATTGCCTGGTCTGCGGTGGCTAAACCCTTCGCGCCCGCCCCCCGGGCGATGATGGGCGGTGCAAGGCGGGATCAGGATCTGCCTGGCACGCCCCGCTGCGGGCGCGTTTCCGCACCGAATGCGTCGACCGGCAATGGTGATCTCGCCCAACCAAGCTGCTGCCCCTTATTCCGATTTACCTTAACGCACGCGCCTGCTTTGTTGTGCAACAAACAGCCCAGCCCGGGGCACGCGGCCCTCGCACCCGAGGCCGCGCCTGCCTATCTGGGGTGACAAAGGAGATCTCCATGACCGACCCGCTGCTGCAAGACTGGACCGCGCCCTTTGGTCTGCCGCCCTTTGCGACTATCACTGACGCCCATTTTGGTCCCGCGCTGGATGCGGCAATAGACCAGGCCCGCGCGGGCGTGCTGGCCATTGCCGAAAACCCCGAGCCGCCCACATTCGCCAACACCATCGAGGCGCTGGAACGCTCCGATCGCCTGCTCGACAAGGTCGCGGGCGTGTTTTTCAACCTTGCGGGGGCCGATGCCAACGAGGTGCGCGCGGCGCTGCAACGCGACATGGCCCCGAAACTGTCGGCGCTGTCCTCTGAGATCACCAATAACCAGGCGCTCTGGGGCCGGATCCGCGCGCTTTGGGAGGCGCGCGAGGCGCTTGGGCTCAGTGCCGAAAAGGCGCGTGTGTTGCTGCTGACGCATCGCAATTTCACCCGCGCGGGGGCGGCGCTCGACGATGCCGGGCGCGCGCGGCTGACCGAGGTGAAGGCCCGGCTTGCGGTTCTGGGCACCAGTTTCATGCAGAACCTTCTGGCCGAAGAACGCGGCTGGTTCATGGAGTTGACCGAAGAGGATCTTGCGGACCTGCCCGATTTCGTCATCACCGCCGCCCGCGCCGCAGGCCGCGAAAAGGGCGCAGACGGCCCTGTTGTGACGCTCTCGCGCTCGCTGATCGTGCCGTTTCTGCAATTTTCCCCGCGCCGCGACCTGCGCGAAAAGGCGCAAAAGGCCTGGGCCGCGCGCGGGGCCAATGGCGGCGAGACCGATAACCGGGCCATTGCCGCCGAAACGCTGGCGCTGAGGGCGGAACGCGCGGCTCTGTTGGGCTATGACAGCTTTGCCGCCTACAAGCTGGAACCCGAGATGGCGCGCAGCCCGGACAATGTGCGCGATCTGCTGATGCAGGTCTGGCAGCCGGCCCGCGCCCAGGCCGAGGCCGATGCCGAAACGCTCACCGCGATGATGCGGGCCGATGGCGTGAACGGCGATCTCGCGCCCTGGGACTGGCGCTACTATTCCGAAAAACGCCGCCGCGCCGAGCATGACCTCGATGAGGCGGCGCTCAAACCCTATTTCCAGCTCGACCGGATGATCGAGGCCGCTTTCGATTGCGCCCATCGCCTCTTTGGCCTCGATTTCACGCCAATCGACGCGTCAATGTATCACCCGGATGTGCGCGCCTGGGAGGTCACCCGCAACGGCCGCCACATGGCGGTGTTTCTGGGCGACTATTTCGCCCGTGGCTCGAAACGCTCGGGGGCCTGGTGTTCGGCCATGCGCGGTCAGTCGAAGCTCGATGGCGAGACCCGGCCCATTGTGGTCAATGTCTGCAATTTCGCCAAATCCGACCCCGCGCTCTTGTCCTATGACGACGCCCGCACGCTGTTTCACGAATTTGGCCACGCGCTGCACCAGATCCTGTCGGATGTCACCTATGGCTCGATCTCGGGCACCTCGGTGGCGCGCGACTTCGTGGAATTGCCAAGCCAGTTGTATGAACATTGGCTGGATCTGCCCCAGGTGCTGGAACAACACGCGCTGCATGCCGAAACCGGACAACCGATGCCGCCCGACCTGTTGGCCCGCCTTTTGGCCGCGCAGACCTATGATATGGGGTTTCAGACCGTGGAATATGTCGCCTCGGCGCTGGTCGATCTGGATTTTCACGACGGTGCGGCCCCGGCCGATCCGATCACAAGCCAGGCCGAAACGCTGGCCCGCATCGGCATGCCCGCCGCGATTGCCATGCGCCATGCCACACCGCAATTCGCGCATGTCTTTGCCGGTGACGGCTATTCCTCGGGCTATTACAGCTACATGTGGTCCGAGGTGATGGATGCGGACGCGTTCCAGGCCTTTGAGGAGGCAGGCGATCCTTTCGATGGCGACACCGCGCAACGGTTGGAGACATTCATCCTGTCGGCTGGTGGCAGTCAGGAGGCCGACGCGCTTTACACCGCGTTTCGTGGTCGGATGCCGGGGGTTGGCGCGCTGTTGAAAGGACGCGGGCTGACGGCGTAGCTCCTCGGCCCTTTTGCGGGCCTCTTCGCACGGGCCCGGATCAGTCGAAATCGACGCCCGGTTCCACGCCCCAAAGCGTGGTGTCGGGCACCCATCCGCTGCGTCCGCCGACCTCCAGCAGGCACCAGCTGTCGGCGCATTCCTCGACAAAGGCGATCACGCCCAATTCGGCCTGCGCGCGCACGGGCGCGTCCGGGTCGGGACGGGCGCGCAATTCCAGCATATCGACCTCGACAATAGCCGTGCGCACGCCCGAGAGCATGGCATAATGCATCCACCCCCCCGCGCCGTCGCGGTCGATCACCCGGCGCCAATGGCCATATTCGGCGACAATCTGCATCGGCATGTTGCGGCGCTGAAACACCCAGTCGATGCGATGGCTGCGCGAGGGCCCGCGCCGGGCAAAGGCCTCGGCCGCCTTGATCGAGACAAATCGCGGCAGCGGCAGCCCGGTTTCCGATCCGACCTGAGCCTCCTGCGCCAGCGCCGCAGTGGCACCCAGACACAAGGCCACAGCCAGAACGACGCCTTTGCATATGCGTTTCATGTCAAATCTGCCTGCTCAAAGGGCCCCGGTTTCCGGTCGCCTCATGGTGTTTTTGTCGCTGTTTGCGCGCACTGTCTTGCGCGCCCAACGTGGATAAGAGAATGTCACGGAAAGGCCCGCAAAGCCAGCAAAGGGATAAGCGCCATGTCAGGTCAAAAGCTGAGTGTTGTCGTAACGCGACGGTTGCCCGAAGCGGTCGAAACGCGGATGTCAGAGCTCTTTGATGTGGAGTTGCGCAGCACCGACACAAGAATGAGCCGCGAAGAGCTGGTCGCGGCCATGCGCCGGGCCGATATCCTGGTGCCCTGTGTGACCGATACCATTGACGCGGCCCTTTTGGCGCAGGCGGGTGAAAAGCTGAAACTCATCGCAAATTACGGCGCGGGCGTGGATCATATCGATGTGCACACCGCCCGCCAGCGCGGCATTTTGGTGGCCAACACACCTGGCGTCGTGACCGAAGACACCGCCGACATGACCATGGCGCTTATCCTCGCCGTAACCCGCCGCATCCCCGAAGGCCTGGCCGCGATGCAGGCCGGCAAATGGGGCGGATGGGCCCCCACAGCGTTCATGGGCGCGCGCATCGGCGGCAAGCGGCTGGGTATCCTGGGCATGGGCCGGATCGGGCAGGCTGTGGCGCGCCGCGCGGCTGTGTTCGGGATGCAGACCCATTACCACAACCGCCGCCGGTTGCATGAAGATACCGAGGCTGAGCTTGAGGCGACCTATTGGGAAAGCCTCGATCAGATGATCGCGCGGGTCGATGTGCTGTCGATCAACTGTCCGCATACGCCCTCGACCTTCCATTTGATGAACGCACGGCGGCTGAAGCTGATGAAACCTTCCGCCGTTATCGTGAACACGTCACGTGGTGAGGTGATCGACGAGAACGCGCTGACCCGGATGCTGCGCGCGGGCGAGATTGCCGGGGCGGGGCTGGATGTGTTCGAACATGGCAAGGATGTAAACCCGCGGCTGCGTGAGCTGGATAACGTGGTGCTCTTGCCGCATATGGGCTCGGCCACGGTCGAGGGCCGGGTTGAGATGGGCGAAAAGGTTTTGATCAATATCAAAACCTTTGCCGATGGCCACCGGCCGCCCGATCTTGTTGTGCCCAGCATGCTGTGACCGGGCGGCGCGGAAGAAAATTGCAGAATTTTCTTCCTGCGAAAAATTCTTCGGGAAGAATTTTGGCGCGCGCGCGGCATTCGTTCCGCAGAACATTGCCGGGTCAAAAGTGGCCCATCTGTCATTTTCTGTGTCACCTCTTGCCTTGGGGCCTGCGGAAAATATCCTTCGCCGCGTCGGAAATGTGCCGATAATGGTCGGGTGGACCTGTCCTGATTTGGCGTTTTTCGCCAGATTGGCGGCAGAAATTTCGGTGAGCGGAGTGCTGCCCCCATGAAAACCCAAGTCAAAGCTCTGGTCGTCGGCGGCGGTGCCGTCGGAACCTCGATCGCCTACCACCTGGCAAAGGCCGGTTGGGAGGATGTCATGTTGCTCGAACGCGACGAGCTGACCTCCGGATCGACCTGGCATGCGGCCGGCCTCTTGCCGCTCTTCAACATGTCCTTTGCGACCACCCATATCCATCAGTATTCGGTGGAGTTCTACAAGCAGCTGGAGGCTGAAACCGGCCTCAATGCCGGTTTCGCGGTGGTGGGCAACCTGCGCATGGCGCAGACCGATGCGCGCATGGATGAATACATGCTCTATGCCTCGACCGCCGAGACCTGTGGCGTGCCCTATCAGTGGCTGACCCCCGATGAGATCAAGGACCGCTGGCCGCTGATCGAGACCTCCGATCTGAAAGGCGCGCTCTACCACCACACCGATGGCTACATTAACCCCGCCGATGTGACTCAGGCGATGGCCAAGGGGGCCCGTCAGCACGGTGCCACGATCGAACGCAAATGGCAGGCCGATGCCTATCGATGGAACGGCGACGCGTGGGAGGTCACCTGTACGAAAATGGTCGAAAAGGGCGGCAATCTGGTGGCCTCGGACGAGCAGATCGTGATCACCGCCGAACATGTCGTCACCGCCTCCGGCAATCATGCCCAGACCACCGCGAAGAAGCTGGGCATCAAGATCCCCGCGATCCCGGTCGAACATCAGTTCATCGTGATGGACAAAGACCCCGAGCTGGTCAAATTCCGGGCTGCGGGCGGCGATGAGCACCCGGTCGTGCGCGATGCCGATGCGCAATCCTACGTGCGCGAGGAGCGCGGCGGCTGGATTCTGGGGGTCTATGAAAAAGGTGCCCCGGCGGTGTTTGAACATGGCGTGCCTGACAGTTTCCGTGCCGACCTTTTCCCGCTCGATCTGGAGCGGATCGAGGAGCAATATATGGCGATGATCCACCGCGTGCCTTCCTGTGAGGAAAGCGGGCTCAAGGATGATTTCAACGGGCCCATCTGCTACACGCCCGACGGCAACCCGCTGGTGGGCCCGGCACCCGGGCTGCGCAATATGTGGCTGGCGGAAGGGTTCTCCTTCGGCATCACGGCCGCGGGCGGCACCGGCTATTACCTGGCGCAGATGATGGTCGATGGCGAGGCCGAGATCGACATGGCCTCGCTCGATCCCAAACGCTATTCGCAAAACTGGATGACGACGGAGTTTGCCGCCCGCAAGAACGAGGAATGCTACGACCACGTCTATATCCTGCATCACCCCGACGAAGAGCGCCCGGCCTGCCGCCCGCTGCGCACCTCGCCCGCCTATGACCGGCAGGCCGCGCGCGGGGCGCAGTTCGGCTTCGTCAATGGCTGGGAAAGGCCGAATTATTTCGGGCCGCTCAATGCGCCTGAAAACTTCGACCATGACAGCCGCAGTTTCCGCCGCGGCGGATGGTGGCAATATGCGGTCGACGAGGCAAAAGCCATCCGCGAGGGCGTCGGCCTGATCGACGCCACCGCCTTTACCAAACATGTGGTAAAGGGCCCCGGTGCGACCGCGTTCCTGGATTGGTTCACCTGCAACAAACTGCCGAAAGTGGGCCGGATCAACCTGACCTATGCGCTGACCGATGCGGGCACCACGCGCACCGAATACACCATCGTCAGGAATGGCGAGGACGCGTATTACCTCGTCTCCGCTGGGGCCTGGACCGAATATGACGCCGATTACCTGCGCAAGGCGGCCGCCGACAAGGCTCCCGAGCTTGGCTATATCGAGATCCAGGACGTGACCACGCAATGGGGCGTTTTCGCCATCGCGGGCCCGAAGTCACGCGATGTCTTGCGCGAGGTGATCAAGGATGCCGATCCCGATACGGCGCTGTCCAACAAACGCTTCCCCTGGCTCTCGGCCCGCCGGATCGAGCTTGGCATGTGCCCGGTCAATGCTATCCGGGTGGCCTATACCGGAGAATTGGGCTGGGAATTGCACCACCCGATCGAGATGCAGAATTACCTGTTCGATCTGCTTGAAAAGGCGGGGGAACAGCACGGGATGAAACTGGTCGGGGCGCGGGCGCAGAACTGGCTGCGGCTGGAGAAATCCTATCGCGCCTTCGGCACCGAACTGGGCCGCGACGCGACCCCTCTGGAGGCTGATCTGCCGCGCTTTGTCGACCTGGACAAGGATTTTCACGGCAAGGCGGCGATGCTGGAAAAAGGCGTCCGATCGACATGCGTGACACTTTTGATCGACGGGCCCAAGGATGCCGACCCCTGGGGCCGCGAGGCGCTCTATGATGGCGATACCAAGGTCGGGCGTCTGACCTCGGGCGGTTATTCCGTCGCCTTCGGCAAATCGATCGGCATGGGCTATGTCACTCCCGGTCTGGCCAGGCCCGGCCAGGCGCTCAAGGTCAAGATGTTCGACAGGCTCTGGAATTGCGAGATAGTTGAAGACAGTCCCTATGACCCCAAGAACGCCGTCATTCGCATAGACGGCTGACCTCTTCATCTTGGTGAAAATACCTCGGGGGTGCGGGGGCTGGCCCCCGCGGATCGCCGCGCGAATGCGCGGCGATCCCGTTTATCGCATCAGCCTGCCCAGCACGTCATCCATGACCGAGCCATCGCCATCGGCATCCAGCAACTGGCTCAACATGCCCGCCGCGCCGCCCGCCTGCGCTTGATCTCCCCCCATCAGCCCGCCAACGAGCCCCATCAAACCACCGCCCTCCGCGGCCTCGCCTGTCTCGATCGAGTCAATCGACGTGTCGGGCATCTGTCGTTGTAGACCGCCCTGTGCCATTGCGGCCAGGGCGGGTAGGAACTGCTGAACGGTGCCGATATCGACACCGGTGCGGGTCGCCGCCTCGCTGGCCAGATCATCGGCCTGATCCGAGCCGCCCAGAATGGCGGTCAGAAAATCGCGGCCCTGCTGTTGGCCCTGCGGGCTGGCGGCTGTGGCGGCATCGTCGAAATTGCCAGCCTGTGCCTCGCCCCGAAGCGCGCCCAAAAGGCCACCCAGCCCGCCCGATTGCGCCTGGCGGTTGGCTGCAGATCCAATCGCCGGTGCCAGCAAATCGGTCAAGCCGCCGGCCTGCGCCTCGTCAAGGCCGAGCTCTGAGGCAAGTTGGCCAAGCCCCCGGCCGCCCTGGGCCTGTTGCAGCAAACGAAGAATGGACATGTGGGTAATCCTTTTCGGTCAAGTCGATGTCGCGCGACAGCACAGCATAGTTGGCCGGGCTTGGAAACCAGAATGCCGGCGGCCGGGTACGGACGGGCGGTGCCCCGCCGGATCACCGGGCTTTGCGGGCGATCAGCATCAGATTATTGGCAGGCATGGGTGCGACTTGAACCGTGAGCGGGCCAAGCCCGTCCAGCACCCAGGCCAGATCCTTGTAGCCGGTGGCGGGATCGGCCGCGCGCAGGCCGCTGTGAAACCGGGCGTCACCATCGCTGGTGGGTTCCCCCTCGCGCAGGAAAGGCCCGTACAGGAACGCGGTGCCGCCCGGGGCGAGGGCCCGGGTGATCTCGGTCAGCACCGTTGTGGCGGCACGGGCGGAAATGAGGTGCAGCAGGTTGACCAGCAGGATCATATCGACCGGGCCGTGGGTATCTGACCAGCCGGGGTTGCCGGCATCGAGCGAGATCGGTGCGCGCAATGTGTCTGGCCCGTAAAGCGCGGCCCAGGCTTCGATGGAAGCAAGACGGGTCGCGTCGATATCGGTGGGCTGCCAGGCGAGGCCGGGACAGGCATGGGAAAAAGCCACCGCATGTTCGCCGGTGCCTGCCGCAAGCTCCAACGCGCAGCCCGATTTTGGGGCATGGGCCCGCAGGATGGCACCGATCGGATCGAGATTGCGCCGGGTCGCGGGTGCGGAGAGGCGCGCATCAGTTGACGGATGCGGCAGAGCCGGCAGTGTAAAGGCCCGCGTCATGCGAAGCGGGCCGGGCTGAGGGCGGCGACCGTGCCGGGATCGAGCGCGGGCGCGTGGCCCGCGATCAGATCGGCGATGAGCTGGCTGGCGGCGGGGGCGGTCTGGAACCCATAGCCGCCCTGACCCGCGACCCAGATGAAATCGGGCCGGTCGGGCGCGGGCCCCAGCACCAGCGTGCGGTCGGGCGCGAAGGTGCGCAGCCCCGCCCAGGAGGTCTCCAACCGGGTGACCTTCTCGGTAACGAAGGGTTGGTAGCGGGCGATGCCTTCGGCCAGTACCATGTCATCGGCCCAAACATCATGCGGGGTGTTGACCGGGTCCTCTTCGGCGGGCGAGATTAGCCATTTGCCGGCATCGGGCTTGGCATACCAGGTCTCGCCCGCACCGATCAGCATGGGCCAGTGCCTGACATCATGGCCACCCGGGGCGGGGATGCGCGCCATCGAGCGGCGCAGGGGGGCAAGCCCGATTGTGGAGAGGCCCGCCATATGAGCAATCTGGTCGGCCCAGGCTCCGGCGGCATTGACGAGGGTGCGGCCGCGGTGGGTTTGGCGGCCTGTGGTGACATGCCAAAGACCGTCCTGCCGGGTGATGCCGGTGGCGCTTGCCTTTGTGGTGATTTCGGCCCCGAGGCTGCGCGCCTCACGGGCAAAGCCCTGGATCATGAGATCGGTGTCGATATCGCGGGCGGCCGCGTGATGGGCGGCGGCGGTGACATGGCGCGGGTCGATGATCGGCACCATCGCGCAGGCGTCATCGACGCTCATCGGCGTGAGGGTCATCGCCTTCATATCGGCGTCGAGCACCGCCTCTTCGCCGGATCCGGCCAGAAACATCAGCCCGCGCGGGGCGAGCAGGCCGGGCGCGGCCTGCAGGTAATCGGCTGACGCCCGGGCCAGCGCCACGGAGGTGGCATTGCCGTAGCTCGGTTCGAATATCGCTGCCGAGCGGCCCGAGGCGTGGAAGGCCAGGGCGGGCTCGGCCTCAAGCACCTGCACGGTGCCCAGATGCGCCAGCCGGGCCGCGGTTGAAATGCCGGCAATGCCGCCGCCGATGATAAGGAAATCACGGGTCATGGCGGTGTGGTGGCATGGATAGGGGAACGGGGCAAGGAGGGGCGGCGCGCGTCAGGCCCCCCGGCGGGGCGGGGAGCCCTCCTTGCGCCGCATTGCCATGGGCGGGGTGCGGGACGGGTTTCTTCTGCGGTGGGCGTGGCGGGGTGTGAGAGGTCGGAGGCCTCCGGCGGAGGTATTTATCGCCAAGATGAAAGAGTGGCGGATGAAAGGACTGGGGCGATGCCGGCAGGGCCAGTGGGGCGAAAGAAGAAAGGCCCGCCGGGGTGGGGCGGGCCTTTCCAGGAACGGGTTCGGGTGAGATCAGTTGGGCACGTCGCCCACGATGCCCTCGACGTAGAAGTTCATGCCGGCCAGCGTGCCGTCATCGGCCACTTCGCCCTCGGCCAGCCAGACCGAGCCGTCCTGCCGATTGATCGGGCCGGTAAAGGGCTGGTAGCTGCCATCGGCGATGCTGTCGGCCAGCGCCTGTGCCCGGGCGCGGACGTCTTCGGGCAGCGCCTCGGACATCTCGCCGATGCCGACCATGCCGGCCCCGATGCCGTCCCAGGTGTCAGTGCTTTCCCAGGTGCCATCCATCACCGCCTGCACGCGTTCGATATAGTAAGGTGCCCAGTTGTCGATGATGGAGGTGACGCGCGGCGCAGGGGCGAATTGCGCCATATCCGACGCCTGGCCAAACCCGAGCACGCCGGCCTCGGCCATCACCGTCATCGGCGCGGTGGAATCGGTGTGCTGCATGATCACATCGGCACCCTGGTCGATCAGTGCCTGGGCGGCCTCGGCCTCAACCGCGGGGTCGAACCAAGTATAGGCCCAGACGATGCGGAATTCGACATCCGGGTTCACTGCGCGCGCGTGCAGGAAGGCCGAGTTGATGCCGCGGATCACTTCGGGGATCGGGTAGGAGGCGATATAGCCTACGATATTCGATTCCGTCATTTCACCGGCGATCTGGCCGATCACGGCACGGCCTTCATAGAAGCGGGCCGAATAGGTCGAGACATTGGGTGTGTCGCGGCGATAGCCGGTGGCGTGTTCGAACATGACGTTCGGGAACCGGGCGGCCACGTTGTTGATGGGGTCCATATAGCCAAAGGAGGTGGCGAAGATGAGATCGGCCCCCGAGAGCGCCATCTGCGTCATCACGCGTTCGGCATCGGCCCCTTCGGGCACGTTTTCGACATAGCTGGTTTCCACCGCATCGCCGAAATATTCCTCGACCGCGAGGCGGGACTGGTCATGTTCATAAGTCCAGCCCAGATCGCCGATCGAGCCGACATAGACAAAGCCCACCTGCAGCGGATCTTCGTCCGCCCAGGCCGCGCCCGCCAGACCAAGCGCCAGGGCCGCACCGGCCAGTAGGGGTGTTGTTCGTTTCATGTGACGTCCTCCGTGTTGTTGTCGTCTTGTTTTGTGGTTTCAGAAAATTCCAGGCCCGCCTCTTCCAGCTCCGATTCGAGCAGCGCCGTTGTGATGATTGCCGCCGGGCCCGCCACGATGCCGAGGCCGACAAAGAGCACCAGCGTCGTGAAAATGCGTCCGCCAACCGTCAGCGGAACCATGTCGCCATAGCCAACGGTGGTCAAGGAGGCCACCGCCCACCACAGCGATTTCGGGATCGAGGAAAACACCTCCGGCTGCACCGGGTTCTCGAAGATATAGATGCCCACGGCGGCGACATAGAGCACCATCGCGGCCATCACGCCCAGAACGGTCAGCTCGCCCCGCACCGACCGCATCGCGCGACCCATCCGGTCCAGCGCCCGCGAACTGCGCACCAGTTTCAACAGCCGCACCAGCCGGATCAGGCGCAAGACGCGGATCGTGGCCCATTGCGGTTGCAGCAGCACCAGCGAAGGCAGCACGGCCAGCAGGTCGACCAGCCCCCAGAAGCTGAACACATAGCGCAAGGGTCGCGGCGCGCAGATGACGCGGGTCAGGTATTCGGCCAGAAACACCATCAGGATCAGCCCTTCGACCAGCCGCAGCGCGCGGTGCAGGCCGGGAGAGAGGCCGGGCATGGTTTCGATGGCAATGGCCACCGCCGACAGCAGGATCAGCGCATTCAGCGCCAGCGCCACACGGCGGCCATGGCGCGGGTCGGTGCCATCGAGGATGTGCAGGACATCGCTGCGGGTCATGGCCTCTCCTAGCCTGTGGCATGAAACACCTTGCCCAATGCGGCAGGCGCATTCAGCGCGGCGCGGTTTTTATCCGATGACATGATCACCAGAACCAGAATGGTAATCAGATACGGGCTCATGGCAAGGATCTCTACCGGGATATCGATGCCTGCCGCCTGAAGCCGCAGTTGCAGCGCGGTGATGCCGCCAAAGAGATAGGCACCCAAAAGCGCCCGCCACGGTTTCCAGCTGGCAAAGACCACGATGGCCAGCGCGATCCAGCCCGCCCCCGCGGTCATGCCCTCGGTCCATTGCGGCACGCGCACGAGGCTGAGATAGGCCCCGCCGAGCCCGGCGCAGGCCCCGCCGAACATGATTGCCAGCACCCGGATGCGGATCACCTTGTAGCCAAGCGCGTGGGCGGCATCGTGGCTTTCGCCCACGGCGCGGATGATCAACCCCAGTCGGCTGTATTTCAACATCGCCCAGACCCCGGCCACGATCGCGACCGACAGATAGACGATGGCGTCATGAGCAAACAGGATCGGCCCCAGCACCGGCAGATCCGACAGGCCGGGGATGTTGAGGCTGGGCGTTTGCGGTGGGTTGATGCCGGAATAGCTTTCCCCCATCAGCGCCGACAGGCCGAGCCCAAAAAGCGTCAGCGCCAGCCCGGTGGCGACCTGATTGGCCAGCAGGTATTGCGTGATGAAGGCAAAGATGAGCGACAGGATCGCGCCGCCGGCTGCCGCGGCGACAAAACCCAATGCCGGTGATCCGCTATTAACGGCCATGGCAAAGCCGCTGATGGCCCCGACGATCATCATGCCCTCGACGCCAAGGTTCAGAACGCCCGCTTTTTCCACGACCAATTCGCCGATGGCGGCCAAGAGGATGGGGGTCGATGCCACGATCAGCGCGGCGATCAGGGTGACCGGATCAATGCCCATCATGCAATCCCCTCACGCTTGAGTTTGACCCGGTAATTGGACAGCACATCCACCGCCAGAAGGAAAAACAGCAACATCCCCTGAAAGGCCTGGATGGCCGAGGCGGGGATGGTCAGCATCAACTGCGCCAGTTCGCCGCCGATATAGGTCAGCGCCATCAACAGCCCCGCCAGCAGGATGCCGACCGGATGCAACCGGCCCAGAAAGGCCACGATGATCGCGGTAAAGCCGTAGCCGACGTTGAAATCAATGCTGATCTGGCCGGCGGGGCCCGAGACCTCGAAGATCCCGGCAAGACCTGCCAGCGCGCCCGAGATGCCAAGGCAGAGCACGATCAGGCGGGTCGGATTGACGCCTGAAAAGCGCGCCGCGCGCGGGGCCTGACCGGCCAGCTTGATCTGGTAGCCCATCAGATGCTTGTTCAGCATCACGTAGGCCGCGATGACCACGATAAAGGCGGTGACGACGCCCCAATGCATGCCGCTTCCGGCGATCAGCTCGGGGTTGTTCATGGCCTCGATCTGGCTGAGATTGCGTGAGCCGGGAAAGCCGCGCCCCTCGGGGTTGCGCAGGAACCCGACCGCGGCCGAGGCGAGGAATTTCTCGGCGACATAGACCAAAAGCAGCGAGACCAGGATCTCATTGGTGCGGAACCGGGTTTTCAGGATCGCCGGGATCATCGCCCAGAGCCATCCGCCAAGCCCGCCCGCGATCACCATGCCGGGATAGATCAGCACGCTGTCGGTCGGATAAAAGGCGAGGCCAAACGAGGCCCCGGCAATCGCACCCATGATGTATTGCCCCTCGGCCCCGATATTCCAGACACCGGCGCGAAATCCGAGCGCGAGACCGATGGCGATCAGGATGAGCGGCGCGGCTTTCACCAGCAATTGCGGCCGCGCATAGGATGCGAATTGCGTGTTGAAGAGCGGATCCCAGAAGATGATGCGAATGGCCTCGACCGGGTTCTTGCCGAGGAGGGCAAACATCAGCCCGCCCGCGATCATCGTCAGCAGCACGGCCAGAACCGGTGTGGCGGCGATCCAGGCCCGCGATGGCTGTGGGCGTTTTTCAAGCACCAGCATGGCGCGCCTCCTCTTTCAGGTCATGCATGTCATGCGCGCCGCCAAGCATCAGGCCGACGGTTTCCATCGTCAGGCCGGATGTGACGCGCACATTGGACAGGCGGCCCTCGTTCAGGGCGGCGAAATTATCAGATATTTCGAGCAGTTCATCCAGATCCTGGCTGATCACGATGACGCCCGCGCCCTGACCGGCAAGATCCAGAATAGATTGCCGGATATCGGCGGCTGCCGAGGCATCGACGCCCCAGGTTGGCTGGTTCACGACCAGAACCGTGGGGTTTTGCATGACCTCGCGGCCGACCACGAATTTCTGCAAGTTCCCGCCAGACAGCGAGCGCGCGGCGTTTTCGGGCCCCGGTGTGCGGACATCGAAGGTCTTGATGACCTCCTCGGCAAAGCTGCGCGTCGCGGCCCAATCGATGAAACCGCCCTTGTCCAGCCCCTTGCGCCGGCGCGCCGTCAAAAGCGCGTTTTCCGTCAGGCTCATATCGGGGGCGGCGGCATGGCCCAACCGTTCCTCGGGCGCGCAGAGCACGCCAAGCGCGCGGCGGTCGTTGGGGCCCAGATGGCCGATATTTTCATGGTTCAGCGTCACCGAACCCGGCGCGGTCATGGCCTCGCCGGAAAGGGCCGCCAGCAATTCCTCCTGGCCGTTGCCGGCCACGCCGCCAATGCCCAGAACCTCGCCTGCATGCAGCTCGATCCCGATATGGCGCAGTGGTGTGCCGAAGGGCGTGGCAGGCTCGACCGAAAGCCCCGAGACCTTGAAGATGACCTCGCCCAGGTCGGCATTGACGCGCGCGGGCGTGGCCAGCGATTTTCCCACCATCAGTTCGGCCATCTCGGCGGCAGATGTCTCGCGCGGGGTGCATTCGCCGACCACTTTGCCAAGCCGCAGGATCGTGGCCTCGTCACAGAGCGACCGGATCTCCTCCAGCTTGTGGCTGATATAGAGGATTGCGGTGCCCTCGGCGCTGAGCTTGCGCAGGGTGTGAAACAGGATCTCGACCTCCTGAGGCGTCAGAACCGAGGTCGGCTCGTCCATGATCAGCAGTTTCGGATCTTGCAGCAGGCAGCGGATGATCTCGACCCGCTGGCGTTCGCCCGCGCTCAGATCACCCACCAGCCGGTCGGGATCGAGCGGCAGGCCATAGGCCTCGCTCACGTCGCGGATACGGGCGGCAAGCGCGTGCTGCTTGGGCGGATCCTCCATCCCGAGGGCGACGTTTTCGGCGACATTGAGCGCCTCAAAGAGGCTGAAATGCTGAAACACCATGGCGACACCGGCGGCCCGCGCGGCGCGCGGTTCGGCGGGCGCATAGGCCTCGCCCATGAAGGTCATTGACCCGCTATCGGGGCGCACCAGCCCATAGATCATCTTGACCAGGGTGGATTTTCCGGCCCCGTTTTCGCCGAGCAGGGAATGGACCTCGCCCGGCATGATCCGAAACGAGACATCGTCATTGGCGACAACGCCGGGATAGGCCTTGGTCAGGCCGTTGATTTCCAGCAATGGGGTCTCGGTCATGGTCCGGTCCCTGACGTGGTGGTCCTGTTCATATCCGTTTCCCTCCCGAAACTTCAGTGGCAGACTGTGGCTGATTGCGTGCGATGGCGGGTGTTTGTGCCAGAAGACATGCGGCAACGCCGACGGCAATGGCTTGCGGATGCTTGCCCAGGGTCGGATCGCCGATCGGGCAAGTGATGCGTGAAATTTGATCGGGCGCATGGCCCAGTTGCCGCAAGCGTGAGCGAAACCGGGCCCATTTGGTGGCCGAGCCAATGAGCCCGGCAAAGCCGAAAGGCCGCGTCAGCAACCGGTGGCAGATGTCGAGATCCATCTCGTGGCTATAGGTCAGGATCAGGTGTTCTGCATGATCGGGGGCGAGCCTGGTGGCCGTGGCCGGTGCGGCGGCGGGCAGGATACGGGCGGCGGTGGTTTCGGGAAACCGCTCGGGCCCGGTATCGATCCAGGTCAGGGCCAGGTCGGGCAGGGGGGCCAGCACATCGACCAAAGCGCGTCCGACATGGCCCGCGCCATAAATCCAGATCTCGCGGCTTGGCCGGGCCAGCGGCTCAACCACCCATCCCTGCACCAACTCGCTAGCAAAGGCGCGCGCGCCCGACCGTGCCTGCCGCAATCTGCCTTGCAGTTTCAGGGGCATCTCGGGGCTGGTCGCTCCCTGCACGGGCCGGGCGTGGAAATCGCCCGTAACCGTTGCCAGACGCGCCGCGTCCCACAATTCCGTCAGCAATGATACGGCCCCGCCGCAGCATTGGCCGCGGGCCGGGCCAAGCGCGATCTTGTCCAGCCGGTCGCCGGTGGCATAGGCGGCGCGCGCCTGCGCCACGGCCTCATATTCCAGCGCGCCGCCGCCGATGGTGCCGCTCTGCCCGGTCTGCCAGACCAGCATCGACGTGCCGGCCCCGCGCGGCACCGATCCGGCGCTGGCGACGACGACCACGCGCATCACCGGGCCGTGCTTGGCAATCGCGGCGCGCAAGGTTTCGGGATCGAGGCTCATGACCGGGCCCGGGCGATGGCGGCCATCACGGCCTCGGCGGTGGCGGGGGCCTGAAGGTCGGGATAACCCGGCCCGCAGGCGGCGATGGCATGGCTCAGCGCCATCAGCACCGAGATCCCGTGCATGAAGGGCGGCTCACCCACGGCCTTGGAGCGATAGATGGTCTCGACCGGGTTGGGCGCATCCCAGAGCGCCACGTTGAAAATATCGGGCCGGTCGGAACAGGCCGGGATCTTGTAGGTTGAGGGCGCATGGGTACGCAGATGGCCGGTCTCGTCCCAGACCAGTTCCTCGGTCGTCAGCCAACCCGCGCCCTGCACGAAACCGCCCTCGACCTGGCCGATATCCAGCGCCGGGTTCAGCGACGATCCCGCATCATGCAGGATATCGGTGCGCAGGATGCGGTTTTCGCCGGTCAGCGTGTCGATCACCACCTCGGAACAGGCCGCGCCCTGGGCGAAGTAGAAAAACGGCCGCCCGCGCCCGGCGATGCGGTCCCATTCGATATCGGGCGTCTTGTAGAACCCGGTGGCGCTGAGGCTGACGCGGCCCATATAGGCGCGCGCCGCGGCCTCGGCAAAGGGGATGGTCTCGGCCCCGATATGCACCATGCCACCCACAAAACAGACCTCGGCGGGTTTGACCTGATGCTCAGTGGCCAGAAATTCCGCCATCCGGTCGCGGATCGTGTCGCAGGCGGCCTTGACCGCCATGCCGTTCAGATCGGAGCCCGACGAGGCGGCGGTGGCCGAAGTGTTGGGCACCTTGGCGGTATCGGTCGCGGTGATCCGGACCATTTCGGGCGCAATGCCAAAGCGGTCGGCGGCCACCTGCGCCACTTTCTGGAACAGGCCCTGGCCCATTTCGGTGCCGCCATGATTGAGATGCACCGAGCCGTCCTGATAGACATGCACCAGCGCCCCGGCCTGATTGAGATGGGTCAGGGTAAAGGAGATGCCGAATTTCACCGGCGTCAGGGCAATGCCCTTTTTCAGCACCGGCTGGCCCGCGTTCCAATCCGCAATCGCGGCCCGGCGGGCGGCATAGTCGCAGTCATGCGCCAGTTGCGCGGTTAGCCCCTCCAGCACGAAATCGGTGACCGGCATGTGATAGGGCGTGGTCTGCTGCCCGCCCTCCATCGGTGTCGGCGAATGCGCCCCGCCAAAGCGTTTTGCCTTGCCGGTGCCACTGCTGAGGCGATGGGCGCTGCCGGCCCCTTTGGCCTCGATCCCGTCCTCGACATTCGTGCCGGGGCTGCTTGCCGCGTCGGCATAGTAATTGATCTGCCGCACCGCCAGCGGATCCAGCCCCAAATCATGTGCGATATGATCCATAACCCGTTCAATCCCCACCACGCCCTGCGGGCCGCCAAAGCCGCGAAAGGCGGTGGCGCTTTGGGTGTTGGTGCGCAACCGGTGGCTGGTGATCCGCGCGGCGGGCAGGTGATAGGCATTATCGGCATGCAACATGGCCCGGTCGGCCACCGGCAGCGACAGATCCATCGCCCAGCCACAGCGCGTTTTATGCGTAAAATCGACGCCCGCGACGCGCCCGTTTCCGTCCACACCCACCCGGTAATCGATGCGGAAATCATGGCGCTTGCCGGTGATCATGAAATCATCGTCGCGGTCATAGCGCATCTTGGCGGGCCGACCCGTCGCGCGGGCCATCAGCGCGCAGGCAATCGCCAGATGGTTGCCCTGGCTTTCCTTGCCGCCGAACCCACCGCCCATGCGACGGGTCTCGACCCGCACGGCATGCATCGGCAGATGCAGCGCATGGGCCACCTTGTGCTGGATCTCGGTCGGGTGCTGGGTCGAGGAATGCACCAGCATGTCGCCGCCTTCCTGCGGCAGCACCATCGCGGCCTGACCTTCGAGATAGAAATGCTCCTGCCCGCCCATTTCAATGCGGCCCTCGATGATATGCGCGGCAGCGGCCAGCGCCTGCTCGACATCGCCCTTTTCATAGACGCGCGGGCCGTCCTCGAACCGGCTGTCTGCCGCCATCGCGGCCTCGATGGTCAGGATCGCGGGGGCCTCTTCATAGCTTATTTCAGCCCGTCGCGCCGCCTTGCGCGCCGCCAGGTGGCTGGTGGCGGCAACCAGAAAGAGCGGCTGGCCGAGATAGTGAACGTGGCCATCCGACAAAAGCGGCTCATCGTTATTCGAGGGCGAGCAATCGGGGATTTCGGCCAGATCTTCGCCCGTGATCACCGCGACCACGCCGGGGGTCGCGCGCACTGCTGCCAGATCCATCGCCGTAATCCGGCCATGCGCGATGGTGCTGAGGCCAAAGGCCAGATGCAGGCAATTGGCGGGCACGGGGATGTCGTCGACATAGCGGGCCTGGCCCGTGACATGCAGCGGAGCCGCGTCATGGGGCAGGGGTTTGTGCACGCTCACGGGCTGACCTCCAGCACATTGGCGGCGATGCCCTGATCTTCGTGGAAGTAGCGCAACAGCATATTTGCCGCCGTTTCCTGCCGGTAGCGGGCCGAGGCGCGCATATCGGTCATCGGGGTGAAATCGCGGCCATATTCGGCCATCGCGGCGTGGATCGTGGCTTCGCTCCAGGGGCGGCCTACCAGCGCCGCCTCGACATGGGATGCCCGTTTCGGGATGCCCGCCATGCCGCCATAGGCGATGCGTGCATCCGTAACGGTGCCGCCCTCGACCGTGATGCTGAGGCAGCCGCAGACGGCTGAAATATCCTGATCGAAACGTTTCGAAAGCTTGTAGCAGCGCAGACGGTCGGGCTGGCGCGGGATCGAGATGGCCTCGACAAATTCCCCCGGCGCGCGGTCCTGTTTGCCGTAATCGAGAAAGAAATCCTCCAATGGCAGGCCGCGCCGCGCGTCGCCCTTGCGCAGATGCAGCGTGGCGTTGAGAGCAATGAGGGCGGGCGGGCTGTCGCCGATCGGTGAGCCATTCGCGATATTGCCGCCGATCGTGGCCGCATTGCGCACCTGAACCGAGGAAAACCGGCGCAGGAGTTCGGCGAGCGACGGGTGATGCGGGGCCACGACGGGCAGCATATCCGTGAGCGTGACCATCGCGCCCAAGCGGATCTCGGCGTCGGTTTCCGAGATCTCGCGCAGATCGGCGCAGCCGCCCAGAAACGCCACCGGGTCGAGGTCACGCAATTGCTTGGTCACCCAGAGCCCGACATCGGTCGCCCCGGCAATCAGCGTGGCATCGGGATTGGCCGCATACCAGGCCGCCAGATCGTCGGCGCTGGTCGGGTTGTGGGGGCTGTTGCCTTGCAGCTCTGCCAGAGCGAAAGCATCGCGTTGCATCCAGTCGGGCACCGGCGCGGTCGCGGCCGCCTCGGCGGCGCGGATGATGGGCGCATAGCCCGTGCAGCGGCACAGATTGCCCGCCAGCCGGTCGTCGAAATCGCTGGCCCCGGCCATATGGGCCGCCGCCAGAGACGCAACGATGCCCGGCGTGCAGAACCCGCATTGCGAGCCGTGATGATCGACCATCGCCTGTTGCACCGGATGCAGGGTGCCATCGGGACCGGTGATGCCCTCGACCGTGCGCACGGCCTTGCCTTCGAGCTGTGGCAGAAAGAGGATGCAGCCATTCATGGCCCGGCTGCCCTTCGCATCGGTGACCAGCACCGTGCAGGCCCCGCAATCGCCCTCGTTGCAGCCCTCCTTGGTGCCGGTCAGGCCCTGATCCTCGCGCAGCCAGTCCAGCAGCGTCCGGGTCGGGGACAGCCCCGACACCTCAACCGGTCGGCCATTCAGGTGAAAGCGCACGGTGTCGTGCAGCGTGTCTTGCATCGCGGGTCTCTGTCGCGGTCTGGTCGGAGGGTCGTTGCCCTCGATTGCGCGGCCCGATGCGACGGAAGGCGCGGCGCCGAATTCCCTGTCTGGACTTCAGGAAAGCGGCTTTTCGGCGCTGTGGCAAGGGCGGAGACGGGAAAGAATGAGGAAAGACTTTCAACGCATGAGCGATAATGGAGCCGGGAGGCGGCGCTGCTCCTCGCGCCCGTGGCCGGGCGCTCCTCGCGTGATCCAGGCATAATCGCATAGCGGGCCGGGCCAGCTTGCGCTAGCCTGATCCCATGACCAGACCCCCCCGATTCATTCACCTGCGCACCCACACGGAATATTCATTGCTGGAAGGCGCGATGCGGGTCAAGAAGCTGCCCGCGCTCTGTGCCGATATGGGCCTGCCTGCCATTGCCGTGACCGACACCAACAACATGTTCGCGGCGCTGGAGTTTTCCGAAACGGCGGCGCGCGCGGGGGTGCAGCCGATTGTCGGCTGCCAGCTGGATCTGGACTATGACCCGCCCGCACCGGGCGAAAAGCCCCGCCCGCCCGCGCCCGTTGTTCTGCTGGTGCAGGATGAGGCCGGGTATCGCAATCTGCTCAAGCTCAATTCTTGTCTCTACCTGCGCGGCGATGGCAGCCTGCCGCATGTGACGCTGTCGGAACTTGAGGCGTATGGCGGAGGGCTGATTTGTCTGACCGGCGGGCCGGATGGTCCGGTGGGGCGGTTTCTGCGCGCGGGCCAGCGCGCCAAGGCCGAGGCGCTTTTGACACGGATGACGGCAATCTATGGCGACCGGCTTTATGTCGAATTGCAGCGCCATCCGACCGAGGGTGGATCGCCCGAGGCCGAGCAGGCCTCGGAACGCGGCCATGTGGAGATGGCCTATGCGATGGATCTGCCGCTGGTGGCGACCAACGATGTCTATTTCCCGAAAGCGGCGATGTATGAGGCGCATGACGCGCTGATCTGCATCGCCGAAGGGGCTTATGTCGATCAGCAGGAACCGCGCCGCCGCCTGACACCGCAGCATTATTTCAAGAGCCCCGAGGAAATGGCCGCGCTTTTCGCCGATCTGCCCGAGGCGTTGGAAAACACCGTCGAGATCGCGCGCCGCTGTGCCTTTCGCGCCCGCACGCATCCGCCGATCCTGCCGAAATTCGCCGATGACGAGGTCGAGGAGCTGCGCAGACAGGCCCGCGAGGGTCTGGATAAGCGGCTGGAGGTGATCCCGCATGCCGTGTCGGTCGATGCCTATCGTGAACGGCTGGAATTCGAGCTTGGCATTATCGAGCGCATGGGTTTTCCCGGCTATTTCCTGATCGTGGCCGATTTCATCAAGTGGGCCAAGGATCACGATATTCCGGTGGGGCCGGGGCGCGGCTCGGGGGCGGGCAGTCTCGTGGCCTATGCGCTGACCATCACCGATCTGGATCCGCTGCGCTATCAGTTGCTGTTCGAGCGGTTTTTGAACCCCGAGCGGGTCTCGATGCCCGATTTCGACATCGATTTCTGCATGGACCGGCGCGAGGAAGTGATCCGCTATGTGCAGGAGAAATACGGCCGCGAGAAGGTGGGCCAGATCATCACCTTCGGCGCGCTCTTGTCCAAGGCGGCCGTGCGCGATGTCGGCCGGGTCTTGCAGATGCCGTTCATGCAGGTCGATCGCCTGTCCAAGATGATCCCGGTCGAAGGGGTCAAACCCGTCAGCATCGAAAAGGCGCTGGCCGATGAGCCGCGCCTGCGGGAAATGGCGAAAGAGGAAGAGGTGGTTGACCGGCTCCTGACCTATGGCCAGCAGGTCGAGGGCTTGCTCAGAAACGCCTCGACCCACGCCGCCGGCGTGGTGATCGGCGACCGGCCATTGGATGAGCTGGTGCCGCTCTATCAGGATCCGCGTTCGGATATGCCCGCCACCCAGTTCAACATGAAATGGGTCGAGCCTGCGGGGCTGGTCAAGTTCGACTTTCTGGGCCTGAAAACCCTGACCGTGATCCAGAATGCGCTGGACCTGCTGAAACCGCGCGGGGTGGAGGTCGATATCGGCCTGATCCCGCTGGATGATCGAAAGACCTATGATCTATACGCCAGCGCCAAGACGGTGGCGGTGTTCCAGGTGGAAAGCTCGGGCATGATGGATGCGCTGAGGCGCATGAAACCCACCTGCATCGAGGATATCGTGGCGCTGGTGGCGCTTTACCGTCCCGGCCCGATGGAAAACATCCCCACCTATTGCGAGGTCAAGAACGGGCTGAAGGATCGCGAATCCGTGCACCCCTCGATCGACCATATCCTTGAGGAAACGCAAGGTATCATCGTCTATCAGGAACAGGTGATGCAGATCGCGCAGGTGATGGCGGGATACAGTCTGGGCGGGGCCGACCTGCTGCGCCGCGCCATGGGCAAGAAGATCGCCGAGGAGATGGCCAAGGAGCGCCCGAAATTCGAAAAGGGCGCGATGGAAAACGGGGTCGAGCGGAAAAAGGCCGCCGAGGTGTTCGACCTGTTGGAGAAATTTGCCAATTACGGGTTCAACAAATCGCACGCCGCCGCCTATGCCGTGGTCAGCTATCAGACGGCGTGGCTGAAGGCGAATTACCCGGTCGAATTCATGGCTGCGGTGATGAATTGCGATATCCACCTGACCGACAAGCTGAGCGTCTACAAACAGGAGGTCGACCGGCTGGAGATCGAGGTGATCCCGCCTTGCGTCAACCGCTCGGGCGCGATGTTCACGGTGCGCGACGGCAAGGTGGTCTATGCGCTGGGCGGGCTGAAAAACGTCGGCGCGGATGCGATGCGGCTGATCGAGGAGGGGCGCGGCGATACCGCCTTTGCCACGCTCTTTGACGTTGCCCGCCGGGTCGATCTGAAGCGGGTCGGCAAACGGCCACTGGAGATGCTGGCGCGCGCCGGTGCGTTCGACCAGCTCGACCGCAACCGCGCCCGCGTTTTTGCCAGCCTGGATCCGCTGGTGGCCTATTCGGCCGCGATCCACGAGCAGCGCAATTCCAGCCAGGTCAGCCTGTTCGGCGAGGCGGGCGATGATCTGCCCGAACCGCGCCTGGCCGGCCCCAATGACTGGCTGCCCAATGAACGGCTGGCCGAGGAACACAAGGCGGTTGGGTTCTACCTGTCGGGGCATCCGCTGGATGATTACATGCCAGCGCTCAGGCGCAAGAAATGCCTGACGCTTGAGGACGTGCAGCTGCGGGCCGAGGGCGGGGCCTTTGTGGGGCGGATGGCCGGGTCTGTTTCATCGCGTCAGGAACGCAAGAGCCAGCGCGGCAACCGCTTTGCCTTTGTGCAGCTCTCCGATCCGACCGGGCTCTATGAGGTCACCATGTTCTCGGATGTGCTGGAGGCATCGCGCGATTTCCTGGAGCCGGGGGCCAATGTGGTGCTGACGGTTGAGGCCACGCTTGAGGGTGATCAACTGAAGCTTCTGGCGCGCGGCGTGCAGCCCATCGATGGCGCGGTGGCCGATGCGGGCGGGGCGGGGTTGCGCGTGTTCATCGAGGATGCCAGCCCCGTCAGCGGCATCGCGGGGGTGCTGGATCGGGCCCGCGGCGAGAGCCGGCTGAAGGGGCGCGGGCCGGTGCAGCTCTGCCTGCTGGACCCGGACCTGCCCGGCGAGGTGGATGTGCTCCTGGGCGAGGACTACCCCGTCAATCCGCAGATCAAGGGTGCGCTGAAAAGCCTTGAGGGTGTGGTGATGGTCGAGGAGATCTGAGGCCATCCGGCTCGCGCCGCGCGTGCCCCGGGCGATATGCGCCGCTCAGGCGTGAATCGGCCTATTTCCGGGGAAAAGGGCATCCTCTCTTTCTAAGCCCCTAAAAATCGCGGCAATTTTTTGATATATGGAACAAAAGACCTGCGCCCCATCTATCAGTGCGGCCGGGGGCCCGCCCGGCAATGTGGTGCCAATCGGGGGTCTATCTGGATGACGATCAGAGACGTGACACGCGCATATTGCGACCGGAACGACGTGCTGGCATCGCTCAGCTATTTCGGCACATTCGCATTCTATTTCGTGTCGCTGGCCGCGGCAATTGCGATGTTCGATCAGACCGCGCTGATGATTGGGCTGGCGGTGATAAACGCGTTGGCCGGGGTTCGGCTCTATGTCCTGCAGCATGATTGCGGGCATCATTCGCTGTTTTCCAGGCGCTGGATGAACGATCTGGCGGGCTATGCCGCCTCGACATTCACTCTGACGCCTTATCGGGTGATGCAATTCAACCATAACGAGCATCACCGGTATCTGGGCGATCTTGAGGCGCGCCGATCGGGCGAGATCCACACCATGACGCTCAGCGAATGGCATGCGGCGGGGTTTTGGCAGCGGTTGGCCTATCGGCTTTACCGCAACCCGGTCTTTTTGATCCCGTTCGGGGGCATCTTTGTTTATGCGATGCGCTATCGGTGGCCGAAGAACACGCTGCAGGTGGGGATCGCTGGCGTTTTGGCGCATGACGCGGCGCTGGTGGTCTGGATCGGGGCGCTGTGGCTGATGGCGGGGCCGCCTGGCGTGATCGTCTATGCCATTACGGTGTTTGTTGCCGCCTGCACCGGCGTGTTTCTGGTCTATTTGCAGCATAATTTTGAAGATACGTATTGGGACCGCCGCCCCGACCTGCGCCATGATCGGGCGGCGTTGCAAGGATCGTCGGCGCTGGATCTGGGGTGGTGGTTCGATCTGGCCACCGGAAATATCGCCTATCACGACATCCATCATTTCAATGCCAATATCCCGTCGTATCGCCTGCGCGGATGCCACCGTGCGATCCGCGATGAGTTCGGGTTGGTGACAATCAACTGGCCCGAAGCCTTGCGCAGTTTCACGCTGAAGCTGTGGGATGAGGAGGCCGGGCGGCTGGTGGCGTTTCCGCAGCCTGGCTCAACGTCGGGGCCGGGGGGAGCGACCGGGGCGTGACGGGAGCCCTCCGTCGTCCGTATTGCCATCGAGCCGGGGCGGAGTCTGGTGCGAAATATTCCAAGTCACCATGGGTGCACAGGCTGTGCACAACGCGTGCATCCACGGCGCGGGAATAGCGGTCGAAGGGAGCGGGGCGAGGGTTGGTGCCTCCGGCGGGAGTATTTTTTTCAAAGAAGAAGGGAAATGCGGGCTCGGTTACCAGTGTGGCGGTTTCTGATCGGCCAGGGGGATGGTGCCGCTGGCATCGGCTTCGCGTTCGGCCTCGCGGCGCATCAACATGGCGACGCGGGCCGTCAGTTGGGAAATCTCGCGATCCTGACGGGCGATGACATCCGACATATCCTCGACCTGGCGGGTGAGGTGGGCCAGCATTTCCTCGATATTCGTTGCGCTATTCATGGCGCGGTTCTAGGGTGTCGGCCCCCGAAAGGCCAGCCCCGCCACCTTGCCCCCACGCCCCCCCTGAGCTAGATGGCGGGCGACCCCGAATTTCCACGCGGATGGATGGTATGGCCAAAGTAAAAAAACAGCCGCGCCCCAGGGCCGAGACGCCCAAGGGTTTTGTCGATTATTTCGGCGCGGATGTGCGTGAGCGCGATGCGATGCTGGATGCGATTGGCGCGGTTTATCATCGCTATGGGTTTGATCCGCTGGAAACCCCTGCGATCGAGACGGTCGAGGCGCTTGGCAAGTACCTGCCCGATGTCGACCGGCCCAATGCGGGCGTGTTCGCCTGGCAGGACGAGGATGAGAAATGGCTGGCGCTGCGCTATGACATGACCGCGCCGCTGGCCCGTGTTGCGGCGCAGTTCCGCAATGATCTGCCGTCGCCTTATCGGCGCTATACGATGGGGCCTGTTTGGCGCAACGAAAAGCCGGGGCCGGGGCGGTATCGGCAGTTTTATCAATGTGACGCCGATACGGTCGGGTCGGCCTCGATGGCCGCCGATGCCGAGATCTGCGCCATGCTGGCCGATACGCTGGAGGCGGTGGGCATTCCGCGCGGCGATTACGTGGTGCGGGTGAATAACCGCAAGGTTCTGAACGGTGTGCTGGAGGGTATGGGGCTGGGCGATGATGCCGATCGGCGCGATGCCGTTTTGCGCACCATCGACAAGTTCGACAAGGTCGGCGAGGCGGGTGTGCGCGAGCTGCTGGGCAAGGGGCGGCTGGATGCCTCGGGGGCCTATATCGACGGTGTCGGGTTGAGCGAGGAGCAGGCCGCGCCGGTGCTGGCGTTTCTGACCTCCAAAGGTGCGACGGGGGCCGAGACCGTGGCCAGCCTGCGTGCGGCCGTGGGCACATCCGCCATTGGCGCGGAAGGCGTGGCCGAGCTGGAGGAGATCGCGGGCCTGCTGGACGCGCAGGGCTATGGCCCCGACCGGATCGTGATCGACCCCTCGGTGGTGCGCGGCCTGGGCTATTATACCGGCCCCGTCTACGAGGCGGAGCTGACCTTTGAGGTGCTCGACGACAAGGGCCGCCCGCGCCAGTTTGGCAGCGTGGCCGGTGGTGGGCGCTATGACGATCTGGTCAAGCGGTTTACCGGGCAGGCGGTGCCCGCGACGGGGATCTCCATCGGGGTCGACCGGCTGCTGGCCGCATTGCGCGCCAAGGGCCGGGCCGGGGCGAAGATGCAGGGGCCAGTGGTGGTGACCGTGATGGACCGCGACCGGATGGCCGAGTATCAGGCGATGGTCGCGACTTTGCGCAACGCCGGGATCCGGGCCGAGGTCTATCTGGGCAATCCGAAAAACTTTGGCAACCAGTTGAAATATGCCGACAAGCGCGAAAGCCCGGTGGCGATCATCCAGGGCAGCGACGAGGCCGCCCGCGGCGTGGTGCAGATCAAGGATCTGGTGCTGGGCGCGAAAATCGCCGCCGAGGCCAGCCTGGAGGAGTGGAAAAGCCAGCCGGCGCAGCGTGAGGTGCCTCTGGCCGATCTGGTCGCGGAGGTGCGCGCAATTCTGGACCGGTCCGCATGACCGAAAAAGTCGCGGCGCGGGCCGAGGCCGAGCGTATCCATGGGTTTTTCAAGGCCGCGGGCGCGCTGCCCGTCGATGCCGATCTTTTGCAGCCTGCGGGCACGCTGCTGGATTTGTATGGCGAGGATATCCGGGCGCGCGCCTATGTTACCCAGGATCCCGACCGGGGCGAAATGATGCTGCGCCCCGATTTCACCGTTCCGGTGGTCCAGACCCATATGCGCGAGGGCGGCGAGCCGGCGCGTTACACCTATCTGGGCGAGGTATTCCGCAAGCAGGAGAGCGGATCGGCCCGGGCGCGGGAATACCTGCAGGTCGGCTATGAGGTGTTCGACCGGGAAAACCCCGAGGCCGCCGATGCCGAGGTGTTCGCGCTCTTTTCCCGGGCACTGGCCCCGCTGCGGCTCAGGGCCGCGACCGGCGATATCGGCATTCTGAAGGCCGCCGTGGGCTGTCTGGCCACGACCGACCGGCGCAAGGCGGCGCTGATGCGTCATATCTGGCGGCCGCGGCGGTTTCGCGCGCTTCTGGACCGGTTTACCGGCCGTTCCGCGCCGCATCCGACGCGCGTGGCCCTGCTGGAAAACGCGGCTGTGTCGGGCGCTGCGGCCTTGCTGGAGGCTGCCGGCCCCGAGATCGGCCTGCGCGGCCGTGACGAGGTGCTGGCGCGTATCGACGCGCTGCTGCGGGACGCGGGCGAGCCCCTGATCGGACGTAACGAGGCGGCGGTGCTGGACACGATCCTGGGCCTGCGCGAAACCCTGCCCAATGCGCATCAGCAGCTGCGCGATATTGCCGTCGATCTGCCGGGTCTGACCCCCGCGGTCGACCGGATGGCCCGGCGCATGGCGGCATTGATCGAGGCGGGGGTGGATGTCGCTACGCTGCCGTTCGAGGCCAGTTTCGGGCGCACGACGATGGAGTATTACGACGGGTTCGTGTTCGGTTTCCTTGCCGAAGGCCGCCCCGATTTGCCGCCTGTCGCCACGGGCGGGCGCTATGATGCGCTGACGCGCGTGTTGGGGCGGGGGCAGGAGATTCCGGCCGTGGGCGGCGTGATCCGGCCCGAACTGGTGCAGGCGCTGCGCGAGGAGGGGACATGACGCTGAAGCTTGGAGTGCCCTCCAAGGGGCGGTTGATGGACAAGACCTTTGACTGGTTCGCGGCGCGCGGTGTCACCATGCGGCGCAGCGGATCGGACCGGGAATATGCCGCGGCAGTCGAGGGGGCCGATCTGGATCTGGTGCTCTTGAGCGCCGGAGAGATCCCGCGCGAATTGCAGGCGGGGCGCATCCATCTGGGGGTGACGGGCAGCGATCTGGTGCGTGAACGCATCCCGGCCTGGCAGGATGTGGTCAAAGAGATGCAGCCGATGGGCTTCGGCTTTGCCGATCTGATCCTCGCGGTGCCGGCGTTCTGGGTCGATGTGAACACGCTTGAGGATCTGGACGCCGCGGCCGCCGATTTCCGGCGTGCCCATGGCCACCGGCTGCGGATCGCCACCAAATACCACCGGCTGGTGCGCGAGTTTCTGCGCGATGGGGGCGTCGCCGACTATCAGTTGGTCGACAGCCAGGGTGCCACCGAGGGCACCGTGAAAAACCTGACCGCCGAGGCCGTGGCCGACATCACCTCGACCGGTGAAACCCTGCGCGCGAACCACCTCAAGATCCTTCCCGATGGCTTGATCCACCGCAGCCAGGCTGTGCTGTTCAAATCGCGCATGGCCAGATGGACAGACGAAGACCGGGCGGCGCTGGACGGGCTGGCCGAACGGTTTTCATGATCGCAGGCCAACAGGTGCCGATCTCCGATATTGGCTGACTGCACTTGGCCGCAGACGGCGCGGAGCCAGCCGGGGGCGATGTGGTTTTTTGGTGACAAAACCTCTGCAAATTAAGGGCCGCGCGGCGTCAGCGATGGCCTCTGGCGTTAATTTGTATTAACGTTACGTTAATTAGATTTTTTTACGCCCATTAAGGAGAATATTTATGTATATCCGTAGACTACTTGCGACCGCCGCTTTGGCATCTTTGCCTGCGGTGGCTTCGGCGCAAGGTGTTACAATGGCGTCAACGGTGACGCTTGGGTTCTCGTTCGGTTCAGTAGACGGCATTCCGGGGACAGATATCGATCTGAACACTACGTCGATCGATTTTGCCTCGGATATCATGTTCGGCACGAATTTCGGGGTCGGTCTGGATTTTGCGATCGCGCAGACCGAAGTCGATATCGCCGGTGCGCCCTTTGGCATTGATCTGGACCTCATCGGCCTGGCCATCGAGCCGGTCTATTATTTCGGTAACGGGGCCTATGCCGGTCTCTATTACCGGATGGGCGATCTGGATCTTTCGATCTCGGCCATTCCGATCACCTTTGGCGTTGATACGCGCAGCTTTGGCGTGTTTGGCGGCTATGAAAGCGGGCCGCTCTGGGTTGAGGGCTATGTCGGATCCTCCGATACCGATCCTGGCCTGCCCGGCAGTATCGATGTCATGGATTATGGCCTGTACGCCTCCTATGATGTGATGCCCAATCTCGAAGTGTTCGGCGGCATTGCACGCACCGATATCGACGCACCTGGATTTGGTGTCGATCTGACGATGTATTCCATCGGTGCCGATTACGATTTCGGCAATGGCCTGGGCGTCTATGGCTCGGTTGACCGGATTGACATCGGAACACCCATCCCGATCAACATCGACGCCACCGCCTTTACCCTTGGCCTGGGCTATGACCTGGGTCAATCGGGCGCGGGTGTGCCGGTGAACCTGAACCTGGAGTTTTCGCGCACCACGCTCGATCTGGGTCCGCTGGCATCGCTTGATGTGGATCGGATCGGTCTGGGTGTGACGATTCCGATCGGGGGCGGGTCTTCGCAGCCGCTCAACTCCAACACACGCGCGGCACGCGGCGATTACCGGTCGGTCATCGCGGCGATGGCAAACTCGCTCTGATCGGGGCCAAACGCGCAAAACGTGACGTGAGGGCCGGCCTTTGGGCCGGCTCTTTTCGTTGTGCCGGCGAACTGGTTGTGCCTGCGATATGTGTTAACGCACGCCGATCTCGGCCAGGGCCGATTGCAGCGCGGGGGGCAGTTTATCTTCCTGCGCGCGGGCCGCGGTCAGGTCGCTTGGCGCATCCGAGGGAGGTAAGTAGCGCCAGCCCTGAAAGGCGCGTTTCGGTGTCGCCTCGACCCGGATCAGGGGGGCATCCAGAACAATGCCGCAGCGGCGGATACCGTCCTGGCCGATCACCTCATCGAGGGCCAGGATGCGTTGCCGGCAGAGGATGACGCCCTTGATCACCCAGTAGATCGAGCCGCCGGCCAGCACCTCCTCGGCCCGTTTGGGCCACATGCGGGTGACGTGGCGGGGCTGTTTGTCGGGCCATCTCAGCCGCGCCGTTTCCTGCCACTCGGCCAGAGATTCGACCGACTCCGATCCGACGGAAAGCTTGATCAGGTGGGTGAATATGGCTGGCATTGTCGAATCCCTCTAAATGCAACATACGACACCGGACCGGTCCGGTCCACGTTGACCCGCGCAGGTCTTGTGGGTATCTTGGCCCCCTTCCACAACTTATATGGACCTGACCGATGAGCCGCTTCTCCGCCCCGATTGCCGAAGCCATCTGGGACATGAAATACCGGATGAAGGCGGCCGATGGCACGCCCATCGACCAGACCATCGAGGATAGCTGGCGGCGCGTGGCGCGTGCGCTGGCGGCGGGCGAGGATGACCCGGCCAAATGGGAGGACCGGTTCTATGACGCGCTGGACGGGTTCAAATACCTGCCTGCGGGCCGCATCACGGCGGGCGCAGGCACGGGGCGCAATGTCACGCTCTTCAACTGTTTTGTCATGGGCACGATCCCCGACAGCCTGGACGGGATATTCCAGAGCCTGAAGGAAGCCGCGCTGACCATGCAGCAGGGCGGCGGCATCGGCTATGATTTCTCGACCATCCGGCCCAAGGGCGCGGATGTGAAGGGGGTGGCGGCGGATGCGTCGGGGCCGCTGTCCTTCATGGATGTCTGGGATGCGATGTGCCGCACCATCATGTCTGCGGGCAGCCGCCGGGGCGCGATGATGGCGACGATGCGCTGCGACCACCCCGATATCGAGGATTTCATCACTGCCAAATCCGACCCCGCCCGTCTGCGCATGTTCAACATGAGCGTTCTGGTCACCGATCCGTTCATGGATGCGGTGAAATCCGACGGGCCCTGGGATCTGGTCTATGACGGCAAGGTCTATCACACCCTCGCCGCGCGCGATCTGTGGAACAGGATCATGCAATCGACCTATGACCATGCCGAACCCGGCGTGATCTTCATCGACCGGATCAACGCCGCCAACAACCTGAGCTACGCCGAAACCATCGCCGCGACCAACCCTTGCGGCGAACAGCCCCTGCCGCCCTATGGGGCCTGCCTGCTCGGTTCGGTCAATCTGGCACGCCTGGTGCGCGACCCGTTCGGGGATGCGGCGGCGCTGGATATGGCGGCGCTGGAGGATCTGGTGCGGGTCGCGGTGCGGATGATGGATAACGTGGTCGATGCCAGCCGCTTTCCGCTGCCCGAACAGCGCGCCGAGGCGCAGGCCAAGCGGCGTATCGGGCTGGGTGTCACCGGGCTGGCCGATGCGCTGTTGATGCTGGGTCTGCGCTATGGTTCGGACGCGGCGGCGGCGCAGACGGAAGGGTGGATGAAGGCCATCGCCCATGCCGCCTACGCGGCCTCCGTGGACTTGGCCAAGGAACGCGGGGCGTTCCCGCTTTTCGAGGCCGAGGCCTATCTGGCGTCGGGCAATATGGGGAATATGGACGAGGCATTGCGCGCCGACATTCGCAAGCATGGCATCCGCAACGCGCTGCTGACCTCTATCGCACCCACCGGCACCATCAGCCTTTATGCCGGCAATGTGTCATCGGGCATCGAGCCGGTCTTTGCCTATGCCTATACCCGCAAGGTGCTGCAACGCGATGGCAGCCGCACCGAGGAGGAAGTGGTCGATTACGCGGTGCAGATGTGGCGGGAAAAATTCGGGCAGACCGAATTGCCCGATTATTTCGTGAACGCCCAGACGCTGGCCCCGGCGGAGCATGTGAAGATGCAGGCGGCGGCGCAGAAATGGGTGGATTCGTCCATTTCCAAGACCATCAACTGCCCCGAGGATATCAGCTTTGAGGCGTTCAAGGATGTCTACATGCAGGCCTGGGATATGGGCTGCAAGGGCTGCACCACCTACCGGCCCAACGATGTGACGGGGTCTGTGTTGAGCGTCAGCGAGGCCGCCGAGGTCAAACCGGCGCAGGCCGATGCCGAGGGCGATGTGGTCTATATCGCCGAACCGCTGGACAGGCCGCAGGAATTGGAGGGCCATACCTACAAGCTGAAATGGCCCGACAGCAATCACGCCATCTATATCACCATCAACGATATCGTCATCGCGGGTCACCGGCGCCCGTTCGAAATCTTCATCAATTCCAAGAACATGGAGCATTTCGCCTGGACCGTGGCGCTGACCCGGATGATCTCGGCCGTGTTCCGGCGCGGTGGCGATGTGTCATTTGTTGTAGAAGAACTGAAGGCTGTGTTCGATCCGCGCGGCGGGGCCTGGATGGGCGGCAAATACGTGCCCTCGATCCTGGCGGCCATTGGCGGTGTGATCGAGCGCCACCTGATTGCCATCGGGTTTATCGGCGGCGAGGGGATGGGCCTGAAGAACGACCCGCAGGCGCAGGTGATGGAGATGGGCACACGGCCAACCGGGCCGGCCTGCCCGAATTGTGGCGAACATGACATGCGCATGATCGAAGGCTGCATGACCTGCATGAGCTGCGCCTATTCGAAATGCGGCTAGCGCCGATTCGCATGACGTGATAATTTCGCCTTAATTGAGCAATAAGTTGCGGTAAATCGCGACGGGCATGTGAGGCAGTGATGATGAAGCGGGCATTTGGCCGGGCGGCGGTTCTTCTGATATTGGCGGCGATGCTGCCGCAAACGGCGGTGGCGGAACGGCGTGAAGTGCTGGGCCGGGCGCGGTTGTTTACCAATGACCTGATCGGTGACGGAAGCGACCGCTGGCGGTCGGGCAGCTATAGCGTCAGCACCGTGCGCGGCCAGGAATGGACCGGGCAATTGCCGCTCAGGATGGGCCAGGTGATGGAATACCGGTTCCGCGGTGAAACCATCGCGCCCGCGAACCTCAACGCACCTGCCGCCGGTGACCGGCTTTATGCCGGGGTCCTCTCGGTTGGGGCCCAAACCTATTTCGGTTGGAACGAATACGAGGTGTCGGCCGGGGCCGATATCATGATCATGGGTGAACAATCGGGTGTGCGCCAGCTGCAGTCGGCGATCCATGACATGTTCAGCCTGACCAGTTCCAGGGTCGAGAATTTCCAGGTCGAAAACGGCATCTACCTGCAGGGCACGGTCGAGATCGGGCGCGAGTTCGATATGGGGCCGGCGCGGGTGCGCCCGTTTCTGGAACTGCAGGCCGGGGTCGAGACCCTGGCACGCGCCGGGTTTGACCTGACCCTGGGCGATTACGGTGCCGGCGGGCTGCGATTGCGCGACAGCACTACCGGCCAACGGATTTCGGCCATTGATGGCGGTATCGACAGCGGGTTTTCTTTCCTTCTGGGTGGCGACGTCGCCTATGTCGACAGCTCGCGCTATCTGCCGACAGATCAGGGCTATGAGGTCGAGGAGGCCCGGTACCGCGCCCGGGCGGGCGTCAATTATGCCTTTGGAAGCTCGAATGTGTTCTATGGCCTGACATATCTGTCCGAGGAATTTGTTGGACAGCCCGAAGGGCAAACGGTCGGCTCGATCTCGTTCGGGTTTGAATTCTGAACCGTCGGGGCATTGGCGATAGGGTCAAAAAATCTCTGTTGGGCGAATCATTGCTTCCCAAGGTGATTCGCACGTGCTAGATTCAGCTCAAAGAGCAGTATAAGCACTTAATAACAGGCAAAAAGAAGATGAGCACGGGCATTCGGGGCCTGACCATGATCGCGTGGTCGCAAACCCTGATCGAGGGCGTTCCGGCAGATAATAATAGTGAACTGGCCGAAGGGATGACCTGGCGCTGGCATGGTCGGGCTGTTCCGTTGGAGGGGCGTGGCGCGGCGCTGTTTCTAGGTGTCAGCCAGGATCACGCCGAGCTTCGTGCGCGGGCGGCGCGGGTGGTGCGCAAATTGATGCATCACCCCGCTCCTACCGAGGGGCAGGCCGCCGCCGAAGGGGCCGACCCTCTCTTTGCAGATGCTTTCGTGCTGTCCGATGGCCGTCGCTTTTTCACCGTGGTGCCGGTGGCGGCGCAATCGGGCCGGCTGCCCATCCTGATATTCCCCGACCAGATCCCTCCGGCCAATCGCGATCTGACGATCGTGAAGGCCAATCAGCCGCGGCCAAGGGCCTACGCCCCCGAGGCCGCGGCCGTGATCTGTTTCACCCCCGGCACACGGTTACGCACGCCGGGCGGCGAGACCGCGATCGAGGATCTGGGCCCCGGCGACAAGGTGCTGACCCGCGACGACGGCCCGCAGGAGGTGCAGTGGACCGGCCAGCGCCGGATGTCGGGGGCCCGGCTCTTTGCGCTGCCGGCGCAGCGGCCCATTCGGATCCGCGCCGGAGCACTGGGGCTGTATCGCCCCGATGACGATCTGGTGGTGTCGCCCGAACATCGGGTGATTGTCACCGGGGCGGCGGCGCGCGATCTCTTTGGTCAGGCAGAGGTTCTGGTCTGTGCCCGCGACCTGATCGGCGATGCGCGCGTGACGGTGGATCATACCTTGCGCGAAACCTGGTATGTGCATCTGATGCTTGAGCGTCATCAGGTGATCTGGGCCAACGGGCTGGAGGTCGAGACCTTTCACCCCGGCTATATGGGGCTGGACCATCTCGATGGGCGTCAGCGCGACACGCTGCTGGATCTGCGCCCGGAACTGGGGCCCGATCCCTTTGCCTATGGTGCCCCGGCGCGGCGCATGCTGGACAAGGCGGAATCGGCAATCCTGATGCATGGGATGAAAGCCAGCCTCGCGCGGGCCTGATTGCAGGCATTGACACCCCGGCGCGTGTGTGTAAAACGCGCCCATCCCGGCAGGCGACTGTCGGGGTTTTTATTGGTGTTGGTGGCCCCCGCAAGGGAATGCCTGTCAGGAGCGATCCAAAGGACAACGCCCTTCAAATGCCGCGCCTGTTTCGGGGTGCCGGATCGCAGATCGGGGATTTGTCGCGCCCGCGACCATCACCCGAAAAGTGGGACCCGGTTTTCGGATCAGATGATGGTGCCAAAAAAGAAGGAGTCCAGCCGTGACCAAACGCACGTCTGCCAAATACAAGATCGACCGCCGGATGGGCGAAAACATCTGGGGGCGCCCGAAATCCCCGGTTAACCGCCGCGAATACGGCCCCGGCCAGCACGGTCAGCGCCGCAAGGGCAAGCTTTCCGATTTCGGCCTGCAGCTGCGCGCCAAGCAGAAGCTGAAGGGCTATTACGGCGATCTGACCGAGAAACAGTTCCGCCGCATCTATGCCGAGGCCGAGCGTGTGCGCGGCGATACCGGTGAAAACCTGATCGGCCTGCTGGAGCGCCGCCTTGACGCGGTTGTCTATCGCGCCAAATTCGTGCCGACCGTTTTTGCCGCCCGCCAATTCGTGAACCATGGCCATGTCAAGGTGAACGGCAAGCGGGTCAACATCCCCTCCTACCGTGTGCAGGAAGGCGACGTGATCGAGGTGCGCGACCATTCCAAGCAACTGGTTGTGCTGCTGGAGGCCGTTGGCCTGGCCGAGCGTGACGTGCCCGATTACATCGAGGCCGATCATGCCAAGATGACCGCCACGTTCGTGCGCACCCCCGGTCTGGGCGATGTGCCCTATCCGGTGATGATGGAGCCGAACCTGGTTGTGGAATATTACGCGAAGAACTGATCTTCGCGGGGTTCCGATCTGATTTCTGGAAAGGGCCGCCCGGGCAAAGGGCGGCCCTTTTCTCATGTCCCCCGCCCGCCGATTGAAAAGGATCGTGCCCCATGTCCCACCCCGTTTACGCCCGCATCGATGGCCCCATCGTGATGATCGGCTTTGGCTCGATCGGAAAGGGCACGCTGCCGCTCATCCAGCGCCATTTCGAGTATGATGCCGACCGGCTGACGGTGATCGAACCCAACCCGGATGCGGCGGCGTTTTTGGCGCAACAGGGGATCGCACATCGGGCCGAGACGCTGACGCCTGAGAATTACCGCGCGGTTCTCGGCGGGATGCTGGAGCCGGGCAAGGGGTTCGTGGTCAATCTCAGCGTCGATACCTCCTCGCTCGATCTGATGAAGTTCTGCCGCGAAATGGAGGTTCCTTACATCGACACCGTGGTCGAACCCTGGGCCGGGTTCTATTTCGACACGACCGACAATGCCGAGCGCACCAATTACGCGCTGCGGCAGGCGGTGCGCGATGAAAAGGCGCGCAATCCCGGTGGATCGACCGCCGTCAGCTGCTGCGGGGCCAATCCCGGCATGGTCAGCTGGTTCGTGAAAGAGGCGCTTTTGACGCTGGCGCGCGATACCGGGCGCAAGATCAAGCAGCCGGTGGCGCGCGAAGGCTGGGCCGGGCTGATGCGGGATCTGGGTGTGCAGGGCATCCATATCGCTGAACGCGACACCCAGGCCCGCGCAAGGCCGCGCCCGCGCGATACCTTCGTCAACACCTGGTCTGTGGAAGGGTTCATCGCCGAAGGGTTCCAGCCCGCCGAACTGGGCTGGGGCACGCATGAACCGTGGTATCCGGAAAACGCCCATGGCTTCGACACCGGCTGCCGGTCGGCGATCTGGCTGGAGCGACCCGGTGCCGCGACCCGCGTCCATAGCTGGTGCCCGACGCCGGGCCCGCAATACGGGTTTCTGGTGACCCATAACGAGGCGGTTTCGATCTCGGACTACTACACCGTCGGCGATCCGGGCGCGCCCGAGTATCGCCCGACCTGCCACTATGCCTATCATCCTTGCGACGATGCGGTGCTGTCGCTGCACGAGATGTTCGGATCGGGCAAGCAGCAGACCGCCCATGAAATCCTGGACGTGGATGAGATCGTCGAGGGCATCGACGAGCTTGGCGTGCTGCTTTACGGGCATGAGAAAAACGCGCTCTGGTTCGGCTCGCGTCTGTCCAACGCAGAGGCGCGCGACCTGGCCCCCTACCAGAACGCGACCGGGCTGCAGGTGACCTCTGCCGTGCTGGCGGGCATGGTCTGGGCGCTGGAAAACCCGCGCGCCGGCATTGTCGAGACCGACGAGATGGATCATGCCCGCTGTCTGGAAGTTCAGCGCCCCTATCTGGGCCCGGTCGAGGCGCATTACACCGACTGGACGCCCTTGCAGGACCGGTGGGAGCATTTCCCCGAAAACCTCGACGAAAGCGCCCCTTGGGCATTTCGCAACGTGTTGGCGAGCTGAGGCGCGCCTTTGATGCGTCAGGACAGGGCCTCTCTCGCCAAGCCCGCGATTTCGGCGTAAGGGAGGCTGCATGATAGGCGACAGGATCAGAACAATGACACTGGCCGACGCGCGGTCGCTGCCGCGCTGGCGTCAGCCGATCGGGCTTTTGGTGCTGATGGCGCTGGCGATGCCGATCGCGTTTTCGACCTGGTCGGCGCTTCTGAACAATTTCGTCATCGAGGTGGCGGATTTCGACGGGGCCGATATCGGCCTTTTGCACACGGTGCGCGAAATTCCGGGGCTTCTGGCGGTGGGTGTGATCGCGCTGCTGCTTTTTATCCGCGAACAGGTTCTGGGGCTGGTGGCGCTGGTTCTTTTGGGGGTGGCCACCGCGCTGACGGCCTATTTCCCCTCGCTTGGCGGGATCCTGATGATCACGCTGCTCAGCTCGATCGGGTTTCACTATTACGAAACGGTGAACCAGTCGCTGCAGCTGCAATGGATCGAAAAGAAGCGCGCGCCGCAGGTATTGGGCTGGCTGGTCGCGGTGGGCTCGGGCGGGACGCTGGTGGCTTACGGGCTGATCATCCTGACCTGGCGGGCCTATGATCTGAGCTTTTCGACCGTCTATTGGGCGGGCGGCGGCTTTACCGCGTTGCTGGCGCTGGCGGCGTTCGTGATCTACCCGCAATTTGAATCCCACACACCGCAGCGCCGGACGATGGTGCTGCGCCGACGGTATTGGCTCTATTATGCGCTGCAATTCATGGCCGGGGCCCGGCGGCAGATCTTTGTGGTCTTTGCCGGGTTCATGATGGTCGAGCGGTTTGGCTTCGACGTGCAGCAGATTGCCGGGCTCTTCATGGCGACGCTGGTTCTGAACATGGCGATTGCGCCGGTTCTGGGCCGGGTCGTGGCGGTATTCGGCGAACGCGCGGCGCTGGTGTTTGAATATATCGGGCTGGCGGCGGTATTCCTGCTTTATGCCGGGATTTATTATTTCGGTTGGGGCGTGACGCTGGCCATCGCGCTTTATATCGTCGATCACCTGTTTTTCTCGCTGGCGCTGGCGATCAAGACCTATTTCCAGAAGATCGCCGATCCGGCCGATATCGCGCCCACGGCCGCCGTGGCCTTTACCATCAACCATATCGCGGCGGTGTTCCTGCCGGCGGTTTTGGGGCTCTTGTGGCTGGTCTCGCCGATGGCGGTGTTTTTGCTGGCGGCTGGTATGGCGCTGGCCTCGCTGGCACTGGCCACGCTGATCCCGCGCCACCCAGAACCCGGCCGCGAGACCACGGTGAGTTTACCGCTGCCGCGCCCGGCGGAGTAGACCGGGGCCGCCCGCGTGCCTATATTCCGTCTCTGATGACAGGAAAGGCGCCCAGAGATGTTTTTCAGCAAAGCGAGTAATTCCGGGATGGTTTCTGCGGCGGAGGCCTTGCCGGGACGGTCGGAACCGATCCCCACCGCCGAGACCCATTTCGTGACCGGCCGGCCGCTGGTCGCGGACATCCCCGAGGGGATGCAGGCCGCGATGTTCGGGATGGGCTGTTTCTGGGGTGTGGAGCGGATGTTCTGGGGGCTCGATGGTGTCTGGCTGACGATGGTGGGTTATGCCGGAGGTCATACGCCGAATGCAACCTACCAGGAGGTCTGTACCGGGGCGACCGGCCATAACGAGGTGGTGCGCGTGGTGTTCGATCCGGGCGTGATCTCGTATGAGGCGTTGCTGAAGGTGTTTTGGGAGAACCACGACCCGACGCAAGGCATGCGCCAGGGCAATGACCGCGGCACGCAATACCGATCCGGGATCTACACGTTTGACGCGGATCAGGCGCGCGCGGCCGAGGCCAGCCTGCCGGGGATGCAGGCGCGGCTGGATGCGGCCGGGTTTGGTGAGATCACCACCGAGATCGCGGCCGCGCCCAGGTTTTATTTTGCCGAGGACTATCACCAGCAATATCTGGCGAAGAACCCGGGCGGCTATTGCGGGATTGGCGGCACCGGGGTGACCTGCCCGATTGGTGTCGGTGCCTGACGGCACCGACCGGCGCGCGGGCTGACGCCCGCGCGTTTTTTTGAGTATTTTTCAAAGAAGAAGGGCGATTGCGGTTTTTGCCCGCAGGGCATAAGCCGGGCTGCATTGATCCCGGAGAGACCTGATGCCCACATTTACCGCCCTGACGACCCTTGCAGATCGTGACCGCGCCGAGGCGTTGGCCGCGATGTTGGAGGATCTTGAGCCCGCGCCCACCGGCGTCGGCGTGTTCGAGATGGAAGATGGCTCGGGCCTGTGGGAGGTGGGTGGCTATTTTCTGGAGGCTCCCGATGATGTGGCGCTGGCTCTGCTGGCGGCGGCGCAGGCAGCCAGGCCCTTTGCCGTCTCGCAGGTGCCTGAAACCGATTGGGTGGCCCATGTCCGGCGTGAATTGCACCCGGTCGAGGCGGGACGGTTCTTTGTTTATGGCAGTCATGACGCCGCGGCCGTTCCCGAGGGCCGGGTTGCGTTGCTGATCGAGGCGGCGATGGCCTTTGGCACCGGGCATCATGGTACCACGCAGGGCTGCCTTGAGGCGCTGGAGCGGTTGATCGCGGCGGGTGCGGACAAACACAACGTGGTCGATATCGGCTGTGGCACAGCGGTTCTGGCGCTGGCGGCGGCCAAGGTCTGGCCCGAGCCGGTATGGGCCTCGGATATCGACGAGGTCGCTGTCGAAGTGGCGCGGGTCAACGCCGTGGCCAATGGCGAAGCTGCGCGGGTGCGCTGCCTCGAGGCAGCGGGGTTTGACCACCCGGATCTGCATGCGGCCGCCCCTTTCGATCTGATCTTTGCCAATATTCTGAAGGGTCCGCTGATTGAGCTGGCTCCGGATGTCGCGGCCCATTGCGCCCCGGGGGGGCATGTCATCCTGTCGGGGCTTTTGAATGCCCAGGCAGAGGATGTCATCGCGGCCTATGCCGATGTCGGCCTGTCGCTGGAGGCGCGTGCCGAGGTCGGTGATTGGACGACGCTGACGCTGACGCTGACACGCTGACGGGCACAGAATTGCCACAATTATGTGGATAATTCGCCATGGTGGGGGTGTCAGATGCAGGGCTGCCACCCATGGATCCCAATATGTCGCGCTTTAATCAGCGTGTGAATCGTATCGAGCGAAGCGCGGTCGCGCGGTTGCCTCGAAACATGTATGTCCGGCCCGATGGGCTGGTTGCCTATCGTCGCCGGATCTGGCGGCCGGGCATTCCCTGGCGCAGCCTGATGCTGGTCGGGGCCTGTGTGCTGGCTCTGAAGGGCTTCATGATCTGGCATCAGGGCCCCGATGCCTATGCCGCCCGCCTGGCCGGGCTGGAGGCTGGCACACGGGGCGGGCAGATCGCGGCGCAGGTGCTGTCGATGGATCCGGTCTCGACCTGGCTGGCCGACGGACTGACGCTGGTTTTGGGGGTGGCACCGAATGCCGGAACGACCGCCGCGCCGCCGCAGGCGGTGGCCTCCTTGCCCACCGTGGTGACCGCACCCACGCAATAGCGCCATGCCAAAATGAAATGAGCCGCCTCTGCCTTGTGCAGAAACGGCCCTTTAATCAGTTGTGCCAGTAGGCTGTGTTCAGCGGTAGGCACCGGTTGCGATCACGTCGATATCGCTGCGGATCAGGCCCAGATCGTCAAGCTCGCGGTCGGTCAGACCCGACAGAGCCTTGCGGGTGACGCGGGCGTCGTTCCAGGCGGCAAGTCGGCCAAAAAGACCAGCGAAAACTTTGGTAGCGCTGAAACCAGCGCCGAGGGGGCGATTGGTGATAGTGGCCATCTGAGTCATCCTTCTTGATCTCTGGTGGATTGCTTGTGTTCGTCTTCTGAGCGGCATTTAGAGCCAGAAATCTGCCCGATCAATAAGTAAGTTTTGCATATGTGCCATGAGTTTTGCGCATAGGTCGAATTGTTGCCAAAGCCTTAAAAAACAAGGCCAAAAAACACCGTATGATCTGTCGATTTTGGAAAATGGAGTTGTCAATTTTGGCCATGCTACGGGGGCTCTGTCGCAAATGAACAATCGGCGGACGAAAAGCGGCAGACACTAGTCAATGTTCGCGTTTCGTGCTAGTGGTGCAAAAAAGAAACAGAAAACATGACGGGCCGGGCGGAAATGCGGATAATCGGAATTGATCCGGGGCTCAGAAACCTCGGTTGGGGCGTGATCGAGGCGCAGGGCTCGCGACTCGGCCATGTTGCCAATGGGGTCTGTCATAGCAGCGGCGCGGATCTGGCGGCGCGGCTCTTGTCGCTTTATACGCAGCTCAGCGACGTGGTGGCCCGGTTTGCCCCCGATCAGGCCGCGGTCGAGCAGACATTCGTCAATCGCGACGGGGCCGGCACGCTGAAACTGGGCCAGGCGCGTGGCATTGCCATGCTGGTGCCGGCGCAGGCGGGGCTGGCCGTTGCCGAATACGCGCCCAATGCGGTCAAGAAAACCGTGGTTGGCGTGGGCCATGCCGAGAAACAGCAGGTGGCGCATATGGTGCGGCTGCAATTGCCCGGCGCGATGCCCGAAAGCGCGGATGCGGCGGATGCGCTGGCCATCGCCATCTGCCACGCGTTCCATGCCCAGACCGCGGGCCGGGTGGCCGCCGTGATCGGAGCGGCGCGATGATCGGGAAACTGACGGGGATCGTCGATCACAAGGGGCAGGGCATGGTCCTGCTGGATGTGGGTGGCGTCGGCTACGAGATCCATTGTTCGGACCGGACGCTGGCGGAATTGCCGGGCGTGGGGCAGCGGGTGGCGCTCTTTACCGAGCTTCTGGTGCGCGAGGATCTGTTGCAGCTTTTCGGCTTTCGCACCGCCTATGACCGGGAATGGCACCGGCTGCTGATCTCGGTTCAGGGGGTCGGGGCCAAGGCCGCGATGGCGGTTCTGGGCACCTTGGGGGCAGAGGGCGTGGCGCGCGCCATCGCGCTTGGCGATGCGGCGGCGGTCAAGGCCGCGCCCGGCGTGGGGCCGAAACTGGCAACCCGCGTGGTCAATGAATTGAAGGACAAGGCCCCCGGCGTGATGGCGTTGGGCGGCGACGTGATCGAGGCGATGGGCGACGCGCCCACGATGGCGGCCCCGGTGGCGGCCCCGACCGCATCCTCGGGCGCGCAGGCCGAGGCGCTGTCGGCGCTGCGCAATCTGGGATATGCCCCCGCCGATGCCGCGCAGGCGGTGGCGCGCGCGGCGGGCGAGGAGGCAGAGGCCGACACGCCAGCCCTGATCCGCGCGGCTCTGCGCCTGCTGGCACCGAAGGACTGATATGACCGAGCCCGACCCCACTTTGCGCCCAACACCGCTGCCCGAGGATCAAAGCCCCGACCGGGCGCTGCGCCCGCAGCATCTGTCGGAGTTCATCGGCCAGGAGGAGGCGCGCGCCAATCTCGGCGTCTTCATCGAAAGCGCGCGGCGGCGCGAAGAGGCGATGGACCACGTCCTGTTTCACGGCCCCCCCGGTCTGGGCAAGACCACGCTGGCGCAGATCATGGCGCGCGAGTTGGGGGTTAACTTTCGCATGACCTCCGGCCCCGTTCTGGCCAAGGCGGGCGATCTGGCGGCGATCCTGACCAATCTGGATGCGCGCGATGTGCTGTTCATCGATGAAATCCACCGGATGAACCCGGCGGTCGAGGAGGTGCTCTATCCCGCGCTGGAGGATTTCGAGCTGGATCTGGTGATCGGCGAGGGCCCCGCCGCGCGTACGGTGCGCATCGAGCTGCAGCCCTTTACGCTGGTCGGGGCCACCACACGGCTGGGGCTGCTGACTACGCCTTTGCGCGACCGGTTCGGCATACCGACGCGGCTGCAATTCTATACCGTGCCGGAACTGCACGAGATCGTGACGCGGGGGGCGCGGCTGTTGGGTATCCCCTCTGACGACGACGGCGCGCTGGAGATTGCCCGCCGCGCCCGTGGCACACCGCGCATTGCCGGGCGGCTCTTGCGCCGGGTGGTCGATTTTGCATTGGTTGAGGGCGACGGGCGGCTGTCGCGCGCCATTGCCGACAGCGCGCTGACCCGGCTTGGCGTCGATCATCTGGGCCTCGACGGGGCCGACCGGCGCTATATGGGCCTGATGGCTGAGAATTACGGTGGCGGGCCGGTGGGGGTCGAAACCATGTCGGCGGCGCTGAGCGAAAGCCGCGATGCCATCGAAGAGGTGATCGAGCCTTTCCTGTTGCAGCAGGGCCTGATCGCGCGCACCCCGCGCGGGCGGATGCTGGCGGCCAAGGGCTGGTCGCATCTGGGGCTGGCGGCCCCCTCGGCCCCCGATCAGGGCGCGCTGTTCTGAGTGAGAGGCCCTCGGGGCTGGCCGCAACGCCCTTCGTATCGCATCATGGCCGGGATTGGGTCGGATCAGCGATACGGGAAGGGATTGGCAATGAAAATCTGGATATCTGCACAGGCGCTTTTGCTGCTTGTGGCGACGAGCGCGGCGGCACAGGTGGAGCCGGGATTTTTCGACCGGTTCCAGACCCGGTTTGGTCTGGTCGAGGTGGTTGGTGGTGAAAACCAGCGCACCATTGCCGTAAACGGTCAGGTTCTGCCGCTGGAGCCGAACTTCTCCTACAATATTCTGGGGGCCTGGGGGCTGGCCGATGCGGCGCAGGACTGGGTGTTCGTGCAGGCCCATCACGGCGGCAATATGTGCGGGCCGGGTCTGACGGTGCTGCGGATCTCGCAGGCCGCCATCGAGGTGCTGGGCACGCTGGACGATTGCACCGGCTTTCCGTTTGATACGCGGATCTACCCCGATGCGATCGAGCTGGATATCTATGATGACGGGTTTCAGGCCGATTACACGACCTACCTGTTTGACAGCGCCGGGGCGTCGCAGCTGGCGGTTGCCGGCGTCTTTGCCGCGCCGGTCGCGGCGGGGCCGGGGGCGGATGCAACCCGGTGGATCGGCGCGCATCCCTATGATCCGTTTCGGGACGCCTCTGAGCGGGCCAGGTTCCTGACCATCATGACCGAGGATCAGATCTATGATCTGGCCGGTCGCATCGGCCCGGCAGATAGCGTTATCCAGCGCGGCGACTGGGTGCTTGGCGCGGGGTGTCAGGCGCATGCCTGCGATACGTCGCGGGGCGTGTGGGGCATCCGCATCTCCGATGGCGTGCCGGCGGCGGCGGTGCTGGATGAGGGCCAGGCCCCGGTTGCCTATGGTGCCGCGGCGCTCGACCCGGTATTCAGCGCCTGGATTGGTGAAAACGGATTGTAAAGGGTATGCCGATGGATGCCGGGGCGATTGCGCAGCTTTTCACACGGGCCGATGGCAGCTACCTCTTTGCGCGGTGGGGGCGGCCCATCGTGCCCGTGGTTTTCGGGGCCGAGGACGCCACCGTCAGCATCCTGAAAGGGGCCATCGAGGCGGTGGTGGCGCTGGCCGGTCACGAGATGGCCGAAACCGACCCCGAGCTTGGCGCGAACCTGATGATCTTTTTCATCCGCGATTGGGCCGAGCTGACCGAGACCCCGAACCTGGGCCGCCTGATCCCCGATCTGGGCCCGCTGGTGGACCGGTTGCAGGCGGCAGGTGCCAGTCAGTATCGCAGTTTCCGGTTCGACGAGGCCGGGGCCATTCAGGCCAGTTTCGTCTTTATCCGCATGGATGACGCAATGGCCGATCTGCCGGCCGAGACCATCGCGCTGGCCCAGATCGTGCAGATCATCCTTCTGTGGTCCGATACCGCCTTTGCCGGGGCCTCGCCTCTGGCGGCCGCAGCGGGCGGGGCGGCGGTTCTGAAACCCGAGATCGCCGATCTGATCCGCGCGGGCTATGACCCGGTGATGCCGGTTTCGGCCGTCGATGCCAGCCACGCGCTCAGGCTGGCGGCGCGGGTGGGGGCGGGGGCATGATGCGCCGGCTGGCCGATTTCGAGCCGCTCAGCCCGGCGGAACAGCAGCTCTGCGATGAGGTCTGCGACAAGGAGCTGGTCGTTCTGGGCGATGGCACCCGCCCGGGCGCGGCGGCGGGACCGGATCGGCAGGTGCGGGCCAGCTTCCTGCGCTACCTGATCCTTGGCGGCTGTAACGCCCTGCCCGGCGTGATCCCGGAACGCGGCGTGCGGGTTGTGGGCGCGTTGGTGGTGGGCGTGCTGGATCTGGAGGGCGCGCGCATTTCCCGCGATGTGGGGCTTATGCAATGTCGGTTCGACAGCGTGCCCAATTTCAATTCGGCGCGGATCGATACGCTCAACCTTGGCGGCTCGGCCCTGCCGGGGCTGAGCGCGGATCGCTTGCAGGCCGAGGGCAACGTGTTTCTGCGCGGGGTCGAGGCCACTGGCGAGATACGGCTGCGCGGCGGGAAACTGGGCGGGGATCTGGCGTGCAACGGTGCGCAGTTTATGGCGGTGGAAGGCGGCAGGGCGCTGAATGTCGACGGAGCAGAGATTAACGGAGGGTTCTTTCTTCGTGACGTGGAGCGGATCGACGGGGTGCTGGACCTGACCGCCGCTCGTATCGGAAGCCTCGAAGATGACGCGGACTCCTGGCCCAAACCCGGCAACCTGGCCCTCAATCGCTTCCAATACGACGCCTTTACCAGCGGGCCGGTCACCGCCGCCGCGCGGATCCGCTGGCTGGATCTGCAGGATCCGGCCCGGTGGGGGCAGGATTTCTGGCCGCAGCCCTGGGAACATTGCGCCAAGGTGTTGCGCGAGATGGGCCACGCGGAGGCGGCGCGGCAGGTGTTGATCGCCAAGGAACGGCGGCAAAAGAAATGGCAGCGCGACAGGTTGAAGGCCCGGTTAGTGGGCGCACGGTTGCGGCTGCGGCTGGAGAGGCTGGACAGGGAAGATCCGGAAACCCTGAATGCCGATATCCAATCCGCGTGGCAGGCCCATAAAGGCCCGATGCAAACAGAGGTGGCTGAGCAAATCAACAAGGCCACATATTTCCACGACCAGGAACTTGAAAAAATAATCCCGGATCGCGCCGCGTTCGAGGCCGCGCTGGCACCCCATATGGCCAGATCCAACATCGCGGGGTTTGATCCGGCCCTGAATGCGCGCGGGGCGGTATTCGAGGCCCAGGCCCGGCTGGCACTGAGGCGCGGTATCGATGGCCTGATGTCGGTCACCATCGCCTATGGCCACCGGCCCTTTCGCGCCCTTGGCTGGCTGCTTGGCTTCTGGCTGTTCGGCGCGCTCCTCTTTGGCATGGCCGCCGGGCAGGGAGCCATCAAACCCAACAACGCCTTTGTCCTGCGCAGCGCCGAATGGGTGACCTGCGCGCCGGGCTATGCGCCGCCGCCGGGCAGCGAGGATATCGCGCGCAACACCGGCGGCTCCCAACTGGACTGTTTCCTGAACCAGCCCGAGGCCGCCAGCTATCCCGCCTTCAACGCGTGGGTCTATTCCGCCGATACCCTGTTGCCCATTGTCGCGATGGAAATGCAGGAGTTCTGGATCCCCGATGAGACCCAAGGCACACGCGGGCGGGCCACGCGGGTGTTCCTGTGGGTGCAGATCATCGCCGGATGGGGGCTGTCGCTCTTGGCGGTGGCGGGGTTTTCCGGCCTTGTGAGATCGGATTGAGACCATGACCCACCATTTCGCCCTGCGCGTCTATTACGAGGATACCGACCTGGCCGGGATCGTCTATCACGCCAATTACCTGAAATTCATCGAACGGGCCCGATCCGAGATGGTGCGCGCGGCCGGCATCAGCCAGAGCGCGATGAAGGCGGCGGGCGGCATCGTATTCGCGGTGCGCCGGATGCAGGTGGAGTTCCTCGCCCCGGCGAAATTCGAGGATGAGCTGGCGGTCGAGACCCGTGTTGACGCGCTGAGCGGCGCGCGGCTGGATCTCGATCAGGATGTCCGGCGCGGCGATCTGGTGCTGTTTCAGGCCCGCGTGCAGGTGGTTTGCCTGGATGCAAAGGGGCGCGCGACGCGAATTCCGGCGGATATTCGCCAAAAGCTGTCCCGATTTGCGCAAGGCCACGGGGGCAAACCGGAATAATTGGTTTTTCCCCTTCCGCTTTGCTAGGGTCTGTCCCAAATGAGGTGTCGGGACAATCCGGCACCCGATCAGAGGCCGGGCAGACAGGAATAACACGTCATGGAAACCGAAACGCTGAGCTTGGCGCAGGAGATAGATTTCTCGCTGCTGGCCCTGTTCTTTCGCGCATCATTTGTCGTTCAACTGGTGATGGTGCTGCTGTTTGTAGCGTCGATCTGGGTCTGGGCGATCGCATTTTCACGATTTGCCACCTACCGGCTGTCGCGCCGCAGGGCGGCAGAATTTGACGCCGCGTTCTGGTCGGGCGAGCCGCTGGACGCGTTATACGAAAAGGTGGTTGAGGCACCGGGATCGGCCTCGGAACGCGTGTTCGTTGCCGGAATGACCGAATGGCAGCGCAGCCTGCGCGACGATGGCGCGCTCATTCCCGGCGTGCAACAGCGCGTCGACCGGTCAATGGATGTGGCGATCACGCGCGAGAGCGAGCGGCTGACATCGGGTCTGAACTTTCTGGCCACGACAGGGGCGACCGCCCCGTTCATCGGGCTCTTCGGCACCGTTTGGGGGATCATGCGGTCCTTTCAGGAGATCGCTACCGCGGGCAATACCTCGCTTGCGGTGGTCGCCCCCGGTATCGCCGAGGCGCTGTTGGCCACCGGGCTTGGCCTCCTGGCCGCCATCCCGGCCGTTATCCTCTATAACAAGCTGTCGGCCGATTCCGACCGGCTGGTGGCGGCGTATGAGGGCTTTGCCGACGAATTCTCGACGCTTCTGTCGCGGCAGTTGGATTAAGCCATGGGGGCCGGGGTGAACCAGAAAACCGGGGCAGGGCGCAGGCGCGGACGGCGTTCGCGCCATGCCGCGATGTCCGAGATCAACGTGACGCCCTTTGTCGACGTCATGCTGGTGCTGCTCATTGTCTTTATGGTGTCGGCCCCTTTGATGACGGTGGGAGTGCCTGTGGAATTGCCCGAAACCGCGGCCGAGGCCTTGCCAGGCGAGGATAACGAAGAGCCGCTGGCCGTGACGATGGCCGCCGATGGCCGGATCATGATCCAGACCACCGAAGTGGCCGAAGACGAGTTGGTCACCCGGCTGCAGGCAATCGCCGTCGAGCGGGACAGCAACCAGATTTTCCTGCGCGCCGACGGTGCCATTCCCTATGATCAGGTGATGCGCGTGATGGGTGCGCTGAATGCGGGCGGGTTTCGCGAGATCGGGCTGGTGACCGATGCCGGCGGTCCCCGGTTGACCGCAGGCCAGGAGTGACTTGGCCATGCGGCGTGCGCTTTATGCTTCCGGTGGCATCCATCTGGCCGTGCTCGGATGGGCCGTGCTGGGGGCGCAGCTGTTCTGGGACAGGGATACACCCGAATTCGAGGTCACCGGCGTGACCTTGCTCAGCACCGCCGAATTCGATGCGATGTTCAGCGATGCGCCGTCGCCCCCCGCCACCGATACGCCGCTGGCCCCAACGCCCCCGGACGAGCCCGACGCCCCCATCGCCCCGGGTGCCGAAGACATCGCCCCCGAGGCCGTGACACCCGAGGCCGCGCCGCCGCCGCCCGGCGAGGCAGAGCCCGATGTCACCGCGATGGCCCCGCCGCCGCAGGCCGACGTCACTGATCAGATCGCGCTGCTGCCAAGCCCGCCGGCACAGGATGTCACTGCGCCGCCTTCGGACAGGCCGGCCCCGGATGCGGCCCCGCGCGTTGCCCCCACGCCTGCGCCCGCGCCGCCGCCCGAGGCCGAAATCGCCCCCCAGGTCGCGCCCGAGCCAGAGCCCGCCGAGACGCCCACGCCGCTGCCCGATACACCGCCGACAGCCCCCGAAGAGGCCGCGCCCGAAATCGTGACCGAGGCCGAAACGCCGGCCTCCAGCGTCGCCCCGGTGGCCTCGGTCCGGCCTGCGGCCCGGCCCGAGCGTATGGTGGCGGCGGCCACTCCGGCCCCTGAAGTGCAGGCCCCGGCTGCCGAGGAAATTGACCCGATGGCTGCGGCCATCGCGGCAGCCGTGGCCGAAGCCGCCAGCGCCCCGGCCGCCGCCCCGTCCGGCCCGCCCTTGACGCGCGGCCAGCGCGAAGGCCTGCGGCTGGCCGTGCAAAATTGCTGGAATGTCGGCGCGCTGTCTTCCGAGGCCTTGCGCGTGACGGTGACAATAGAGGTTCAGATGGCCCGCTCGGGCGTGCCCGAACAGAACTCTGTCCGCATGCTCGGCAATACCGGCGGCTCCGACACGGCCATTCGCCAGGCCTATGAGGCCGCCCGCCGTGCGGTTCTCAGATGTGGTGGATCGGGCTATGATCTGCCTGCGGAAAGCTATGACCAATGGCGCACCATCGAGATCACTTTCAACCCCGAAGACATGAGGCTGCGATGACCTGCGCGCGCGATTTCCGATCCCCGGTGCCCCGAGATCGTGGCGGTTCAGTCACGGCCGCCGCGCAAACCAATGCTGCCGCCCCCGGTATCGTGATCTTTGGTCATATGGCAGGCTACGCTCGGGCGGTTTACGCACGAGGCGATCGGCGCAACTATGACATTGCATTTAATCATGAAGAATAGAGGTTGAGATGACCCGGTTTCTGACAGTCCTGTTTTTGGCGACGGTTTGGTTTGCACCATCTGCTGCGCTTGCCCAGCAAAACCCTGGCCCCCTGCAGATCGAGATCACCGAGGGCGTGATCGAACCCTTGCCCTTTGCCGTGCCGCAATTTATCGCCGGGCGCCGGGTCGAGGATCAGGCCGCCGATATCACCCGCGTTATTGCCGCCGATCTGGTTGGGACCGGCCTCTTTCGTGAGATCCCGCGCGATGCCTATATTTCAAACATCACCAATTTTGACAGCCCGGTGCAATATGCCGATTGGCAGGCCATCAACGCACAGGCGCTGATCACCGGGTCGGTCACGATGGAGGGCGGCCAGCTGGTCGTCCGCTTTCGCCTCTTTGACGTGTTTTCCAACGAGCCCCTGGGTAGCGGGCTGCAATTCGTGGGATCGCCCGACAGCTGGCGGCGCATGGCCCATAACGTGGCCGACAATGTCTATGAACGGATCACCGGCGAGGGCGGCTATTTCGACAGTCGGGTGGCCTTTGTGCATGAGGAGGGCCCGAAAAACGCCCGCCTCAAGCGCATCGCGATCATGGATTATGACGGGGCCAATGTGCAGTATCTGACCGACAGCCGGTCACTGGTCCTGGCACCGCGGTTTTCGCCCGATGGCCAGACCCTGCTCTATACCAGTTACGAGACCGGGTTTCCCGGCCTCTACACGCTGGATCTGGCAACCGTGACCCGGCGCCCGCTGGCCGAACGGATCGAGGGCACCATGACATTCGCGCCGCGCTTTTCTCCTGACGGGCAACGGGTCGTGTTTTCGTTGGAGCGCGGTGGCAATACCGATCTTTATCTGATGGAACTGGCGACGGGCAGGCAGATCCGCCTGACCGAGGCCCCCTCGATCGAAACCGCGCCCTCGTTTTCGCCGGATGGCACGCAGATCGTGTTTGAAAGCGACCGTTCGGGCGGTCAGCAGCTCTATATCATGCCCGCCGCGGGCGGCGAGGCACGCCGGATCAGCCAGGGCAACGGCCGCTATGGCACGCCGGTCTGGTCGCCGCGCGGCGATCTGATCGCCTTTACCAACCAGCAGCGCGGTCGCTTCCATATCGGCGTGATGCGAACCGACGGGTCCGAGGAACGGCTGCTGACATCGTCTTTCCTGGATGAAGGGCCGACTTGGGCCCCGAACGGGCGCGTGGTCATGTTCACCCGCGAAACCGCCGGGGCCAATGGCGCGCCTGCGATCTATTCGGTTGACATCTCGGGGCGCAATTTGCGGCGCGTCTCGACGCCTGGAATGGCCTCGGATCCGGCGTGGTCGCCGCTGAATGAGTGAACCCTGCAAGGCCCATGTTCACCGCGTCTGAGACATGGTAAATTGCCGCCAGAGCGGCCCGATACAAAGGATAAAACAGATGAGACATCTCGTGAAACTGACGTTCTTCGTTGCACTCCTGGGCCTTGGGGCCTGTGCGCAAACCGGATATCTGGGCGACGCGCCGATCAATGGCACCGGCGTGGCGAGCGACCCCAATTCGGTGGCCTATTTTAACCAGACTGTCGGCGATCGGGTGCTCTTTGCGGTCAATGAAAACACGCTGTCAGCAGAGGCGCGGGGCATTTTGGACGATCAGGCCGACTGGATGCTGCGCAACATGGAATACAGCGCCCTGATCGAGGGCCATGCCGATGAACGGGGCACCCGCGAATACAACCTTGCGCTCGGCGCGCGTCGAGCCGCGTCGGTCGAAGAATATCTGATCAGCCGCGGCATTGCGCCCTCTCGGGTCAACACCATCAGCTATGGCAAGGAGCGCCCGCTCGAGATCTGTTCGGCCGAAAGTTGCTATGAGCAGAATCGGCGTGCGGTGACGGTTCTGTCGGCGGGCGCGGGGAGCTGATCGCGATGTGGCGCGCGGTGATCCTTACGGTCGCACTGGGGCTGCCCGGTGCGGCGCTTGCGCAAGCCGAAACGCTGGCCGATATCCGCCAGGAGCTGTCGGTGCTTTATGTCGAGATCCAGCGCCTGCGCGGTGAGCTGAACACCACCGGCGCGCCATCGGGCTCGGGCGGGGGGGGCACCATGCTGACCCGGATCGACGCCATCGAGGCGGAACTGCGCCGGCTGACCAGCGCCACCGAAGAGCTGGACCTGCGGCTCAACCGGGTTGTTTCGGACGGCTCCAACCGCATCGGCGATCTTGAGTTCCGCCTGTGTGAGCTTGAGGTCGATTGCGATATCGGCACGCTTGGCGAAACCACCACCCTTGGGGGCGCAAACCGCGAACCCGAGCCCCTGCCGCCGATCAGTACGGGCGGCGATGATAGCAGTGCCGCGCCAAGCATGGCGGCCGCCGAGCAAAGTGATTTCGACAGCGCGATGGCGGCCTATGAAGCCGGTGACTTTGCCACCGCAGCCACCCAATTCGAGGCCTATACGGAAACCTATCCCGGCGGCGCGCTGAGCTCTGAAGCGCATTTCTGGCGTGGCGAGGCAGAGGCCGCGCAAGGGGCCTGGAACCGGGCTGCGCGCGCCTATCTGGCCAGCTTTAGTGGTGCCCCCGATGCCCCGCGCGCACCCCAAAGCCTGTTCCGGCTTGGCACCAGCCTGCAGGAACTGGGTCAGTCCGAAGAGGCCTGCCTCACATTGGCCGAGGTCGGGAACCGCTATCCGTCATCGTCTTCGGTATTGGATGCGCGCGCCGCGATGACACGTTTCGGCTGCAATTGAGCCTGCCGGAGCGCTTTGCCGGGGCGATGGCGCGCGTGCTGGTGGATGCGCGCCCGGACCGGATCTGTGTTGCGGTGTCGGGTGGCAGTGATTCGCTGGCGCTTTTGGCTCTGACCTGCGACTGGGCCGGCCCGGATGTGGCGATTGAGGCTCTCACTGTCGATCACGGGTTGCGCGACGGCAGTGCCGAGGAGGCCAGGACCGTGGCCGAGGAGGCGCGCAAGCTGGGTGCTACGCATCAGATATTGCGCTGGCAGGGCTGGGACGGCAGCGGAAATCTGCAGGCCGAGGCGCGCAGTGCCCGCCGCCGCTTGATCGCAGATTATTGCGCCGTGCGCGGCATTGACGCGGTTCTGCTAGGACATACGCGCGACGACCAGGCCGAGACGGTTCTGATGCGGCTCATGCGCGGATCGGGTGTGGATGGGCTGGCGGCGATGTCGGCGGGGCGGTTCGGCAAAACCCTGTTTCTGCGGCCGCTGCTGGAGGAAACAAGAGAGCAGTTGCGCGCATATCTAACCGCGCGGGGTATGGTCTGGGCCGAGGATCCCTCGAATGAGGACCCGCGCTTTGAACGGGTGCGGATACGCCGGGCCATGGCCGGGCTTGGCCTTGACGCGACACGGCTGGCCGAGACCGCCCGCGCCATGGCCCGCGCCCGCATCGCGCTTGAAACAAGGGCGCAAGACGTCGCCCGGGCAATTGTGACCGAAGAAAACGGGATCGTGTCATTCGCGGCTGCCGCGCTTGGCGATACCGAAGAGGAAACCCGCCTGCGGCTCGTCGCGCATGCGTTGAAATACCTATCTGCTGCCCCTTACAGGCCGCGATTGCAGGCGCTGGACGCGACGGTGGCGGCGGCGCTGGCGGGCCAGGGCGGCACGCTGCATGGCTGCCGGTTGATCCCCTATCGCGAGCGGCTGCTGATTTGCCGCGAATATAGGGCGGTTGCGGGGCTCGACCTGGCCGCGGCCGAGGGCGGGTGGTGGGATAACCGGTGGCAGATCTCGGCCCCGGATCTGCCCGGTGCCCGCATTCGCGCGCTAGGGGTCGAGGGCCTGAAACAGATGCCGCGCATCGAGGGTCTGCCGCAGGCTGCACTGATGTCACTGCCCGGGGTTTGGCAGGGCGACAGGCTCTGCGCTGTGCCCGGGCTTTTGAATGACAATCTGACGATCTGTCGCCATACCCCGGCAGCATCTTTTCATCAGACCATTTTATCGCATTGAAACCCCCGCCCGCATGCCTATTTTAGGCGGGTGCCGCCGATCGCCGCCCGTGTCGGCCACATCATGTAAGGAGAAGTCATTTGGGTAACGCTAGAAACATCGCTTTCTGGGTCATTCTGTTTCTGTTGATCCTTGCGCTGTTCAACCTCTTCAGCGGCAATCAGTCGGCGGTGAATCCGCGTGTTGTCGCCTATTCCGATTTCATCTCGCAGGTTGAAGATGGCGGCGTGACCGCGGTGATTCTGGATGGCGAGAGCATTCAATTCACCACCGGTCAGGGCAATTTCGAAACCGTGCGCCCGCCTTCGGTCGATGTGACGCCGGTTCTGCTGGAAAACCAGGTGCGTATTCAGGCGCGCCCGCAGGAACAATCAGGGTTCATCTCTGGGCTGATGGTCTGGCTGCCGGTGCTGGTGCTGATCGGCGTCTGGATCTTCTTCATGAACCGGATGCAGGGCGGTGGCCGTGGCGGCGCGATGGGCTTCGGCAAATCCAAGGCCAAGCTTTTGACCGAGAAATCGGGGCGCGTGACCTTTGACGACGTCGCCGGCATCGACGAGGCCAAGGAGGAGCTCGAGGAGATTGTCGAGTTCCTGCGCAACCCGCAAAAATTCAGCCGCCTGGGCGGCAAGATCCCGAAAGGTGCGCTGCTGGTGGGCCCGCCGGGCACCGGTAAAACCCTGCTGGCGCGCGCCATCGCCGGTGAGGCGGGCGTGCCCTTCTTTACCATCTCGGGCTCGGATTTCGTGGAAATGTTCGTCGGCGTCGGCGCAAGCCGGGTCCGTGATATGTTCGAGCAGGCCAAGAAAAACGCGCCCTGCATCGTGTTCATCGACGAGATCGACGCCGTGGGCCGCAGCCGGGGTGTCGGCTATGGCGGCGGCAACGACGAACGTGAGCAGACGCTGAACCAGCTCCTGGTGGAAATGGACGGGTTCGAGGCCAATGAGGGCATCATCATCGTGGCTGCGACCAACCGCCCCGACGTGCTGGACCCGGCGCTGTTGCGTCCCGGCCGGTTCGACCGTCAGGTGCAGGTGCCCAACCCCGATATCAAGGGCCGCGAAAAGATCCTGGGCGTGCATGCCCGCAAGGTGCCTCTGGGCCCCGATGTCGACCTGCGCATCATCGCGCGCGGCACGCCTGGTTTCTCGGGGGCCGATCTGGCCAACCTGGTGAACGAATCGGCGCTGATGGCCGCCCGCGTCGGCCGCCGTTTCGTGGTGATGGAAGATTTCGAGAACGCCAAGGACAAGGTCATGATGGGGGCCGAGCGCCGCTCGATGGTGATGACCGAAGATGAGAAAAAGCTGACGGCCTATCACGAGGCGGGCCATGCTGTTGTCGGGTTGAACGTCCCCGACCACGACCCGATCCACAAGGCCACGATCATTCCGCGCGGGCGCGCCCTTGGACTGGTGCTCAGCCTGCCCGAACGGGATCAGCTTTCCGTCAGCTTGCGCAAATACAAATCCAAGATTGCCATGGCCATGGGTGGTCGCGTGGCCGAAGAGCTGATTTTTGGCCCCGAATACGTGACCTCGGGCGCGGCATCGGACATCCAGCAAGTGACCCGCATCGCGCGCGCGATGGTCACGCAATTCGGTTTCGCCGAAGAGCTGGGCTATGTCGACTACGCCAATGAACAGCAATCGCATCTGGGGGCCTATGGCGGCGGCACCACCCATTCAGGCACAACCCAGAAACTGATTGATGACAAGGTCAAGCAGCTGGTCGATGAGGGTTATGACACGGCCAAACGGGTGCTGACCGATCATGCCGAGGATCTGGAACGTCTGGCGCAGGGCCTCTTGGAATATGAGACCCTGACAGGCAATGAGATCACCAGGGTCATCGCGGGCGAGCCGCTCAATCGGGGCGATGACGATGAGGATGACACCGATACCGGCGGCACGCCCTCGGTCACGGCCATTCCCAAGACCAAGCCCAAATCGGCCACGCCCGATGACGGCGGGCTGGAACCGGAACCCTCGGCCTGACACGCACAGCAAGACGACAAGGAAAGCCCCGACGCATGATCGGGGCTTTTTTCAATTCGGCGGAGGGTGCTATCCAGGCCTCGCTGCCGGTATCGCCCCCGACGCGGGTTGACCGGCGAAGTCGAGCAACTGAAGACAGGATGTCGAGATGCCCGCCCTTCTGCCTACGGAATTTTTCGGCGAGATTACGTGGTTGGGGGCTGTGGCCGACCGCGGAGCGGCTTTGCCCTCAGCCGCGCTGGAGGAAATGCCGCTAACCCTTTCGGGGTTCGCGGATGAGGCGCATGGCGGACTGACGCGCGCATCCTGCAGTCGCGTCACGTCGCAATACCCGTGTGGCACCGAGATCAGAAACACCCGGCAGCTATCCGTCGTCAGCGCCGAGGATCTGGCGCGGATCGCGAATGCCATGGGCGTCGACGCGCTGCATCCGCGCCTGTTGGGGGCGAGCCTGGTGATCGCGGGCATCCCCGATTTCACGCTTGTCCCGCCGGGATCGCGGTTACAGGCCGAAACCGGCGCGACGCTGGTTGTGGATATGGAGAACCGGCCCTGCCACCTGCCGGCAAGGCCGATCGATGCCGAGGGGCCGGGCCATGGCCGCGCCTTCAAGGCAGCGGCCAGGCGTTTGCGGGGTGTGACGGGCTGGGTGGAACGCGCGGGCGTGCTGCGTCTGGGCGATCGCATCCGCCTGCACGTGCCGGATCAACCGGCCTGGCCGCATCTGGATGCGGCGCGCGGGCGTTAGGCCCCGATCAGGATCAGCGCGGCCAGCCCAAGGCCGATGCCGATGCCAAAACCTACATGGATCAAAATCATGGGGGCGGTCATGGGCGGCCTCTTTCTTGTTGCGTCTGGTTTGCGGTCCTTCATGTGTCGGATGGCACGCCCAAATGGTTCAGAAAGAAATGTACGCCGCGTATCGGAAACGCGAATTGGCGGATGCATGACGGAATTGGTCGCAATCGCTCCGCTCGGGCGGCCCCGGGCTTGATATAGGCGAAGGATATTTTTGCCGCTTCCAACAGGAGCCTGCCAGCATGGCCTTCAAGACCGATATCGAAATTGCCCGCGAAGCCAAAAAACGCCCCATCCAGGAGATCGGCGCGAAGCTTGGCATCGACAGCGACCACCTGCTGCCCTACGGGCATGACAAGGCCAAGGTGAGCCAGGACTTCATCAATTCGGTCCAGGATCGTCCGACCGGCAAGCTGATCCTCGTGACCGCGATCAACCCGACCCCCGCCGGCGAAGGCAAGACCACCACCACCGTGGGTCTGGGCGACGGGCTGAACGCGATCGGCAAGAACGCCGCGATCTGTATCCGCGAGGCCTCTCTGGGTCCGAATTTCGGGATGAAGGGCGGGGCCGCGGGCGGCGGTTATGCGCAGGTCGTTCCGATGGAGGAGATGAACCTGCATTTCACCGGCGATTTTCACGCCATCACCAGCGCCCATAACCTGCTGAGCGCGATGATCGACAACCATATCTATTGGGGCAACGAGCTGCAGATCGACGAGCGCCGCGTCACCTGGCGGCGGGTGCTGGACATGAACGACCGGGCGCTGCGCGATACCGTGACCTCGCTTGGCGGTGTCTCGAACGGGTTCCCGCGTCAGACCGGGTTTGACATCACCGTGGCCTCCGAGGTCATGGCGATCCTGTGCCTGGCCAAGGATCTGGAAGATCTGCAGAAACGGCTGGGTGACATGATCGTGGCCTATCGCCGCGACCGCAGCCCGATCTATGCCCGCGACATCAAGGCCGATGGTGCCATGACGGTGCTGTTGCGCGATGCCATGCAGCCCAACATCGTGCAGACGCTGGAAAACAACCCCGCCTTCGTGCATGGCGGCCCGTTTGCCAATATCGCGCATGGCTGCAACAGCGTCATCGCCACCACCACGGCCCTGAAACTGGCCGATTACGTGGTGACCGAGGCCGGGTTCGGGGCCGATCTGGGGGCCGAGAAATTCATGAACATCAAGTGCCGCAAGGCGGGGTTGTCCCCCGATTGCGTGGTGCTGGTTGCCACCGTGCGGGCGATGAAGATGAATGGCGGCGTGGCCAAGGCCGATCTGGGCGCGGAAAATGTCGCGGCGGTCGAAAACGGCTGCGCCAATCTGGGCCGCCATATCGGCAACCTGAAATCCTTCGGCGTGCCGGTCGTGGTGGCGATCAACCATTTCGTCACCGACACCGATGCCGAGATTCAGGCCGTGAAGGATTATGTCGAGGGGCAGGGCTCCGAGGCGATCCTGAGCCGTCATTGGGAGCTGGGCAGCGAAGGCTCGGCCGATCTGGCGGCCCGTGTGGCCGAGATCGCCGATAGCGGCGTCAGCCAGTTCGCGCCGCTCTACAAGGATGAGCTGAGCCTCTTTGAGAAGATCGAGACCGTGGCCAAGCGCATCTACCACGCGGATGAGGTTCTGGCCGATGCCAAGATCCGCAATCAGCTGAAGGAATGGGAAGAGGCGGGTTATGGCAATCTGCCGGTCTGCATGGCCAAGACGCAATACAGCTTCTCGACCGATCCCAACCTGCGCGGCGCGCCCACCGGCCATTCGGTGCCGGTGCGCGAGGTGCGGCTGTCGGCGGGGGCCGGGTTCGTGGTGGCGATCTGCGGCGAGATCATGACCATGCCGGGCCTGCCGCGCAAACCGGCCGCCGAATCCATCCGCATCAATGATGAGGGTGTGGTCGAGGGCCTCTTCTGAAGCAGGTTTGTTGCATCACGGCGCGCGCATGCGAATGCGCGCGCTTGCCCGTTCCGATCCCAGATGCCCGCCCGGGCATAGCAAAGAGCCCCTGACATGCGCGCAGCCCTTATCGACGGCAAATCCATCGCGGCGAAGATGCGTGCCGAAGTGGCCGATCAGGCGGCGGAGCTGACCACGGCGGGATGGGCCCCGCGCCTGGTCTCGATCAGCGTGGGCGAGTCCGGGGCGGCCGATCTCTATGTGCGCAATCAGAGCAAATCGGCCGCAAGCGCGGGCGTGGCATTCGAGGCGCGCGCCTATCCTGAGCGCACCTCGCTGGAGCAGTTGACCGGCATCCTGCAGGGCCTGAACGCCGATCCGCGGGTCAATGGCATCATCATCCAGCGCCCATTGCCGGAGCATATTCCGGTCAAGGTGTTGCAGAAGACGATCCATCCGCTGAAGGATGTCGAGGGGATGCACCCGGCCTCGATCGGCAATATCGTCTATAACGACCTGGCGCTTGGCCCCTGCACGGCGGTCGCGGCGGTGGAGATCCTGAAGACGCTGCCGCTGAAGATGGAGGGGCTGGATGTCACCGTGATCGGCCATTCCGAGATTGTCGGAAAGCCCATTGCGTTTCTGTTGATGGGGTTGGGGGCGACGGTCACGGTCTGTCATCACATGACCCGGTCGGTGGCGATGCATAGCCGCGCGGCGGATGCGGTGTTTGTCGCGGTCGGCAAACCGGGCCTGGTGACCGGCGACATGCTGAAACCGGGGGCGGCGCTGATCGATATCGGCATCAACCGGGTCGACGGCAAGACGGTGGGCGACGCCGATTTCGCCAGCTGCGCCGAAGTGGCGGGCTGGATTACCCCGGTGCCGGGCGGGGTGGGGCCGGTGACGGTTGCCACGCTGATGAAGAACGCGGTGCTGGCCACGGGCATGCAAATGGCACATTACAGGGCCAGCTACGCCGAAACGGAATTCTGAAAGCTGAGGGAGAGACAGGACATGTCGGCAACGATCATTGACGGTAAGGCCTTTGCGGCCAAGGTGCGGGCGCAGGTCGGTGAACATGTGGCGCGGCTCAAGGCCGAACACGCGATCACGCCGGGGCTGGCCGTGGTGCTGGTGGGCGAAGATCCGGCCAGCCAGGTCTATGTCCGCTCCAAGGGCAAGATGACGGTCGAGGTCGGCATGGAGAGCTTTGAATACAAGCGTGACGCCGATATTTCCGAGGCCGATCTGCTGGCGCTGATCGATCAGCTCAACAACGATGCTGCCGTTCACGGCATCCTGGTGCAATTGCCGCTGCCCGATCATCTCGATTCCGATCTGGTGATCAATTCGATCGACCCGGCCAAGGATGTGGACGGGTTCCATATCTCGAATGTCGGGCTGTTGGGGACGGGTCAGAAATCCATGGTGCCCTGCACGCCGCTTGGCAGCCTGATGATGCTGCGCGACCATCTCGGCAGCCTGTCGGGGCTGAATGCGGTTGTGGTGGGGCGTTCGAATATCGTCGGCAAACCGATGGCGCAGCTTTTGCTTGGCGACAGTTGCACCGTGACGATCGCTCATAGCCGCACCAAGGATCTGGCCGAGGTCTGCCGCCGGGCCGATATCCTGGTGGCCGCTGTCGGGCGGCCCGAGATGATCCCCGGCGATTGGGTGCGCCCCGGCGCGACCGTGATCGATGTTGGCATCAACCGCATTCCGCACCCCGAGATCGAGGGCAAGACCAGGCTGGTCGGTGACGTGCATTTCGAGAGTGCGGCAAAGGTGGCGGGCGCGATCACGCCGGTGCCGGGCGGCGTCGGTCCGATGACCATCGCCTGCCTGCTGGCCAACACACTGACCGCGACCTGCCGGGCAAATGGGCTGGAGGAGCCTGAGGGCCTGACCGCATAGCGCGGCGGCACGGGGCGCGGCCCCCCCGCTTGTGCGTCTTTGGGCAGTGGGGCGGTGGATCAGCCGCCGTTCGGGCGGCTGACAATGAAGGCGGCCGCACCGCCCATTGCCAGTGTTTGAACCAATAGGATTACCGCGCCGAGGCTGGCTATCAGGCTGATCAGAAAGATCAGCACCATTGCCGTGCAGGCCAGGATCTTGATGCGTGGCCGGATTGCGCCATTGGCCTCCCAATCGCGGATCGGGCCGCCGAAGATCGGGTGATCCAGAAGCCATTGCTTGAGCTGCGGCGCGCTCTTGCCGAATGCGAAGGCCGCGAGGATCAGGAAGGGGGTCGTGGGCAGCAGCGGTAATGCGACGCCGATGAAGCCGAGCGCGACACACGTCCAGCCAAGGATCATCCAGGGCAGTTTCCGTAATCGGTTGCGGCGGCGTGGGGCGGTCATACTGCTGCAGATAGTCAGCAAGGGTGCCGATGTAAATCGCGGGCTCAGGCCGGGGCATGTATCCATTGCCCCGGCACCAGCCCCTCCAGCCGCCAGGGCCCGATTTGCCAGCGCACGAGGCGCAGCGTGGGCAGGCCCACTGCCGCCGTCATGCGCCGCACCTGACGGTTGCGACCCTCGGTGATGGTCAGCTCGATCCAGGCATCGGGCACGGTTTTTCGAAACCGCACCGGCGGGGTGCGCGGCCAGAGATCGGGGGCCGCGATCTGGCGCGCTTTGGCGGGGCGGGTCGGGCCATCCTTGAGCGTGACACCCTTGGCAAGCGCGGCCATCTGATCCGCATCGGGGGTGCCCTCGACCTGCACCAGATAGGTCTTGGGCATTTTCGTGCGCGGGTTGGTGATGCGGGCCTGCAGGCGGCCATCATCGGTGAGGATCATCAACCCCTCGCTGTCGCGATCCAGCCGCCCGGCCGGGTAAACGCCGGGCAGGTCGATGTAATCCGAGAGCGTCGCGCGCGGGCTGCCGGCGCTGCCCTTGTCGGTGAATTGCGACAGCACGTCATAGGGTTTGTTGAAGAGGATCACCTGGGTCATGCGCTCACGCCTTGAGGGACAGGGCATTCATTGGCCCATCGGTCGCAATCAGGCAAGGGGCTGTCCCGAAAAGCTCTTGCCCGGTGGCCTGATTTGGCTGAGCGTAGCGGCGACTGCTTTGCAAAAGGATCCTGCCATGCCCGCCGGTGCCGCCCCGTTCCCGCCTGCTGAATATGACCGCCGCATTGCCCTGACCCGTGCCGCGATGGCCGAGGCCGGGCTGGAGGCGCTTTTTGTCACCGATCCCTCGAACCAGGCCTGGCTGACGGGTTATGACGGCTGGTCGTTTTATGTGCATCAGGGCGTGATCCTGACCCATGCGGGCGCGCCGGTCTGGTGGGGGCGTCATATGGACAGTATCGGGGCCGGGCGGACCTGCTGGATGGAGGCCGATCGCATCATCGGCTATGGCGACCATTTCGTGCAATCGACCGAACGCCACCCGATGCAGGATCTGGCTGGGCATCTCTGCGCGATGGGGCTGGAGCGGGCGCGCATCGGTGTCGAGATGGAGAATTATTACTACTCGGCCAAGGCGCATGAGGTTCTTGTATCAGAATTGCCCGGTGCCCGGATCGCGGACGCCACTGCGCTGGTCAACTGGCAGCGGCTGGTGAAATCCGGGGCCGAGCTGGATTTCATTCGCAAGGCGGCGCGGATATCCTCGCATATCACCCGCACCGCGATCGAGAAGGCCGAGCCGGGGCTGCGCAAGAACGAGCTGGTGGCCGAGATCTATCACGCCGCCATCACCGGAGTGGGTGACATCTGGGGCGACTATCCCGCCATCGTGCCGCTGACGCCCTCGGGCCGCGATGCGACGGCTGCGCATCTGACCTGGAACGGCGATGAGATGCGCGCCGGCGAGGCCACGTTTTTCGAGCTTTCGGGGGTTTATCGCCGCTATCACGCGCCACTTTGCCGGACGGTGTTTCTGGGCCGGCCGGGGCAGGAAATGCTGGATGCCGAGGCGGCCCAGATCGAAGGCATCGAGGCCGGGCTGGAGGCCGCGCGCGCCGGCAACCGGACCTGCGATATCGCGAACGCCTTCATGGCGGTGTTGAAAAAACACGGGCTAAAGCGGGAGGGGCGCATGGGCTATCCCATCGGTCTCAGCTATCCGCCCGATTGGGGCGAACGCACGGCCTCGATCCGCACCGAGGATAGCACCGTGCTGGAACCCGGCATGGTGTTTCATTTCATGCCCGCGCTCTGGATGGATGATTGGGGGTTGGAGACGACCGAGACCATCGTGATCCGCGAGACCGGCGGGGCGGAGGTGCTCTCGGATGTCGAGCGCAAGCTCTTCGTCAAGCCATGACGGGGCTCTCTGAGACCACCGCGCTTTTGGCCGAGCTGATCGGGTTTCCGACCGTTTCGCCAGACAGCAACCTGGCCATGATCGCGCATCTGGCGGCGCGGCTGGAGGAGGCGGGGGCCACGGTCGAGATCCTGCATGACGACAGCGGGGCCAAGGCCAATCTCTGGGCCCGGATCGGGCCGGATGTGGCCGGTGGCATCCTCTTGTCGGGCCATACCGATGTGGTGCCGGTCACCGATCAGATCTGGGCCAGCGACCCGTTCGACATGCATGAAGAAGGCGGCAGGCTCTATGGCCGCGGCACCTGCGATATGAAGGGGTTTGTCGCCGCCGCCACCGCCATGGCCCCGCTTTTCGCCGAACGCGCGCTTTCGCGCCCGATCTATCTCGCCTTCAGCCATGATGAGGAAACCGGATGTCTGGGCGCGCAGGCTTTGGTGGAGCAACTGCGCGGGCGGGCGGCGTTGCCCGCCATGGCGATCGTGGGGGAGCCCACATCGATGCGGGTGATCGAGGGGCATAAGGGCTGCTATGAATATTCGACCCATTTCACCGGGCTGGAGGGGCATGGATCCTCGCCCGATCTGGGCGTCAACGCGGCCGAATACGCGGCGCGCTATGTCGGGCGGCTGCTGGATCTGAAAGACCGGCTGCGCGCGCGGGTGCCCGAAGGCAGCCGGTTCGAGCCGCCCTGGACCACGATCAATACCGGCGCGGTGCAGGGCGGGGTGGCCCATAATGTCATTCCCGGGCGCGCCCGGGTCGATTGGGAAATGCGGCCCGTGCAGAGCTCGGATGCCGATTTCGTCAAGGCCGACCTGGCGGAATATTGCGCCCACACGCTGTTGCCCGCGATGCAGGCCGTCGATCCGCAGGCCGGGATCGAGACCGAGACCATCGCCGAGGTTTGCGGGTTGGAGCCCGCCACCGAGAACGAGGCCCGCGCGCTGGCGATGGAACTGACCGGGGCCAATGGCGCGGGGCTGGTGCCGTTCGGAACCGAGGCGGGGCTGTTTCAGGGCCTGGGCATGTCGGTTGTGGTCTGTGGGCCGGGATCCATCGAGCAGGCGCATAAGCCGGATGAGTATCTGGAGCTCAGCCAGCTGGATGCCTGTCTGGGGATGCTGGAGCGGTTGAGCCGGAAATTGGGCTAGGGTTGGTTTGGAGAACTCCGGGCGAGTTACGGTATGGCAGGTATGAGGCCAACGTGACGGATGCTGCGCCGTCCCCAGACGCCCGCCAAGGCAAACAAGGAACGAAACGACGCTTCGCCCGTTGTTCACTGTAAGCGGCGGTCGCGGCCCATTGATTTTTCAGTTGCGTTTGGGCGATCGCGTGAAGCTGAGGTCTGTTGGTAGCTCGTCAGGGACTACGAGACGAGGTCCTTATGAGCCATCTGTCCGCTGGG
>Ga0316205_10000214_pt1 | contig 121759 bp, 113 predicted proteins | sample 3monthpyrite_MG_FD_204941 | JGI IMG/M metagenome (GOLD analysis project Ga0316205, IMG submission 204941) | Microbial mat bacterial communities from mineral coupon in-situ incubated in ocean water Damariscotta River, Maine, United States -... | ecosystem: Environmental > Aquatic > Marine >...
TTGCCTCATTTGGACATTCCGGTTCACATACATCACAGTTAATGCATTCGTCAGTTATGATCAATGCCATTTTTTAGCCCTACATTTAAAATTTTAAGAGTCTCACGGGGAGACCGGTAATATTAGTCGATGATTATACCCTAAATCAGCTTATTTCGCCCTTACTCGTAACAAGTCTTTATTTTGTATACTTACTACTCAGCTCTTTTACAACTAAAGAATTCACAAATTCTGACACATCACCATGATGAGATGCTATCTCCTTCACCAATGAAGATGAGATAAAACTGCTCTTTTCTGATGGTGTGAGAAATAATGTCTCTATTTCTGGCGCCAGATGCCGGTTCATACTTGCAAGCTGCATTTCAAATTCAAAATCCGAAACTACCCGTAACCCCCTGAGGATCACGTGTGCCCGACGGTTACGTACAAAATCCACCAGCAAATCCGAGAAACCACAAATTTCGACGTTATTATGTTTCTGCAACACCTGCTCCGCAAGCCGAATTCGATGCTCTAAATCAAACAAAGGCGCTTTTGAGGGACTTGCTGCTATAGCGACAATGACTTTATCGAATAAACCGGAAGCTCTGGACACCAGATCACTGTGACCATTAGTAATCGGGTCAAACGTTCCCGGGTAGACGGCTACCACTGACATACTTTTTCCTCTTTAGTAATTACAGCCTGATAACAGTACTCTAATTAGATATAAAATTTCGCCTGACTAGATAATAGCTGACCTGACCAGCTTTTTTCTCTCTTACTACATTCCAGTTTTCAGGCAATACAGGCAAATCCTGTTTACGATGCATTTCCAGATATATACAGGCAAACTCGGAAAGGTATTGATTGTTTTCCAGCAACTCACAAACCTGTGCCAGATAGTCACTATCAAACGGTGGATCAATGAAAACAACATCATATTGTGTCGCCGCCTGTGAGTTTAACCAGTTTAATGCATCGTACTGCAATAACTGCACATTTTCTGCTTTCAAATCTCGAATATTTACAGACAATATTTCTGCAGCCTGGCGCTGTTTTTCAATCATCGTTACAGATGCAGCACCTCGAGAAGCCGATTCAAAACTCAATGCGCCACTGCCCGCAAACAAATCAAGACAGTGCGCGCCTGGCAAATCATTTTGCAACCAGTTAAACAAGGTTTCACGGACTCTATCAGTAGTCGGTCTTAAACCAGGCAAATCAGCCACCTGCAAAAAACGACTGCGCCACTTACCACCAATAATGCGTAATTTACCTGCTGAGGATTTTCTTACTTTTTTAGACATTTGTATTTATCACAAAGAGCAAAATCATTCACTCTTTGCACCTACAATTACCGTTAACATTTTGTCTGGATGAATTCTACGCCTTAATGCATCATCAACTTTTTTCTTATCCTGCAAATTAACTCTACCCACAAATGTATCAAGATAATCTAGTGGTAAATTATAGAAGCCTATTACTGATAAATATTCGACAATTTTTTTATTACTATCTATTCGTAATGGAAAACCACCGGTTATATTTTTTAAACTATCTCCAAGTTCATCTACTTCAGGCCCTTGAGAAACATATTTATTCAACTCAGCATGCACTATCCCCATTGCCTCATCCAGCTGATCGTTACGCGTTTTTAAACCAATCATGAACGGCCCTTGCGCACGCATAGGTGAGAAATAACTATAGACACTGTAAGCCAGTCCACGCTCTTCACGTACTTCCTGCATTAACCTTGAACCAAAACCACTTCCGCCAAACGCATGATTGCCCAGGTATAAAGCATGATAATCCGCATCCCCCCTGGCCATTCCTATCTGCCCCATCAACACACTGCTTTGTCTGGATGGAAAATCAATATGTATGGTTTTAGATTCTGTTAATGGTTTAACCGCGGGTAATTTTTTTGCATGTTGACCAGAAGGCAAACCTGCGACCAGGTCAGTAGCAATTTTTTCTGCTTCTGCTTTTGTTAATTGCCCAACAATACTAATCACTGCATTTTTTGCGACATAATACTTTTTATAAAAATCCTTAAGGTGATTCAGTTTTAGTTTTTTCAAACTAGCTTCAGTGCCATCACTTGGTAACGCGTAAGGATGATCACCATAAAGCTCTGAATAAAACCGTAACGAACCAATAGTCGATGGTGACTGCTTGCCCGCTTTTACGGAAATTTTTAATCTTTCTATTTCACGACTAAAAGACGATTTTGAAAATGTCGGTAAAGTTAATATGTTTTTCAGGTTAATTAATGCAGGCTGCAAATATTTATCGTCACGTAAGCTACGCACACTTAACCATGCCATATCTTTTAAAGACCCATTACCAAACGAAGCACCAACCGCTTCAAACTTTTCGGCCAGCACCTGTGCATCATCCCCTGCCGCACCTTCGGATAACAAACCATTTGTCATTAATGCCGTGCCCGACAGGTCTTTACCCATTTCTGCATCACGTGCACTGCCTGCATCAAAAACAATGCGTACATCAACCATTGGAATATCGTTAGATGGAACAAAATAAACATCTGAACCATTTTTAGTTTGCCAGTGCTGAATATCTGGAGAAGCAACTACCTGCCCCATCATTAATAAACAACCTGCAATGATTATGCTTTTATTAATGACCATGACGACCTCCAGATACACTAATGCCTTTTCTTTGTTTATTGGTATCCGTTGATTGCGGATCTAAAACTGCAACAGTCAGACTGTCGTCCTGTAGATATTTTTTTGCTACCGCTCTAACCTGTTCAGCAGTGACCTGCTGAATATTTTTCAGATATTCATCTTTTTTCTGCCAGCCCACACCAACTGTTTCTAATGTCCCTAACTGCATGGCCTGATAAAAAACAGAATCTTTTTCATATACAGATGATGCCATTACCTGCGCTTTCACACGATCAAGCTCCTGCAATGATGGCAATTCTTTCTGAATAGTTGTAATTTGTTTTTTAATAGCTGACTCCAGTTGTTTAATCGTATGCCCTTCACGCGGCGTACCGTCAAACAAAAACAGGGTTTGTTGCCTTGCGTAAGGGTCATAACCCGCACCCGCAGACGTTGCAACTTCACTACCCCTGACCAGTCGCTGACTTAAACGACTACTATCTCCGCCATCAAGCACTCCTGCAAGAACCTCCAGTGCATATATATCTTTTTCGTCTTGTGCCGTATTCATAACCGGCACTTTATAACCCATCAATAAATAAGGTACTTTTGCCGGTACCTTAACGGTGATTCGACGCTCACCCAGCTGCTCAACTTCACGACGCGGCTTTGGTGGCACAATATTAGATGGCTTTAAAACGCCGAAATATTTTTCTGCCCAGTTTTTAATTTGCTCAGGATCAACATCACCCGCAACAACCAGCGTCGCATTATTTGGCGCATACCAGGTTTTATACCACTTACTCAAATCTTCCAGACGCATGCTATCCAGATCTTCCATCCAGCCAATAATGGGCTGCTGATAACTTGAGTTAATAAATGCCGCCGCATTAAAACGCTCATATGTTAAAGAAGTCGGTTTATCATCTGTACGAGAACGTCGTTCCTCTTTGATTACCTCAATTTCTTTTTTAAACTCATCTTCATTTAACTGTAAATGTCGCATGCGATCAGCTTCATGCTGCAAACATAACTCTAAACGATCACTGGATATACGTTGAAAATAAGCCGTATAATCTTTGCTGGTAAAAGCATTCTCACTACCACCATTAGCAGCAATGATTTCAGAAAACTCACCGGGCTTTAAATTCTTAGTACCTTTAAACATCATATGTTCGAGCGCATGCGAGACTCCGGTCACCCCATCATATTCATAAGAGCCCCCCACTTTGTACCATACCTGTGATACTGCTACCGGTGAACGATGATCAGGTTTGACCAACACTTTCATGCCGTTATCCAGCATGAAACTGTAAACACCCGATTGACTTAAATTACTGCCCTGTTTGATGTTATCAGGCTGTCCTGAATTTATTTCAGCAACATGTTGCGGGTTTGTTTGACAAGCCGATAAGCCAAACAATGCCCCTGTGAGCGCATAAACAACTCTATATTTCTTTAATATCATTCAATTTGTCCGATTAATTTTGATTTTCGCCTCTTAGAATGACTATGAAGCTTAACCTTAGTTCCACGCGATGATAGGATAAGCTCCTCCTGATATACAAGTTATTTAATAAATTATGTTTGGTTTTTTACGCCGCAATAAAGAAAACTCTGAAGTTACTTCTGAGACTGACAATGAGACATCAAGCAAGCTTATTGATGAATCCCATGAGCCTGTAACTCAAACATCACAACTAGCAGTAAAGTCTGGTGCTTCATTTACACCTGGCGGGCAACGTGCATCCGCAACACCACCACCTGCACCAACTCAGGTAGAAACTGAAACGACAATTGTTGCAGATGAGCACACTGAAACCCCATCATCCACAACTAACGCACCGTCAGTTGAGCCAACAACTAATGAACAACAAGCTGAAGATTCTGAAGTAAAACCGGTAGCAACTAAATCTGGATCATCCTTCAGCCCACCGACTGCTGAAGAATGGGCTAGAGCAAAAGAAGAAAGCACATTCGATTATCTTAAAGATAGTCTTGGAAAAACCCGTGCTGGCTTAACCGATGGCATGGCAGACCTGTTACTAGGTAAGAAAACCATTGATGAAGACTTACTTGAGGAGCTGGAAACACGCTTACTTTCTGCCGATGTCGGAGTAGAGGCCACTACTCGTATTATCACTGACCTTACAAAACGTATTTCACGCAATGAACTTAATGACCCGGTTGCCCTGTTTAACGCGCTATGTGATGACATGGTTGAGATTTTACAACCTGTAGATAAACCGCTAGTTATCGAAAACAGAAAATCCCCCTTCGTTATTCTGGTGATAGGCATAAATGGCGCTGGCAAAACCACCACCATCGGCAAACTGGCTAAACGCTTTCAAAATCAGGGTAAGTCAGTCATGCTTGCTGCTGGTGACACTTTCCGTGCAGCTGCAGTAGAACAATTACAAACCTGGGGTGAACGAAATGAAATTGCGGTTGTCGCTCAGGGCACGGGGGCAGATTCAGCCTCAGTGATTTATGACGCGATTGAGTCAGCCCAGTCTAAAAACATAGATGTAGTTATTGCTGACACCGCTGGACGTTTACATACTCAAAGCAACCTGATGGATGAGTTAATAAAAATCAAACGGGTAATGGGTAAACTTGATAACGCTGCACCCCATGAAACATTACTGGTTATGGACGCCGGTTTCGGCCAGAACGGTTTAATACAGGCTCAACAGTTTAATGATGCAATGGGCTTAACAGGATTAGTGCTCACCAAACTGGATGGAACAGCTAAAGGCGGCATTTTATTAGCCATTGCAGAAAAGCTGGCCACGCCCATCCGTTTTATCGGTGTGGGTGAAGGCATTGATGACTTACGTGAATTCCATGCAACTGAATTTGTTAATGCATTATTAGACAAAATACCTGATTAATAATCAGAACATTCATGACTAACTAAATACATAAGATGAATTAATAAATGCGAAAGGAAAGCAAATTGAAAAAAATATTGATTCTCGCAACATGTATACTCGTAAGCTCATGCCAGTCATTACATTCTGACGACCCCACTTCAATTGCCTTTGATATCCCCGACGGTTCAGTATTAAGCCTGAATAAGAGCCTTCCCATAGATGCGGGAAATACTCATACTATTATTCAAGAGGGTAAAGTCACCACCGATAAAAACAAAGATCTGTACAACATTAGTTGCAGTCTGGAAATGAAAGCTTTTGGGCCTCGCACAATTAATCCAGACACGTTTGAAATCCGCCGCACTGAAGACGGGCAGGAACAGGCATCTGGCCCAAACATTATCCATTATTATACGGAAGTTTATTTATATTCAGATCATAACTCAGACATTATAAAACTGGTTTGCTCCGTATGGGCTGACAGACTTGATGGCAGTTTTCCAGTTTCAGAAATGCAAAAAGCATTAGGTGATTATTTTAGCTTCACCTTTCCTGAACAAAACCAATAACAAACACATCTAACTACTGATTTTGAGCTATATCTTTTCACCATCAATAACTTAGTGCAGAATAGCTCACATGATTCGTTTTGATAATGTCAGTAAGCGCTACCCCGGTGGTCATGAAGCGCTAAGCAATGTGAGCTTTCACCTCCCCCGTGGTGAAATGGCCTATTTAACAGGTCATTCCGGCGCAGGAAAAAGCACACTACTCAAACTTATTGCTTTGATTGAGCGACCCAGTCGTGGAAATCTGGTTTTAGACGGCATAAACTTAAGCAGTGTTTCCAACCGAAAAATTCCTTACATCCGTAGAAATATAGGCATTATTTTTCAAAATCATCATCTTCTTTATGATCGCACCGTTTTTGACAACGTCGCTTTACCTCTCATTATTGCAGGTTACCAGCATAAAGAAATCGGCAAACGTGTTCGTGCGTCTCTTGATCAGGTTGGTTTATTAAATAAAGAAAAATCGGCTCCCATCACATTATCTGGAGGTGAACAGCAAAGGGTGGGCATAGCTCGAGCTATAGTTCACAAACCCGGTTTACTTTTAGCTGATGAACCTACTGGTAACCTTGACCCTGAGTTATCAAAAGAAATAATGGAGCTTTTTGCACGTTTTAATGATGTCGGTGTTACCGTACTTATTGCTAGTCACGACCTGAAATTAATTGAAGAAATGGGCAGCCCTGTAGTGAGCCTGAATAACGGACGGCTTTCTCACAATGACCTGGAAATTACAAGCCATGGTTAAAACAGATAGCAATCAGTTAGCCAAAAGCAGCCCGTTTAAAGCCTGGGCGATTAACCATCTGCGCACCCTTATCGCCAGCCTTGGCACAATGACACGACAACCAGCATCTTCACTAATGACCATTGCAGTAATTGCGATTGCTCTCGCTCTACCCGCAGGCATGTTTGTATTGTTAAATAATGCAAGCAATATTAGCGTTGGCTGGGATAACAGCGCCCAGATATCCGTTTTTCTAAAACATGATGTAACAGAGAAGCAGGCCAAAAAATTAATGGGTAAGTTACGCCTGTATAATGATGTTAATCAGATCTCTATGATTAATAAGAAACAGGCACTTAATGAGTTTAAAAAAATATCCGGCTTTGGTAATGCTATTGAAGCGCTTGGTAACAACCCGTTACCTCACGTACTGACAATACAACCTGTTGTTGATGCTAATCGACCTGATAAAATTCGCCATCTTCTTAAACAGTTAAATAAACATAAACAGGTAGAACTAGCGCAATTAGATTTACAATGGGTAAAACGTTTATTTGCTATGCTGGAAATTGCTCAACGTGCAATTTGGGTGATTGCCAGCCTGTTGGGCATAGCCGTATTACTAGTTGTTGGTAATACTATACGACTCGATATTCAAAACCGCCGTGAAGAAATTGAAGTAACAAAACTCATTGGTGGCACTGATGCCTTTATTCGACGTCCTTTCCTCTATACCGGTTTATGGTATGGCATTGGCGGTGGTGTATTTGCCTGGCTCCTCACGTCATTATCAATCGGACTACTGGACAACTCTGTAGAACACCTTGCTAATTTATATAACAGCGGTTTTCAACTTAAAAGCCTAAGCCTGGCTGAGGGCGTGAATCTGATAGGTTTTAGCTGTTTTCTTGGCCTGTTTGGGTCATGGATTGCTGTAGGTAGACACTTAAGTGAGATAGAACCAAGCTAAGCTACGCATATACATTCTTATGGGGCTGAAAACGATTATTCGGTCCCATAAAAATAAGCACAAAAAGAATTAAATCTCGATTATTCTCCCACCTCCAGCGTTATGTCATACAAATTTCATATCAACTGCTATATTTCAGATAGACCGCTATAAACTATCGACTAGACGCATTACCAGAATAGAAAAATTGTGGCAATTTGGGACTATTATTTAAATATAAAAATTAAAAAGTGAACAGACTTCAGGCTCTCAGGGATACAGAGCAGGTTAGAGAGCCATAAAATTATGTCATCAGAAGCACAACGGGTTCTACTTATTGATCATTCCGGCACCAGCCTGGCTATTATTAGCAAACTGATTGTCAAAAATATTCCCAATGTCATTGTGGATGCGGCTATGAATGTGGGCGAAGCCTTTCGCCTACTGACTGAGCACAAATACGCCTTAATCACCTCATCCAGAAATCTGCCAGATATCGATTGTCATGAGATGATAAACAAGATTCGTCATGAGTTGGGCGTAAAAACCACCCCCCTGATTGTTATTTCAGGAGAAAAAATGGGGATTTACGAAGAGCAAATGGCCTGTAACCTGGTAAATGGTTACTTTGATAAGAAGCTGGGCCAACAAAAGCTAGTCGACTATATTAATTCATTTTTGAACACTGATCCGCCAAAGGCATTGATTACTGGTAATATTTTATATGTTGAAGACAGTGCCACAGTAGCCCTGGCCACAAAAAACCTGCTCAGCAAACATGACTATAATTACCTGCACGCTATAAATGCGGAACAGGCTCTGCAACATATTCAGCATTCATTCATTAAAGATAATATCCAGCCCTTTGATTTACTCTTAACAGATATACAGCTCGAAGGGCATATGAGCGGAAGAGATCTTATTCGTGAGATTCGTCATGGACTCGGTCTGGGTTATGAACAATTGCCTATATTAGTGACTACATCTAGTAATTTCGATGCAGACCCTGGGGGGCTGAACCGAATCTTCTCATCCGGGTCCAATGATATTCTTGAGAAACCCGTCAGAGAACCTATGTTAATAGCCAGATTAAACAACTTATTAATGCTGCGTAAACAGTTTTTAGAGATTCACCACCCGAATAACTCTTTAGCAATGAACCAGTAAAACCCCTTTCTGTAAACCTCTTAGGCAGCCCCAGCCTATTAAACAACCTTTCATGTTCGTATATTAGATTGAACTTATGCAGGCATTAGCACTCTAATAAAAAGAGTGCTAATATGAGCGCAGAATTTTGGAGTTGATATGTCAAACGAACTGGTACTTGCAACTAACCACCTACCTATTTCAAGCGGTAGCCTGGATCAATTTATTCAGAATGCACAAGCTTTTCCTATGCTTACAGCAGAGGAAGAACGTGAGTATGGCTATCGCCTGTCGGAACATGGCGACCTGGAAGCAGCTCAAAAATTGATTATGTCGCATCTCCGTTTTGTTATTCGTATTGCCCGTGGTTATCAGGGATATGGTCTACCAATGGCTGATCTGGTTCAGGAAGGCAACGTTGGCCTGATGAAGGCGGTTAAACGTTTCAGCCCTGATCATAATGTACGACTGGTTTCTTTTGCTGTTCACTGGATTCGCGCAGAGATTCATGAATATGTACTGAAAAACTGGCGCATCGTTAAAGTAGCCACGACCAAAGCCCAGCGTAAACTATTCTTTAATCTACGCAGCTCTAAAAAACGTCTTGGCTGGTTTACAGCAGAAGAAGTTGAAGGTGTTGCTAAAGACCTTGGTGTTAAACCTGAAACTGTACTGGAAATGGAGTCACGTCTAAGCAACTATGACATGGCTTTTGATGCCACTTCGGATGATGACGATGACGCAATGATTGCGCCATCTACGTATCTGGCAAGCCCGACTCATGATCCTGCGCAACAACTGGAATCATCAGACTGGCAACAACAGCGAAGCGACGCATTGTCTGAATCGATGCAAACTCTGGATGATAGAAGTCGTGATATTTTGATGTCTCGTTGGATGAATGATGACAATAAAGCAACGCTTCATGAGCTTGCAGCAAAATACGGCGTTTCTGCCGAACGCATACGTCAGCTAGAAAAAAATGCTATGAAAAAAATTCGCAATTGTCTTGAAGCATAATACATAACCAACAAAACATTAACTCCAAAAAAGGCGCTTATACAGCGCCTTTTTTTATAAAATCAATTAAGAGATAAGTTTTATGGAGACCAATGCTTACCAGACACCACAAGCAGATTTATCAACTGTAAGTGATATCAATGCCACTTATTACGTTGTTTCCATAAAAAAATTCATCACACTTTATATATCAACACTTGGTGTTTATGGTATCTACTGGTTTTATAAAAACTGGTCTTTACACAAGACCACAACCAACTCAAATGCCTGGCCCGTTATGCGAGGCATATTTTCAATATTCTTCACGCATTCTCTTTTTAGAAACGTAAACGAAACTCTTGAAAAGAAAGATATCCCATACAGCTGGGATCACAGCCTTCTTGCAACCACATACGTAGTAAGTGCTATTTTTTCAAACATTAGTGACAGGTTATCATCAGAAAGCATCGGCTCACCCATTACAGATTTTGCTGGCTTCATATTCACCGGACTAATGGCACTGGCTTTATACAAAGCTCAAATTGCAATTAATACAGCTTGTGACGACCCTCAAGGTTTAACAAATAATCACTTCAGTCCCGCAAATATTGCATGGATTATTTTAGGTATTGCATTATGGGTGTTAATTTTTATTGGTATGAGTTCATATCTTTAGATTAATAGCTGATATGAACAAGTTAGCCCCTGGAATTCAACAGAACATAATGAAACGCATCATTAAGATATTTACTACCCGGATCACGCTAAATTTTTTTAAGGTGAAGAGCAATCAAGCCATGTTTAACGGGTAAAACTTTTATTAATAATTTACTGTAAATTTAAACCCATATTATGATTTGGTTTGTTTGTTTTTTATCTGTTCAACCGCAATGGAAAACTCGCCAGCCACACGACCCTCCTGAGAAACCTTTGATTCTCTTTGTATTGTTTTCCATGCATGCCCGTAAACTATCTCATAACTTGCAGGAATAACTCCGTTTTTTCTATATTTTTCATAATGAGTTATAACTCTTTTTAATTTCCCTGGTGTAACCAAACCTTGCTCAACAGCTTTCTTCTGATTTTTTAAAATAGTATTTGCACCAATAGATTTCAGATCAAGCATAACCGACTTCACATCCTGATAGGTTAGCGTGAGCAAATCCATATCCATAACTGGCTCAGCTAAACCCGCCTGAATCAGCTCATCACCTAGATCATGCATATCAGTAAAATCATTAACATGTGCGTGTGAATCAACCTGTTCCCAGCTTTTCTTCAACTCTTTTAATGTGTCTGGACCAAAGGTTGAAAACATTAATAACCCGTCAGGTTTTAAGAGTCGCTTAAATTCTGCAAATACTTTTTTATAATCACACCACTGCAACATCAGATTCGAAAATATTAAATCAACAGATTCATCTTGCAGAGGTATATCTTCAGCATCGGCACATATTAAAGCTGGTTTTCTCAACCAGCCACCTTTGCTTTTAGTTTGCTTTAACATTTCAGGAGATAAATCTAATGACAGCACTTTTGCTTTTTTATATTTTTTTAATAAATCCTGTGTGCCCCAGCCTGTGCCACATCCCACATCCAGGACTACTGATGGTTTTATGTTAGTTAAATCAAGACGCTGCAATAACTCTTTACAAACATTACGCTGTAATACGGCTGAAGACTCATAACATATTGCCTTTGCATCAAAATGCTGCTGGATACGATGTTTTTCTGATTGACTCATATATACCAATTATTTATTTATGGATGTACGCCAGTGATTTTAAAAGCTGTTCAATAAATTCATCTGTGTGTGATAAAAAAGCGGCATGCCCTGCATTATTAAAAACCGTTACATTATTCAGTTCTTCAGCTAACTGTTTTTTCACCAGACCATCCTGTCCACCAAGCACCCAGTTAACAGGCAACTTTATTTTTTTTAACTGACTACGTAAATCAACCTGTTTCAGAATTTCCAGCCCCGCATCAAGATTAGCCTCATCAGGTCTGGGTTGTTGTAAAATTTTTTCCCTTAGATCCCGTAAAACAAGCCTTCCTGACTCGGAACCCTTAACCTGCAATGAAAGAAAGCGACGAATTGTACCTGAAAAATCTTTTTTCAGTGACTGAGAAAACTGTTCAAAAACACCCGACTCAATTCCGCATCCCCAGTTATCTTTAGTAACAAAACAGGGGTTACTACTGACCAGTGTTAAGCCACTGATTTCCTCTGGATGATTCATCGCCAACTGTATACACGGTAGACCACCTAATGACCAACCGATTAAATATAACGGCTGATCCTGAGTGTATAACGCTTTTATCTGTTTGCATTTTTCAAACAAATCTTCAGTCAGGTTTTGCAAGCCTGATAAAGATTCACCAACTCTTTCCCCATGCCCAGGCAAATCAAAAACCTCAGCATCAATCCAGTCAGGTAATTTATCTACTACCGGTTTCCATACACTGCTATTCATTGCCCAGCCATGCACAAATAAGCAGGTCACTTTAGAATCAGGCCTTAGCATAGCATTTCACCGTTGTTTCATTTCGTGCTAAATTGCGCGCTGTATTCATTATTACCTATTGGACTTATTTGTGGATCTATTACAGCAACCCATTATACTTATAATTGGCTTCGCCCTGTTCGGCTATTTGCTCGGTTCAGTTTCTACTGCCATTATAACTTGTAAAATAATGGGTTTATCCGATCCTAGAACAGTTGGCTCAAACAATCCCGGCGCCACCAATGTACTTCGAGCGGGTGGCAAAAAAGCCGCTATCATTACACTTCTTGGCGACATGTTAAAAGGTCTAATCCCTGTCTTAATAGCTGTATTGCTAAATATGCAATATGAAGTTATTGCCGCGACCGCTGTAGCCGCATTTTTAGGACACCTATACCCTCTTTATTATGGTTTTAAAGGAGGTAAAGGTGTAGCAACAATACTTGGTGTATTACTTGGTATTCACTGGATGCTGGGGTTAGGCACCATTGGTATCTGGTTATTTATGGCGCTAACTTTACGTTATTCCTCATTATCTGCACTGGTTGCAGCCAGTGGGTCACCTGTTTTAGCGTGGTTTATTACGCAATCACCTGTTATAACGGTTTGCGTGGTTTTTATGGCGCTGATGCTGATCTGGCGACATAAGAAAAACATACAGAACCTACTATCAGGCAATGAAGATAAGATCGGTTCAAAGAAAAAATAAACAAATTACCCTGTTCAGACACATCTCCATCGATCGCTCTTATCTTGTTCCCATGCTCCTGCGTGGGAACACCGTCAGTTAATCTGTTATTTTAAATCATTATTTATTTTAGATATGCATTCCCACGGAGGACCGTGGGAACGAGACGAAAATAAACAAATTACCCTGTTCAGACACATCTCCATCGATCGCCTTTATCTTGCTCCCATGCTCTTGCGTGGGAACACAGTCAGTTAATCTGTTATTTTAAATCATTATTTATTTTAGATATGCGTTCCCACGGAGGACCGTTGGAACGAGACAACAAGACGAACGAAAGACCCTTAATGATCTGAAAGAGATTACACTGTTCAGGCACATATCCATCGGGGACTGAGCATCTTTCCCGCTCTGTCCCCTAAACCCATACCACTATGAGCTGATAGTGTCATTTATCGACCCCGTAAAACTCTTGATGGCATCAATAAGGGGACAGAGCGCAAAAGGCGCGTTCTTTCCCCGATGGAGATGTGCCTGAACATTGTGAACTCAACCAATCGCTTCTAACTCACTCATCGGCCATCTCGCTCTCACGTTAATTGCTAAAGGCTCCGATTCTCCTGCTTCCAGTCTCAAACACCCTGCATACGCAATCATCGCACCATTATCTGTACAAAACTCAACCCGCGGATAAAACAACTCACCGCCTTCTTTTTCCATCATTGCCTGCAATGATGCTCGCAAACTCAGATTTGCTCCAACACCACCCGCAATCACCAGTGCTTTTGCTCCTACCTGCTGGATAGCCCTACGACACTTAATCATTAATGTATCAACCACAGCCTCTTCAAAAGCTCGACAAATATTAGCCTGTGTCTGTTCATTATCATTACCCTGCTCAACTTCTTTTTGCCAGGTATTAAGACTAAACGTTTTCAACCCGCTAAAACTAAAATCCAGCCCCGGTCGATCACACATCGGGCGTGGGAACTTATAAATACCTGTCTTGCCCTGCTCAGCTAACTTAGCCAGAATTGGGCCACCGGGATAACCTAAACCCAACATTTTTGCAGTTTTATCAAAAGCCTCACCTGCAGCATCGTCCAGGCTTTCACCTAACAACTCATATTGACCAATACCTTTAACCTCTGCCAGTAAGGTATGCCCTCCGGAAACCAGTAGGGCAACAAACGGAAATTCTGGTGCCTCTGCCTCTAACATAGGCGCCAGTAAATGCCCTTCCATATGATGCACAGCCACCGAAGGCACCCCCAATGCCATTGACATTGCCCTGCCCGTACAGGCCCCGACCATTAGCGCCCCCATCAAACCTGGGCCAGCGGTATATGCTATTCCGTCTAATTCTGTTTTTGCAACCTCTGCCTTCTGCAAAACCTGCTCGGCCAAAGGTAATAAATATCGCACATGGTCCCGCGATGCCAATTCCGGAACCACCCCACCATATTCACCATGCAGGGCAATTTGTGAATGTAAGACATGGGCAAGTAGCCCTCGTTCCGTGTCGTACACGGCTAATCCTGTTTCATCACAGGAGGATTCAATACCTAAAACGATCATTCTTTACATTATCCTGGAATTTATTCATATTTAATTTGGAAATTATCGCTCAAGGGGCTATAATCCCGCGGTTCCACGATACCGGATTGGACAGCCAATCGATATCTGTTAATAAATTAAGTTCTATTTTAGAGTGAGAGTTCTGAATGCCACAAGTAAAAGTTAAAGACAACGAGCCGTTTGACGTTGCTCTACGTCGTTTTAAACGTTCATGCGAAAAAGCCGGTATCTTAACCGAGATCCGCCGTCGTGAGTGCTATGAAAAGCCCACAACAGAACGTAAGCGTAAAGCAGCAGCAGCTGTAAAACGTAACCTGAAGAAATTATCGAAAGAGCGCGAGCGTTTAACTCGTAATCCTCATCGTCGTCGCTAATAAAGCATCGCTATGAGTGATATGACTCTCAAGCAAAACCTGACTGCTGATATGAAAGCCTCCATGAAAGGTGGAGACAAAAAGCGTCTTGGCGTCATTCGTTTAGTACTCGCAGCTATCAAGCAGATAGAGGTTGATGAACGAATTGAGCTTGATGATGATCGAGTACTTGCTGTACTCGATAAAATGGTTAAGCAACGTCGTGAATCTATCAGCCAGTATAAAGATGCGGGCAGAGACGATTTATGGGAACAGGAAGAATACGAAGTTTCAATTTTACAAGACTTCCTGCCTGAAGCCCTGAGCGATGAAGAAATAAGCCAGATGATCAGCAAAGCCATTGGTGATACCGGCGCCGAGTCTATAAAAGACATGGGCAAGGTAATGGGCATTCTTAAACCCCAGATGCAAGGCCGTGCTGATATGGGTGCGGTGAGCGGAAAAATAAAAGCTCAATTAAACGCTTAACTTATTTCAAAAGTTACAACGCATTTATCCTGTCATCCCCGAATGCATTTGGCGGGGATCCAGTGTCTTTAAGGTCGCTAGATTTCCGATACTTGCCATTCGGAAATGACAAAAACAAAAGACTTTGAACATGACTGAATTAAAAAACGATCGTTTTCTTCGCGCCCTACTAAAACAACCTGTAGACAAAACACCCGTTTGGATAATGCGTCAAGCAGGCAGGTATTTACCTGAATATCGCGCAACCCGTGAACAGGCTGGTGACTTTATGAGCCTGTGCATGAACCCGGATCTGGCTTGCGAAGTAACCATGCAACCATTAAGACGCTTCGATCTTGATGCCGCTATTTTATTTTCAGATATTTTAACCATTCCTGATGCTATGGGCCTGGGTTTATATTTTGAAACTGGAGAAGGCCCAAAGTTTTCAAAACCTATTCGCTCTGCGGCCGATGTTAAAAACCTACCCATTCCCGACCCGGAAGGCGAACTTAAATATGTTATGGATGCAGTACGCACTATACGTAGAGAATTAAATGGTGACGTACCATTAATTGGCTTTTCCGGCAGCCCGTGGACTCTGGCGACGTATATGATAGAGGGCGGCAGCAGCAAAACCTTTAGCAAATCCAAAACCATGTTATTTGATGACCCTGCTTTAGCTCATCAACTATTAGGTAAAATTGCAGAGTCAGTAACCAGTTACCTCAATGCACAAATTGCAGCTGGCGCACAGGCAGTGATGATTTTTGATACCTGGGGCGGCAATCTGAACCCTGAAATGTATCGGTTATTTTCATTAGATTACATGCAAAAAATTGTATCAAACCTGACCCGTGAAGCAGATGGTAGAGAAGTTCCCGTTATTTTATATACCAAAGGCGGCGGCCAATGGTTAAATGCCATGGCGGACACAGGCTGTAACGCTCTGGGCATAGACTGGAGCACCAGCATTGCAGATGCAAAAAAAGCGGTCGGTGATCGCGTTGCTCTACAAGGCAATATGGATCCAACCACACTATATGCATCACCTGAAGTTATTCGAGAAGAGGCCGGAAAAATCCTTAAAGATTTTGGCACCGGCGAAGGTCACGTATTTAATTTAGGCCACGGCATCACACCAGATATTAATCCTGAACATGTGAAGGTGCTTGTAGATTCTGTTCATGAATTAAGTGAGCAGTACCACAATACATAACCTTAAGCCAGGAAATAACTGCTAAGGAACTTCTCCACCGGGGACAGAGCGCTGCTTTTCAGTGCGCTCCATCCCCGATAGATACGCACCAGAATCAGGCAAAAAAAACGACTTACGACGACTTTTAAAGTATGATGTTGAAGAAATAAAAACTTTAGTCAGGACTTCTCAACATGATCAACAAGTGTCTTTATCCAGTAGCCGGTTACGGCACCCGTTTTTTACCCGCAACAAAATCTATTCCGAAAGAAATGCTACCCGTAGTAGATAAACCCCTTATTCATTATGCGGTTGAAGAAGCATTTGATGCAGGTATGGCTAATAATGCTTTTGTTACCGGCCGTGGGAAACATGCTATTGCCGATCACTTTGATATCAGCTATGAGGTAGAAAATGAAATCTCTGGCACCGGCAAAGAAGAAAAGCTAACTGACATTCGCAACCTGTTAGACAAATGCACATTTACATACACACCTCAAAAAGAGATGAAAGGTCTTGGCCACGCGGTTCTCGCAGGTAAAAACATGATTGGTGATCAGGCCTTCGGTGTAATCCTGGCAGACGACCTATGCATAACAGAGCCCGGTGAAGACAGTGTTATGAAACAGATGGTTGCTTTATATAAGCAGTTCCGTTGTTCTATAATCGCAATCGAAGAAGTACCAAAAGAAAACATCAGCAGTTATGGCGTCATTGATGGAGAAATGATTAGTGATAATATCTTTCGTGTAAACGACATGGTTGAAAAGCCGCCCACTGATAAAGCACCAAGCAATCTGGCGGTTATCGGTCGTTATATCTTAACACCAGATATTTTTGAGCTTTTAGAGAATACAAAACCGGGGGCTGGGGGCGAAATTCAGTTAACCGATGCAATTAAAGAACAGGCCAAAAACGGCTGCGTTATGGCATATAAGTTTAAAGGCCGCCGCTTTGACTGTGGTAGTGTTGAGGGCTTCGTTGAGGCCACAAATTACTGCTTCGAAAATATATTTAAAAAAAGATAAAGTCGCCACAACCTGCTAAGTGCTGATAATTTTGAATCTTAATCAGCACTTTTCGCAGCTGATGCACATGCATAACCCGTTACCACCCTTCCTCCACAATATCTTTGTTTTAGCTCTATTTTCCTGTAAAATGTCCGGCCCCTTGTCCGCGGCTCACTCTAATACAGCTTCATTCTGAGTCGAATTCGGACGGCGAAATTTATAAAATACTTGAATAATATCAAGCATTTAAGAGGCAAGCGATGAGTAATAACGAGATCTTCAACCAATACACCCGACCAAACAAGCATGGCTTATATGACCCTGCCAATGAAACGGAAAACTGTGGTGTAGGTTTTGTGGCCCATATTAAAGGCCAGGCCAGTCATCAAATCGTTGAAGATGCAGACCATATATTACGTCGCATGGTGCATCGTGGCGCCTGTGGCTGTGAAGCCAATACGGGTGATGGCGCAGGCATTATGACCAGTCTGCCATATGAATTCCTAACCCGTGTTGCTAAAGAAGACCTGGGTGCTGAGTTACCTGAAAAAGGCCAGTACGCAGCAGGTAATGTATTTTTACCTGTTAATGAAACCGAACGTGCACAGTGCAAAAAACTGATTAATGAACTGATAGAAAAGTCAGGTCAGAAACTCATTGGCTGGCGTGAGCTACCGGTAGATCCAATTAAAGCTGATATTGGCCCCACTGCGCGCGCAGCACAACCTCATATGGAACAGTTATTTATAGCCGCAGCTGATGGTGTTTCAAGCGAAGATTTTGAACGTAAGTTATACGTTTTACGTAAAGATGCGGGACACACTATTCGCAACGATGAGAACATTACACAACGTGAGTTGTATTACGTTTGTTCGTTATCTACAAAAGTCATCGTTTACAAAGGCATGTTAAATCCGGATCAAATGATGCCGTTCTACACCGATTTAACTGCTGATGATTTCACCGCTCACCTGGCGATGGTTCATTCGCGTTTCTCAACCAACACTTTTCCATCATGGGATCGCGCACAACCAAAACGTTTTATGAGCCATAACGGCGAAATAAATACCCGTTTAGGTAATGCAAACTGGATGACCGCGCGTGAAGGAACAGCTGAAAGCGCTTTATTTGGTGAAGATATCAAACGCGTTTTACCGGTTATTGAGCCAGATGTATCTGACTCGGGTAGCTTTGATAATGTTTTAGAATTTTTATTAATGGGCGGCCGTTCATTACAGGAAGCTGTCATGATGATGGTACCTGAAGCGTGGCAAAATGATGCCAGCATGTCTGAAGAAAAGCGTGCATTTTATGAATACCAGTCTGCATTAATGGAACCATGGGACGGCCCGGCTTCAATCGTATTTACCGATGGCAGTTATATTGGTGCGACTCTTGATAGAAATGGCTTACGCCCAAGTCGTTACTACTTAACTCACGATGATCGTGTTGTTATGGCATCTGAAGTTGGTGTGTTACCGATTGATGCGGACAACGTAAAACTTAAAGGTCGCTTACAACCCGGCAAAATGTTCCTCATCGATTTTGATAAAGGCCGCATGATTCCGGATGAAGAGTTAAAGCATGAATTTGCATCTAAGCAACCTTACCATCAGTGGTTATCTAATCAGCGTATCTCTTTGTCTCAGTTAGAACCAGGCCAGGAAGCACACGGTTTCAATCAGGACACTTTGCTAGAACGCATGCGTGCATTTGGTTACACATCTGAAACCATGCAATTTATGTTATTACCTCTAGTCAAAGAGGGTCGTGACCCGGTTGGCTCAATGGGTAACGATGCCGCACTAGCTTGTATGTCTGATAAATCTCGTATGATTTATGATTACTTCAAGCAATTGTTTGCACAGGTAACTAACCCGGCGATCGACTCAATTCGTGAAGAAGTAGTAATGTCTTTACAGTGTTACATTGGTCCTGAAAAAAATATTTTAGAAGCATCTGAAGAACACGCTCATCGTTTACTAGTACCACACCCTATTCTAACCAATGAAGAACTGGCGGCACTTAAACACATTGATTTTCGTGGATGGACAACTGCAACCTTAGATATCACTTATGACAAATCTGAAGGCACTGCCGGTTTAGCAAAAGCAATTGATCGCTTATGTAATGAAGCAGCTCAAGCGATTAATGATGGCCACAGTTTAATTGTTTTATCAGATCGCAATATTTCTGATAGCCGTGTGCCTGTTAGCGCATTACTTGCAACCGGAGCGGTTCACCAACATCTGGTACAAAAACATTTACGCACACGCATTGGCCTGGTTTTAGAGTCTGGCGAAGCACGTGAAGTTCATCATCATTGTTTATTGACTGGTTACGGCATTGATGCAATTAACCCATATCTTGCTTTTGAAGCATTATGGGATGCACAACGTAAAGGTTTGTTAGATTCAGATACATATAACACCGACGATAAAATTGTTGAAGGTTATAGGAAGTCTGTTGGCAAAGGCATGTTTAAAGTCTTCGCTAAAATGGGTATCTCAACTTTGCAGTCTTACAAAGCAGCGCAAATTTTTGAAGCTGTTGGTTTAGCCGATGAAATCATTGAACGTTGTTTTGGTGGCACCGCCAGCCGAATTCAAGGTGTTGGTTTTGATGTGCTTGCAGAAGAATCAATTCGTCGTCATGGTTTAGGTTATAACGAAACCAATGTTTCTATCTTACCTAATCAGGGTGATATGCACTGGCGAGCAAAAGGCGATAGCCATATGTGGAACCCGCAAAGTATTTCTACTTTGCAACAGGCTGCACGTAGTGGTGATAAGAACGCTTACGATCGTTTCGCAAAACTCGCCAATGAAGACACTAAAAAATGCACACTTCGTGGCATGCTGGATTTCAAAACTGGCGTAAACGCGGCAATCGATATTAGTGAAGTTGAAGAAACAAAAGAAATTGTAAAACGTTTTGCTACTGGCGCTATGAGTTTCGGCTCTATTTCTCCTGAGTCACACGAATCATTAGCTATTGCAATGAACCGTATGGGCGGCAAATCAAACACCGGCGAAGGTGGTGAAGATGACGCGCGTTGGACACCTGAAGCTAACGGTGATTCGCGTCGATCTGCAATTAAACAGATTGCTTCTGGTCGTTTTGGCGTAACGATTAATTACTTAACAAATGCAGACGAGTTACAGATAAAAGTTTCACAGGGTGCCAAGCCTGGTGAAGGCGGAGAATTACCCGGAGCTAAGGTTGATGATTTAATTGCACGTTTACGTCACTCAACACCAGGCGTGGGTTTAATTAGTCCGCCACCGCATCACGACATTTATTCTATCGAGGATTTAGCACAACTGATTCACGATTTAAAAAATGCCAATCGCGCTGCTCGCATCTCGGTTAAATTAGTAGCCGAAAATGGTGTTGGCACAATTGCATCTGGTGTAACAAAAGCACATGCTGACCACATCGTAATTGCAGGCCATGATGGTGGCACAGGTGCTTCACCCATTACCTCTATCAAACATGCAGGTTTACCCTGGGAATTAGGTGTTGCAGAAACACACCAGACTTTAGTCATGAATGACTTACGTTCACGTGTTGTTATTCAAACCGATGGTCAAATGAAAACAGGCCGTGATGTTGCAATCGCTGCACTACTTGGCGCAGAAGAATATGGTTTTGCTACAGCACCCTTAATTACAATGGGTTGCATAATGATGCGTAAGTGTCATTTAAATACCTGCCCCGTTGGTATCGCAACTCAAGATAAAGAACTACGTAAGAAATTTAAAGGCAAACCAGAACATATAGTGAACTACCTGTTCATGGTGGCAGAAGATTTACGTAAGATCATGGCGCAATTAGGTTTCCGTACTATTAATGAAATGATTGGCCGTGTTGATTGTCTGGAACAAGCTACCGATACTGAACACTGGAAGCAAAGTGGCATCGATTTAAGCATGCTGTTAACTCCGGCAGAAAAACCCCATGCAAATGTGGAAGTTCATCAAACCATTAAGCAGGATCACGGTTTAGATGGAGCGTTAGATAACCAGTTAATTGAATTATCAAAAGCCGCTTTAGAAAATGGCGAAAAAGTTAATATTGATTTACCGGTAATTAACATTAACCGCGTTGTCGGCACAATGTTATCTAATGAAGTTGCCAAAAAGTACGGTTCAGAATTATTACCTGATGGAACCATCAATATTAAATTGACAGGTTCTGCTGGTCAGTCATTGGGCGCTTTTTTAGCAAGCGGCATAACCATTGAAGTTGAAGGCGATGCTAACGACTATGTTGGTAAAGGTTTGAGTGGTGGTCGCGTAATTGTAGCGCCTTCTAAAAACGCTACATTTGTCGCAGAAGAAAACATTATTGTAGGTAATGTATGTTTATACGGCGCAACGTCTGGTGAAGCTTACTTCCGCGGTATAGCTGCTGAACGTTTCTGTGTAAGAAATTCAGGTGCAACAGCTGTTGTTGAAGGCATTGGTGATCACGGTTGCGAGTATATGACTGGTGGCCGCATTGCGGTACTAGGGTCTATCGGACGTAACTTTGCAGCTGGCATGAGTGGCGGTATTGCTTATATCTGGGACCATGCAGGCGATCTTTCAACTAAATGCAATATGGGCATGGTTGAATTAGAAACGGTTTCAGCTGACGAAGATATCCTCGAGCTTAAAACGATGATCGAAAACCATCTTAAATACACTGGCTCAGCGGTTGCTGAACGTTTATTAAAAGATTGGGATGGCACTTTAAGTCAATTTGTAAAAGTTATGCCAACTGATTACAAACGTGTGCTTGAAGAGCAAAAGAAAAAAGCTGACGCGGCTTAAAGCTGAAGATTTAAAAGCAGTTTATCCGCAAATGAACGCGAATAAATTAAAACAAAAGTATAAATAATTAATGGTTTGTGCGCCTACGGCGTACAAACCAAAAAAACATTGCGTTTATTCGCGCTCATTTGCGGACAACAATGCTGTTAAAAAAGGTTAGAAAGATAGTATGGGCAAAATAACAGGTTTTAAAGAATTCGAACGCAAAACAGCACCTTACCGTGACGTCACTGAGCGCCTGAAAGATTTCGCTGAAATTTACACAGAACACGATAACGAACACCTTATAACTCAAGGCGCACGTTGCATGGATTGCGGTATTCCTTTTTGCCAGTCAAATGATGGCTGCCCCGTTGATAACCTGATTCCTGAATGGAATGATCTTGTTTATAACAATCGCTGGGAAGATGCTAACGAGCGTTTACATCATACGAATAATTTCCCTGAATTCACCGGTCGCGTCTGTCCTGCACCTTGTGAAGGTTCATGCGTATTAGGTGTAACTAACCCTGCCGTTACAATTAAAAATATCGAATGCGCAATTGTTGATCGTGCATTTGATGAAGGCTGGATTAAAGCCCAGACACCTGCAGATCGTAGCGGAAAAAAAGTCGCAGTTGTTGGCTCTGGCCCTGCAGGCATGGCTGCCGCACAGGAATTAAATCGCGCAGGTCATTCGGTTACTGTTTATGAACGCGCTGATCGTATTGGCGGCCTGTTAATGTATGGCATTCCCAATATGAAACTGGACAAAGGTATTATTGATCGCCGTGTTCAGCTAATGAAAGATGAAGGTATTGAATTTAAAACCAATGCTGATGTTGGTAACAATGTTGATATTAAAGAATTAAAGCAAACTACTGATGCTATTTTATTTGCTACTGGTGCAACCACTCCTCGCGATCTACCTGTAGATGGTCGTGATTTAAATGGTGTTCATTTCGCAATGGATTTCCTGACTGCAAATACAAAAAGCCTGCTAGATTCTAACCTTGAAGACGGTAACTATATCAGCGCTAAAGATAAACATGTTGTTGTTATTGGTGGTGGTGATACCGGCACAGACTGTATCGGCACCTCATTACGCCACGGCTGCAAATCTGTCGTTAACTTCGAGTTAATGCCTACACCACCTGAAGCACGTGCAGAGAGCAACCCGTGGCCAGCCTGGCCTCATATCTACCGTGTAGACTATGGTCATGAAGAAGCACAAAAAGTACAGGGCGAAGATCCTCGCACTTACTGCGTACTAAGCAAAGACTTCACGGGCACTGATGGAAACATTGCTAGCGTTAAAACCATTGAAGTTGAATGGCAGAGTGATGAAGATACAGGGCAATGGAAAATGCAGGAAATAGTCGGCTCTGAAAAAGTATGGCCAGCTGACTTAGTGTTACTGGCAATGGGTTTTACTGGCCCTGAACATTATGCAAGTGATGCCCTGAAAATTGAATACGATGAACGTTCAAACTATAAAGCCGATTATGGTAAGTACGCAACTAATATAGAGGGTGTTTATGCCGCAGGTGATTGCCGTCGCGGTCAGTCTTTAGTTGTTTGGGGAATTAATGAAGGTCGTCAGGCAGCTGCTGAAATCGATCAATTCCTGACAGAATAATTTACAAAGACACTCTGAAATTAATCACCCTGCCATGGCGCACCTCCATCGGGGAAAGGCCGCTGCTTTTTAGCGCCCTGTCCCCTGATTAATACCACCTAAAGCACTACGGAGTCATTTACCGCTCTGCCAATCTGTTCGAAATCATCATCTAAAACAGGTATAACAATCAGCGACCTATACTCAATGAAAAGTCTCCTTGTGATTCTTCTTATTAAAAAGTTTTAACTTTTAACTCACTCTCTGTAGCTGGAACAAAAGCATATGATGCATATATTTTCTGCGCATCAGGTGTCGCCAGGTAATCTAAAAACACTTTCGCATTTTCTGTGTTTTTAGCTTTAGTCAGTATGCCAATAGCATATGCAACTTTATCTTGTTTATTGTAAGGCGCCTTAATTGCCACCCCATCAATTTTTCGACCTTCAGCTTTCGCGTGTGCAACCTCAGACGTCCAGACTATACCCACGTCTGCCTGATTATTTTCTATACGATAAGGTGTTTCACGATGATGACGTTCAGTAAACCAGGTTTTTTGAGGTACAGCCCAGCATTTCTTACATTTCTGACCTGCAGTTACTTTTTCATGAATACCAAGATCTTTTAACATCTCACTACCATAGAACTTAAAAATACCTTCTGTTAATGGATTAGGATGTGACTGAACAAGATCATCTCTACCTAAATCTTTAGCGCCTTTAATATTCTTAGGGTTACCCTTAGCTACCATTAATTCAAGTTTATTATGTGTATAAATTATATACTGGTTAAGTAATCCTTTCTTATTCAGTTTTTTAAGGTGATTTATATTAACGCTTGCATACAAATCAGGCGTCATAGATGTTTTTGCTCCATTTATTTCACCCTGCTTTAATAACTGCTTCTTTAAAATCTGTCCAGGCGGGATTGTTTCAACATAAACAGTTTTAATGCCCTTGTTCTTTGATTGAAAATCTTTTATCAGCTCTTCCATAACCATAAACTGATTACCGGCTAAATACATTACCAAATCCGAGTCGTAAGAATCTTTTATATTGCCATAACCTACGTCACCATTGACATTAAAGGTACGATAATCATGACCATGACCGGCATCTTTTGCACTAACCATTGATGAAAACATTACTATCAACAATGCGCTAATCATATTTATTACGGGGGGTTTATTCATATTTAATCTCCAGCTATATATTATTTTTAATTTTACTCATCCATATATAGACGCTGTACATAATATTTTATTCCATTATTTTATTATCTAAAATTTATGTTGATAAATAAGATACATGTATATATTTTATATAACGTGTTTAACCTTAAAAATGAGAAACTTATGAAAAGACCATTGTTATCTGTTATTTCACTTTTTACTTTATTAACTATCAATACATTAAGTCACGCTGGACCCGCAGGATTAATTAATAAAACAAGTAAATTCAATGTAAATGAAACTATCAACAGACTTGAAGCCGTACTAAAAAAGAAAGGCATAACGGTTATTACCCGCTGGAGCCATAGTGATCGCGCCAAAGACATAGGCGTTACACTAAGACCAACTGAACTTATTTTATTTGGAAACCCTAAACTAGGTAGTCAGTTTTTTACATCTCAACAAACTTCGGGAATTGATTTGCCAATGAAGGCTCTGGCATGGGAGGATGAAACAGGTCAGGTCTGGCTTAGTTACAACGCACCTTCATACATAACTAGCCGTCACAATATAAATAATCGAGATAAGACTTCAAACAAAATGAAAAAGGCTTTGAATAATCTCACTAATATTGCAACCGGAAATAAAGACTAGATTTTAATATATGACCAGCCTTGATGTACGCGTTTAACTACCTGATCAATTGCAGTTGCTCCCTGATGCACTGTATTGATCAAATCAGGCTCAATTCCCTTTTCACGTAATCGTTCTATCGCATTACTACAAGCGATAAACTTAATATTTGGATACTCGTTGCTCAATGCCTTTACACGTTTCGCATAGGGAGAGGAATTTTCACGAAATAAATCCAGACCTCCTGCATTAGCAATAATTTCTAACTGTATGCCTTGATCAACGTTCTGATAATTCGCTAATAAGCTTTCAGCTTGATCAAGGGTTTGTTTAAATTTATTATTATCATTCACACTAATGTGCAAAATATACTTACCTGGTTGCTCAGCCATAACCTGCATTGCGGGATTAATTGGATTTGCATCTGTCATATCCATGCGATTATGTATTAAGTCACTACTAAACCAGCCACCCGTAAATGTCATCAATAAAAATACCGCATAAGCCGCCACTCGATAGTTAGTCGTCGAATCCTGCTGCTTAACTGGTGGCTCAACATTATGGTATGCATGCTGTAACTGTGCTTTTAGTGCATATAAATCATCAAGTGTTTGCTGTAGATTAGTGTCACTCAATAAAGCTTTTTCAAACTCTATTTTTTCACCGCCCTGCAACTCGCCGTCTGCATAGGCATTTATAATTTCTGTAGAAAATTCCATTATTATTTCACCACTCTTAAAATATTGTCCGCATTATTTTCCTGTGCTTTAAATGCCACATGTGTTTTATTTTGCTGCTCCAAACGATTTTTTTTAATGCTTTTACCTAAGGCACCTCTTGCCCTGTTTAAGCGACTCATAACTGTACCAATTGGTATCTGTAATACACTCGCCACTTCGCTATAACTAAGCCCATCCAGATCAACCAGACTGACAACCTGACGCTGCGCATTCGGCAAGCCTGTCATTGCACTACGAACCATTAGATCAACCTGGCTTACCAACATTTCATGCTCCGGTGTATTGTTATCAGCGATTACAATTTTTTCTATATCTTCACTAGGCCTGCTTTTTCTCAAATAACCTAGCCACACATTATTTAAAATTGTATAAACCCAACCATCAAAAGCGGCCTCATCCTTTAGTTGTTCTATTTTTTGCAATGCTAACATCTGGGTCTCTTGCACCAGGTCATCAGCCAGCATGGCATCATGCGACCATGCATATGCCATGCGGTAAAGTTTTGGGCGACTTGATTCTATACGCCTAACAAGTGCCACCTTGCGGCAGGCAAGTTTAAATATATTCACTACACACTCTTAAATTATCCTTAAACAGATTGGATCACTAATAAAGATACATTTATCGTAAATTTTATTCCATTTTATTTAATTTATATTGATAGTTAGTAAATCATTAAATTAGCATTATCTAATCCGTTGATTTAATTAAATTTAATGGAATATTTCCCTCATAACCTCCATCTATTATCTAAATCATAATAAAACCTGAGGAGGTTAATACTCAAAATGAAATCTATAACCCTGATTTTAACACTACTGCTTAGCATGGCATCAATGTCTGCCAATGCCGATAGCAATAGCAAACCATTCGCTGAAAAACGTGTTGTTCTTCAGATAAGTGATCCGAATCCATTCAAACAAACTCTGGTTTTAAATGTAGCTAACAATCTGATCAAGCACTATGGCCAGGATAAAGTCGATGTTGAAATTGTCGCATTTGGCCCAGGCCTTAGACTTTTAATGGCAGGCAACAGCAATCAATCACGCATTAATGGCTTGAATGATTCAGGTGTTCAGTTTTCTGCATGCCAAAATACCGTTGCAGCTTTTGCAAAAAAATTAGGTCATAAACCTGAGCTGCTTCCACAGGCAACACCCGTTAGCGCAGGTGTCGTACGAATTTTAGATTTAACAGCTCAGGGCTACAGCCTGGTTAAGCCTTAATTGGCATCATGAGGATTTATTAATGAATATAAAAAAGATAGTATTATTGACTGGCTTGTCATTAATTAGCACAAGCACTTATGCAGCCAACTGGCTGTCATTACAGGGCACAGAAAAACCGGGCTCATCAGCACGAGCAAAAGTTTGGGGATTTATACAACCCGAGTACCAGCAAACTGACGGTACAAAATTACCGGCAGGCACCCCTTTTGCTGGACAGAACATGTCACCAAATATGATCAAACCAGATAACAAGTCTAATGAATCATTTAATATTCGTCGTGCACGTGTTGGTGTGCGAGGCACGGGTTTCCCGCTTGATGATAAAGTTAACTACTTTTTTCTTGCTGAGTTTGGCCACAACGGCATAACTAAACTGGGTAAAACAGGTGTCGCACTTACCGATGCCAGCATCACTTTAAATCACATCCCTGGTGCACGTATTCGAGTAGGTCAGTTTAAAACACCTACATCTGAAGAAGGCTTGCAGGCGATTCACGTATTTAACTATGTAAACTTTACCAGCATGACTGATCAGATGATGTTAGAACGCTTCACTGATGGTGATGGTTCAGATGGTGATGGAAAACCTGCGAGCGTCAATACAACCACTAACCCAAATGGCCCCAATGGATCAGTTGGCGCCTTCCGTGATCAGGGTATACAGGTATTTGATACATTCAAAGTAAACGACTGGGAACACAGTTATGCGGTAATGTACGGAAATGGTAACGGCATTAATCGCACTGACAATGACAATAATAAAGACTCGTATTTATACTGGTCATCAGAACTTGTCTTTGGTGGAAAAGGTGCACGTCGTGAAGGCCTTAAAATGTTCGCATGGAACCAGGATGGTACGCGTACTTTAACTACTTCGGGTGCAGGTGAATATGATCGAACTCGTAATGGCTTAGGTTTTACTTTGCTTAAAGGTAAGTATCGCGCTGCAGCTGAATATATGACTGCAGATGGAATGATCTTTAACGGTTCAGATGCAGGCGCTGTTCCCGGCGCAACTAATAACGCTGGGGATAACATTTCTACAATTAATGTACTCACTGATGACAAGTCTGATGGTTATTATTTAGATTTCGGTTACAAGGTATTACCAAAACTTGAACTGGATATTCGTTATGACGTATTAAACAGAGCAACTGAAACCGTAAATGGCGAACGCGTTTTCGATACAGTTACTCTGGGTGCTCAGTACTTCTTTAACAAGAAGACACGCGTAACTTTCAACTACGAAATACGTAATCAGGATGCCCCAGGGTTCACTGATACTCAAGCACCAAACCTGATTGCTGATAATCTTGACGACAGATTGTCTTTACAGTTATTAGCAATATTTTAATAAAAACAAATAAACTGGAAACGTTTACCCCCCCCGTTTGGGGGAGGTTTTTTTAATCAAATAGTGTTACCTTCCATATCAGCCACATCCATAAAGTATAAATAAAGCTGATATTTATTGGTTTTATATAGATTCATGTGTTTTTAATAACTTATCTGATCGAAGATCAGGTTTAAAGCAGTACTATTAACTTGTTAGTTGTTTTATATATATCTTTAATGATATGTATTGTTTGTTGTTTTATATATCTTTAATGATATATAAGGAGTCCCCCCATTGCGTCATTTCATACTGCAGTTTTCTAGCTTCATCTTCTTATTATATTCAAGCTCACTTTATTCGCAGGAAAACATTCTTAACTGGGTTGGTTGCGGAATAAGTAAAAAATCTTATATGACACGCCTGGCCAAAGCCTACAGCGCCTCTAAAAACATAGATGTTAACTTACAGGGTGGTGGCGCAACACGAGGCATACGTGATGTTTCTAAATTAGATGCTGACTTTGGAGGTGCTTGCCGATTTTATTTACCGGGAAACCTTCAAGAAGAAAAAGTTGGTTTTGAACCCATTGCCTGGGATGCATTAGCCGTTATTACTCATCCTGATAATCCTGTGAGTAATTTAAGTCTTAATCAGGTTAAAAAAATATATTCCGGTGAAATCACTAACTGGAAATCAGTTGGAGGTCATGACGCATCAATAAAGTTATTTACGCGAAAAGGAAAAATTTCTGGTGTAGGTTACTCTATACGATCTTTAATATTTTCTGATACAAAGATGGAATTTCCAAATTCAACAAAACTTAAATCCAGCGGGCCAATTGAAAAAGCCGTTGAATCAGATATCAATGCTCTTGCCATAACAGGTGTTAGTAGCGCAAGATTAAGACAGGTTAAAATATTAAGCCTGAACAATAAACAACCTAATTACGACACAATCAAAAGTGGTCGTTATGTATTATACAGACCCCTTTATATAACCTTCAATCCACAAAGCCCGCAAATAAAACAGGTGAAAGATTTTATTCGTTTTGCGCACAGCAGAACAGGTAGAAAGATTATGGTTGAAAATGGGGTAGTCCCATATATTGACGCACTAAGACTAGTTATGATCCAGTCCAGACAAACTTTAGCATCTCAGTCTAATAGTCACTCTAATTTAACTTATGAATAAAAATCAACAAGTTATGTTTTTATCACACCTACTCAAATGAGAAACATGAATTAAGGCCCAGCCGGGTAATTCTGGTCCTTAATTTACAAAAACTCTGTGTTCTGTTCGGCTCTGTGGCAAAATAGCCATATGGCTGGTCGTATACCTCAACAATTTATCGATGATCTTATCAATCGCGCCGACATAGTCGACGTAGTAGACTCCCGTGTCGCTTTAAAAAAACGCGGTAAAGAACATATTGCATGCTGCCCATTCCATAATGAGAAGAGCCCTTCTTTTACAGTAAGTCAGAGTAAGCAATTTTACCATTGCTTTGGTTGTGGCGCTCATGGGACAGCCCTTGGCTTTATAATGGAGTACGAACGTCTGGACTTCGTTGATGCCATTGAAGTACTTGCGGCTGAATATCACATCGAAGTACCTCGCGAACAAGGTAGTTTCAATCCTCAACAGGATGACAAGAAACCACTCTATGAAATATTAGATAAAGCCTCTATCAATTTCTCAAATGAATTAAAGAAAACACCCCGTGCAGTTGAATACCTAAAACAACGCGGATTAAGCGGTGAAATTGCCAAAGACTTTCAAATGGGTTACGCGCCTGACAGCTGGGATTTCACAATAGGTCAGCTAGGTCTTAATGAACAGGATAAAGCAGCCTGCTTAAAGTCGGGTTTAAGCATCGAGAAAAACCCTCAGAAACATTACGACCGCTTTCGTGACCGTATAATGTTTCCTATTCGAGACAGACGCGGCCGCACTATTGGATTTGGCGGCCGTATACTGGATAAAGGCGAACCAAAATATCTAAACTCCCCGGAAACGCCTGTATTTCATAAAGGCGAAGAATTATATGGATTATATGAGGCACGGCAATCAGTAAAAGATTTAAAACGAATAATTATTGTTGAAGGTTATATGGACGTTGTCGCGCTAGCGCAGCATGGGATTAAATATGCTGTAGCCACTTTGGGTACTGCTACTTCAGGCACACAGATATCTAAACTCTTTCGCATCGTTCCTGAATTAATTTTTTGTTATGACGGGGACGCAGCAGGTAAAAAAGCAGCATGGCGAGCATTAGAAAACTCACTCCCTGTTTTACGCGATGGTATTCAGGCAAGATTTTTATTCTTACCTGATGGTGAAGACCCTGACACCTTAGTAAGACAGGAAGGGCAACAATCCTTCGAACAACGACTAAGCAACGCGACCCCTCTTTCAGATTTTATGTTGCAACATTTATCAAAAGATCTGGATTTATCTTCTGCCGATGGCTGTGGACGACTTTCAGAAAAAGCCAAACCATTAATCAGTAAAATTGAAGACGGCGTTTTTAAAGACCTGTTAGTTAACCAGCTTTCAAAAATGATTGGCTTATCCAGCACCAGTTTACAACAACATATACCAGAATCGAAAAATACAGCACAATCCAGTAACTATAATGCTATACCCGTTTCTCCAAAACACCAAATCAGCATGACACCTACTCGCCTGGCCATTGCTCTATTATTACAGCACCCCCTACTTGCCAGAGAATGTGAAATCCCTGAACAGCTCATATCCTCAGATATGCCTGGACTCAAACTGTTAATACAAATACACAAAACAATAATACAAACAGATACCAGCTCCCCTTCGGTTTTATTAGAACGCTGGAGGGACACAAATGATGCTCCTGTTATTAATAAACTCATGCAACTGGATATTCCTGAAGCAGAGAAAGAGACACAACTCGCATCATTAAACGATGCCTTAAAAAATCTTCTTCAGAAACATAAAGACGAACGCCTTCAGAACTTATTAAACAAAAGCCGTACGTCTGAACTAAACTCAGAAGAAAAAAGTGAATTAAGCCAGCTTTACCAGTGCTAATTTACGCAGGAGCACGGGGACAAGTTAAATACCCTGTACAGGTACAGGTACAGGTACATCTTCATCGGGGACTGAGCATCTTTCCCGCTCTGTCCCCTTATTGATGCCACCAAGAGTATTGCGGAGTCGACTAACTACACCGTCAACTCTTGGTGGTATGGGTTTTAGGGGACAGGGCGCCAAAAAGCGTCGACCTTTCCCCGATGAAGATGCGCCTGAACAACGCAATCTCTTTCAGCTCATTAAATTCTGTCGTTCATCTCGTTAGCCTCGTTCCCACGGTCCTCCGTGGGAACGTATACGAGGCCAAATCTAACTTGAACCACCTAAACATAAAATAAACTTAAAGTTATATATGTATGCCCACGCAGAGCGTGGGAACAAGACGCAGCTATACTTCGTAATCATCTCGCTCTCGCCAGAACAGTTACGCCACTAATAACTAAAACGATGCCAACAGCATGAAATAATGTAAAAGGCTCATTCAAAAACCATACTGCCAATACAATTGTTACCATGGGACCTAAAGTCCCTATAACACCTGTTTGCGCAGGACCAATTTTTGCAATTGACTCAGCAATCATAAAACTGGGAATAACTGTACTGAATATAGCTAACAGTAAAATCCATAACCAGGCAAACCAGGTTACGGTTAAATTAGTGTAATCATAAAACAGCGAAAAATAAATTAGCACAAACACACTTGAAACGATCATTGCAATGCTGGTGAACCACAGGCTACCCACTTTATGAATTACTTTTTTACCCATTAATACATAAATAGAAAAACTGAGTGCCGCTAAAAAAACAAGCAATGTGCCTAATACAACATTTTCAACCGATAAAGATGACTCCTGATAAAAAACAACCCAGACACCTGCATAAGTAATAATAAGAGCTGTAATGATATTTTTTGTTAACGGTGTTTGAAAAAATATGGCACCTAGTAATGCCACCAATATGGGATAACTAAAGAGCGTTAACCTTTCAAGCTGCGCAGACACATATTCCAGCCCTTTTAAATCTAACCATGAAGACAGAAAATAACCAATGAATCCTAAAAATATAATTTTGCCTACATTTTTGCCAAGGCTTTCAGGGAGATGTTCAGATCGGCGTATTAACCACAATAGAATCAGCAAATATATCGGCAGAGAAATAGCCATTCGTAACATTAATACACTATCCGCATTCAGGCCCTCTATATAGGCAAGCTTTATAAATATCGACTTTAGTGAAAACAGAGCCGTTCCCAGTATTGCGAACAGGAACCCAGTGGCCTTTGGTGATAATGACAACATATTTCAGTGGTGCTTCAAGTAATTTACATTTGGCAGATAATCTACGTATCAGCTCAAATTTGAATGGAACTGAACATTTTACCCCTAATTCCACCTTCTAATAGCTTAAATTAGCCATTTCTTATCTTTTGAACTATAATCTCTATCCGCACTGAGGAGCGCTGCAGCAGATCTCTCTGTCAGGCTTAGTGCATCTAATTTAAACGGCGCTCATTTATTAGTTTCTAGTTTGGCTAAAAATGAGCGCGGATCTTAACTCGGCATAACCTGCCACTTACAGATTCACTCATATTGCTTTATTAGCGCTGCTAGTATTTTTGTATCGAGGAATTGTAAACATGTCAAAAAGTCACCTATTTACATCTGAATCCGTATCAGAAGGTCATCCTGATAAGGTTGCTGATCAGATATCTGATGCTATCCTGGATGGTATTTTTCAACAGGACCCTAAAGCACGTGTAGCTTGTGAAACGCTTATTAACACCGGTATGGTGGTGTTATCAGGCGAGATAACCACAGAAGCATGGGTTGATATGCAGGAAATCGTGCGTGATACCGTCCGCAATATCGGTTATACCAGCTCTGAAATGGGCTTTGATGCTGATTCCTGTGCAGTTATCACCTCTATAGACAAACAGTCTCCTGATATTGCTATGGGCGTAAATGAAGACGAAGATCATGAGCAGGGCGCTGGAGATCAGGGCCTTATGTTTGGTTATGCCTGTAATGAAACAGATGTACTGATGCCTGCACCTATCACTTATGCTCATAAACTGGTTAAACGTCAGGCTGAAGTTCGTAAAAACGGCACATTAAACTGGTTACGCCCAGATGCCAAAAGTCAGGTTACTTTCCGTTATGAAGATGGCGTTCCTGTCGGTATTGATGCTGTTGTTTTGTCAACTCAACATTCTCCTGATATCAGCCTGAGCGCTCTGCGTGAAGCAATTATGGATGAAGTCATCAAACCCGTATTACCAGAAGATATGATCAGTAAAGAAACTAAATTTCATATCAACCCTACAGGTAATTTCGTAATTGGTGGCCCTGTTGGCGACTGTGGTTTAACTGGCCGTAAAATCATTGTTGATACATACGGTGGCATGGCTCGTCATGGTGGTGGTGCCTTCTCCGGTAAAGACCCCTCAAAAGTTGACCGCTCAGCTGCTTATGCTGGTCGTTATGTTGCAAAAAATATTGTTGCCGCTGGCCTGGCTGACAAATGTGAAATTCAGGTTTCATACGCAATTGGAGTTGCCGAACCAACATCAATCTCTATCGAAACATTTGGCACAGGCAAAATTGATGATAGTCGTATTGAAGAGCTGGTTCGTGAACACTTTGACCTTAAACCAAAAGGCCTTATTCAAATGCTCGACCTGTTACGCCCAATCTATGCAAACACGGCGGCCTATGGTCACTTTGGTAGAACTGAAGATAACTTTACCTGGGAACGCACAGATAAAGCTGCAGCACTAAAAGATGCCGCTGGTATTTAAATTTTTGTAGGTGCGAACTTGTTCGCACTTTCATTTCATACCTGTTCGAATGAATTCGAACCTACAGAATAAAATTATTTAGGAATTATACAATGAGTGAATTTACAGATTATAAAGTAGCAGATATGTCGTTGGCAGACTGGGGCCGAAAAGAGATTTCTATTGCAGAAATTGAAATGCCTGGCCTTATGGCGTTACGTGAAGAGTATGCAGGCAAAAAACCATTAGATGGTTGTCGCATTATGGGTAGCATACACATGACAATACAGACCGCTGTTCTAATTGAAACATTAGTTGATCTTGGTGCTAGTGTACGTTGGGTTTCCTGTAATATATTCTCAACACAGGATCATGCCGCAGCAGCTATTGCTGCACAGGAAATTCCTGTATTTGCATGGAAAGGCGAAACTATTGAGGAATACTGGTGGTGCACAGAGCAAGCATTAATGTGGCCTAATGGTGAACTTCCAAACATGATTCTAGATGATGGTGGAGATGCAACTCTGCTTGTTCATAAAGGTGTTGAATTTGAAAAAGCAGGTGCCATTCCAGCAACTAAAGATGATGATAACGAAGAATATAAAGAAGTACTGAACGTACTTCGTCGCACAATTAAATCAGGCGAAACTGTTTGGGGTGATATCGCAGGCAGCGTTAAAGGTGTAACAGAAGAAACAACAACAGGGGTTCACCGCTTGTATGAAATGCAGGAAAAAGGTGAATTATTATTCCCTGCAATGAATGTTAACGACTCTGCAACAAAATCTAAATTCGATAATTTATATGGCTGTCGTGAGTCGTTAATCGACAGCATCAAACGTGCAACTGATGTAATGATTGCAGGTAAAATTTGTGTTGTTATCGGATACGGTGATGTCGGTAAAGGCTGCGCTCAAGCATACAAAGGCATGGGTGCAACAGTATGGGTTACTGAAATTGATCCTATCTGTGCATTACAGGCAGCAATGGAAGGTTATCGTGTTGTTGATTTAAATGAAGTTGCAAGTCAGGGTGACATTTTCGTTACGACAACTGGTAACTTAAATGTAATTGATCATCAGCACATGGTAGCTATGAAAAACGAAGCTATTGTTTGTAATATCGGTCACTTCGATTCTGAAATAAATATTGCTTCTCTTGAAAAATATGAATGGGAAGAAATCAAACCACAGGTTGATCACGTAATCTTCCCTGATGGTAAAAAGATCATCATTCTGGCCAAAGGCCGTTTGGTGAATTTAGGTTGCGCAACTGGCCACCCAAGTTTTGTAATGTCTGCATCTTTCACTAATCAGGTAATGGCTCAAATAGAGTTCTTTACTAATGCTCAATCGTATGAAAACAAAGTTTACATATTGCCCAAGCAATTAGATGAAAAAGTAGCGCGTTTACATTTAACTAAAATTGGCGCTCATCTAACTGAGCTTTCTCAAGAACAAGCAGATTACATTAACGTTCCTGTTGAAGGCCCTTACAAAGCCGACCATTACCGCTATTAAGAAACGCACCAGCTTAGTAAACACTATAAGCTGATATGTTTTTTTGTTTCTCCTCTTGCGCACGTATTTGTGTAAGGGGAGAGAATTTATACTATTTTGGCTAATCAATGAAAACACAAAAAAAACTAAATAAACAATTTAGCTGTGAATTTTTTCCTCCTAAAACTGACAAAGGAATGGAAAACCTATTTAATACAGCTGAAACACTCAAAAAAGAAATCAATCCTGAATTTTTTTCTGTTACGTTTGGTGCCGGCGGCTCAACTCGTGAAACCACATTTAATGCGGTTACTAAAATACAGCAAAAAACTGGTTGCGACGTAGCCCCTCACCTTTCATGTATTGGTTCTAGTAAAGAGCAGTTAAAAAGCATTCTAGATGAATATAAGAAACAGGGTATAAAACGTATTGTTGCTTTACGCGGTGACATGCCTTCAGGAACAGTATCACAAAGCGACTTCAATAATGCCAATGAATTAGTTAGCTTTATTCGTGAAAAATTTAATAATCAGTTCCATCTTGAAGTTGCAGCATATCCTGAAGTTCATCCTCAGGCTGAAAATGCCACTCAAGATATTAAAAATTTCAAAGCCAAGGTACTTGCTGGCGCTAATTCAGCTATAACTCAATATTTTTACAATATAGATAGCTACTTTTACTTTATAGATAATTGTGAAAAGGAAGGACTCGACCTTCCCATTGTACCTGGAATTATGCCCATTACTAACTACAGTAACCTTGCACGCTTTTCTGATATGTGTGGCGCCGAAATACCTCGCTGGTTAAGAAGAAAACTCGAAGCTTATGCTGATGACACAGATTCAATAAAAGATTTTGGTGCTGATTTTGTAAGCTCAATGAGCCAGAAATTATTAGACATGGGCGCACCCGGTTTACACTTTTATTCCATGAATCAAAGCCAGGCAACACTACGCATATGGAACAACCTCAAAACTTAGTTTGGGGTTGTTTTATTTACTCTTATGAAATCAATCAGAATTTACCAGCCAGGACAGTTCGAAGCCGGTCAATCTTTTCAACTCGATAAAACCTCAAGCAATCACCTGATAAAAGTGCTTCGCTTAAAAAACAATTTTACTTTTAATTTATTTAATGGTGAAGGGGATGAGTTTTCTGCCAACCTCGAGATTTCAGGAAAGAGCGCTATAGCGCATATTGATACAAAACTTATATCTAATAAGGAATCCGACCTGAAAATTCACCTTCTACAAGGTATCTCTAAAGGTGATCGCATGGATTTTGCAATTCAAAAATCTATAGAACTTGGTGTTACCAGTATCACCCCTGTCATTACCGAACGAACAACCGTTAACTTAAAAGATAATCGTGCAGACAAAAAACAACAGCACTGGAAATCGATAGCAATCAGTGCATGTGAACAATCTGGTCGAAATTTTCTTCCTTCAATAAATCCCATATGTAATTTATTAGAAGCTGTAAAGAACCAAACTGAAGATTTAAGGATTTTACTTAACCCATTATCAAATAACAGTTTTCATTCATTAACAGCCTCTAAAAACATTCAAATTTTAATTGGACCAGAAGGCGGGTTATCAGACGACGAAATAAAAGTCGCTAATGAATATGGATTCAAAGGAATTAAACTCGGACCTCGAATTTTACGAACTGAAACAGCCGCTCTTGCAGCTATTACTTCAGTTCAATTACTTTGGGGTGATTTAACTTAGCCGAAATGACTATTCAAAAAAGACAGGCGTGTATTCTACACACTTAATGCGTCATTACCTGTTTTACAATTGATTCAAGTTTTTCAATATTAACGATACTATAAGTACCGTCAGCCATCATTACTTTGTCTTCAATTGCAGGGTGAGTAATTTCTTCTTTATTAGAAATAATATCTTCTTCTTTTACATTTACGACAGCAGGCGAATCCTGCATTAATATCGACAGGAATGGAAAATCTTTATCTTCACCAATAGAAAACAAAATTGCCGCTTTAACTGAGCCATTAGCAAGACTTGGCATACGCACATTACCCATGGCTTCGAATGAAACCAGGGGCACAGAATGGCCACGCCAGTCTAAATAACCTAACATCCACCCGGGCTTGTTTGCCACATTAATAATGTTTTTAATAGGCACTATCTCGGCTACCGATGCATTAGGCATTAATAGCTCATCACCATTAACCTTTAATATGACACATTTGATTTCTTCAGACATCAGTCAATTAACTCATGTATATTTTCGAGTAACTCATCTTCCTGGAACGGTTTACCCATATATTTATTTACACCTATTTCCATTGCTTTATCTTTATGCTTGGAACCACTTCGAGATGTAATCATTATAATAGGTAAATCAACCAGTCGAGGATCATTTCTTACATGTGTAGCAACTTCATAACCATCCATTCTTGGCATTTCAATATCTAACAGCATCACATCAGGTTTAATTTCCTGCAACTGTGATACAGCGTCTACACCATCTTTCGCAGTAACCACCTTCATATCGTGACGAGTTAACATGCGTTCCGTAACTTTACGTATAGTAATAGAATCATCAACTACCATCACTATAGTTTCTCGCTTCTCTTCTACTGCAGGTAATACTTCACCATCTAATTCTTCATCAGCAGATTCTGTAATATGGAATAATGAATCACCTAATACCAATGAGTTCATTTCCAATATGATGACAACACGACCATCACCCAGTATCGTAGCTCCAGAAATACCACGCACCGTACTTATTTGTGAACCAACAGGTTTAACTACCACTTCACGTCGACCAATTAACTCATCAACATGTAGTGCAACACTCTGGTCACCTGTTCTTGCTAACAATACCGGGAATAACTGCCCTGAACGAGAATAGTCAGGTTGTTCCCCTGTTAACATCGCTCCTAAATGCTTTAATTCATACGAGCTACCTGCGAATTCATATGTGGTCTCACCACTGTTATAGAATTGCTGTAATTCTGGCCCGGACAACCGAACAACACCTTCAATACTATTCAAAGGTACTGCGTAAACATCCTCACCAACATTAACAAGTAGTGCATGGTTAATAGCTAGAGTAAGAGGTAAACGAATTTTAAATGTTGTGCCCTTACCTTGAATAGTGTCTATTTCTAAAACACCACCCAGTTGTTTTATCTCACTATCAACAACATCCATTCCAACACCACGGCCGGAAATTTGTGTAACTTTTTCAGCTGTACTAAAACCCGCTTCCATAATATATTGCAATACATCATGGTCACTGATCTTACTATTAGCATCTAACATGCCTTTTTCAGTGGCTTTCTTTCGTATTGCATTAACATCTATACCACGCCCGTCATCTTTAACAATTATGACAACATCGGCACCTTCACGATCAACTATTATTTTCAGCGTGCCAGAATCGGTTTTACCTGCTGCCTGACGTTCATCCACCTTCTCTATGCCATGTGATACGGCATTACGTAACATATGCTCAAGTGGAGCAACGATACGGTCTAGTACTGTTCGATCAACCTCAGATGTTTCACCAACAATTTCAAGCTCAACCTCTTTATCTAATTCTCGTGCAGTTTGGCGAACTATTCTTCGTAACCTTGAGGCCAGACCACCGAAGTGAACCATACGTGTTCGCATCAAACCTTCTTGCAATTCAGTACTTACACGAGACTCCTGTAACAGCAATGTTTCAGAATCACGAACTTCTTCTGATAGCAGATCTTTAATACTTTCTATATCACTTACTGTTTCCTGTAAGCTTCGTGATATCTGTTGCATGGTTGAGAATCGATCCATTTCCAATGGATCAAAATCTTCATCATACTGGTCAGATTCTTTTTCATAACGTGACAGAATCTGCGCTTCAGTTTCAATTGAAAGTTGACGTAACTGCTCACGCAAACGAATAACCGTTTGGTTCATTTCTGAAAGATTGAATGAAAAATTGGATATCTGCTGACCCATACGTGCATGGTAAACACTCACCTCACCAGCATGATTTACCAGGTCATTTAATAAATCAGATCGAACACGTACTTGCTCAGTGGCAATACTATCTTTTTGATGTGGCGCTATTTTTTCCTGAGGAACATCTGATTTTTCAAGAACTAGACTTGATGCGTCTTCACTTTCAACTGGAAGCGCCTCAACTGGCAGTGTTTCTACTATCTCATCTGCTACTTGTTCTTCTTCATCTACAAGGCTTACTGAAATATCATCGATTGACTCATCTGTTTCTTCTAAGAGCGAATCAGAACTTAATTCAACTTCGTAATTTGCATCTTCATCAAACACCAGTTCTTCTGTACTACTGGATTCAACAATATCTGACTCTTCGGGAATTTCAAAACCAAAGTCATCATCTGACTCTATGACAAATTCATCAGATAAAACGGCTTCTTCAGACAATTCAACTGCAAAAGTTTCTGAATCATCGGTATCTTCTATAATTATGCTTTCAGCGCCCCCCCTAAGGGGCTCCAGGTCATCTGCCTCGTCATTTGTGGAGGCCGATTGCTCATTATTTAAAGTTTTTTTTCCCTCTCTAATCGCATCTATATGCGATATCAAGGCAGTAGAAGAGGTTAATGGCTTTCTCTCTTTTACCTTAGACAACATATCTGATAACTTATCTAAAGCATCGTGAAATGCATTAGATATATCTTTACTGAATGGTAATTTTTTATCATTTACAGCTATAACTAGAGATTCAAGAGCGTGTGTCAGGTCACCAACAGGACTTAGATCGGCCATCCTTGCACCACCTTTCAGTGTATGCAAATGACGCTGTAAATCTAAAACACTTTCTTCATCGTCATTATTCGAATTCCAGCGCTGCAAACTATTCTCACAGTTATCCAGTAACTCTTCTGCTTCTTCTAGAAATATCTCGACTAACTCATCATCAACATCCGAGTAACTAACTAGTGACTCTTCACTATTAGTCTCATGAGAAACCTCACTCTCAGCTGCATTGACAGCGCCTGTTTCTTCGGTTTTTGTTGAATCATTACGCTTCTCATCACTTAAGTCTGTGATGCGTTTTAACAATGCTGTGTCAGATAAAAGCTGATGGTTTTTCTGCTCCAGATCTTTCAACATACCTGAAACTTTATTAGTTACATCACTAATCAAACTTACGCCTGAACTTGAGATACTTAAATCATCACTATTAAGATATAAGCGAACATACCTTTCAAGCTCACCACATAACTCAGCGATTTCATCAACTTCAGCTGTTCTAGCACTTCCAAATAATGTATGTAAAGCCCTTAGCAATTCAGAACTAGCCGTTAATGGCTCAACTGACTGATTATGCAAATCAAGCATACTGGCTATTTGTTTCAGATGGTTTTCAGATTCACCCTTGAATATGTCAAATAACACGGGATCTATATATATTTGTAACGTATCTTCTGAATTCGGCTCAGTTTCTTCAAGCGCTGTTTCTTCAATCTGTATTGATTCTTCTATAATCGGCTCATCAAAAGAAGGGCTATCTAGCTCAACAACTTCATCCTCATCTGATGAAGCAATTTGTAACGCTTCTAACTCTTCAGTTAAATCAATATCAAACTCATCATCAAAATCGTCAACCACTTCTTCAAGATCTAAGTTTGAATTTACTTCCGGTGTCTCTTCAACCGCCTCATCTAAAATCAGCTCGTCTTCAGAAATTTCATCCATCAATTCATCTTCAGAAATTTCTATAGTTGCAGCTTCATCAACAGTGTCTTCAACCGTTAAATCTGCTTCTTCAGGCTGTTCTACTTCTAGCGATTCAGTTTCAGCGGTTTGTATATCTAACTGATCATCTTCTTTAAGTGGTGTTTCTTTTTTTGATGTTTTTATAGCCGAAGCAGTTTTACCATCAGCTGTCGGCTTTTGCCACTTTCCCAGCGCATCAGTCCTGTCGATTAACTGGTATATATTTGGGATGGGTTCTCGATTGCCTTTTAGCTGCTCTATTAACTGCGGCAATACACCTAGTGATTCGTGTAATATATCAAACACATCCTGTGTAAGAGGGCGTGATTTATCAATCACACGATTCAACATACTTTCAAAATTCCAGGCAAACTCGCCTATGAGCTCAGCACCAATTAAGCGCCCACTACCTTTTAGCGTATGGAATGAACGACGAATTGTACTTAACGCTTCTTCATTACCATGGTCACGCTCCCAAAGAGGAATTTGTTCGTTTAAAGAAGCGAGTTCTTCCATTGCTTCTTCAATAAAAATTTCTAATATTTCTTCATCTGCATCATCGCCTAGAATAACGTAACGCTCTTCTTCTACAGCGACTTCACTACCTGCCTCAGGCGCAACTTCTTCAACAATTACTTCAGCTGCAGGCTCTTCAAGCACTACGCTTTGCGCAGCTTCTTCAAGCAAATTCTCTTCAGAGTTATCTACCTGAACATCAGCTTCATCAACACCGCTTTCAGTCGCTATGGCTAACAATCTGTCTGCCGCCTCATTACCTGAGCTCATCGACAATTCAAGATCAGGACGACCTTCTAATACCGCTTCAAGATAGTACTCAATACTGGTAACTACATCAGCAATATCATTCTGCACTGACGCTTCGGGCACGTGCCCGGCATTTAACATAACTTTTGAAACATACTCACGAACAGAGACAGTTTGATGTTTTAGTTTTTGAATAGGCAACATAAACATTGCGCCATCAACTTCATCAAGACGCTGAATCACTAATTCAAGTAAACTTTTATCAACTGGGTTTTCAAGGTAATTCAGTATAGCCAGTCTTGCATCATTGAAATCCTGTAATGCTTCACGTATTACCGCAGCCAGAACTTCCAGGTATTCGCCTTCAGGCATGTCCGCTAAATCACCAACACGATGAGCCGGCTCATCTTCACCTGAAGACCTGTTAGCTATAAAGCTGTTTAACTGCGACTCAACAGAAAGCAGAACACCCGCCACATTCATGATAAGTTCATCAGTGGCTTCTTTGGATCCAGAAATAACCTGATTGATTATTTCCTGTTGTCCAATAACCTGTTCTCGAGGCATACCCAGCCCAAGCATTGATAAGGTATCCGCAATTTTTGCAAGCAAGGTTGGCAAACTATTTAAGCGCCCTAAATCCTGCGCTTCACTATGAACAAATATCTCTAGTGCATCTTTAACTTCTAGTAAATCTTCACGAATGCCCGCTGATACAGTTTCCAGTAGCTCTGAATTCAGGCCACCCATACCAGAACGGGCTTCTTCCAGCTCTGTATCACCTGGCAATAATTCTTCCAGGCGATAAGTAGTTTTTATTTTCTTAACACGGGGTGAATCAGTACTGATTCTTGCAACATAATAAAGTAAATTCTTTAATAAATCTGATGGAGCATTTGCGGCAAAAATTTCTTCATCTGTATCGATCAGTTGCTTTATGCTTCTATCAACCTGACCCAATAACATTTTAATACTAACGTTACTGTCTATACCATCCTTAGTAAGCCCTTCAATTAAAGCTGCACTAATAGACCAGATACGACGTATTGAAGGGTTAGCAGATTTTTTTTCTAACTCACCTAATACGGCAAGAATACGCTTTAAACTGGCCGCAATTTTCTGACCTTTAAACCAGCCAACCAAACCAATTTGATAATGTGGCCGCAGTTTTTTAGCGGTAGCGACAAGCTGACCTGATTCAACCTTAACTTCAGGTTGCTCAGCATCTGTTTCAACATCAGGGAAAAATAAAACGTTTTCAGATAATAAACTAGCATTACGAGAAGCGCGCAAATCGTTTAGTAAAGGCAGCAATACCATGGGCACATCTTTTCGGCCCGACTGCAAGCTCTCCAGATAATCTGGTAACTGCAACATTGAACGCATCAAGACATCATAGGCATCGTCGACTTTCTCTATTTTGCCATTAAGTAATGCTTCGGAAACTTTTTCCATTTCCTCTGCTAACTGCGCTGCGCCATATAACTCGACCATTTGCAAAGTGCCCTGCACCATATGCAAATGCTCTACCGATTCGCGCAAGCGATCAGCTTCTTCTGTGTCTTCAATATACGCTGACAGAGAAGCCTGGGCTTCCTGCAATATCAGATCAAGCTCTTTCTTGACCCAACGTAGCGAATTATATTCAACAGTATCCTCTGTTTTCATCTCAGACAAACTCTAGCCTCAACCGTTTAATATTACTGTTTCTACCTGCTCATCGCTGTCTGGCAGCTTAAAGCCGGCAACTGACTTACGTAATTCGTTCGCCAGAACACTAAGGTTACCGATAGAGGCAGATGTTTCTTCTGTACCTTCTGACGTTTGCAGGGTGATTTCCTGAATAACGTTCATGGTATTTGAAACATCCATCGCAACCGACGCCTGTTTATTTGCAGAGGTTGAAATGCCGGTGATTAATTCCGCCAGTTCATCCGATACATTTTCAATTTCGATCAATGCGTCACCCGCATCCTCGGCCATTTTCGCACCGCTTACCACGTTGGTTGTACTCGCTTCCATGGAGCTAACTGCTTCGTTGGTATCGGACTGGATAGTTTTAACCAGTGCTTCTATCTGTTTTGTCGCGTTACTGGCTCGTTCCGCCAGTCGTTGTACTTCGTCTGCAACAACCGCGAAACCACGACCCGCTTCACCCGCGGTCGATGCCTGTATCGCAGCGTTCAATGCAAGAATATTCGTCTGATCCGCGATTTCTGTGATCAGCCCAACGATGTCGCCGATTTCCTGAGATGATTCACCCAGTCGCTTGATTCGTTTTGATGTTTCCTGAATCTGCTCACGTATCGTATCCATGCCGGTAATACTCTTACGTACTATACCCGCACCTTTCTGAGCTATTTCTAGTGACTTATGCGCTACATCCACCGAGCCTTCCGCGTCTTTGGATACCGCTTTCATCGAGTCAGCCATATCTGTGATCGCTGCAGAAGCAGATGCAATTTCACGTGCCTGGTGAGCCGATGCATCGGTTAAGCGCGTCGCAGTTGCCTGCGTTTTCTCTGCCGCCGATGATACTTCCACCGCTGTTGTGTTGATGGTAGCAACAAGAGACCTAAGTGCGTCAATCGCATAGTTAACCGAGTCTGCAATCGCCCCGGTAATTTCCTCTGTTACCGTAGCATGAACAGTTAAATCACCTTCCGCGAGGTTGGCCATTTCATCAAGTAGTCGTAAAATAGCTCGCTGATTTCTTCTGTTTTGCTCAAGTGCCGCATCCTCACGTTCACCTGAGTCACGTACCATAAGAACACCCGCCAGGATAATAACGATTACTGCTAAACCACCAGCGCCGATACCAGCCCAACGAAAAATTTCAAGAAACTCACCGTGTTTAACAATTTCTTTTTCAAGGCCTTCAGTCTCTTTCAGTAACTGCACACCCAGACCCTCTATCTCACCGGCTGAATTTTTAACATCAAACAGGTCAGGGGATAATTCCAGGATTGCTTCAACGTGATCTGATACTGAGCTGAATAACATTGCAACTTCACGTAATTTAATTCTTACAACTTCATCGTTGATTTTTTTAATTCGTAAAGCTTTAGAACCTTTTAACATGGCTTCCAATACAGCACCAAATCGTGCCGCATCTCTACCAAAACGGTCAGCTGCTGCAGCTGCACCGTCACCGCCTGACAAAACGCGGTTCATGTTATTTTCAATACGCTGTGTAAGCATTAACTGACGAGAAGCCATGAACACCTGGTGGGGTGTTGCATCACGCGCCACTAACAAGTCGACTACTTCCTCAGAGAAAGATAATAGCTGTGGAATAAATTCCTGAATAACCAGTACAAACTCACCGACTTCGGAGATAGCTAATTTACCATCAAGGATATTTCCAATATTGCCTCGATAAGTTTCTCCGCCTGCTTCGGCCTCATCACCAAACCATACCTGGGTTACAACCTGATACTGACCCTGCGTTGAATTAGGGAGTGCTGGTAAACCTGTAGAAGGATTACCATTTTTAAAGATATTAAGGGTTTCATCATAACGGTCTCGAAACTGCTCTAACTGAGTAAAAGCTGTTTCTCTACCGGCTGCTGACTCTAGTGACAAAGTAGCTAATCGCTGTGATAGTAATTTTTGCTCTGATACTATTTCGATATATTGCTGTTGATAATCTTGCTGAGTTGCCGCATAAAATAGACTGCCCGCCATCACGAAAATAGAAACAAGCAAGAGTACACCCAGTACTAAAATGGGTTTACTAATTATACCAATAGCAAACGGGTTTCGTTTTGCTGCACTCATATTATTTCAATCTCCCATACTATCAAAATGAACAAATCACTCTGACCTTTCTATTCGTTTTGCTTCTTACAACGATGCGTGCAAGAAACGCTCATCTTCAACTAGCGCATGCATACTAAACACGGGCCAAAATTCACTGTCTTTCTCAAATGCCTGCTTGATATAAGGTTTTAATTTATTATTTACATCAGGCAATTCAAATGTCTGGTCATTTATTGAGAAGTGCCTCATACCCTGCACTTCTTCAACTACTAAGCCGGTATGTAAACCATTATGATTCACAACCATTACACGGGCCGAGCTCAAACTACTTATTGGCTCGCCGGTTACAAACCGTTTCAAATCCATAAGCGGTAATAAACCACCCCGGACATTTGCAATCCCTACTACCCACGGTTTTACACCGGGTACTCGAGTAAAAGCTGGGGTATCAAGAATTTCTGTTACCTCACCCATATTTGAAAGCAAATTTATACCTGCAATTTTAAAACCTATGCCAGTCCATTCATCTGTAGCTCCATCAACAGACGGCATATCTTTTGCTCTTTCAAGACACTTTTGTTCTATTTCTTTTAGTCTTTGAAAAGCATCATACATCTTTTATTATCAGCCTTATTTGCCAGCCAGCGCGGAATTAACACGGGCCATTAAATCATTTTCTTTTACAGGCTTAACGATATAGTCTTTAGCTCCCTGACGTATTCCCCACACCTTGTCAGTTTCCTGATCTTTTGTGGTAACAATAATTACAGGTATATGGGATGTCTCTTCAATTGTTGCCAATTGTCGTGTTGCCTGAAAACCATTAATGCCTGGCATAACAATATCCATAAGTACCAGATCAGGAATGATATCTTTGGCTTTAACAATCCCTTCTTCACCCGTTTCAGAAACATGCACTGTATGACCATTTTTTTCTAGCATGGTCTTAAACACGTGCACCTCTGTAGGTGAGTCATCAATGATTAGGATATTAGCCATTCAATTATTAAAACCTCTTAAATATTTATTAAACACGATCTATCGACCGCTTAATTTGACGCATATTCTTTAATCGCACCAAGCAGATCATCTTTAGTGAACGGCTTGGTTAAATACTGTTCTGAACCAACAATACGCCCACGCGCACGGTCAAATATGCTGTCTTTACTGGACAACATAATTACAGGCGTGGATTTAAACATACGATTATGTTTAATCAGCGCACACGTTTGATATCCATCAAGGCGTGGCATCATAATATCGACAAATATAATATCCGGTTTGTGTTCAGCGATCTTTGACAAGGCTTCAAAGCCATCGACAGCGGTCACTACATCACAACCTTCTTTTTTTAGTAAGTTTTCTGCAGTGCGACGAATTGTTTTACTATCGTCAATCACCATTACTTTCAGGTTACTAATACCTGCGGAATCTTCTGCCATAGCCGTCCCGTTCTTCCCCAATAAAGGTCTACCTGAATCATATATCAGGCTATATTTAGTTCACTCAATATTTGTGAATGTAGCTTATGTTATTCAGTTTCGCAAATAAAAAATACCCCCCAAATAAACTAGTTACGCCAAAATCTTACGTAAAGCCCTAAAGAATTCTAACTAACACCATGATTATTAAGCATTTATTAAATATTTGGTGTATTATGAAATTAATCATCGTAATAAAATCACACGGGGGCCACTCAGGATGACAATAAACATTGGTATCGTTATGGATCCTATCGAATCCATTACACCCTACAAAGACAGCAGTCTTGCTATGATGCTCGCCGCGCAGAACAAGGGCTGGCACTTGCATTACATACAACAAAGCGGTCTGTATCTTCAGGGCAATGAAGTTAAGGCTGATTACAGACCCCTCAAAGTCTTTGATAACGACGAAAAATGGTTTGCAGCTGGCGCGTTAGAAACTATGGACGCCGCTAATTTAGATGTCATTCTGATGCGGATTGACCCACCGTTTGATATGGAATATATCTATACCACCTATTTATTAGAAATAGCAGAACAAAAAGGCAGCCTTATCGTCAATAAGCCAGCCAGCCTTAGAGACGCCAATGAAAAACTCTTTGCTACCCGTTTCCCTCAATGCTGCACCGATGTACTGGTAAGTCGAGACCCACAGAAACTACGCGATTTTGCCACTAAATTTAAAGACGTTATCTTGAAACCACTGGATGGTATGGGTGGGCAGTCTATTTTCAGGGTAAGCCCGGGTGATGCAAATCTTTCTGTGATTCTTGAAACTATGGTCAATTTTGGTCAGCACACAGTAATGGCCCAGAAGTTTATCCCTGAAATCACAGCAGGTGACAAACGAATACTCGTGGTAAACGGGCAAGCCATTCCTTACACACTTGCACGCATACCCGCCAAAGGTGAGACACGAGGCAATATTGCAGCAGGTGGCACAGGCAAAGCAATGCCAATCACCGAACGGGAACAATGGATTGCTGACCAGGTAGGCCCCAGCCTGAAAAAAATGGGAATATTATTCGCCGGACTGGATGTTATAGGCGACTTCTTAACCGAAATAAATATCACCAGCCCGACCTGCATTCGCGAAATTGATAAACAGTTTAATCTTGATATTGCAGGACAACTTATGGATTGCATTGAAGAAATTAAATGTTAAAAACATTTACATTACTTGCATTCTTAAGCCTTACGGCCTGTGATAAAACACCTGAAGAATATCATCACAGCAGCCTGAACTTTGGCACCTTAATTGATATCACATTATATGACGTCAGCGCAGATCAGGCTGACGCTGCATTTAAACAGCTTGATGAAGACTTTAGCTATATGCACACTGCCTGGTCCCCCTGGGAGGCTGGCTCGATCACGCGCACTAACCATCTTTTAAAAACCGGAGTGGCTTTTTCATCTGGCCCTGGAGTTTTAGATTTAATAAAAAAGTCCGCCGTTTTAAGCGACAAAACAGAACAGTTATACAATCCCACCATAGGCCAGCTTATTAATTTATGGCAGATGCACAAACATGACGACCCCAACATTCAACCACCTGAAGAACACCTCATTAAAGCATTATTAGAAAGCAAGCCCCAGTTAAGTGATATAAATATTGATGGCGTTAAACTACAAACAAATAATAAGGCGGTTTCTCTGAACTTTGGTGCCTTTGCAAAAGGTTACGCCATAGACCTTGAGATAGAAATGCTAAAAAACAGGGGCATTAAAAACGCCATCATTAATGCCGGCGGTGATTTGAAGGCAATTGGTAGCCATGGAGCACGCCCATGGTATATTGCAATCAAGCACCCCAGACTAGATACCTGGTTAGCCAAAATAGAAACTCAAAACGAAGAAAGCGTTTTCACCTCTGGCGATTACGAGCGATTTTATTTATACCAGGGTAAACGTTACCACCACATATTAGACCCGCGCACAGGTTACCCGGCACAAAGCGTTCAATCCGTAACCGTATTACATACAGATTCAGCTATGGCGGATGCTGCCGCTACCGCCCTGTTTGTTGCAGGGCCTGAAAAATGGCTTAAAATGGCCAAAAACCTACAATTAAAAGAAGTTATGCTAATCGACGATAAGGGAATTATTCATGTTACCCCGGCAATGAAAAAACGCCTGAAATTTAATTCTCAAATTGAGACTACTATATTAACTACAGCACCTCTATAATATAAATATGACAAGACGACCCGTAGCTCCGCCCAAGGTCACTTCAAGCGACCGCCTTGGCATGACAATTTTCTTTGCCCTGTTATTTCATGGCATTGTTATTTTAGGTATTACTTTTGTCTCTGCTCCCTCAGCGAAGCAAAAAATTCCACCTTCATTAGATGTCATACTGGTTAACACGTCTAACTCTGAGACGCCGGAAAAAGCGGATTTTCTTGCTCAAACATCTCAGGATGGTGGCGGCAATAGCGAAGAAAAAGTCAGACGCACAGATTTGTTTTCAGCACCCACATTATCACAACAACCTGGAATGGCCCAGCAACAGGCAAGTCAGCAGCAAACCCCCATAAAAAAACAAAGCGCACAAAAAGCGTTTATCACTCAGAACAAATCGAAACACAAAATTGAGTCACAGAAGAAACAAAGCAGTAAAGAAGTACTTGAACAAATTTTAAAACCTCAGCGACAAAATGAACGCGCTGCACGCATGGCTGAAGAACTGAGTTTAACTTTGCAGGAATTTTCTCAGAAACCAAAAGAAAAATTTTTAAATTCTCGCACTAAAGAATATATTGCTGCCAGTTATATGCGTGGCTGGATTGATAAAGTAGAGCGACTTGGTAATGCTGATTACCCCGATGCCGCAATACGCGCAAAATTAAGTGGCACATTAATTCTTGATGTTGTTATTAATTCAGATGGAACCCTGAAAGAGATAAACCTACGTCGTTCTTCAGGCCATCAAATTTTAGATGATGCGGCAAAACGTATTGTAAAAATGTCTTCACCATTTGCACCTTTTTCAGCCAAATTACAGAAACAGGCAGACATTATTCACATCACGAGAAGCTGGGAGTTTCAGAGCAATCAACTAAGAAGTTATTAATGACTGAAGAAACCAACTTAACCAACCACTTTTTAATTGCCATGCCAAGTCTGGAAGATGGCAACTTCTCTCAATCTGTCACCTACATTTGTGAACATGATGATAATGGTGCTCTGGGTATAACGATTAATCGCCCATCAGAAATCAGTCTTATTGAAATACTTTCACAATTACAAATCTCTAGCAATAACCACGAAACCCAAAACCAGATAATCCTAAGTGGTGGCCCCGTGCAAATAGACCGGGGTTTTATTTTACACCGCCCTCACGGTAACTGGGACTCAAGCCTGAAAGTCACCAGCAATATTGCTGTCACCACCTCACAGGATATCATTCAGGCTATCGCTAATAATGAAGGCCCGGAGCAATCACTAATTGCACTGGGTTATGCGGGCTGGGGGCCAGGACAGCTGGAATATGAAATGTCTCAGAACACCTGGTTAAGTTGTCCGGCAACCGAAGACATTATATTTAATATTCCCATCGAAAAACGCTGGACAGCGGCCGCAATGTTATTAGGAATCGACCTGCAACTACTCAGCAACCAAACGGGGCATGCATGAGCATTCAACAGGTCCTTGGCTTTGACTTCGGTGAAAAACGAATTGGCATAGCCTCTGGTCAATCCATAACCTGTAGTTCAAACCCTGTTACCACTCTTACATCTAAAAACAACAAACCCGACTGGGCTGCAATTGAAACACTTATTTCCGAATGGAAACCAGACGCCCTCATTGTCGGCCTACCCTATTATTTAGATGGCACAAAAAGCGATATGACCGAGCGTGCAGAAAAATTTTCTCGTCAACTTGAAGGTCGCTTTAGACTACCTGTTTACACTCATAACGAAGCTCTTAGTTCATTTGAAGCCGAACAGTTCTTACAGGATAAAAAAAAGCAGCACAACAAACAGGACATTGATAAGATAGCCGCCGCAATCATTGTGCAAAGCTGGCTGGAGCAAAATACATGACCCATATTGCTGAACCTGAAAAACTTCTGGAAAAACTGGCGACCGATCTTGAAAACCTTTTAGAGCACCGCGCCATAGAAAAACCACTCATGGTAGGTATTCACACAGGCGGCGCATGGTTAGCCGAGAAGCTACACAAGCAACTCAAACTTGAAGATGATCTATCCACTCTTGATATCAGCTTTTACCGGGATGATTTTTCCCGCATTGGCATGAACCCACAGGTCAAACCCTCAAGCCTTCCACCTCAAGTTGAAGACAGACACATAATTTTAGTAGACGATGTATTACAAACCGGGCGCACTATTCGCGCGGCAATGAATGAAATTTTTGACTTTGGCCGCCCTGCATCAATAACACTTGCCTGCCTGATTGAAAGAACAGGACGCGAACTACCTATACAGGCAGACGTAGTTGGCCAGATTTTAGAGCTGGACAATAATGAACAGGTTAAACTTACCGGGCCTGAACCACTGGCCTGGGAAATTAAACGCACCGATTAAAGCAACGACATAACCTAATTAGAGGAATATTTAGAGAAATGGTTAACAAACCCACTCGTCGCACAGATGATTTAATTGGTCAGGACCTCTGGAACATTCAGCTTGATGATCAGGGGCAATTAAAACATTTCTTAACCATCGAAGGCCTGGGTACCAATATTCTTAACCAGATACTCGATACCGCAGAGAGTTTTGCCGGTGTTAATGAATCAGTAAAAAAAGTCCCATTATTGCGCGGTAAAACTATTGTTAATTTATTTTTTGAAGCAAGTACCCGAACGCGTACTACATTTGAACTAGCGGCTAAAAGATTATCTGCAGATGTACTCAATATGAACATCAGTGTATCCGCAACCAGCAAAGGTGAGACACTACTCGATACACTGCGCAATTTAGAGGCCATGCAAACCGATATGTTTGTGGTACGTCACGCCGACTCCGGTACCGCACATTTTATTGCCAACCATGTTGCTCCCCATATCCGAGTTTTAAATGCCGGAGATGGCAGACATGCACATCCCACTCAGGCTATGCTGGATATGTTTACCATTCGCCGTAATAAAGGCGCAGATTTTGGCAAGCTACGTGTTGCTATTGTAGGCGACATTATGCACTCCCGTGTCGCTCGTTCTCAAATACACGCATTAAACACTTTAAATACGGGTGAAGTAAGAGTAGTCGGCCCTAAAACATTAATCCCAAAAGATATTGAGTCCATGGGTGTAAGTGTGTTTCACAATTTAGAAAACGGCATTAAAGATGCCGATGTTATTATTATGTTACGCCTGCAAAAAGAGCGCATGTCTGGCGCATTACTTCCAAGTGAACAGGAATATTATGAACTTTATGGTTTAACTGAAGAAAAATTTAAACTTGCTAAACCCGACGCTATTGTTATGCACCCCGGTCCCATTAATCGAGGCGTAGAAATTGAATCCAGTGTAGCCGATGGTGATCGCTCTGTTATTTTAGACCAGGTGACATACGGCATTGCCGTGCGTATGGCGGTTATGTCAATGACGCTGGGCGGTAATATAACAACGCAAGATCAGGAGAAAAAATAATGCCTAAAACAAAAAAAGCAATCCTGATAAAAAATGCCCGCATTATTGATCCGAAGAACAATTTAGATGAAACAACTGATCTCTATATTCACGACCAGAAAATCGCCGCCGTTGGCAGCGCACCAGAAAACTTTACAGCTGATGAAACCATTGATGCAAGTAACCTCTGGTTGATTCCCGGCATTGTTGATCTCAGTGCACGCTTACGCGAACCCGGTCTTGAACAGAAAGCCAATATAGAAACAGAAACCATTGCTGCTGCAAGTGCTGGCATAACAACTTTATGCGTGCCACCTGATACCGATCCGGTTATCGATGAACCCGCAGTTGTAGAATTAATTTTACGAAAAGCCAAGCAGGCAAAGAAAACCCATGTATACACACTGGGCGCATTAACTGCCGGTTTAAAAGGTGAGCATCTAAGTGAAATGGCCAGCTTGCAACAGGCTGGCTGTGTAGGTGTCAGCAATGCACGCAATGCGATAAATAATCCATTAATCCTGCGCCGAGCATTCGAATACGCATCCACACATAACATCACTGTTTTTATTGAAGCACAGGACAAACACTTAAGTGAAAATGGTAACGCACATGAAGGTGCCATTGCCAGCAGACTGGGTTTAAACTCAATACCCTATGCAGCAGAAACCGCACCTATTGCACAAATTTTAGAATTAATTCGTGACACCGATATTCGCATTCACTTTGGGCGTTTATCCTGCGCAAGAAGCATTGAATTAATTAGTGATGCAAAAGCAAACGGCTTAAAGGTAACAGCCGATGTAGCAGCACACCAGTTACATCTTACTGACATGGATATCAGCAGTTTTAACAGCCTTTACCATGTAATCCCGCCGCTTCGTTCTCAACGTGATATGAACGCCTTACGACGCGGCATAGCAGAAGGCGTTATCAATAGCATTTGCTCAGACCATCAACCCCATGAACCCGATGCAAAACTGGCACCTTACCCGGCAACTGAACCGGGTATCTCAGGCATTGAAACTTTATTACCCCTAACTTTAAAACTGGTTGAGAATGGTGATTTGGAACTGAGTACAGCCATTGCAAGCATTACCTGGAATCCCGCTAAAATTTTAGGCCTGGATACTGGACACCTGACGGTGGGGCAAACTGCAAACCTGTGCTTAATTGATCCGCAAAAAGAATGGGTATTTAGTATTGATGAAATGTTAAGTCACGGCAAGAACACGCCGTTTTCAGGCTGGAATTTCAAAGGAAAAGTGATACAAACTATTATTAAAGGTAATACGGTTTTTAAACAATAAAATACGATGGAACGTATCCATCGGGGATGGACCTCGCTTTTTGAGCTCCGCCCCCTATTGTAATTCCATCAAGAGTTTTGCGGACTCGGTTAGCTACATTGTCCGATTTTAGTGGCATCAATGAAGGGGACAGAGCACCAAAAGAAAGCACAAAGTCATCCAGTTTCCTGCCATAAACTAAAGACACCTCACTAACTGAGGTGTCATCTTCACTACTTACAGATCATGCACCATTAAATGCATTAGTAACACCATCTTCTAGCTCATCAAAAATATCTATACGCCGTGTTGCTCTCAGGGAAAAACTGAATTTTCATTAATCTATGCCACACCTATACTTACACCCATTCCAACTGATTCTCGTATCACATAATGATCAAGCCCTACAAGAAAACTTAATTCCTTGTATCTTTCGCTCACCTTTTTTACCACATCTTTTTCACTATCCGCACACACGGTGTAAGAAAAAAAACATACACAATAACAATAGAAACAGTGAATTAACTCTTTTAAAATACCTTCCCTTTGCAATCTTTTATAATTCACCTCATGAAAGCCAATATCACCTATCTACTTATCCACTGATTATTAGTTTTTATTATTTCTCTTTCAGGCCAATAATAATTATTCTGTTTAACACTTATAACAGATTCACGATTGATTAAATCCAGTACTTTTAACTGGATAAATTTTTCATCTTCATATTTTTTAGTTAACAGCTTAAAGCCCTCCAGGCTTTCAACAGCCTCTCCGTTCAGCTCAACAATTCGTAACATTGTACTCAAACTGCTTCTATTCGCCGGACTGCCGTGATAGAGATAACTAACATATACACCTTTAGGTTTTATACCTCGTTGTAATGAAATTTCCCTATACGGTTCCTGTATTAATGCACCCGCCCATTGAACGACTTTTTTAACACCCGAACCATCAAGCGATTTCGTTTTAACCACTACCTTAGTTTCTTTACCTAAACGACTTATGGTTAAGTTAACTTCATCTTCACTGGTATATTTTTCAACATCTCTATAATTTCTAACCACTTCTCCATCTATTGCTAAAATCAAATCCCCCTCCAGTAACTTCAATTCCGCATCAGAGCCGGCTACTCGCCTGGATACAACTATTACCTGGCGCCTTGCATCACCTGTTTGCAATCGACCCGTCCATTCATCTGACAGTCCCAATTTTCTAGCCTGGGCAATTGATAAAGTTGAAAGCTCAACTTCCAGTGATTTAATTGTAAACTTTTGACAGCATTCCCATTGCTCAAGTAACTCCATGACTATTTCAGCCGGCACACCCCACTCATACTGCTTTATTTTACTGCCGCTTCCATAGGCAAAACTTAACCATACTGCTAATACATCTCCGTCTTCATTACTAAGCACCCCCCCTCTACTCGAAGGCGGGTTGTTCAGGCTAATCGCATCCATATTTGATTCTCTAAACATGGGAATTTTAGGTGGTGAAAAATTTAGTGAATCAATAGCCGATATTTTTGTTTCTTCAACCAGTAATTCCTGTTCATTTTTTAATGCAACCAACCAGACTTTATCCCCTGCTTCTAATTTTTTATTTACAAATTCTACCTCCTTAATCTCAGTGTCTCCAAGCAATAATGGGTCATATTGAATTATTGATAGATTATGTAAAGGATGAACAAAAACTACTTTTGCAGGGATATCCAGGGCGCCAGCAAAAACAACCCTTACATCACCTAAACTCATAGGCACTGTATTTCTATCCACCAGTATTAAACCGTCTTTTTTATTAACAATTAAGCCTGCACCGGTATAATGAGAATCTTCAATACCATTAATGTTATATGGTATATCAAACTGCACCGACACAATGGATGACGATAACTTATTTGCTCGCTCATCCTTATATTCGATAAATTTAATTTCCGCTTTATCTATCTTTTCGGTTGCATCATTTTTCGCTAAAGATTGGCACGGCCATATTCCCTGCTTATCATCTCGATAACATTTTTCCAGAGCAAACCATCTTCTATCCATGCGCATTATAGATACGTGCATGCGCTGGCTTTCTTTAAATGTAATATATTTTAGAGTTGCCTGTTGACGGTCAGATAATGTATTTAATATTTTCTCTACATCTTCTATGTTTTTAACCTTACTATTATTAATTGATAAGATAACAGCACCTGTTGGCACTCCCGCTGTTGCCAGGGCATAACCTGTCTGCGCAACGTACACCCCTTCTACTGGACGATTTAAATGACGCGCTTGCTGATATGACAAGTTATGTATTATCGATTGACCGAAAGTTAAATATTTATCAGGTGTCAAAGCATGCAAATCATCTACTTTTATTTTTACATCAACTGCATGACCATTACGCTCAACACGTAAATTAATTTCCTTATTTACATTGGCATCAAGTAAAGACTCTAACTCGTCAAATCGCCTCAACCATTTTAATCTTTCATTAACGCCCGCACCTTTGATTAAAATATCACCCGATTGCAACAATGCGTGGGCCTCTGTTCCAGGCAGGCTTCTTCTCACTACCAATAAACCTACCCCATGATTTACCTTACGCAATCTGGCTTCCATTTTTGGCCGCAAACCTAAACGCCTAACTTCATCATAAGGTTTGTAATCAAATGTTGTCTGTAAGGTACCGCGACTAACAGGTTTATTTTTCTGAATTAATTTCAACGCCCTTTTCACACGTTGCAGTGGTAGAAAAAAGCTTGACGATGCTTTAACTGAGCCACCTGCATTTAATGCTATGACGTTTCCCTGTATATCTATAACAGGAGATCCTGATGAGCCACCGGAAACACCCGAAGCAGATTGATAATAAAACGTATTAAAATCGTTGTATTTACCCCGACCATAATAAGGCGCCTGACGATCAGTTCTGGCAAGCGTACCCGCAAGAATGGACAACTGCTCCCCGGCATCATTTCCGACTACTCTAATTTCACGCCCTACAATGGCTTCTTTTGGTCTAATGGGTAAACTTTTAGGTTTTATAAATTTTAATGCCGATGGGTCATACTGAAAAAAACCAAAATCATGCACTGGATCTCGATATATAGGTTTTAATTCAATCTCTTCACGGTTTGCAAACAGGGCCTCTGCAACTACAGGGCCTGGCTGAACCACATGCCGGTTAGTTAGGATAATGCCTCTTTTTGCATCCACTACAAAACCTGTTGCCTGTGCCGAGCTGCTTCTAGCCGTATCAAAAGAGCGCACTGCATCAACCCTTATAGTAACAATCGAATCCGTTACACTATTAACCACTTTAGACCAGTTTCGATCCTTATTTGCAAACGCATTATTAACTAACAATAAACCACTTAATATCCATACTAGTTTGTACATTTTTTTTAATTACCTTATTATTCAGGGCTCATTCGGGATGATTTGTTAATGCTTAATAAAATCTGGGCGGGCCTAATTATTATAGGGCTCCTGTTCGCAGTAGGACAGGATATTCAAGATGAAATTTCAAATACCTATAATAACGGTGTTATTCAACAGGCACCTTATTCATATATCGAACATTCGACTAATCAGCTATCTTTAACACTTAATAATACGCAGTTAAATGCACATATTAAATCTGCTCAGCAAATTCATATTCACCTCGATGCCAACAGCCCTGTCCATTTACAAAAAATTGCCGATGCAAATGGCAATGAAAAGTTACTCATTGCGCGTATTACGTCTAAAACTAACACTCAATTAGCTCTTTTACTACCCGAGTTACACTGGAATAAACTACGTAGCGTTACTCAGGCCGCTTTTGACATGGCAAAGTTTGCGGTAAAACTAGCCATTGGTCTGGTTGGCATTATGGCTCTTTGGCTCGGTTTAATGCAGATAGCTGAGAAAAGCGGCTTAATAAAACATATGGTAAAAATAGTACAACCACTATTGTACTGGCTGTTTCCAAACATCCCTAAAGATCATCCTGTTTTTGGCAGTATAAGCATGAATATGGCAGCCAATATACTTGGCCTCGGCAATGCAGCTACACCGCTTGGTATAAAAGCCATGCAACAACTTCAGTCACTAAATACAGATAAAGATAAAGCCAGTGATGAGATGTGTATGTTTCTTGCCCTAAATACATCTAGCGTTCAACTCCTACCACCTGTCACTTTAATTGCACTTATGGGTACACAGGTTTCCGAATTAATCGTGCCGATAATATTAGCCACTAGCTGCTCCACTATCACAGCCATTCTGGTTGCAAAATTATATTCCCGTCGCTCGAGCAAACAGGATAAAACATGCAACAGTTAAGCAGTTTAATCATACCCTTACTCATATTATTTATTGTCTTTTATGGACTAATAAAACACATTGCCGTTTATGAAGAATTTGTAGATGGTGCCAAAGAAGGTTTTAACATTGCTGTAAATATTATTCCCTATCTGGTAGCCATGTTATTTGCCATTGCAATCTTTCGAGCTAGCGGTGCACTGGATTTTATTCTGCTGTTACTTTCTCCATTAGCAGACTTATTACACTTCCCCGCAGAAGTTATCTCTATGGGAATTATTCGACCACTAACGGGTAGCGGTTCTGTAGGTGTGTTAGCAGAACTTATAAATTCACACGGTGAAGATTCAATCATTGTAAAAATGGCTGCTGTCATGTTCGGCTCAACCGAAACCACCCTTTATGTATTAGCCGTTTATTTTGGTGCTGTGAAAATCAAAAACACATCATATGCGGTACAAGCGGGCTTAATGGCCGATTTTGCTGGTTTTGTAGCAGCAATTATTGTGTGCCTGTGGTATTTTTCGTAGTTAAATGTACTCAGGCATTCTACAACAATCAACTTATAATGATTTCAACTTTTAACAACCATCCACACTTTATAGCAGCGATTATGGGTTCAGCCATTTTGCTACTATTATCCGCATGTGATATTCAAATCAATAATAATATCCCCGACGTTCCACCAGAAGGACGTTTTGCTGTTGTGGGAGCTAACCAGCATAAAGATATAACAAATGTACAGGTTGGTATTGCTATCTTTGATAACGGAGAGCCGGTCAATCTGGTAGGTGGTGATGTTGTTCAGGCAAGTACAACAAATGACAGTATTTTATTACTTGATGATGGTTTTTATAAAGGCAGTTATGTAGCAAGCCTGCCAAATACCTTAAACTTTAATCAGATTAATTTTTTAATGGTGCATGAGCCATTAACGGCCAGACAAGATCGCTGGTACCCCATAGATCTTCTCAATATAGATCCGGGAGCTGGCGAGTTTGTTGGCGCATCCGCGGTTATAGATCTGCCTCCAGAACCACTTAATATATCAGCTAGCAATACAAACTTTAACGACATTAGTGACAGTTTTATTCTAACCTGGACTCCTCAGACTGCTGGAGACATTATGCAGATACGTTCTGCAATAAGTTGCACCAATGGTACAGCTACCAATACATACGGCACTGAGGCCGTTATTGTAGACAACTCTGATGATGGTAGCGAAAGCATTGATCTGGACCAGTTTATCTATGATATAGAAAGTGAAAATCAAACCATCAAATTCCTGCTTGCTGAAGCACGCGCATTACTTCAGGAGTTACTTATTCAGCTCAGCAACGGAGCTACTGATGACGAGTTTTTTGCTAATCTGGTAACTATAAACCCAATTAATAACCCTTGTGAAATAAAACTATTTCTCTTCAGACAGCGAGCAGGTAATTTTGATTCAACATCAACAAATGGCCGAGTTTTTGGTAGCCGAAGCACTGATATAACTTTATTTTATAACCCTAACTAGTTAGTAAAATATTAAATGTTTAAACTTTTATCTCTTACAATCGTTTTATTCTGCATGCTGTTTTCTAATACGGCTTTTTCTACAGGTAAATTTATAGATGGAAATGTTTTTTACAATATTCCTGATGCGGGTGGTAGCGATGATTTTCACACGGGAAAAATACTCACTGTTAACTATAATTACTACTATCTCCCCTGGTTAGCACTAACTACCGGCCTGTTTTTTAGTGAAGAAATATTTGATGAAGTTAAAACAGACATAGTCGGCACTTATCAAGCTAGCATTGAAACTCGTGGTTTTACCTTAGGGTTACGTCCCGAATACAACCTTTCAAAGCGCAATAAAATTTATGCTCGTACTGGTATTCTTTTATATAAAACAAAACTTATCGTTGATGAATTTTTTGAACCTGGATTACCATCTGGTAGTACAAGCGAAACAGCAGATGGCAATGGTTATTTTATTGGTATGGGTTGGCAACACTCGTTTACTGACAAAGTATCTTTTCAACTAGAATTAAACAAGCAGAAGCAGCTTGATTTATTTGATGGAAAAACAAATCTAGATCGAGTCTTTGACCTTAATTATACTGGCTTCAGCATTGGGTTAGGTTATGCTTTCTAGGCCCTGCATCACAATCGTATATATTTTTTCCCTGTTTAGCCTGTTGCTCAGCAACAACGCTGTATCTGATATTGATGAAACATACAGCCTTTCAGTTGGTGCTAATTTATCAAACTACAACTCTGAATTATCCATTAATTCACTAGACAACTCTGTTAATAAAGCTTTAGGTTTTGAAGACGATCTGGGTTATGACAAACAAGTTAATGCCGGCTGGATTAGTGGCTGGTATAGAACAGGTGATTTACATCGACTGCGACTCACATATACCCCAATTAGCAGATCCTCATCAATACAAAACACAAAAGATATCATTATCGATAACACGACAATTAAAGCAGGTGCTTCAATTTCATCACAGACCCGTACCGACATAATCGACTTCAGTTATATATACAGCTTTCATAAAACCCCAAAATTAGAAGCCGGTTTATCCGCAGGCATTTACTGGTTATTAAATGACACAAAAATTTTTGCTGTTGGTGAAATACAAGCTGAAGGAGATAATCAGAGCTCTTTTAAATCCGACTATTTTACTGAACAAAAAATTCTAGCCCCTATGCCATTGATTGGTTTATCTGCCAATTATGAGTTCTCTAACTCCTGGCGCAGCCATGCATCAATACGTTATTTAAGTGTTCAGATTGATAAAATCAATGGCAATATATTTAGTGCTGAAGCAGGCTCTGAATATTATTTTAATGACAACTGGGGTATTGGCGCCTCTTTAGCCTATTTTGATCTGGATATTGAAGTAAATGGCATCATCAGTAAATCCACACTAAGCTGGGACCATAGCGGCATTCAGTTATATGCTGTATTCAAATATTAAACAGTTATGAGAAATTAATATGAACATAAAAGCTCTGATTTTTTATAGTTTATTAATAACATCAACAAACACAGCTGCCAATAATGACATCCAGGCGCTTAGTAAAAATTGTGAAGATGCAAGACAAGAAAAACTAGCACCATTACGAGATAAAGTTATATCCGAGTGTATTTCAAAGGACAAAAAGTCAAAAGATGCCAGGGAAAAATGTGAACGATTTTATGTTGATTTTGGAGCTTCAGTTCATTTCAAATCTGGTGGCCACAAAGAAAGAATGTTTAATGATTTACCTGAATGCCTTAAACTGTATGAGGCAGAAAAGAAAAGTAAAAGCACGGACCGATAATTAACTTTGTATTGAGAAAAATTTAAAATGAATAAAATTTTATTCCTTATAATATTAAACTTGCTGTTTATATCTCAAGCCGTATTAGCTGAAAATATAGAAATTAGTGTTTTTAGTGGTTACAGAACGGGCGGCGACCTTGAAAATTCCAATACCGGGCTTAATGTGAGCCTTGATGAATCAAATAGTTACGGAATCATTATCGGTCAGGACTATGGCCCAGAACACGTGATGGAGTTTTTATACTCATATCAGAATACCGATTTAGTCGATGCCAATACTGTACCTGGTACAAAACTACTTGATGTAGATGTTGAGTACTTTCAAATGGGTGGCAGTCAAATATGGAGTGACAAACAAATTGATAAATTTTTTGGCGCGACTCTCGGAGCAATACATCTGAACCCTAATGATTCGACATTATCATCAAAATCACGCTTCGCAATGAGTCTGGGCGGTGGTCTTGTTTATAAGTTCTCCAAAAACATTGGCCTTAGACTAGACCTAAGGGCTTACTTTGCATCATTTGGTAGCAGCAGCACCTTTTGCGCCAGCAACGGACAATGTGTTGTCGCTGGCAGCGGTTTTATGCGGCAAGTTGATGCTAGTACAGGTTTAAGATTCAGATTTTAAATAAATATGACACTCGCACCTACTGTATGATTTCAACCCGAATTTATCTGTATTTAAATATTAACCATTCAAAAATAAGGAACATTATGAAAACACTATTAACAACATTAATTTTAACGTCACTATTTTTATTAAATGCCTGCTCAACTATGGGCTTATCTCAATCGAATAATGATATTAAGTTTGAAACCGAAGTAGATGCAAAAGCAAATTTCAAAGGTTATAAATCATACGCATGGATGGGATCAGCATCAATAATGAATGACCCAACCGGTCAGTGGAAAGCACCGGGATTTGATGCCAATACAGAAATAAAATTTCTTATTGATAGCCAGTTACGTTCTAAGGGCATGACTGAAGCAGATAAAAATGCAGATGTAATAGTGGGTTATGCATTAGGCATAAATATGACAAACATTGAATACAAGGCTAATCCTGATAAATCATTTAAAACTCTCGAGGCCGCTCCAAAAGGCGCCCTGGTTATACTGATGGTAGACGCACAAACGGGTGTTGTGATATGGGCTAGTACAGCAAGAGCAGACATTCAGGGTAATACCGGTGAAACCGCAAAAAATCGCTTGAAATATGCTGTTAAAAGCATGATTGGTTCTTTACCAAAATAACTTATTGAGACTGTTCTATTTCATTTTCTCTGAAAATAGAGCAGTCTCAATATTATTTATTACCAGTAATATAAAGTCTGCAAACCAAAAATTCCACTTTGTGTATATAAGTTTGGCAAGCTCCCTTCATCAAAATAAAATGATCGCTTTTCTCCATAAAAATCTAATATAAAACTTGAACCAATATCATATAAGTAACCAAAACGAACTCGCGCCTCTCTTGCGGCGGGGTGACCTCTTGATGGGTTGCTAAATGAAAAACCATTCACAAACCTGTTTATAAAATATAATTCGCCCCGGGCATCATGCTCTAGAGAAAGTTTAAAAAATATTCCTGCAAAAGGATTGTTTACACTGGAATATGTTCTATCAGCTGATTTAGCATACGCATAACCAAGTGATGCCTGCATACCCATATTTACAGTATAAGCAGATAATTCAGACCATCTATAACTCAACAAACGTCCGGCCCGTAATATTGAAAATTCAAAATACGTTTCCACCTCTAGTGCGTCATCAGAGATATACCTCATCGCTCCTAGTTCTAATAAATCCCACTCTATATGTAATTTTTCACGATTGCTTTCATCTGTTTCCCATCTTGTTCCCCAGGGAGTGAAATTAATACTTGTAAACTCAAGATCTGCCCCGTCTGTTCCAAAATGTAACTCTGCGTCCAGTAACCCATTCATATTTTCTGGAAGAGATGGACGAGCACAGCACATTAATTTTTCGGAGACCTCATCAATTTCACTATTTGCAATATAGCGTGTATTTAATAAAATTTTCGATCCCTCAAACTTTTCATCGAGTGGTTTAGCTTCATAAGCAACTGTCATTGCTACAGACTGTTCTTTGAACTCCCAACTCTCTGCTGATACCTTAGCTGATAATAGAATAATTAAAAATAAGACTAAAACCTGATTTAAATTCGATACAGTCATAAAATGACTCTTCTTCAACATGCACCTTACATAATTTCATTCTGGTATAGAACAGCTGAATCAGCCCGGGGAAGATAGATTATCGGCGAATGATGCTTGCTTCATTAATTTACAAAATATCTATTATTTAACTTCTGGCAAATCATCCGGATCTTTTGAGAACTGTAAATTGTCATTTTCTTTGTCTTTACTTATCTCATTCACGCCACCACCGAAATTTATTTTCCATTCCAGATTGCTTCGTGAGTCGGCATAAGATAATGCCGTTTTAATATCAATTTTTCCATCAGAAAACAGTTTATATAACGACTGATCAAACGTTTGCATTCCATCTGCTTCACCTTTTTCCATTATTTCTTTAATTTCATGAAAATCACCACGCCGAATTAATTCGGAGATATAAGGTGAATTTATCAATATTTCAATAGCTGCAACACGTTTTCCCTTCAATCCTTCCACCAGTCGCTGAGACACAATAGCTTGCAGATTTAAAGAGAGATCCATCAGAATTTGATTTCGCGCATCGGGTGGAAAAAAACTTAAAATTCTATCTAATGTCTGATTAGCATTAACCGAGTGTAAAGTTGTTAAACAAAGATGCCCCGTATCAGCATACTGAATAGCCGCTTCCATTGTTTCACGATCACGAACCTCACCAATCATAATAACATCAGGTGCTTCACGCATTGCTTCTCTAAGTGCGTTTTCATACGAAAGAGTATCAAGCCCGACTTCACGTTGACCAACTATTGATTTTTGATGATCAAACATATATTCAATAGGGTCTTCTATAGTTAATATGTGACCTGGCATATTTATACTTCGATGATTAATCATTGATGCCAAAGTTGTTGATTTACCCGAACCAGTAGCGCCCACTACTAATACCAGCCCTTTTCTATTAAACACAAGGTCTTTTAATTTTTCAGGTAAGTTTAATTTATCTAGCGTTGGCACATCCGATTTAATATATCGAATAACCATGGAAACCTCACCACGCTGGGTGTAAATATTAATACGAAAACGACCAATATCTTTTAATGAAAAACCCAGGTTCATTTCCATGGTAGCTTCGAAACCCATTTTCTGGTTTTCATCCATGACACTGTAAGCAATTTCTTTGGTCATGCCAGGCTCTAATGGCGTTTTACCAATCGGGTGCATTTTGCCTTCTATATTCATACTTACCGGCGCACCGGTCGTAAAGAAAATATCAGAACCGCCGCGCTCGGCCATTAGTTTCAAATAGGGTTGCAGATTCAATTTAATTCAACTTTATTTTTGTTTAACGTAAACGGTGTTTGTTATCTGTAGCATCTTCTTCCATCTTAAGACCTGAAACTTCTTGCATTAAGTCAGTGTTCTTAGCATCCTTTCCTTTCAGTTTTATACGTAATCTCAGGTCATTAATAGAATCAGCATTACGTAATGCATCTTCGTAGGTAACATAACCTTCTTCATACAATTCAAATAATGCCTGATCGAAAGTAATCATGCCATATTCGTTTGATTTAGCCATGAGCTCTTTCATTTCATGAACATTACCTTTAAATATTAAATCTGACATTAACGGCGTGTTCAGCATAATTTCAACAGCCGGCACACGACCTTCGCCACCTTTTAATGGAATCAGTCGTTGTGATATGAGTGATTTAAGATTTAAAGACAAATCCATTAATAACTGCGGACGACGCTCTTCAGGGAAAAAGTTAATAATACGATCAAGTGCCTGGTTGGTACTATTTGCATGTAATGTGGTTAAACATAAGTGACCTGTTTCAGCAAAAGCGATAGCATATTCCATAGTTTCACGGTCACGAACCTCACCAATAAGAATTACATCGGGCGCCTGGCGTAAAGTGTTTTTCAACGCCACATCATAGTTTTCTGTGTCTACTCCAACTTCACGCTGGGTAACGATACAGTTTTTATGCTGATGAACAAATTCAATTGGATCTTCTATGGTTATTATATGACCGAATGAATTTTCATTTCGATAACCAATCATTGAGGCGAGTGAACTGGATTTACCTGAACCGGTCGCGCCAACAAAAATAACCAGCCCCCTTTTAGTCATCGCAATATCTTGTAAAACAAGCGGCAAACTCAATTCTTCAAAACTGGGTATTTCTGATCGTATAACACGCAACACCATTCCCATGGAACCACGTTGAGTAAATGCATTCACACGAAAGCGAGATACACCTGGCAAACTAATTGCAAAGTTAACTTCCTGCTCTGCTTCAAATGTACCTAATTGTTTATCGTTCATGATTGAACGCACCAAAGTTTGGGTGTGCGCAGGTGAAAGTGCCTGATTTGATAGTGGTGTCATTTTTCCATCAACTTTCATTGATGGTGCAGCACCCACTGTTATAAACAAATCAGAACCATCTTTCTGCACTAACATGCGCAATAAATCATGCATGTATCGGATGGCCTTATCTCTATCCATTCCAAACTCCAGTTATTATAATTATATGTTTGTAGCGATCTCTAAAACTATCGATTACTTTCGAATATTACATCGCGTCTTTATTTACTGCTTTGGTTTTCGCATCATCTTTAGTGATAATACCACGATCCACTAATTCCTTTAGATTTTGATCTAAAGTCTGCATACCAACCGATTGACCTGTTTGAATAGCTGAGTACATTTGTGCTATTTTATTCTCACGAATCAAGTTTCGAATTGCCGGTGTACCTATCATAATTTCGTGAGCGGCAACTCGCCCACCACCAATTTTCTTAAGTAGTGTCTGAGCAATAACTGCGCGTAATGATTCAGACATCATAGCTCGCACCATATCTTTTTCAGCTGCGGGGAATACATCAACTATACGATCGACTGTTTTTGCTGCGGAACTTGTATGTAATGTACCAAAAACCAGATGCCCCGTTTCTGCTGCAGACAAGGCAAGACGAATTGTTTCAAGATCTCGCATTTCACCTACCAGTATTACATCTGGATCTTCACGTAATGCTGAGCGCAAAGCTTCTGAAAAGCCCATTGTGTCCCTGTGAACCTCTCGTTGATTCATAAGACATTTTTTACTTTCGTGTACAAATTCAATAGGATCTTCAATGGTAAGAATATGCCCATAATCATTCTCATTTACATGATTAACCATTGCCGCAAGTGTAGTTGATTTTCCCGATCCAGTTGGTCCCGTTACCAGAACAATTCCACGAGGTGTATTTGATATTTCTTCAAAAATCTTTGGTGCACCTAATTCTTCAAGAGTTAATATTTTAGAGGGTATTGTACGAAATACCGCACCAGCGCCCCTATTATGATTAAAAGCATTTACACGGAAACGTGCCAAACCGGGAATTTCAAACGAAAAATCCACTTCCCAGTATTCTTCAAAGGTTTTACGTTGTTTATCATTCATGATGTCATACACCATGGCATGTATTTCTTCGTGGGGCATAGCATCAATATTGATACGTCGCACATCACCATCAACACGGATCATAGGTGGCAAAGCTGCCGACAGGTGTAAATCAGATGCGCCGTTTTTCACACCAAACGCCAATAATTGTGCAATATCCATTAAATCTCCCCTTAAAATCCGTAATTTTCTATTACGGAAATCTCAACCCATGTTTTTAGGTTAAGTTTGTTAATCTGGCTTGTATAAGAAAACTACAATAGTATTCTATTTATAGTCAATAAATTAGCAGGCTTCAATCAAATGCCCATAACGTCTTCCAACCCAGCCAATATTGCAAAGAATTTGACGCAAATCCAGCAGAATATTTCACAATACTGTCAAAAGTATCATCGTAACCCGCAGGATGTGCGTTTACTCGCCGTAAGTAAAACAAAACCTTCTGAAGATATCAGAGCTGCTTTTAATGCGGGACAAGTGTGTTTTGGAGAAAATTATTTACAGGAATCAATCGACAAAATACATGAATTAGCTGATCTGCAGATTGAATGGCACTTCATTGGTGCTATTCAGTCAAATAAAACCCGGGAAATTGCTGAGAACTTCTCCTGGGTACACAGTGTTGATCGGCTTAAAATCGCTCACCGTTTGAGCCAGCAACGCCCAGACTCATTACCTCCTCTAAATATTTGTTTACAGGTTAATATTAGTAATGAAAGCTCAAAATCTGGTTTTAACATTAACGATATCGAATCTGCCGTCAATGAAATCATTAAACTACCCAATATCCACTTACGAGGCTTGATGGCCATCCCAGCAAAAGCAGATAGTTTTGCTGGGCAACGTGCTATTTTCTCAGAAATGAAAATATTACTTAGAAATTTACACTCTCAACACGCTCAATTAGATACGTTATCTATGGGCATGAGTGGAGATATGGAGGCAGCCATAGCAGAAGGCAGCACGATGATTCGAATTGGAACGGCAATTTTTGGCGCGAGAAACGTTGGTGGGTTATAATTGAGCGGCTGTTTTTTTGCTCCTAATTCTGCACTGTAGTGTGACTAAGAGTTTTAAGCTATCGACTCACTAAACCCTTTACCTCTGATGGTATGGGTTTAGGGGACAGAGCGCCAAAAAGCGGCGGTCTATCCCCGATGGAGATGTTTCATAGCTGCGTTTACATTCAGCAGCAATATAATCTGACTTGCGAAAAATTTTGACTAAAATTAAATATTAATAAAAATCACAATAAATACAAACTGAAAATTATGACAAATCACATATGTTTTATCGGTGGCGGAAATATGGCCAGCAGCTTAATCAGCGGCCTCATCAACAACAAACATAACGCCAGTGACATCACCGTAACCGACCCAGATCAAAAAAAACTGGATCAATTAAATAAGCAATTCTCAATTAACACCGATGTCGACAATCTAGAAGCCATCAAAAATGCCAATGTCATTGTTCTCGCGGTAAAACCTCAGGTACTTAAAGAGGTTTGTGAATCACTTAAAGATACTATATGTGAAAATCGTCCTTTAATAATATCTATAGCCGCTGGAATACGCTCAACAGATATTGATCGATGGCTGGGAAACAATAACTCCATCGTTCGCTGTATGCCTAATACACCAGCACTGATTCAAGCTGGTGCTACTGGTTTATTCGCAAACCACAACACACTTGCGGAGCAAAAAGAAACTGCTGATAACATCTTAAGTTCTGCTGGCATTACACTCTGGGTGGATACTGAAGAACAACTAGATGCCGTCACTGCCATTTCAGGTTCTGGCCCTGCTTATTTCTTTTTATTTCTGGAAGCCATGCAAAAAGCAGGTACGCAGCTTGGACTAGATGAAAAAACTGCCGGTTTGCTTGCCAAACAAACGGCCTTAGGAGCGGCTCGTATGGCACTTGAAGGTGATGATGATACTGCAACATTACGCGCCAGGGTAACCTCTAAAGGAGGCACAACGGCCGCTGCAATTTCGTCATTTGAAAACAATAATTTTAGCGATATTATTAATCAGGCATTAACAGCAGCCCATGACCGCGCGATTGAACTGGCTGACGAATTAGGAAAAAATTAACCATGAATCCATTTGTATTTTTAATTGATATACTTTTTCAGTTATACGCAACCGCTCTTTTGATACGGGTCTTATTACAATGGGTTCGTGCTGATTTTTATAATTCGGTATCACAATTTATTGTAAAAATAACCAACCCGCCTGTATTACCTTTACGTAAAATCATACCGGGATTCGCCGGCATTGATGCGGCTACATTGCTACTTGCATTTTTAGTGCTTGCGATTAAAGCAATGATCATTTATCAAACTATTGACCCGTTAGCGATTGGCATAATCGCGTTGGGTGAAACACTCGTTCTCATTGTGAGTATATTTCTCTACTCAATTATCATTCAGGCTATTTTGAGCTGGGTCAATCCCGACCCCTATAACCCGGCTGTCAGTTTACTCAATAGCCTTACTTACCCAGTTCTAAAACACTTTAGAAAAATGATACCTCCAATGAGCGGCATCGATATTTCATCTTTTTTCGCTATTATTGTTCTTCTTTTTGTGCAATATTCTGTGCGGTATATTTTTGCTTCGGTGTTTGGTGTCAGCATCTAACTAACAGCCATGTTTTATGAATGGATTGATGGTGACCTTCTGATTCGTTTGAAGGTCCAGCCAAAAGTTACTATCGTCTTTTATATTAAATGATTATTAAGAAGTTGAAGCCGGTTTATTTAAGCATGGCTAGAAGTTAGATATATACTGCTGGAGCACATCTCCATCGGGGACTGAGCATCTTTCCCGCTCTGTCCCCTGTTGTGATGCCATCAAGAGTTTTACGGGTTCACGCACTGCAACTGTCAGCTCTCGGTGGCATAGGTTAAGGGGACAGAGCACCAAACGGCGGTGTTCTTTCCCCGATGGCGAAGTTCCTTAACCATGACTATCGGCATCCATCTCCCTTAGAACAACTTATCTTGTTCCCATGCTCTTGCGTGGAAATACATAGTAATAAACCCGTTATTTACAAATCATTATTTGTTCTAGATATGCATTCCCACGGAGGACCGTGGGAACGAGACGAAATTATTACCGTCTTTTATATTAAATGATTGTTGATAATCTGATACAGATTTGATTCCGTTACAGTTTAATTTGAAGTTAGAGATACACCGCTTTGGCTCATCTCCATCGGGGAAAGAGCATCTTTCCCGCTCTGTCCCCTGTTTGAGACCATCAAGAGTTTTACGCAGTCTACACGCTACTCTGTCAGCTTCTGGTGATATGGATTAAGGGGACAGGGCTTAAAAAGCAAGACCTTTCCCCGAGGGATATGCTCTTTAACAGTAATTAACGACGTCCGCTTCCCATTGAGCGACTACCATTCATTTGCTTGCTCATTGAACCGCTACCCATTGAAGGCGTTTGTGTCTGATAATTATTCCTATAATTATACTTGTACTGATTTTGTGCTCGTTTCTGTGACTGTAATGAATCACCTGCATAATCATGAGCTCGTGTTTGAGTTTGTGTACGTGTCATATCACCCTCTTCAGCAACAACGGCACCCATTGATACAAACATTAATAACGCTGCACCATAAGTTGATAGTTTCTTAATCTTATTCATAACATTTTCCTATACTGTTTATTTGTTTGTTTAAGTTAGTGCCCCGTTACATATTTACGCCTTCACCGTTCCAGATGAAGCTACCCATTAATACATTTCCGCCTAGATAAGTTTTACTAACATCCCACGTATCAAGATCAATTCTAATAAAATTACCATCATGACTGGCTGCAGTATAAAAGTATTTCATATCAAGACTGACGCCGGATGTATGTGCCTGTGACTTATAATCAGGTGATGCCGATTCCGCAACTACCACCGTTGTAACAAGCTCATGTGTATCCGTATTTATAACACTCATAAATCTAGCGTTATGATTTGTAATAATGGCCTGATTACGCATAGGTAAGAATGTGGTATGACCTGCACCCGCACCGGCTTCAACCATCGCTTCTACCTGCATTGTGTCTTTATCAATTACAAACACATGCCCTTCTGCAGAACCAATATAGATGCTCATACCATCAGGATGAAAGTCTGCGTGATGTGAACCCATTTTTGTTATATCCAGATTCAAAGGATCATATTCATGCAAATTCACCTGTGCAGTTTGATGCAAAGAATTTCTTCTAATTTCAAAACGAATCACACCAGGAGAAACCTCTTCAGTTTGATTACCTTCTACCACTGCATAAAATACATTTTTATCTTCCAATGCCATTGTTGAAGCCGGTGGCTGGAAAATATGATGTACAGATGTTGGTACATTTAATACTGATAATTTATCTCCAGCACGATTCCATAACTGAATTTCACGAGCGGCTCGGTCAAGCATAAAGAAGTGGTGATCACTCACCCAAAGAGGATGACCTGTAGATAAAGAACCACCAAAGTCATGTGGTGTAGTTAGTACATTTTCACCAATAACTTTAGTTACTTTATCCATATCAGTTCGAATAATACTGGTCATGGCTTTATCACCACCGGAAACCAGAGACAGCAATGTGTTGGCGTTAAAATTTGTTGAACGCGGCTTGTGCTGTAACTCAATTAAACCATCATTATCAATCGTATAATTATCAACAACGGTAAGTGATTCAGTTTTACGTGTAAGCGCATAGGCTTTATTCGGCCCTTGCTGATCGATACCGTATGGACCATCACCTGTATTTTCTACTGTTTTCAATAACTCCATCTTATCTACATCAACAATATGAACACGGTTTGAGTCCCAGTCACCGTAATAGGCCAGGTTATCAACCCCATATATATTTTCTGTTATATAAGCATCCTGATTAACATAACCCGGTTGCCTAAAACCAAATGGACCATGATTTTTATCTATTGTTTGAAACTGGCTTAGATCAGCAGAATTTGTCTTTGATAAAACTTCTGCATCTTCAATATCATCATTAACTTCACTAACTGTATCTTCATTACAGGCACTCATACCCAGTGCCATCGTACCACTCAAACATACGACCATTACTCGTCGTTGATTATTGTTTAGCGCACTTCTGATTTTATTTACTAATGTGATTGTTTTCATATCGTATCCTGTTGCTTACCAATTTAAATAACTCAAAACATCGATGTGGGACAAAATCCCACGTTAAAGCAACTTTATGTGGTAATAATTCCCACGTCAAGCTATACTCAACATTCAGGTGAGCCAGATCAATAAACTGTGAGCTGGTTTGCAAACCGCCCCTCCCTCCTCGGAAATAGCAGAGAACACAGCAGTTATGAGCCAAAACGGATACACTAAAACTCAGGCAGCACTAACAAAAGCCGTCACAATGCTCTGTAGGCCACTAGTCCGCCTGTTAATTGAAAAAGGCATGACCTTTCCCCAGTTTCGAGACCTAATGAAAGAGCTCTATATTGATGTTGCAAGCAGCGAGTTTTCTATAGACGAGAAGAAACCCAGTGATAGTCGGGTTTTTGTACTTACGGGTATTCACAGAAAAGACATTAAACGTATTCGTGAAAACTCAGATCTTAATACACCGAATATCAGCAGCAGCGCCTCCTTAAGTGGGGAGATTATCGCTCGCTGGAGCAGCATGCCCGAGTACCTGGATGAAAAAGGAAAACCCAGGAAACTAACTAAAAACAACGATAATAAACAAGCTGGTTTTGAACAACTTGTTTCGAGTGTCAGCAAAGATGTTAGGCCAAAAGTAATTCTTGAAGAATGGTTACGTCTTGATATCGTGCGTTTGAAAGATGATTTAATCACTCTCAATAAATCGGCATTTGTTAGCAATAAAGAATTTAAAGAAATGGCATACTACCTTGGCCATAATATCCATGATCATATGGCAAGCTGTGTAAATAACATTCTTGCTGAAGAAAAACCTATGCTCGAACGCAGTGTTTATTATGCCTCTCTTAGTGAGACATCTATAAATAAATTACGTAACATTGCCGATAAAAAAGGCAATGAATTACTGCAACTTCTAAATAAACAGGCAATCAAGTTTTATGATGCAGACAAACATAAAGAAGATGCAACTTACCGTATGCGTCTCGGTGTTTACTGGTATCAGGCACAGCCTGATAAAAACAGAGGGTCTGAATAATGAGATCACTTTACAAAATATTTATTTTACTGCTGTTAATTATTAGTTTCACAGCCTGTACGTCAACGCCTTCAAGTTTAGCCAGTGGTAATGATGAAGACAGTGACATTGGTTTAGGCGGCACAGGTTTACTAGCAGGTAATCAAATTGACGATAGCGGCATGGGTGGCACAGGTATCCACACCGGTATTCTAGGAAAAATAACCGGCTTTGGCAGCATTTTCGTTAACGGCATTGAAGTTGAGTATAACGACGAAACACCCTTCAGCATAAATGGTAAAACAACAAAAATTCAACCATTAAACATTGGCGATATTGTTGAGATACTGACTGAAGATTCAAAGAATTATACTCACGCAGTTGCTATTAATTTACGCCATGAAGTTATAGGTGAAGTAACGTCTATTAATCCAGCAACCTATAGTTTCATGATTAATAATCAAAAAATCATACAACCAATAAACAAATCAGACTTACCAAAAATAGGTGAACGTGTTGCTGTTGCTGGCTTTAGAGTTAACGAAAAAACAATCATGTCAAGCCGCATTACCACAACCACTAAATCGGATTTATTGCGCACTAATACGGATTTACCTTTTAAAGACAAAAGCAGTCAGTGGCTTGTACAGATGCATGTTCAGGAAAAGGTGAGCTTTACGTTAAACGGGTCATCGCAGAGCATTAATATAGATAGCCCGGAGAATACAACAAGTGAACTCCTTAATATTAAGATTCTTAAATTAAAGCAATCTGCATCTAAGAGACTTAAGTTATGGGATACAATTAACCCGATCGACTTACCTGTGGGAAGACCTACCGTCGAACCGGTAAACTGGAATAACCAGAATAGGGCACCTAATCAACAGCCCTGGACTAACCCTAAGCAATGGCAACAGAATGGTGCTGGTGCTGGTGCTGGTGCTGGTGCTGGTGCTGGCCCGGGCTCACCTTCGGTAACAGGGTCAGGATCAGGCCTGCGCTCAGGCTCGGACTCCAGGAATGTTCAATATAGAAATAACCAGAGACAGTAAGAGCCAACCTGATTAAATAAAAGTATTATTACAAACGTAACTTATAACAATGGTATCGCCTGATTCACAACCTGTAATACAGGTTTGATATCAGGTATAACCTGTATCTTTATTTCATCAATAAATTAAATGACAAATAAAAATTCCAGACAGCAAATACAATCACCAGACCTCCTGCTAAATTTCTAACGGTCTGTTTTTGCACAAATTGCTTTAACTGATTTGCAAAAAAACCCATCGCCAGTAAGTTAGGCAGCGTGCCCAGACCAAAACTCAACATCAACAAGGCACCATGCTGAAAACTTGCTGCAGAAACCGACCACACTAATACGCTATAAACAAGACCACAGGGCAACCAGCCCCATAACAAACCAAGTGATACAGCCTGAACAGGTGTTTTAACCGGCAACATTTTTTGTGCAAAAGGTTGTATTTTTTGCCACACAACTGAACCCGCTTTTTCTAATCGAGCTAACCCCAGCCACCACCCTGAAATATACAAGCCCATCATTAACATAAAAATGGCTGCAATTAGTTGCAATAAAATCTGAATGAATTGAATATCAGTCCAGATACTCACCATCCACCCAAGCGCCCCCATAAGACCGCCGGCTATTGTATAACTTAACAATCGACCAAAATTGTAGGCTAACAACAAACTAAATAACGCTGAAAATCGCGGGTTTTTATCCTGCTTACTGGCGAAACTTAAGGCCCCGACAATTCCGCCACACATGCCAACACAATGAACGCCGCCCATTAATCCGACAGTAAATGCTGTTATATAAGTAAATTCTTGCATATTTTCTTAACTTTTTTAATAAAACCCTTGTATTACAGTGCAAAAGCACTAACAATCCATTCATTGAATAATTTTTATTTATTCATCCAACTGATTAAACTAAAAACCATAGGAGCATCCTAGTATGGCGGTTAAAAAGAAAGCTGCAAAGAAAAAAGTAGCCAAGAAAAAGGTTGCGGCATCTGCTGTTAAAAAGCCACCAACCAAAAGTGAAATTCTGAATCATATATCTGCTGAAACAGAATTAAGCCGTAAAGAAGTAACTGCGGTACTAGATAGTCTTTCTGGACTGATAGAGAAAAATATCAAACCTAGAGGTCCTGGCTTCTTTAACCTACCTGGTCTATTAAAGATCAAAGTAATTAAAAAGCCTGCGACTAAAGCGCGCAAGGGAACTAACCCTTTCACTGGTGAAGAAATGATGTTTAAAGCTAAACCAGCACGCAAAGTAGTTAAGGTATTACCGTTAAAAGGTTTAAAAGACATGGTTTAATAGCCATTTAATGCTTTAGCAAAACGGGGGTATATGGCATTTAATATCTGCTATATAACCCCGTTTTTACTTTTGTGACAGAAAAATGACCGAAATTCACCATTTGTTACACAATTGAAACAACATTTCAGGGCATAATAGACATAATCCCCATAAGCTAATTGGAACTGCTGACGCTATTCTCTATAATGCATTAAATATGAATACACTGGCAGACAAACTACCCAAAACTCTAAACCTTAACGAAGCTGATCTCGCCAGGTTAAATCGAGTATTACCCCCTTTTTTTACAATTATATTAATAATTGCCTGTAGTTATACCCTTTCACAAATAACCTGGTCCTTAATTCCCGGCGATGAATCTTCAGCCTCTGGCAGCTACCAGCCAAAAAAAGGTGTTAAACAAGCGCCTAAAAACTATAACGAAATTACAGACGCTCATTTATTCGGCATCTTCCAGCAAGGCGCAGCTAACACGAAACAAACCGTGGCACCTGAAACACGCTTAAATCTTGTGCTTAAAGGCGTACTCGCCACCACTCCCATTGAATATGGAAGCGCAATTATTTCTAAAGGAAAAAATGGCAAAGAAGATACTTACACTCCCGGCGACAAAGTATCTAGTGCCACTGTAAAAGAAATTTATGCTGACCGGGTTATTTTAGAGCGCGCAGGTAAGCTTGAAACACTTCGCATGCCTAAAGATAATAACGCGAACATGATTACCTCGTCAGCCGGATCTGCACCAACAATCAAAGCCTCCACCCCTGGTGCCGTATTATCTGATATTCGTTCTCAAATACTTAAAAACCCGACATCTTTCGGCAAGTATGCAATACCTATCCCTTATAATGAAAATGGGCGTTTACGCGGTTATCGCTTACAACCTCAGGGTGATCGTTCTTTATTTGATAAGGTGGGCCTGGACCCGAACGATGTTATTATTGCGGTAAATGGAGTTGAACTAAATAACCCTACCAAAGGCCTAAAAGCACTGCGTGCATTGCAACGTGCTAAATCTATAGACCTGACCGTATTACGCAATGGCGCTGAATTACCATTGCATTTTGATGTACCTTAAACAGAGACAATTATTTTGAAATTTCTGGGCTCCAATTACAAACATATACAGACTGTATTATCAGGTCTTAAACGAACTTTTTTAATCTGCTTTTTACTAACTTCAGGTTTATTGCCTACTCAAAACCTGATCGCCGCAGAAAATCAGATCACTCTTAATTTAAAACAGGCCGACATACGCGCCTTAATTAGTACTGTTTCAAAATTTACTGGAAAGAACTTTGTTATTGACCCCAGAGTTAAAGCCAAAGTAACCGTAGTGTCATCAAACACTATGTCAGAAAGTGAAGTGTATGAAGTATTCCTGTCCGTATTACAGGTACACGGTTATGCAGCTGTACCCGTCGGCAGTGTGGTAAAAATTGTACCTCAAGTAAATGCGAAACAGGGGCCGTTACCTGTTGTTCGTGGATCTAAAAACTACGGCGATGAACTAATTACAAAAGTCATTACTCTAGATCACGTACCGGCAGCACAACTAGTTCCCATCCTTCGTCCTCTGGTTCCACAACAGGGGCATCTGGCTGCATACAACCCGACCAATACACTTATCGTTACAGATCATGCTGCAAATATAAAACGTCTGGTTCAAATTATTAGACACATTGACCGCCCGGAAAGTGATGAACTGGAAATCATTCCATTAAAACATGCCTCAGCTTCTGAACTTGTTCGTATATTGAATTCACTTCAATCAGGTAGTGGTGGCTCTAAAGCAGCCGCGTCTAAAAAAATAACGCTGGCAGCAGATGATCGAACTAACAGCATACTCATGAGCGGAGAACGTTCTAGTCGCTTAAAAATTCGCGCAACGATTGCCCACCTTGATACACCGCTAGAAAATGAAGCGGGTAACACACATGTTATATATTTAAAATACGCCAAAGCAAAAGACATTGTCACAATACTCAGCGGTGTACAGAAAAATCAGGAAAAAACGAATAAGAAAGTTAATAAAGCTATAACTTCTACAAAAAAAACCGATGCTGATATACAGGCAGATGATGCAACCAATTCATTAATTATTACAGCTGGTCCTGATGTCGTTCGCCGCATGAAATCAATTATTCGTCAACTGGATATTCGTCGCGCCCAGGTACTGGTTGAATCTATTATTGCAGAAATTTCTAATAATACAGGCAAGGAGTTTTCATCACAGTTTGTTGTAGGCCCACCTGAAGATAGCAGTAGCAATAGCGTTCCAATTGGCGTTGGTAACTTCGGAGGCGCTGGCGGTATTATCGGTTTATTCAGTGGCGACCAGGCAACCATTGGCAGCTCAATTGGTGACGGCATCACTTTTGGTTTCGGCAGTGATAATGGAACTCGTTTTGCTTTTTTATTAAAAGCTCTTTCTGCTGATGCGGCTACCAATATTTTATCAACACCGAGTGTTGTCACACTAGACAACCAGGAAGCAAGCATTGTCATTGCGCAAAACGTACCTTTCCTTACGGGTTCATTCACTACAGCGGCAGATGGCGCTTCAAATCCTTTTCAAACTGTAGAACGTCAAGATGTGGGCATTACACTTAAGGTTACCCCACAAATTAATGATGGTAATACTATTAAACTGGAAATAGATCAGGAAGTTTCAAACGTATCTTCTTCAGCTGCATCTAACGGCGGCATCATCACAAACAAACGCCAGATAGCCACCTCGGTATTAGTTGAAGACGGAGAAATTTTAGTGCTCGGTGGTTTAATAGATGATCAATTACGCGACACAGTTTCTAAAGTACCCGTTTTAGGTGATATCCCGCTTTTAGGCTGGCTTTTCCGTTCGCACAGTACGTCCAAAGAGAAACAGAACTTAATGGTATTTATGCGCCCCAGCATAATGCGTGATGCAGGCTCAGCTGCTTACCACACCAACCAGAAATATAATTTTTTACGTGCACAACAAATTGATGCCGGCGTGAATGGTTTTGGTTTATTAAAAGAAGAAAGCAGCCCTCTATTACCACCATTACAAAACTTAGTTGTGCCAGCTGATGCATCTGATGACAAATTACAGTCACCTCTAAATAAAAGTGAAAAGAAAACAATCGAAGACTCCATTGACCTTGATGGCGAAGACTTTGAATAATATTTCCACCAATGAAATAAACAATGATGCTGCCCATGCTACCAACCAGGCTGCTGAGTTAAATGCACAAAGCATTTCTTACGCTTTTGCAAAACGTCACGGCGTTATGCTAGGACAGATTGATAATGACAAAGCTCAGGTCTTATATCGAGGCACTTTAAACCCTCAGGCTATTTCTGAAGTAAGACGCATTATTGGTCGTCGCGTTGAACTTTCTACAATCACCGATGAACAGTTTGACGCATTAATTGCACAAACTTATGAACAGGATTCCGATCAGGCTATGGCCATGATGGAAGGTGTGAGTGATGAGCTTGACCTCGATCAGCTCGCTGAAACAATTGAACCTGAAGATTTGTTAGAAGCAGAAGATGATGCACCAATAATTAAACTCATTAATGCGGTACTAACAGAAGCTATAAAAATAAGCGCTTCTGATATACACATCGAAGCTTTTGAAAACAGAATGCGAATTCGTTTTCGTGTTGATGGTGTCTTACGTGAAATTTTACAACCGCCAAAAAACATCGCGCCTCTGGTTATATCGCGTATAAAGGTTATGGCAAAACTCGACATTGCTGAAAAACGATTACCACAAGATGGCCGTATTTCTTTAAAGGTCGCCGGTAGATCGGTTGATGTGCGTGTATCCACATTACCATCAGGCCATGGCGAGCGCATTGTATTACGTTTATTAGACAAACAGGCCGGTAGACTAGACCTGCAACATTTGGGCATGTCTGAAAATGATAGAGAGCGTTTAAGAGATTTATTACATCATCCCCATGGAATTATATTGGTAACCGGCCCCACCGGCTCAGGTAAAACAACAACACTATACGCAGGTTTAACTCAGCTCAATGACAAAAGCCGAAATATTTTAACTGTTGAAGACCCCATAGAGTATTACCTCGACGGCATTGGACAAACTCAGGTTAATAATAAAGTTGAAATGACTTTTGCCAAAGGTTTACGGGCAATTTTACGACAGGATCCAGATGTTGTAATGATTGGTGAAATACGAGATCTTGAAACCGCATCAATAGCAGTTCAGGCAAGTTTAACCGGCCATCTTGTATTATCAACATTACATACCAATACAGCCATTGGTGCGGTCACCCGTTTACGAGATATGGGTGTAGAACCTTTCTTATTAGCCTCTAGTTTAATTGGTGTGTTAGCGCAGCGACTCGTTCGACAGTTATGCCCTAATTGCAAAGAAGCACATACCGCATCTGCCAGTGAATGTGAATGGTTAGGCATTGACGTTTCACAGGCGCCAGAAATACACACACCAAAAGGCTGCGATGCATGCAACCACCTTGGTTTTAATGGCCGTACGGGAGTTTATGAATTAATTCCCGTTGATGACAAACTTCAGCAAATGATTCATGACGGCGAAGGCGAGCAGACTATGGAAAAATATGCGCGCACTTTCACAACAAGTTTACGTACGGATGGAAAACGCCTGGTACTGGAAGGCGTTACTTCACTAGAAGAAGTTTTAAGAGTATCCCGTGAAGACTAATTCGAAATCTGTTTACAAAAAATTCTAATATAAAATAATAATTATGGCAGCATTCGAATACATAGCACTTGACTCAAAAGGCCGCGAAAAAAAAGGCGTAATAGAAGGTGATACACAACGTCAGGTCAGGCAAATGTTACGCGAAAAGGACATGATGCCGCTGCAAATAGATAGCGCTGCCAATCAGGAAAAAAAACAACAGGATAAACCGGTACAAATTTCTCGGCGCAGTATCAGTGCTACAGACCTTGCTTTATTTACCCGCCAATTAGCTACACTGGTTCGCGCTGCAATACCCCTTGATGAAGCCCTCTCTGCCGTAGGCCAGCAAACAGAAAAACCACGTATCCAAAGCATGGTATTTGCTTTACGTTCAAAAATTTTAGAAGGCCATACACTTGCTGCCGGACTCGCAGATTTTCCAAAAATATTTCCGCAACTATTCCGTGCCACTGTTGCAGCTGGTGAGTCATCAGGTCATTTAGATGTAGTATTGGACCGCCTTGCTGATTACACAGAAAGTCGTCAGAAAATGGCCTCAAAAGTGGCACAGGCAACAATCTACCCTGCCATCTTAACGATTATGGCTTTTCTGGTTGTCACCGGTTTATTAATGTTTGTTGTGCCGCAAATCGTAGAAGTTTTTGAAACATCGGGCCAGCAACTGCCTGGCATTACCCGTGCAATGATATGGATAAGTGAGTTTTTACAAAACTGGTGGTTTATTTTAATTTTATTATTTATCGCTCTGTTTTTTATCGCCAGACATCTGTTATCTATTCCAGCCAACAAACGTCGCTTTCATTTGTTTGTTTTAAAACTTCCCGCTGTAGGTAAACTCGTTAGAGGTTTAAACACAGCACGTTTCTCACGCACCTTAAGCATTCTTTCTTCTAGTGGTGTACCGGTTCTGGATGCACTACAACTTGCAGCACCGGTTGTTGCAAACCTGCCCATGCAAGATGCGGTAATTGATGCGGCTGAAAAAGTAAGAGAAGGCTCGAGCATTTATGCGGCACTTGAACGCAGTAAACTATTCCCGCCCATGACACTTCATTTAATTTCCAGTGGTGAGAGATCAGGCAATTTAGAAGACATGTTAGATAAAGCAGCAGAACAGCAGGAACGCGAACTGGAATTATCCATTTCCATGTTCATGGGCTTATTTGAGCCATTGTTAATTGTTGCCATGGGTGGCATTGTATTAATAATCGTTCTATCTATTTTATTACCGATTATTAACATGAATGATTTAATGCAGTAGATAGAAGACTATTTTTTACCGGTTAATTTAAAACTATCTCTTAAAAGAAAAATAGCACCGCCTATTGCACCATATAAATGCGCATTGATCGCCACACGCCCTCCTGTCATTGACTCTGAGCCCGGTAGTGCACCATATACCTGCTCCCAGACCAGCTTACCTATAATAATAAGCAGCAGAACCAGACCGCTAATTTTATAACGCTGCATTTCCCAACGAGCACCAATTATGAATAAACCATGTAATACTCCCGAGAAGCCTACATACCTCTCCAACTGATTATCGAGCAATAACCCGGCACTACACAGTAGAGAGATAAATAACAGCGCTTCAATCCAGTAACGATTTGACCTGTAACCCGCAAAAAAAACAGCCACCATGGCTAAACCCGCCATATTGAGCAATAAATGATTCCAGTTCAGGTGCGTTAAATGACCACTGATTAAACGCCAGACCTGCCACTGCTCAATTAACTGTCGATCAAAGCGAAATTCAGGCTCCAAATGTAATATCTGTATAAAAAAACATACAATAAATAGAACTAGCCATAACTTATGAGTTCTAAGTTTATATAAAATATCCATGCGTAATAATTGTGTCATATGCGCTTATACCGGCATCTGTTATGATAACGCCACAAAGTTTAACCATTTATTGACTACGGAGCCATCTGTGAAAGCACCTCATATCAAACAACAGGGATTTACCTTAATTGAAATTATCGTTGTTGTTGTCATTATCGGCATATTAGCGACATTTGTTGCCCCTAAGTTTTTAGGCAAAACAGATGATGCGCGTATTGTGAAAGCTAAAAACGACATCCAGGCACTTGGAAGTGCCCTCGATTTATACAAACTGGATAACTACACCTACCCAACAACCGATCAGGGGCTAGATGCACTAATCAATCAGCCCTCTGGTGACCCCGCACCCGCCAACTGGCAAAAAGGCGGTTACGTTAAAAAGTTACAAAAAGATCCATGGCAGCGTGAATACTTATATTTAAGCCCGGGTGAACACGGTGAAGTCGACATCTATTCATTAGGTGCCGATGGTGTAGAAGGCGGCGAAGGCGCAAATGCAGATATAGGTAGCTGGGACTAGTCGATTACTCGGTTGTTAAATAATGCACAAACAACACCGCAACCTTTATAACTACCGGAATAAAGGATTTACTCTGATCGAATTACTTGTGGTTATTGTAATCATAAGCCTTTCGATAGCAGTAGTTGTGGTAAATATATCAACTGGCGGTAATGACGAACTTGCTGAAGAAGAAATTGTTCGCCTGCAACAAATTTTACGCTTTGCCCATGAACAGTCTGTCATTAGAGCAGAAGAATACGGCGTACGTTTTTATGAAACCGGTTATCGTTTTATGCGTTACGATGAAGAAACGGATAACTGGTTAGACATAAACAAGGACAAATTATTACGTAGTAGAACTCTACCCGAGCCACTGGAGCTTGATTTATATATTGAACAGGTTCCAGTAGAAATACTCGAATCGAGTAAAGACGAGCCTGCCCCTAAAGCAGAAACAGAAGAAAACAAATTAGCCAGTGCCGCATCTGATCTCGATTTGGTAGACCAGCCCAAACCGAAACTAAATGAAGCAGAAAAGATTAAACCTCAGGTATTTCTACTTTCCAGCTCAGAATTAACCCCCCAGTTTGAGGTACGTTTGCGCATCCCCGGTAGCGATATTGAAGAAACCCTTGAAGGTCAGCCGCAGGGGGAATATAAACGGGTGTTACAAGTCAATGAATAAACCCGGCAAAGTTAATTACAGGTTTCACTTCATAAATAAGCTTAGTGGCTTTACCCTGATTGAGGTGATGGTCGCACTCACCATTATTGCAATTGCACTTGCCTCACTCATCAAGGCATCTGGGGGGCACACTAACTCTGCCGCATATCTTAAAAGCAAAACACTGGCACATTATGTTGCCATGAATGAAGTTACCCAGTTACAGATAGAGAATGCCTGGCCTGACCTGGGTACGACTCGAAAGTCCACTGAAATGGCCGGCGTTGAATGGTTCTGGACACGTGAAGTAAAAAAAACCGGTGATGAAAGCGGCAATATTAGGGGCTTAAAATTTACTATTTTTCTGGATGAAGGAAGAACTCGAAACCTGGCTCAGCTTCAGGCGTTTATTTCTAACCCGGCACAAAACGTAATACCGGTCGCCGCGCCAAATAACTCAGGCGCAACCGGTACAAGTGGCACCCCACAATGAAACTGAATTCTGCAGCTAAGCAATCTGGTTTCACGCTTATCGAAGTCATTATTGCCATGTCAATTTTTGCTATCGTTTCTCTCCTGGCTTATACCGGTTTACATTCTGTCATCACTTCAAAATCGCATACTGAAGGCTCATTAGAAAGACTCCGTGAGTTACAGATGACCATGTTAAACCTGAACGGTGACTTGCAACAGTTAAGTAACCGTAATGGTCATGATTCACTTGGTGGCCAGTTACTAAAAGTTTCAACACAGGACAGTAATTATATTCTGGCTTTCACCCGTAGTGGTTGGCGAAATCCCGCCAACCTGGCACGTAGCACATTACAACGTGTCGCCTACAAACTGGATGAAGACAAACTCATTCGACTTTACTGGTCACATGTCGATAGAGCGGATGATGAGCAGCTTGTTGAGCAAGAACTCATTAGCAATATTGAGTCGTTAGAATTACGCTTCCTTGATGATAAAAACCAGTGGCAGACGAATTGGCCCACAGCCAATGACCTCGCATCAGCAACCCCTTCTAGCAAGTTACCTGTTGCAATTGAAGTCATTTTAAAAATGAACGACTGGGGTGAGATCAGGCGTCTGGTAAGGGTCGCGCATTAATGTGTAATATAAACAAACAACGCGGTGTTGCCATCATTGTCGCTCTGCTAGTGGTATCACTAGCCACGGTACTGGCTGTGTCACTGGTCAAACATCTGAACTACGATATTCGTCGTACAGAAAATATATTACGTCTTGATCAGGCCCGTTTATATAATGTCAATGCAGTAGAATTCAGCATGTTACTGTTAAAGCTGGACCGTGATGCCAACAATGAATACGACAGCCTTCAAGACATTAACTTATTTAACGATCAAACGGCCGTATTCCCGGTAGAAGGAGGTTCAGTATCTGCCAGGTTGTCTGATTTACAGAGCTGCTTCAATTTAAATAATCTATCAAAGACAAATAGTGAACTAGCAGCCTATCGCGCTCAATACATGAGGCTGCTCGGTATATTAAAAGTTGATAACAGCCTGCACAGATCTTTAACAGACAGCCTGATAGACTGGCTTGACCAGGATGATCTGAATGAACCCCAGGGCGCCGAATTTGACTATTATATTGGCCTTGATAAACCCTATCGTACGGCTAACAACCTGCTAATTAGTCCCAGTGAACTTCGCCTGGTTAAGGGTTATACGCAAGATGTCATTAAACTCATTAAAGATGAGGTCTGCGTTTTACCTGCTGTTAAAACAGCCATCAATGTCAACACAGCCAGTAACAAAATGTTAGAATCTATTGCAGATTTAGAAGGCCGCAGTGATCAAATCATTAAAGATCGTGATGCCAGTGCTGAAAGCACTGAAGATGATGCGCCATTTGAAAAACTGGATGACTTCACTAAATATGTAAAAGGCACTCTAAAAGTGAAAGATTTTAATAGCAACGGTCTACAGACATACTCTGAGTATTTCCTGCTACAGACTAATACACAGCTTGGCGCGGGTGACATGAAGTTATTTAGTATGATTTATCGAGATCAAAGCAATGCAAGAACAGAGCTTATTCGACAAACAGGCGGTGCTCTCTAATGAATGAGTTTTTAATTATTCATTACAAACCCGGTCATAAGTCGAACTTACAATACTGGGCCATGGGTGCAGATCAACACCCTTCAATTACTCTGGGCCATGGCAGTCTAGAAGAGTTAAAAGCGATTGCCCGTGGTAAAAAAGTTAGCGTATTAATAGACGCACATTACACCACATTAGAATCAGTCAAAATTCCCAGTAAAAGCCGTAGCAAACAATTGCAGGCTATACCCTTCGCCATGGAAGATCATCTGGCAGAAGATATTGAAGATACCCATTTCGCACTGGGTAAAGCAGAAGACAATACTGTACCGGTTATTGCTATCAAGCGAGAACTTTTACAGGATACCATCGATCTTTTTAGTCAACAAAACATACATATTGAAGCGTTAACCGCAGATAGTGTAGCCCTGCCTGGAAGCAAGTCACACTGGTCTATATTACTTGATGATGACAGTGCATTAATCAAAACCGATTCATCACAGGCTCACTGTTGCGACCGTGAAAATTTAACGGTTATTTTACAGGCATTATTATCACAAAATATTAACGCTGATGATGATACTAACACCCAGCCCGACACTATCACCTACTACTATAAAGAAGGTGATACTGAAGCTGAAACCCTGTTACAAAATTTTGACATTAATATAAAAGCACAAGTCTATAAAAATCACGGCTTAGAAATATTTGTTCAACACTTAAAAGAAATTCAGTCATTTAATTTATTACAGGGTGAGTTCACCCCTAAACGCGAGAGCGTCACCTGGATAAAACCCTGGAAGTCAGTTGCTATCGCGGCTTCAATCTGGATGGTTTTACATTTAGGTTATAACAGCATACTTGCTTCACATCTTGAAGAGAAAAATGCAGTTTTAACTAAACAGATTGAAAAAGAATTCAGACGTGCCATACCTGACGCAAGAAAGATGACGAACATGCAAAAACGTGTTGAGCGCCGTTTAAAAGACTTAAAGTCAGGTGGTGCAGGTTCAAGTGCAGGGGGGTTCCTGCAAATTTTATCAAAGGCATCTCCTGCATTGTCTAAAAACGACCGTACCAATATAAAAGCCGCGGTTTATAGAAACAACTACATCGATATAGATTTAACCGCAAAATCTTTAGATGACATTGAAAAACTAAAAAACAAACTAGCTGCCATACCCGGCATCAAAACAGTACTATCAACAACGGTTGAAAAAGACAGCGTTAAGGGCCGTTTAAGACTGGAGGTTAAAGGATGAAATATATAACCGAATTACTCAGCCCTTTAAACCAATGGTTAGATACATTAGAACAAAGAGAGCGTTACATTGTAATAGCAGGTTCAATTAGTCTGCTAATAATATTATTTTATTTGATTATCTGGGAGCCCGTTACATCTAAACACGAGCAACAGCAATTACAATACGACTCGCAACGCCAGCTTTATAGCTGGATGAAAAACGCCAGTAGTGAGATTAGCAGTATTAATTCCGCAGGCGGTAATAGTATTTCACGCTTTCGTAATCAGTCAATATCAAGCCTGGCTGATCGAAGCGCCATTACTTCTGGCGTGAAACCATTTATTGAAAAAATTGATCAAAGTAAAAAAGGCGTAAAGATTAGACTTAAGTCGGCCAACTTTGATCAAATTGTAATCTGGTTAACTGATCTACAAAATAAATATGGCATTATCGCTTCAAAAGTAAAAGTTGAGAAAACCAAATTAAAAGGTGCTGTTGATGCACAGATAACACTGGAGCGCTCATCTTAAGAACTCGTTTTAAACGAGCCCACCTTTTTTTGTAAAAGCATATATACATGAAAAAACGTTATTATATTTTAATTGCAGTCTTATCTTATTTATTCTTCACCCTGGGAAATGTACCTGCTGCAAAGGTTATTTCCTTAATAGAAAAAAATTCAAACGTACCCGTAAAACTGTATGGAGTTCACGGCAGTTTATGGAATGGCGGCGCTGAAAAAGTACTGGCACAAGGGCAACCACCGATTGATAACCTTAAATGGTCCATTAATCCTGTCATGTTATTACTCGCACAACTAAATGGTGAAGTAAACGGTAGCATTAAAAATCAGAATATAACGGGCAATTTCAATGTCTCTGCACTCGGCACAATTACTGCGTCAGATATTCGCGCAAGAATAAACGCCTCTGTTATGCAAGAACTAATTCAAATGCCACTTGGCGAATTAGGTGGCGTTTTTAATATTAATATTGAACAGCTGGAATTAAAGCAACAGGGCATACCTCTGGTTAAGGCAAATTTGAAATGGAAAAATGCTAAATTAACTATGGTCGAATCGGTTGATCTGGGTTTTGTCGATTTATCCATAACATCAAACGATAACGATCAACTGTCTGCAACAATATCAAATAAAAAAGGCCAGGTTCTAATTGATGGTAATGCCGGTCTTGACAATAAAAAAGCATACAATTTAAATTTACGCATAACACCTGATGAAACTGCTAGTGACAATATTCGACAGAGCATAGCCATGTTTGCACGCCGCCAAACTGATGGTAGTTATCTAGTTAAACGCAAAGGCAATTTACGCGACTTAGGGTTATAATTTTTATGTCTGTTTCTATTCCCATTAAACCTGCCATTGAGATAACCAGCGAGAACAAATGCAGTTTTTGCACTGGCTCAATTTGCTGCACTTATATAACTCAACACATAGAAACGCCTAGAGCTAAAGCTGATTTCGAGCATTTATTATGGCAAATTTCCCATGCAAATATTCGCATTTATAAAGACGAAGATGGCTGGACGCTTTTAATTGAAACCAAATGCCTGCACTTACAAATAGATGGTGGTTGTGGAATTTATGAAAACCGTCCAACTATTTGCAGAGATCACACAAATGATTATTGTGAGTACGACGCACCTTCAGAAGATGGTTTTGACTTATATTTCCCTGATTATGATAGCTTACGTGCTTATTGCATTAAACGTTTTAAAAAATGGGATAAGTAGTTTAAAAAGCAGCAGCTTACTTATTTCTGACACAAACTGTACCTGCTAACTTATCATGCCAGCCCTGTTTCTGTTTATCAAAAGCAATCCAGATCATTCCAAGAAACAAAGGCAGCATCGATACGAAATAACCAAAGTATCGTCCAATACTTTGCCCTTTAGTTAATGCCGCACCCGTTTTATCATCTATAATTTTAATATTTAATAACATTTTTCCCGGCGTTGCTGAGCGATATACCCAAAACATAATAACGACTATCGCTGGAAATATATATGATATCAAAAAATCCCATGTGCCTTTTAGCATTGATTCAGTATTATAATAATCATCACCGTAAATACCGATTAATACTGGCCAGGTCACAATCATAATTAATATAGTATCTATGATTGAGGCGCCTGCTCTAATCCAGAAACCTGCATAAACTCTTTCTTCATTATCTTCAGTTGTGATATCTGCACTTGGAGACTGGTATGGATTTTCAGACATTATTTATTCCTTTATATTTTTACTAATATTTTTGGATCTTTATATTATAAAACTATATGCCAAACCTAACACAGCACAAATTCCAATAAGCGTCACTATTCTCATTTTTAATCTGAATAGTGCAAAAAAGGCCAATGCCCCAATGAGCGCTGAGAACCATTCAAAATTTCCATCAAAACCTTCTGGCCAAAGAACATGATAAGCAAAAAATACTGCTAAATTTAAAATTACACCGACAACCGCGGCCGTAATACCTGTTAATGGTGCAGTAAACTTTATGTCACCTCGGGTAGCCTCAACCATTGGGCCACCTAATAATATAAACAGAAAAGACGGTAGAAAAGTAAATAATGTCGCGACACTTGCAGCAGCGACACCCGCCAGTAAAAGTGCATCTGGCCCAAAAATTTCTTTCGTCCAACCACCTACAAAACCGACAAACGCCACAACCATAATTAATGGGCCTGGCGTTGTTTCACCTAATGCCAAACCATCAATCATTTGTGTGCCGGTTAACCATGCATAATTTTCTACACCTCCCTGGTAAACATATGGCAATACTGCATAAGCGCCAGCAAACGTTACTAATGCCGCTTTAGTAAAAAACCAGCCCATTTGCGTGAGCGTACCTTGCCAACCATAGACTTCAGATAAAGCCATCATCACTGCCGCCCAAATTGCCAGGCCAATTAAGCTAAATGAAATAAAGCGACGCCATTTAAATTTTGCATGCTCGGGTACGGGTGTATCATCATCTATAATGGCTAGCCCATAACTTTCATTCGAACCATCACCATGACCACCCGCTTTAAACATGTCTGGTGCAAAACGTGAACCGATATAAGCAATAAAACCTGCCATTAAAACAATATAGGGAAATGAAACATCAAAACCAAAAATGGCAACAAAAGCCAGAACAGCCATTACCCTAAGTACATTATTTTTTAATGCTCTTGAACCAATTCTATAAGCCGCGAATACCACTATTGCGGTTACTGCTGGTTTTATACCGTATAAAACACCTTCAACTGCCGACACATCACCATAAGATAAATAGACCCAGGTTAGTCCACTCAAAATAAATAAGGAGGGTAATACAAATAAAACGCCTGCTGCTATGCCACCCCACACGCCATGCATTAACCAACCAATGTAAGTGGCTAACTGTTGAGCCTCAGGCCCCGGCAATACCATGGTGTAGTTTAATGCATGTAAAAATCTGTGCTCAGAAATCCAGCGACGTTTCTCAACTAACTCCTGATGCATCATGCTAATCTGACCGGCAGGACCTCCAAAGCTAATAAAGCCAAGTTTCAACCAATATAAAAGCGCACTTTTGAATGTCATTTTTTCAGGTTGTTGCTCTACTGCTTTAGAAGCATCAGGCATTATATTTTCTCATTTATTATTTTCTGTATCACTAGACTATTTTAAATTATATTTAACCCGTTCAGAGCGAGTTGGGCACATGAAATCTAGTTCTATCGAGCTTAACTGTAAATTCAAATCTGTATTTTTAGAGCCATAAAGCCTGTCCCCAACAATAGGGTAACCCATGCCTGACAGATGACGACGTATTTGATGTTTACGCCCTGTTTTTATTTTTATTTCAACAACAGTCTGTTGTTTTTTGATGTCCCTGTTGACTGTGAGTATTTCAGATATTGAAATTTTTCCATCCAGTTCATTCTTAATTTCAAAAGGCAATGTTATGTCTTCAAATAAACCTTCAACTACAGCTCTATATTTTTTATTTATTTCATGTGACTCAAACATTTTAGAGAATTTTGCAGCTATTTTCTTCTTATGCGCAATAATGATTAAACCGTTGGCCGCCTTATCTAACCGGTGAACTATAAACGCAGGCCTTTGTGGCAACAAATGTTGCTCTGCCCATCTATATATAGTGTGGTTATCTCCCCATTTAGTACCCTGTGAATACATCCCGCATGGCTTATTCCAAATTGAATATTCAACTTCATCTGAAATTAATTGAGCTTCTGGCGGGGCTGAGTCATGAATGTCCGCATCATAATAAATATGCAGTAACTCACCTTCATTTACTAACTTTTTAGCTCTGCGAACGCGGTTGATACCATGTTTAGACTCCAGCCAGACAGCTCCGTTTTGCATTACTTTTTTTAACTGCTGTTTGCTCAGGTCAGTGTTATCACTCAAACTTGCCAAAGCTGTTTGTGGTGTGCTTACCTCAATATGTTTTTCAAATTTCACCGACATTAAAACAATTTATTCATCTGGTATATCAAAATAACCTTCAGCCATTTTCACAGCATGACCACCTAACTTAACTGCATCGACTTTTGAGCCAAATTTATCAACACTGATCTCTATTATACTAATACGTGTATCTTCATCGCCACGTTGAATCAGGCATGATCGATGATAATTATCAATTCCATAGGAAAGATATAAACCTAAAGCAGGTGCTACCGCCCCAATAGGAGGATCATCATGAATTCCAATACCCTTACCCATTAATCTTGCGGTGAAACTAATTTCGTCATAAGGGTGATCTCCCGTGAACAATAAAACATGGCTAGCTAAAGAAGCTACAAATGAAAGCTGCCACTTGTTTTCATGGAACTGTGCATCACGTAAAACTTTATTATTTTTAACAGGAATCATTAAACACGGTTGCGGACAGCCGGCAATCATGGCTTTATAAGTCTGATAACCTATCTCTGAACCATCAATGCCTATTATTTGCCCAAGCTCCTGACTGGATGGCACATACTCATCATATTTCTCAGTAACGGGGATATTAATCTGCACCTTCTGATTTTTAAGGCTTAAGATAATATCCATTGGCTGCCCATTCAGCTCTACTCTAGCATCGGAACCCTTAACCATGCCTAGTTCAGCCATTACATAACACGCTGCTACAATTGCATGTCCGGCAAAATCAACAATGCCTGTTGGCGAAAATATTTCTAATTTAGCATCACAGGTTGAAATATCTGGGCGAGATATAAACACAGTTTCTGCAAGGTTTAATTCTCTCGCCAGTTTTAGCTTCTGTTGTGGATTTAATTTATCTGCCTGATTAAAAACGGCAATTTGAGCACCATTAAAATGATTACGTGTAAAGGCGTTCAGTAGGGTATATTTAAGCTTCATATGAAAAGACAACCGGTATTGAATTAAGAATTAATTGTTACTAAATATAGTTTATTCTATAGTTTGCAAAGATAGCATAAGATCGGCAAATATACATGATAACACCCGTGCTAAATACCGATGGCTTTACCGGCCATATATTAATCGAACCTAATAGACCTATTAGTTGGCAGGATAATGTTCGCTTTATCAAAATATTCGCCCTGATATCTTTTATTATTTCCTGTTTTGCTTTTTATCAGGGATTTTTCCTTGTTATGCCCTTCTCAGGAATTGAGGTTATATTTGTTTCTGTATGTCTTTATCTGGTTTATAAGCATTACACTATTTGTCAGGTTATTCATTTCACTAAAAACAACGTAATCATTGAGACCGGCGATCGTAGTGCAGAAAAAAGTGTGAAATACCAGCGTTACTGGTCAAAATTTCATATTGATAATAAGGGGAATTATAATATACCTCGCCTTACTATCTGCTCAAAAGGAAAATCTACCGAGATAGGGCACTTTTTAAGTTACGAGGACAAACTGATATTAATTAAGCTGCTTAAAGACATTACAGACAACTTTCAAGTACAAACTCATTAAACGTTTCCTTACTTCTAGTTTATAAAAAAAATTATTAGCTAGCATAAAACTTAATCTACGTTTGTTTGAAGTACGCCTGCAAATAGTCATCAAGATTCAATGTGTCTGATGCTTCAATCTCTTTTTGTTTTTCTATTGATTTTTTTGCTGCTTCATCGAAGAACTGATTACACTCTTCCGATAAATTTAAACTGGTAAAATATCGATTGTGTTTTTCTGACATGCGTTTAGCGAAATGATAAAAACCTTCTTTTGTTTCCCGCATTTCATTAAGCATTCTTGCTGAGGGAGTTAAATCAGGATCTTTTATTTTCTCACGTTGATAATTTAATGAATCCTGATATGGCGCGCCTTCTTTATGTTGATCCAGTAACTCACTAACTGATTGCATACCCTCGAATATATTTATAGCCCAGTCTTTTAAATTTAACTGTTTCGCATTATGATTTAATTTCAGCCCTGGATCACGCCCCTGATGGGCTACCAGTAATTCATTCTGATCGATTTCTTCTCTTTCACTAAAACAAATCTGCTCACTTTCTGCAAGCAGACAAAACAACATAAATATTTCAATAAAACGTAACTGTGTTTCATTAATGCCTAAAGGATCAAACGCATTGACATCAAGTGAACGTAACTCAACATAACGCACACCTCGTTTTTTTAAAGCGATAATTGGTTTCTCATTATTCTGAATTATTTGCTTTGGTCGTACCGTACTATAATATTCATTTTCAATTTGTAATAAATTGGCATTTAACTGCTGATATTTTCCATTAACTTTAACACCAATTTTTTCATACTCGGGAAAAGGAGTTTCAATTGCGCATTGCAGTGTTTTCACATACGAGTCAAGATTTCGATAACAGGCCTTTACACCTGTCTCATTCTCTTTATTATTCTGGTAACCAATATCTCCCATTCTTAAAGATGTAGCATAGGGTTCAAAATAGGTGCTTTCATCAAAATCTTTTAAACTGGTTTCTGCGCCACCAAGAAATGATTTACAAACTGCTGGTGATGCTCCAAATAAATATGGAATCATCCAGCCGTAACGCTGCAAATTTCGAACTAATGAAAAATACTGCTCTGATTGAAAGTCTTTTAAAGACAGCTCACTGTCACCTAATAGATCTTTATAAATTGGCCAGAAACTTTCAGGTAACGAATAATTAAAATGCACACCCGCAATAACCTGCATTGCCCTGCCATATCGATGCCCAAGACCTCGACGATAAATACTCTTCATCTGGCCAGCATTTGAGCTCCCGTAATTAGCTATGGGTATACTGCTATCACCAGCAACAACACAAGGCATACTGGTCGCCCAGAGGATTTCATCCTGTTGCAGCTTCTTATATACATAAACCTGAGAATCACGTAAAAAATCGAGAACCGATTCAATATGTTCAGATGGCGGTGTAATAAACTCTAATAAAGCTTCTGAATAATCCGTTGTTATATATGGATTAGCCAGAGCAGAACCAAGAGAAACAGGGTGTTCAGACTGGGAAATTCTCCCTTCAGGAGACACCCTCAAACTTTCTTTCTCCACCCCTATCTGGCGACCGTTCAATAACCCGCTTGTATTATGCTTAAAGAGCTCTTTAACTCTAGATTCTACTAATTTAAACAATTATTTTTCCCAGAATCGTGACTAGATTCACTCGAACCGCCTTGTGCCAGTCAATTACGGTATTTAAGGATGTTCTAAGATGGTCAGCTTATAACAGGATGGCATTTCTCTCAATACCTACTTATTTGATAACGATCAATATCTTAAACAGACTAATTCACTACCCTTTACGCTAGTTTGTATTTAACTGCTCACCCTAATTAGTCAAGAAGACACATGGAAACAGATCACCACAATAGCAGCAACCTGAAAAGCGTGCCTGACACGAATAATCAGCACAATGCTGTGCAGTTAAAAGGTCAATATCAGTTTATTCTTAACTGGTACAAGATTAACGGTAAAAATCTTCTTGATGAAGAAGTGTTAGAGGATCTGCAAATCAATACTCTAATGAAAATTCTTGGCAATCCAATATGGAATAACATTTACCACTGTTGGGCCGTAGAGAATAAACATATGCCTAATTTACAGGCTTATACAAAACATGAATTCAACCCTGATAAGTTTACTTATTTTATCGAGGTATATCACAACAGGTAATCTTTACCGTAATTCATATTTTAGTATATATACGTCCCATATCACGACCATAAACATTCATATAACATTTACTTCAAGTTATGCACCTGCGCGAGTTTATATATTGGTTCAATACCAGTGATCGCTTCAAACAACTTAAATAAGCCTGTTTATAACTCAGAAGAAGCAGCCTTTTTAACCTTTCGTCCATGAAGTATAATCAGCTGAAAAAAGGTTCTAAATATGGACAATATTCAATTACTTAACTTCTCCATAAATAACTGGGGGCACCTATACTCATTAGAGCAGGCTATATCTCACAACAAACAGCTCACGGGGCATCAGTTAAGTATTAACAGCAGAATACTCAATAAAGCCTTTTTGAAGAACCATGATACAGCTATCAGTATTGATTTTCTTCAAGTTGATCAGGCACCTGAGTACCCTGCAATCAATGATATCACTCATGAGCTGGGCCAAATGACATTCACAAACGGTCAACTTGAAACCTGTATCCAGGTTGACAGAAATGTTTTTGATGAGCTAAGAAAAAATTTGATGGAGTATGCCGATATAGAGGGCATACATATCGTAATCACTCTTGGTATATTAAGTAATAACGATCACTGGCAAGAGAATGAAACCTTACCAATTGTTAAATTAGATTATGCAATGAAAGGAGATGCTTGATGTCCTTTGAATTACACCCTCAGTTACAGGCCGATTGTTATAATTTAGGCACCTTAGGTGATTGTTCTTTATTACTGCATAAAAATGCACTGTTGCCCTGGTTTATACTGGTTCCACATACTACTGAAAACGAGCTTTATAAATTAGAAACCGAGCTACAGATTAGTGTACAAAATACCACTCATAGAATGGCTGAATTTGTAGAATCCAATTTTGTAACTGACAAACTTAATATTGCAACTATTGGTAATATAGTACCTCAATTACATATTCATATTATTGGGCGATTTAACAATGACTTTTGCTGGCCTTCACCTGTCTGGGGGCAAACAGAATCTGCTAATTACAAAGAAGAAGATTTGCAGGTTATTAAACAGGATTTAAGAGATAAAAAATTATTTAGTTAGGTGATATCCTGCTTAAACACAGTATATTACTTCAAGCTTTTATCTTTAAGTTGCATTTTATTTTCTGACCATTTATCCAGGTATTTTATAATAACCAGCTGGCTATCTTTATCTGCAAATATACTATTATGATACCCATTCACTTTTTCTATATGTTTTTCATCAGTGGATTTTTCATAAAGCTTTATAACGTGATCAGAAGCGATTATTCTATCCGTATCGCTATACATAAACAGTTTGGGTATATCCGGCAATAATGATACAAAATCTATCGGATTATATTCAGTGTTAATGGTCAAAGAAGCCGGCCATTGAAACAACCATGTTAACCATGACTTATTCATAGTTTCTCTGGCTATTTGTCGATAATCACTAAAAGGCGATACCAGTATCATGCCATCAACACCTTCCGGGTGCTGTGCCAGATTATATATACCCATACTTGCACCCAGACTATGACCAATCACAAATACTTTTTTATTATCTGTTTTACGTGAAGTTATATATTCTCTACTGCTCTGTATATCATCCATTACACCTTCTAATTGCGCTTTACCCTGTGACTTACCATAACCACGATAGTCAAAGATAAACACATCATATTGGTGCTGTGTTAACCAGTATACAAGACCGGAATGTGTGCTTATATTTTCACCATTACCGTGTAGAAAGAGCACATGAGCCTTTGACTCTAAAACGGATGGAAACCACCAACCATGTAAACTAATATTAGACTGCCCTTTAAAATAAATATCCTCATACTTAATATTATATTGATCGGGACTGGCTAAATGCGGCTTTAATGGCTGAAAAAACGCATTGGTACAGGCGCTTAATAATAAACAGGTAAAAGCAATTACTGGAAAATATCTGTGCAAATTTAACATCCTTTACTAATAACTTCGTAAATCACTCATATACTGATGCGGCTTTTTAGTTAAATATCAAAAACGTGATCTATCTTAACATCCTGTTATTGCATAACCAGACTAAGCTGCTAGTATTGATTGAGGCATAATTTCAGTTATGGCGACACTTATCAGATATTAAACGGAGAAATACAATATGAAAAGATTAGTATCAAGTACATTATTATTACTGGCTTCTTCAAGCGCATTTGCTGTAGCACCGGGTGGTGGTGGTTGTGGATGGGGTAACGCATTATTTGAAGGCCAAAAAGGACCTGCTCCACATATTCTAGCGGTAACTACAAACGGCACATCCGGTAACAATACTTTTGGTATGACTACTGGTACAAATGGTTGCAACACTAGTGGTGCAATTGGTTATAGCGGAAAATCTATGCTGGCTTCAGTAATGGATGAGTTTTCAGAAGATGCTGCCAAAGGTGAAGGCGAAGCGATGACAGCTGTATCAGTTGCAATGGGTGTATCTCCTGAAGATCGTGCACATTTTGCACAGCTTACACATAGCAATTTCAGCACTATTTTTTCTAGTCAAGATGTAACAGCTGATCAGGTATATGCTTCATTACAACAAATGATGAAGTCTGATACACAGTTATCTAAATACGCAATTTAAGTTTACTTAAATTACATGGGCCTGAGTTTTTACTCGGGCCTTTTTTATTTTTAAAAACTCCTTCCAAATGTACATTATAAAAAAATCCTGGTTATATAGCATAATCATTTTATTTGCTTCTCTTCCTGTAAAAGCCATTGAAAACCCAACCATTAATACAGAATTACAACTGTTAATTGATGACACATCAAAAACAGAACTATGGAAAAATATTGAGTGGTTAAATCTTTTGCACTACCAGGGAGGCCCTGATTTAACTGACTTTTTAAGTCAGGTTGATGACCCCATTTTTTTTAATGCAGAAGACGGTAAGACAAACCCAAAGAATGAATTAGAACAAACATTAATTTCTCTTTATAACACAAACACATCAGACCAGGATGAACATGCGCAATGTAGAAATATTGCCCGTTTCAACTGGCTTAAAAACAAATATCCCAATAGCTTTAAACAATCCCCCACTATTACCTGTAAACAATATAATGAATGGCGCAAGGAAGTACCGGAGGAAAAAGTAAGTTTGATTTTCCCCGCTTATCACTTAAATAGCCCTTCATCTATGTTTGGCCATACTTTACTCCGCATAGACGCTGCAGATAACGAGCAGGCCTCTACCTGGCTATCAACAGCTGTTAATTTTGGAGCTAACATTCAGAACAGTGATAATTCTATTTTTTTCGCTGTCAAAGGTTTAGCTGGCGGATATTCGGGAACATTTATTGTTGCTCCTTATTATGAAAAAATTAAAGAATATAATCGCCAGGAAAACAGGGATATATGGGAGTATCCTTTAAACTTAACTCCCGCTGAAACAAAACGTATCGTTTTACACTTATGGGAACTAAAAAATATAAAATTTGATTATTACTTTTTTGATGAAAACTGCTCTTATCGATTACTTGAATTATTACAAGTCGCACGCCCTGAACTGAAACTCACCCAGCAATTTGGATTAAATGCTATTCCTGTTGATACCGTTCGCAGCATTGAACATGCAAATTTAATGAAAGGCACAGTTTATCGACCATCACAAACAACCAGTATTAATTATTTACTTAACAAGTTAAATTCAACACAACGTGAACTAGTTTTAAATATTTCTAAAAATGCTGATTTAATTAATTCTGATGCGTTTTTACAGCAAAATAGTCAGACCAAAAATATTATCTTAGATACAGCATATCGCTATTTACGTTACCAGCAAAATGATGCTGGTCGCTCAGAATCCAATGCTAAAAATAGCTATCTATTATTAGCTGCGATCAATAAAACTGAAAATTTTTCATCTGAAGAAATCGGTTTTACAGAAAAACAACGTCCTGAAAAAGGTCATTTAAGTAAACGTTTGGCTGTCACTGCAGGTGAAGACAATGACCAGTCATATATTCAGTTAGATTTTCGGATGTCTTTTCATAGCCTTGAAGATAACTTAAATGGCTTCCTTGAAGGCGCACAAATAAACATCGGTGGCCTTTCTCTAAGAACAACTAATGAAGAAACACAGTTACAACGTCTCGACCTAATTGATATTTTTTCACTTACGCCTCGTAATGATTTTTTTCAACCATTATCGTGGCGTGTTTATACAGGACTTGAACAACAACTTATAAATGGACGAGACCATCTGACTGGACATGTTACAGGTGGCGCAGGTGTTTCTTACAACTTATGGCCTCACTCTTCCGTTTATGGCATGTTTACAGCCAGACTAGAATCCAGCAGCCAGTATAATCAGGCAATAGAGCCCGCCTTTGGTATTTCAAGCGGCTTGTTGCAACATTTTTCATTTGGAACGGCCCATCTGGAGTTAAGCGGTGAAGAGTTTTATCATGATGAATTCCGCCATCGCGTTAAATATATTCAAAATATTAACCTGGAAAGAAACCATGCTTTACAACTGTCTGTTCTAAGACAGCGTCAGACTGGTCTCTACTTTACAGAGGCACAAATTAGTTACCATTACTTCTTTCATTAAATAATGCCTCACCATCACCGTTCGTCCGTTTTTGCACAGAGCTGCTATTTTGATATAAAATACAGCCCCGTATAATTCATCAGGTTATTATTGTGTTATTAAAATTACTTCGTAATGGTTTAGGCTATCTCGTTATTTTTATTAGCTTTTTTATCCCCATCAAGAGAGTTTTCCGATCATCTGATGAGCAGGATTGCGTAAACAATTCCACAGGTAATATGTCACTTTATCAGTTTCAGGCGTGCCCTTTCTGCTTGAAAAGCCGTCGAGCAATTAAACGACTTGGTTTAAACATTGAAACTCGCAACGCATTAAAAAACCCGTATCGTGCAGATTTACTGGCGGGTGGTGGTCAAATCAAGGTACCTTGCTTACGTATTGATACAAAAAATGAAACAATATGGATGTATGAATCCAGTGAAATTGCCGCTTACCTGGAGCAGCGATTCGGAGAAAGCAGCACACCCTGCAATGACCTGAATTATTAATCTCTATCCATTTTATACATGTAGGTACTGCTGCATATCCGCCTACAATGTTTTATTAAGAACCCGTACACTGCTTGGGACTAATCACTCAACGCAACATCAAGCCTATGACAAGCTCCCTTCCAGTTCTGTATAGCTTCAGACGTTGTCCTTATGCGATGCGTGCGAGATTAACTATACGTTATAGCAAATTACAGGTTGAACTAAGGGAAGTGGATTTAAAAAACAAACCGCCTGAAATGCTTTTGGCTTCTGCAAAAGCAACCGTACCTGTTCTTATATTAAATGACCACTCAGTGTTAGATGAAAGCCTTGATATTATGCGCTGGTCATTACAACAAACTGACACTCAAAACTGGTTGCAAAACAGGCACTGCGCTGAAATAGATCAACTCATTCAACAGAATGACCAATCGTTTAAAACTGATCTTGATCATTATAAATATGCTGATCGATTTCCTCAGAACCCCCCTTTACACTATCGACAACAGGGTGAACTTTTCTTAAAGCTACTTGAAAAACGGCTCGACAAACACACCTTCCTGATTAATGACACTGTTTCATTAGCAGATGTCGCTTTATTCCCATTTATTCGGCAATTTGCTTATGTTGACATTCAATGGTTCGAAACATCGGCATACCCAAACTTACGACATTGGTTAAACTATTGGCTCAAGTCTGATTTATTTCTCTCTATTATGCACAAACACCCATGCTGGTCTTCAGAAAAAAAGAATATCACTCATCTCTAATATAACAATGCTTTGTAAATAGAGCCTGTAATGACTATACGTAATCTAATTACTGTCCTAAAATAATAATAAAGCATAATTGATAATCATAAATAAAAGGAAAGTTATATGACTCATGAGTGGTATTCCAGTTATCCCGAAGGCATTCCCCATGAGGCAGATATAACGGCTTATGACTCTCTGCTTGATGTCATTGAACAGGCATGTTCGAACTATAGCAACAACCCCTGTTTCTGCAATTATGGAAAATCTCTGAGTTATCAGGAAATAAATAACGCCAGCCTTCAATTCGCATCTTTTTTACAAAACCAGTTAGCAATGAAACAGGGCGAAAAAATAGCCATAATGATGCCTAATTTGTTGCAAAATCCCGTTTCGATATTTGCTGCATTACGCGCCGGTCTTACCGTTGTAAATACCAATCCACTTTATACTGGTCACGAACTAAAACATCAGTTATGCGACTCCGGCGCAACAACCATTATTGTGCTTGAAAATTTTGCATCAACACTGCAGGAAGTTATAAAAGAAACACCTATTAAAAATGTAATTGTTACTCGCATGGGAGATATGCTTTCATTTCCCAAATCAGCCATTATCAACCTGGTTGTAAAACATGTTAAAAAAATGGTGCCGGATTTCAGTCTGCCTGGAAGTTATGATTTCAAGCAATGTTTATCTCAGGGTGATATTTCAAAATATACACGCCCCACAGTTAAACAGGAGGATTTTGCTTTTTTACAATATACCGGTGGCACAACAGGAGTAGCTAAAGGCGCCATACTGACTCATGGAAATATGGTCGCAAACTTACAACAGGTTTCAGAATGGATAGAACCTTTTATAGAAAAAGGCAAAGAACACATCATTACCGCTTTACCGCTTTATCATATTTTTTCACTACTCGCGAACTGCCTGTTTTTTATGAAAGTCGGTGGTTTGAATCACCTGATAACCAACCCCCGCGATATGAAAAATTTTGTTAAAGAATTAAAGAATGCAAAATTTACTGCGATTACCGGGGTGAACACTTTATTTAATGGTTTATTAAATACACCTGGATTTTCTGATGTCGACTTTTCTAACTTTAAAATGACCTTAGGTGGCGGTATGGCAGTACAGGCCTCGGTAGCAGAACAATGGCAAAAAGTCACTGGACAAACATTGCTGGAAGCTTATGGCCTAACAGAAACATCACCTGCTGTTTGCATTAACCCTATGTCACTGAAAGCCTATAATGGAAAGATTGGTTTACCTATGCCTTCTACCGATGTATGCATTATGGATGATAACAACACTATTTTACCAACAGGTGAACATGGCGAAATATGCATTAAGGGCCCTCAGGTAACCCAGGGTTATTATAATCGCCCTGAAGAAACTGCTCTAGTATTTGATGATAATGGCTGGTTCCATAGTGGTGATATCGGTTTTATGGATGAGCAGGGTTATTTTCAGATCGTTGACCGTAAAAAAGACATGATTATAGTATCTGGTTTTAATGTATACCCTAATGAGGTTGAAGGGGTTATTGCCAGTCACCATGATGTTTTAGAAGTGGGTGTTATTGGTATACCCGATGATCAGTGCGGTGAATCGGTTATGGCCGTAATTGTTTGTCAGAACCCTCAATTAACCGAACATGACATTCGCGTTCACTGTGAATTAACCCTCACCCGATATAAGATCCCTAAACGTGTTGAGTTTGTTAGCGAAGTACCAAAAACCAATGTTGGTAAAATCCTTAGGCGTGAACTTAGAGCCATGTTTATTAAATAGTTGTTAATGGGCAATAAATGCTGGCGTTGTACTCAAGCCGACTCCGTAAAACTCCTGGTGGTCTCAAACAGGGGACAGAGCGGGAAAGATGCTCAGTCCCCGATGGAGATGTGTCTGAACAGTGTAGTCTCTTTCAGCTCATGGCAATCTGTTGTTCATCTCGTTCCCACGATCCTGCGTGGCAACGCATATGTAAGATAAATAACGATTCGAAAATAACAGGCAACATTATCTATCCCCACGCAGGAGCATGGGAATAAGGTAATTACTCGCAGCAATCTCCATATTAAAGTAAAATACTCATCCTGACTTTAACTAACAGCACATACACAATGAGCCTTCATACCAGCCACATCAGCAACCTTAATTTACGTCACAAGGGCAAAGTTCGTGATATATATGATATAGATGATGATCATATGTTAATTATCACCAGTGACCGCATATCAGCATTCGATGTAATCATGCCGACTGCTATTCCTGATAAAGGCACAATTCTCAATGATGTCACTCGATTCTGGCTGGATAAATTAGAATACATAATTCCTAACCATCTTGCAGATATTCCACTTACTGAGATCATTACAGACGAGCAGGAACGTAAATCTGTAGCAAATCACTCTATGGTAGTTAAAAAGCTAAAGGCGTTACCTGTAGAGGCCATTGTCCGTGGTTATATTATTGGCTCAGGCTGGAAGGATTACCAGAAGACCGGCGCTATCTGCGGCATTGATTTACCTGCCGGTTTACAGATCGCTGATAAATTACCTGAACCAATTTACACCCCTTCCAGTAAAGCCGATGTGGGTGATCATGATGAAAACATTAATTATGCAGCAACTGAAGAACTACTAGGTGCTGACATGGCTCAACAAGTTAAGGACGTTAGCCTTAAACTATATAAAGCCGCTGCAGAATATGCGCTAGAAAGAGGCATTATTATTGCTGACACTAAATTTGAATTTGGCGTAGATGAAAACAATCAACTGGTTTTAATTGATGAAGTATTAACACCTGACTCCTCTCGTTTCTGGCCAGCTGATCAATATAAACCCGGCAGTAGCCCTATGAGTTTTGACAAACAGTTTGTACGTGACTATCTGGAAACACTGGACTGGAATAAAACCGCACCTGGCCCAGAACTTCCTGAAGAAATAGTTAATCAAACAGCTGCAAAATATAAGGAAGCGTTTGCGAGGTTAACGCAGTCGTAAGTTTTGAGCCTTAAGTCAAAGCAATCAGGCACCGACTTTTTGTTTTTCTTTTGACTTAAGATTTATGACTTCCGACTGACGACTTTCTCCATGAAAGGTTTATTCATAACTGGCACTGATACAAATGTAGGCAAAACCTATATTGCATGTCAAATTGCATCCGAATTACACTCTCGCGGCATTAATGTCACTCCAAGAAAACCGATTGAAACTGGTTGTGAATTAATTAATAAAAGCCTCCATCCCAGTGACGCAAACTTGCTATTAAAAGCATCAAATTCAAACACATCATTAGACGATGTTTGCCCATATCGTTTCTCACCCGCCATTTCACCACAACTTGCAGCACAACAATCTAATCAAATTGTGCGGATTAGTGACTTAGTCTCCGCTTGTACCAATAATATAGAAAAAGAAAGTTTTCTTATTGTGGAAGGCGCTGGCGGATTTTATTCTCCGATTTGTCAAAATGCGCTTAATTCAGATCTGGCCAGAGAGTTAGATTTACCTGTTTTAATCGTTGTTGAAAACAGGCTTGGGAGTATTAACCAGGCACTATTAACTATTAAAGCCGTAGAGAATAACAATCTTAAAATCAGTTCCGTCATCCTGAATTCAACGAGCCCAATTAAACAGAATTCACTAATTAATAATCTATCTGAGTTACAGGGATTTACTAATCATATGGTTATACATGTGCCATTTAATAAACCAATAGATGCTCAGTATTATCAGCAGCTTTTCAAATTCCAATAATATCTGCCAATACTGAGTTACGTATATACAAGACAAAAACATTAGTATTAGTACATAAAAAAAGACGCACAATGTGCGCCTTTTTTAACATAACACTTAATTGAAAATTAAATATCTGCCCAGTTATATGTAGTTGGTACGCCATCCAATGTCACAGTAAATGTACAATCTGCATTAAATGTTACTGTCGCAGTAACATTCTGACTATTGAAAGTCATTTCACCACCATCTGGCGCTCCACCAGGGCAGCCACCAAAAGTAATGGGGGTAGTCGTGTTAATTGTAATAGCCCCATGATCGGGATCATTTACTGAACCTGAAACGGTATAACCAGAGAAGCTGCTACCAGAAACACTTACATCAGATACGTTGTACGTACGACCATCGATACCTGTTGTATTAATATTGTAAGTGCAGTTTTCTGCACCTGAAGACTGATCCACTGTACACGACGCACTACCACTTATTGTTTCAGTAACGCCATTTTCTGTAATGCTCAGGTTAAAACTAGCCGTGAAACTAGTACCCGATGAATTACTGCTAAATGACATAGTGCCATTTAAGACTACAGACTCAAAACCACTACCAACATCACAATTCGTGAGAGTAATACTGCCTGAAGTTTCAGAACCTTCAGCAATAGCTGTGCCACCAGGCTGACAGAAATATGAAGATATATCTTCAGTAGCAAAAGATCTTTGAGCTATCTGCTTAGAGAATTCAAGCACGTCAAATGAGCTTGTTCCTGTTTTTGGTAAAAAAGTAGTGGTGTCTTCATTGTCAACTGCAGTTTTAACCGCAGATGTAGCTGCAACTGCAAGATCTTTAGAGTTCTCTGCAGTAATTGTTGCTGGACTAGTGCCGCTATCACTACTACAACCAGCAATAATTGATAATATTCCCAGAACCAGTAAAAAACGTTTTATAGAATACATTTGTAACTCCGTTATTTATATATCGAATTGTAATAATTTCAGTTATATATTAGCCTATTTCACTAATTCGAAAAAAATTATTATCTATTTTATTAGCGTTTTACTGTTATCTAATTCACATTCTTGCATATATTAAATAAGCTTAATTAATCCAGCTTTTTATTTCTTTCATATAATCAAATAACTATATAGCAATAAAGATCCATTAAAATATTGTTATTTCAGTTTTTGACTAACGTTACTTTTTTTAGACTAACGAGTAATGTCACGACCATAAAAAATGCAACCCCCTAAAGTTAACCTTCAGTTCGCACTACTTAAATAAGGCACTTTAAATTCAAGACGGAGCAGATAGCAGTGGCAGCATTACTTTTTATGACTGCAGCGGTTACACTGTAACTTATAACACTATCTCATCTACTTTTTTTGGTTAAATAACATATAAGACAATCTAGTACCAAATAAAAAAGGCACATCAAATGATGTGCCTTTTTTAGAGAAATAAATTATAAAAAACCTAACGTATTTCTAATAACTCCACTTCAAATACTAGTGTGGCATTAGGCGGAATAACACCACCTGCACCGTTCGCACCATAACCCATTTCAGGTGGAATAGTTAACTTACGTTTGCCACCAATTTTCATTCCTTTAACACCTTCATCCCAGCCTTTAATTACCTGACCTACACCCAGTGTAAAACTGAATGGGTCATTACGATCAACGCTTGAATCAAATTTAGTACCATCAGTTAACCAGCCCGTATAATGCACGACAACTAATTCAGCACCTTCACCGGCACCTGCTTCCTGGCCTTCGCCTACATTTAATTCTTCAATTTCTAAATCTGACATGTTTTATCTCCACTTATTTTTAAATTAATAGTTTGTAGGTGCGAATTCATCCGCACAAATGTTTGTTCAATTTTTCAAAACTCAATGTCGTCATACCTGTTGAGGCAGAAATAACATATAAGAAAGATTTAAACGTATTTATTTATGTTTTTCAAAATACTCGTCTTTCATTTTCTTAACCAGGGCACTTAACATTACCAGCGCTATCAAATTTGGAACTGCCATCAAAATATTTGTAATATCGGCAATATTCCATACTAATTTTAATGGAACAACAGCTCCCACAACTATTAATAATGTATAAATAACCCTATAAGGTAATACAGCTTTTTCACCGAACATGAATTTTACACTTCGGTCACCATAATATGACCAGGCAATTATCGTGGAAAAAGCAAATAAGGCCAAACCACCACCAACTATAATTGCCCCAGCATCACCAATTGACTGACTAAAGGCGTACGCGGTTAAGGATGCGCCGGTTATATCATCCGGTGCTGTTATATATGCACCGGTCACCACAATTGCAAGCCCTGTCATGCTACAAATTACTAATGTATCGATAAACGGCTCCATCATTGCAACCAGACCTTCTCGCACCGGCTCATTAGTTGTTGCCGCTGCATGAGCCATTGGCGACGACCCCAGACCCGCTTCATTAGAAAACAGGCCTCTTGCAACACCCCAGCGTATGGCTTCTCCTACTGCTGCTCCACCTACTGCCCAGGGATTTAACGCATGATTAAAAATTGTTGAAATGGCTGCTGGAATCTGCTCATACTCATTTATCAAAACAATCATAGCCACGGTGATATAAATGATCGCCATAAACGGTACAATCGTACTAGCTACTTTAGCAATTCGTTTTACACCACCTAATATAACCAGACCAACTAACATCGCCATAATGACCCCGACGAGCCAGTTATAATTTTTTATTTCTGGCTCTATAAATGTCAGGCCATCTACCACTGAATTAACCTGTACAAGGTTACCAATGCCAAATGACGCTATAGCGGCAAAACCGGCAAATAACATAGCCGTACGTTTCATCTTCAGGCCATTTAATAATGTATACATAGGGCCACCTGAAACACCCTGCTGATCTATTTCCCTAAATCTTAAAGCTAAAGTACTTTCCGTAAATTTAGTCGCCATCCCTAAAAATGCTGTTACCCACATCCAGAATAACGCACCGGGACCACCCAATGTTATAGCTGTTGCTACACCGGCGATATTACCCGTGCCTACAGTCGCTGATAAAGCCGTTGATAACGCCTGAAAATGGCTTACATCGCCTTTATCGCCCTTACATGCATATTTACCCTGAATGATATGAAATGAATGTTTAAAACCTCTTAGCTGTACAACTCCTAACCTGATAGTTAAATACAAACCTACGCCTAATAAGCCCCCTAAAGTAAACCAGCTACCCCAGAGCAAACTCGACAAGTCACCACTTAACACTGTTAGTTGATCAAGCATGTTTTTCCTTTATATCTTTTATCAGTCAGTATAATTTTTACACAATAGTACACTTTTCCAGGTAAATAATTTACTTTAAATTCATATTCACGAGTCATAAATAGAAAAAGCATTTGAGGACTTTCTCTGGAAAAGCTGCCTGATAGTTTTAGTAGCATCCATCATCAGCCTGATATCATTAGCCTGGTATCATTCTACTGTTATCAAGCCTTGCAATGTTTTATAAGTCGACAATTTATTCTGCCTACATGATCATAACCTGATTGATTATCCATTTCTCTTCGATTAATCACGCATGGCTTTACGCAGCACCACTATGACTCATATTGTTAAGTTTATTGATGGTTATTTATTAGCGTTTTTTTTGCTCTTTTTTTCTTTAGGTCTTTATGGATTAGTAAAATAGTGAGGCTGAAAATGCTGATAATGTATTACAGTCTTTCGTCTTTCATAATCTGGATTACCTTAAAACACGACTTTTCAAAAGCAATCATTACGATTTTAATTGTTAAATATTTTGAGTATGCTTTAGACATGGCTTTTAAAACACCAATTGATCTGATTTTATTTTCTGATGGTATAACACTTGTTGATATTGCCTTATATTTATCACATACATCTGATAGCCATGAAAAATAACTGTATTATTATATTTAAATAGATCCATATTTTTACTGTACATATAATTATTTTTCTCACTGAATACTATTTTTAAGAATTATTTTAAAAAGACAGCAACTCACTAAAACGCTTAATTAATCAGACTCTATAAAACCAACATAAATTACACTTAGTTATAAACACACCAGGAATATTATATTTTTATAAAAAAAAGGAAGGCCTAAGCCTTCCCTTTTTTAAACAACAAATAAAGTGAATTTTACTTGTAGAAATCAATCATCGCTTCTAATGATTTAACTTTGATCTTATCCGCATTTCCAGCAGAACCGAAAGCTTCAAAGCGAGCCTGACAAATACCCTTCATTGCTGCAGTAGATTCTTTTAAGAATTTACGTGGGTCAAAGTTAGATGGGTTTTCAATCAAGTGACGACGTACAGAACCTGTAGAGGCCATACGTAAATCAGTATCGATATTAACTTTACGAACACCTGACTGAATGCCTTTAACGATTTCTTCAACTGGCACACCATAAGTTTGCTTCATGTCGCCACCGTGATCGTTAATGATTTTTAACCATTCCTGTGGAACTGAAGATGAACCGTGCATAACTAAATGTGTGTTAGGTAGTTTTGCATGGATCTCCTGAATACGATCAATACGTAAAACTTCACCTGTAGGCTCTTGTGTGAATTTGTAAGCACCGTGAGAAGTACCGATAGCAATTGCTAAAGCATCAACATTAGTTTGCTCAACAAAATCAGCCGCTTCATCAACAGAAGTTAAAAGCATATCAAGGTCTAGTTTACCTTCAGCGCCATGTCCGTCTTCTTCGCCCATTTCGCCAGTTTCTAATGAACCCAGGCAACCTAACTCACCTTCAACTGAAACACCGCCAGCGTGAGCCATTTTTACAACTTCTTTAGTTGTTGCAACATTATATTCAAAAGAAGAAGGTGTTTTCATGTCTGCTTCTAAAGAACCATCCATCATTACTGATGAGAAACCAGACTGGATAGAACGTAAACATACTGCTGGTTCAGAACCATGATCCTGATGCATAACAACTGGAATGTGAGGATACATTTCAATTGCAGCAGAAATTAAGTGACGTAGGAATGGTTCACCTGCGTATGAACGAGCACCAGCAGAACCCTGCATGATAACCGGGCTATTAACTGCGTCTGCAGCTTGCATGATAGCGTGTACTTGCTCCATGTTGTTTACATTGAAAGCAGGCATGCCGTAAGAATTTTCAGCAGCGTGATCTAGTAGTTGGCGTAATGAGATTAGTGCCATGTTATATACTCCTTAGTGTTAAGGTTTGTTTATTCAAAAAAATAAAATCGTTTCTAAAACTTTTAGTTGTTTGTGGTATCACAAACATCACCAATAGTGACCACCTTCATTGCATTGGTACCACCACCGGCCTCACCCAGCGAATCACCGCGGGTGATAATAATTCGATTGCCATCGTTAACAATGCCTTTCTCTTTTAACAGGCAGGCAACTGTTGAACTGATATTGTAATCTCCCACCTGATCAAAATCGATACTGGTTGGATATACACCCCTATAAAGCGTCACTTTACGGCGTGTTTGCTGATGACGAGTCATCGCATAAATTGGTATACCTGAACTGATACGTGACATCCACAATACTGTTGAGCCAGATTCAGTCAGTGCTGCAATACCATCAACATTTAAGTGATTTGCAGTATACATGGTTGCCATAGCAAGAGCTTCGTCAACTCGTCCGAAGGTTAACTCCATACGATGGTCTGAAACCTTAGCCCTGGGATGCTGTTCTGCAGATTCACAAATACGGCCCATAGCTTCTACCGTTTCAACAGGGTACTTACCCGCCGCCGTTTCACCCGATAACATTACAGCATCAGTCCCGTCATGTACTGCATTAGCAACATCAAATACTTCTGCACGAGTTGGAATCGAGTTTTCAATCATTGATTCCATCATCTGAGTCGCCGTAATAACGATACGATCCATACTACGCGCTTTAGCTATCAGGTCTTTCTGTACAGCAGGTAACTCTGCATCGCCAATCTCAACACCCAGGTCACCACGGGCAACCATAATAACATCAGATGCCTCAACAATTTCATCAATACATTCAAGGGCTTCTGCGCGTTCAATTTTTGAGACAATTGCACCATGCCCACCCGCTTCACGTAATAATTTACGTGCCTGATGTATATCATCAGCCGATTTGGGGAAAGAAACCGCAATATAATCGGCTTCTACTTTAGCAGCCGACTTAATATCTTCTTTGTCTTTTTCTGTTAATGCTGGTGCACTTAAACCACCACCTTGCAGGTTAATACCTTTTTTATCCGATAAATAACCGCTGTGTGCAACCGTACAGTTAATTCTTAAACCGTCTACATTATCTACATCAAGTAACATGCGGCCATCATCAAGCACCAAACGGTTACCCTGCTTCACGTCACCCGGCAAACTTTTATAGGTTATGCCGACACCATCTTTTGTTCCTGCAGTAGGATCTAATTCAGCATCAAGAAAAAACTTATCGCCTTCCGTTAAATAAACTTTACCTTCTACAAAGCGCTCTGTTCTAATTTTTGGCCCTTGCAAATCTGCAAGTACACCAACAACTCTGTTTAACCTGTTTGCTGCATTACGGACCATTTCAACACGTCTAGCCTGTTCTTCATGACTGCCGTGTGAATAATTTAAACGAACAACATCGACACCTGCTTTTACAAGTCTGTCTATTGTTTCCTGGTCGTCTGTTGCCGGACCTAATGTTGCTACTATCTTAGTTCTTCGCAAAGGAAGGAACTCCTTAAAATTTTGTTTATTAAAACTTTTGTCACTGAGGCGCAGAGAACACAGCTAATAAAAAAGACTCTGCGAACTCCGTGCCTGCCTGGGCAAAAATCTTTAGCCTTTCGCTCTTTCTTCTAAAATCGCAACTGCTGGTAATTCTTTGCCTTCTAAAAACTCCAGGAATGCACCGCCACCTGTTGAAATATAAGAAACCTTGTCAGATATATTATATTTATCAACAGCAGCTAAAGTATCACCGCCGCCTGCAATTGAGAAAGCTGAAGATTCTGCAATAGCCATTGAAATTGCTTTAGTGCCTTCACCAAACTGATCAAACTCAAATACGCCAACAGGTCCATTCCAGACAATTGTACCGGCACTTTTAATTATTTCAGCAAGAGCTGCAGCAGATTCAGGACCGATATCAAAAATCATATCGTCATCTGCACATTCGTCAACTTTCTTTAGAGTTGCTTCAGCTGTTTCTGCAAACTCTTTTGCACAAACGATATCAGTAGTCACAGGAATTGAACCTCCACGTGCTATAGCATCAGCTGTTAATTTCTTCGCCGTTTCAACAAGATCTTCTTCATAAAGAGACTTACCAACATTGTGGCCTGCAGCTGCAATGAAAGTATTCGCAATACCGCCACCAACGATTAACTGATCAACAACTTTAGAAAGTGATTCTAAAACGGTTAACTTAGTTGAGACTTTCGAACCACCAACAATTGCAACCATTGGTCGCGCTGGATTATCTAATGCTTTACCAAGTGCTTCTAATTCACCTGATAACAAAGGACCAGCACAGGCAGTAGTCGCAAATTTAGCCACACCGTGTGTTGATGCCTGTGCACGGTGAGCCGTACCAAATGCATCCATCACATAAACATCACATAAAGCGGCATATGCTTTTGATAAAGCTTCGTCGTTTTTCTTTTCGCCTTTATTAAAACGGCAGTTTTCTAAAATAACCACTTCACCATCTGCAATTTCTGGAGCAGAATCAAGGTAACCCGTAATTAATTTAACTTCTTTACCTAATTCATTAGTTAAGTAGTCAGCAACAGGCTGTAATGAAAATTCAGCAGCAGGTTCGCCTTCAGTCGGACGACCCAGGTGAGACATTAACATCACTTTTGCACCGGCTTCGATGCAATGTTTGATAGTTGGCATAGACGCTTCAATACGCTTAGCACTGGTTACTTTTCCGTCTTTAACAGGTACATTTAAGTCCTGACGAATTAACATGCGTTTGCCTGCTAAATCTAAATCGGTCATCTTTATTACTGACATGGATGTCTCCTAAAATATATTTAATTTTTTAAAACTTTTAAATGCTTTTTGACGCAGAGGCACAGCGACGCAGAGTATATTTTTGTGCAAAGCACAACATCATAATTAACCTCTGCGCCTCCGCGTCTCCGCGTCAAAACGCTTAATCTTTTACTTTGCGTTCATTAATGCAATGGTGGTATCAATCATACGATTTGAAAAACCCCATTCATTGTCGTACCACGAACACACTTTTACTAAATTTCCACCGGTAACTCTAGTTAGCGTTGCATCAAAATTGGATGTGGTACTGGTATGATTAAAATCAACTGATACCAATGGCGCTTCACTATAATCCAGCACTTTTCCATCCGCCGCTTCTTTCATAATGGCGTTTATTTCTTCAACCGTTGTATCTCTACTAGCCGTAAATGTTAAATCTACCAGTGACACATTAATAGTTGGTACTCGTATCGCAAAACCATCTAATTTGCCATTCAGTTCCGGTAACACTAAACCAATAGCTGCCGCTGCTCCCGTTTTCGTCGGAATCATTGAGCTGGTAGCTGATCGCGCACGTCTTAAATCAGAATGATAAACATCCGTTAATACCTGATCATTGGTATAAGAGTGAATGGTTGTCATCAAGCCATTATCTATACCGATCTTTTCATTAATCGGTTTCACCATTGGTGCCAGACAATTGGTTGTACATGATGCGTTTGAAATAACCGTATCGGTTGCTTTCAATACATCATGATTTACGCCGTAGACAATCGTGGCATCTACTCCGTGCCCACCGGGTGCAGATATAACAACTTTCTTTGCTCCACCCTTGATATGCAACGATGCTTTATCTTTACCGGCAAAAAACCCGGTACACTCAAGAACCACATCAACACCTAAGTCACCCCAGGGCAACTCAGACGGATCACGCTCACCTAACACCAGAATTTTATCGCCATTCACAACCATGTGATCACCGTCGACATGAACTTCGCCGGGAAAACGACCATGCGCAGTATCATACTGCGTTAAATGCGCATTAGTATGTGAATCACCTAAATCATTAATAGCCACAACCTGTATTTCATCGGTACGATCCGATTCATATATTGCGCGCAGAATGTTACGACCTATGCGTCCGTAGCCATTAATAGCAACCTTGATTGCCATGTTCTTATACCTTTTTATTTATCACCCTGTTCCATGTGATAAATGTAATGAGTTAGACCTGATTATCGTTTTGATAATGCGTTTAGGTTTTTTCATTTAAACTTAATTTTCTAAATAATTTTAGTGCATCATCCTATTCAAAGTCACTGGATTCCCGACACAAGCACTCGGGAATGACGTACGATGATATTGGTTTCTCGATACAAAATTACTTAGAAAATAAGTTTAAAGAGGTGAAAAAAATCAACCCCCATAAACTGTTAATGACCCCGCAGCAAAAACTACGAAGTCATTAATTAAGTGAAGATTTTGTTCGAGAGCAAGGCGGAGGACAAATTTGAGATGCTGCACGCACGTTAGTGCGTAATGCATTCAAATTTGTCCGAACAACGCAGCTCTCGGACAAAAGCTTCGCTTAATTTGCTGCTACGTGCTCTACGAAACGAAGCATGTTACATGTGTAACCATATTCGTTGTCGTACCATGAAACTAGTTTCACGAAAGTACCGTCTAATGCAATACCTGCTTCTGCATCAAAGATAGAAGAGTAAGAGCAACCACGGAAATCAGTAGAAACAACTTTCTCATCTGTGTAACCAAGAGTACGACTCATGTCACCAGAAGTAGCCGCTGCTTTAAGCTCTGCACAAATTTCTTCGTATGTAGCTTCTTTATCTAGCTCAACAGTTAAGTCAACTACAGAAACGTCTGAAGTAGGTACACGGAAAGCCATACCTGTTAATTTGCCGTTAAGTTCTGGAAGAACAACGCCAACAGCTTTAGCCGCACCCGTTGAAGAAGGGATTATGTTTTCTAAAATACCACGACCACCGCGCCAGTCTTTCATAGAAGGACCATCTACAGTTTTCTGTGTAGCAGTTGCAGCATGAACAGTCGTCATAAGACCACGTTTGATACCAAACTTGTCATTGATAACTTTTGCAACAGGAGCAAGACAGTTAGTTGTGCAAGACGCAGCAGAAACAATTGCCTGACCTGCATATTCATTGTGGTTAACACCGTATACGAACATTGGAGTAGCATCTTTAGAAGGAGCTGATTGAACAACTTTCTTTGCGCCAGCATCAATGTGCTTCTGACAACCTTCTTCTGTAAGGAAGAAACCTGTGCAATCGATAACGATTTCAGCACCAACATCACCCCATTTAAGGTCAGCTGGATCACGTTCTGCAGTTAAGCGAATTTTCTTGCCGTCAACGATCATTGAATCATTATCAGATGTTACTTCACCTGGGAAGTTACCATGAACTGAATCGTACTTAAGCATATATGCTAAGTAGTCAGGGTCTAATAAATCGTTAATACCTACGATTTCAATTTCTGGAAAGTCGTTAGTTACTGCACGGAATACCATACGGCCGATACGACCAAAACCGTTAATACCTACTTTAATAGCCATTGTTTTTTTCCTCGGTTATATATTTAAAATAAAATTCTTAAAACTTTCTAAACTACTTCGTCGCTCCCGAATGCTTGTGTCGGGAGCCTGCTGACTTTTAATTACTTAAAGTCGCTGGATCCCCAACACAAGCATTCGGGGATGACAGATTATTTGTTTCCTGCCTCTTACCGACAACAGGAAACGAGTAATTACTTACATTACGCCTTCAACAGCCTTAACAACATTCTCTACTGTGAAACCAAACTCTTTAAATAGCTGGTCTGCAGGAGCTGACTCACCGAAGTGATCAATGCCAACAACTGCATCTGCATACTTGTACCATGCATCTGTAACTGCAGCTTCAACTGCAACAGTTGGAACGCCTTTAATTAATACTGAAGACTTGTATGCTGCATCCTGTGCATCAAATACATTTGTGCAAGGCATAGATACAACTCGAACTTTCTTACCAGACATTGCTTCAGCAGCGCCTGTAGCAAGTGCAACTTCAGAGCCAGTACCGATAATGATTGCATCTGGAGTACCATCGCAATCTTTAAGAATGTAACCACCCTTAGTGATATCAGTTATCTGCGCAGCTGACCGTTCCTGATGAGGAAGCCCCTGGCGAGAGAAGATCAAGCAAGAAGGACCTTCTTTACGCTCTGCCGCCTGCTGCCATGAAACTGCAGATTCAACCGCATCACAAGGACGCCATACAGCCATGTTTGGAATCATACGTAATGTAGGAATCTGTTCAACAGGTTGGTGAGTTGGACCATCTTCACCCAGACCAATTGAATCATGACTGAATACAAACAGACTGCGAATCTTCATCAGTGCTGCCATACGTAAAGCATTACGCGCATATTCAGAGAACATCAGGAATGTTGCACCAAATGGAATTAAACCACCGTGCAATGAAATACCGTTCATGATTGCAGACATAGCAAATTCACGTACGCCGTAGTTCAGGTAGTTACCGTCATAATTATCAATCATAGGCTTGTAACCAGACCATTCAGTCAGGTTAGAGCAACCCAGATCAGCAGAACCACCAAACAATTCCGGTAACATTGGAGAGTAAGCTTCGATAGACGCTAAAGACGCCTGACGTGTTGCAGGACTTTTCGCATCTGCGTTTACAGAAGCAATATAGTCAGCTGATTTAGCTGCCCAGTCTGCTGGTAAATCACCCGCCATACGACGATCGAATTCAGCCGCTAATTCAGGGAACGCAGCTTTATATGCTGCAAACTTATCATTCCATGCAGCTTCTGCAGCCGCACCTTTTTCTTTAGCACTCCAACCCTGATATACAGACTCAGGCACTTCAAATGCAGCGTGATCCCAACCTAAAGCAGCTTTAGTCAGGTTAATTTCTTCTTCACCTAATGGAGCGCCGTGACATGCATGACTACCCGCTTTATTTGGTGAACCAAAACCGATTGTAGTTTTGCAACAAATCATTGTTGGTTTATCTGTCATAGCTTTCGCCATTTCAGTTGCTTTAGCGATCGCTTCTGGATCATGCCCATCAACATCGGCAATTACATGCCAGCCGTAAGCTTCAAAACGCTTAGGCGTATCGTCTGTAAACCAGCCTTCAACGTGACCATCGATAGAAATACCGTTGTCATCCCAGTAAGCAATCAACTTACCCAGACCTAAAGTACCCGCAAGAGAACAAGCCTCATGAGAAATACCTTCCATTAAACAACCATCACCTAAAAATACGTAGGTATTGTGATCAACAATATCGTGACCTTTCTGGTTGAACTGACCTGCCATTGTCTTTTCAGCAATAGCCATACCTACAGCGTTTGTAATGCCCTGGCCTAATGGACCAGTTGTAGTTTCAACACCCGGTGCATAACCATACTCAGGGTGACCTGGAGTTTTAGAATGCAGTTGACGGAAGTTTTTCAGATCATCAATAGATAAATCATAACCCGTCAGGTGAAGTAATGAGTAGATCAGCATTGAGCCGTGACCGTTAGAAAGAACAAAACGGTCGCGATCAGCCCAGTTAGGGTTAGCAGGGTTGTGGTTCATGTTGTCGTTCCACAACACTTCAGCTATATCAGCCATACCCATTGGTGCACCTGGGTGACCAGAATTTGCTTTTTGTACTGCATCCATACTCAATGCACGGACTGCATTAGCAAGCTCTTTGCGTGATGACATAGGATCTTCTCCAATCAAGTTTTAAAATTTGCGTTACCCGGATATATCCCGGCAACAAGAATTCTGTTAATTAATGCGCCAAATAAGCTGCAGGGTTTTCACCCACATTAATAAAGGGGCGCTATTTTCCCTTACTTCGAGCCATTCGGCAACTCTATACTGGAATTACATGGCGAATCATGAAATTTAGAGGCTAAATTTTGTCATTTATAACTCAAAGCAGGCCCACTTAATATGATAGATATCAACAAGATATCTCAACTTAAAAGCATCTCCTTACTATAAGTGTTTTTATTGACCCATAAGAAATCATGAAGAGCGCACTTATGCCCGCAGACAACCAATAACCCAATACATTTGTCTGCACGCACCCCAAAACATGGATACTTTAAAGCGCCCGCACCCATAAAATCACGACAATAGGCCAATCTGCAGACCTCTAAACTGCCATTAATTTTAAACAGCCTGGCTCTCTTTCCATTTAATAGAACAACCCATGCTCGGCACCTGCTCTTTAGGCCCTTTACCTGTTTCAGCAACTAACTTCATGCCTTCAAACAGGTCACGCCGTACATCCTCAGCCGCTGCTTCTTTACGACTTTCATCCAGCCGACCGCGATATTGCAACTTCAAATCTCCGTTATAACCAAAAAAGTCTGGCGTACAGACTGCCCCATAAGCTTTTGCCACCTGCTGGGCCTCATCAATTAAATATGGAAAACCAAAAGCAAACTCATCAGACACTTTTTTCATGTTTTCAAAAGAATCTTCTTCATATTCAGTCGGATCATTTGACATAATCGCAACAGTATTAACGCCTAATGCCCTTAACTCACGGGTATCACGCACTATCCTGTCACGAATAGATTTCACATAAGGGCAATGGTTGCAGATAAACATCACCAGCAAGCCTTTCTCACCCGCGCAATCGGCCAAACTCCAGTCATTTCCATCAATTCCGGGCAAAACAAAATCAATTGCCGATTTATCAAAATCACATACGGGGGGCTGCAAACTAACCATTATTCTCTCCTATATTTTTATGACTATTACCATGCCATTTTACAACGGCTATCGTAAACCCACAAAAGCCAAGGATTACCACGCCAATACAGCAATTTAATTAGCCGCTGGTATAGCAACACGCTTATATACATGCTAAAATTCGTAGTTCAGTTTTAAAACCTTGCAATCTTTAGCGGAAGAACATGAGTCAGCAGAAAAAGCAGCCAAAAGCCCAGTCGAAAGCCAAGCCAAAAGCCCAGCCGAAAGACAAGAAAGTCACGACCAAAAACAGCAAAAAAGAAGTGGTCAAAGATTCAGAACAGGAACAAGGTTCTCCAGAGGGGGCAGTTGCTGCACCTCAAGATAAACAATCCCTGCTTAAACAACTGATTGCTAAAGGAAAAGAACAGGGTTACCTGACTTACGCCGAAGTAAACGATCACCTGCCAGAAGAAATAGTAGACCCTGAACAGGTTGAAGATATCATTAATATGATTAACGACATGGGCATTACCGTTCATGAAGTTGCACCCGATACAGAGTCTCTGGTATTAACCGATGCTAGTGCTACGGATGATACAGCTGCAGAAGAAGCTGCCGCTGCCCTGGCATCTATCGAGAATGAGTTTGGCCGCACCACTGACCCGGTACGTATGTATATGCGTGAAATGGGTACAGTTGAGTTATTAACCCGTGAAGGCGAAATATCTATTGCCAAGCGCATTGAAGAAGGCCTTAAACAGGTAATGCGCGCACTGGCGACCAACCCTCGCTCTGTTCACCAGGTCTTAAAAACTTATGAAGCTATCGAAGCCGAAGAGTCGCGTCTTACCGATCTAATTAATGGTTTCCGCAGTGACGACAGCGATGAAATTGCACAACCTGCATCTGGTCCAGCTGATGAGCGCGAAGACGATGATGAAGAAGAAGTTGTTGATACCGGCCCTGATCCAGAGCGCGCCAGAGAACAATTTAAGTTATTAGAAAAAGCCTACAATAAAACGCTTAAAGCACTAGAGAAAAAGACCAAAACAACGGGTAAATGCCGCGAAGAAATGGCAGAAATCTTTATGGAATTAAAGTTCCTACCTGTAATTGTTATCGCAATGACAAAAGAGTTACGCAGCACAATTGATCGTGTACGTACACACGAGCGTCACATTCTTAACCTTTGTGTTAATAAATGCCACATGCCACGTAAAGCATTTATTCAGTCTTTTCCAGAAAACGAAACAAACCAGAAATGGATTGATCAGTACCTGACCGGTCATGAGTACTCTGAAGCATTAAGTGAATTTACTGCGGATATAAAACAGACACAGTTAAAATTGTCACTGTTAGAAAAAACATATGGCCTTGAAATTACTGACATCAAAGAAATCAACCGCAAGATGTCTATCGGCGAAGCAAAAGCACGCCGCGCCAAGAAGGAAATGGTTGAAGCCAACTTACGTTTAGTTATCTCAATAGCCAAAAAGTATACTAACCGCGGACTACAATTCCTCGATTTAATTCAGGAAGGTAATATCGGCTTAATGAAAGCCGTTGATAAGTTTGAATACCGTCGTGGTTACAAATTCTCAACCTATGCAACATGGTGGATCCGCCAGGCAATAACTCGATCTATTGCTGACCAGGCACGTACTATCCGTATACCGGTTCATATGATCGAAACCATCAATAAACTGAACCGCATTTTCCGTCAGATGCTACAGGAAAAAGGCCGCGAGCCAACACCTGAAGAACTGGCAGAAAAAATGGAAATGCCAGAAGATAAAGTTCGCAAAGTACTTAAAATTGCTAAAGAACCTATCTCAATGGAAACACCGATTGGTGATGACGAAGATTCAAATCTGGGTGATTTCATTGAAGACATCAACATTATGTCTCCCGTTGATTCAGCCACAGGTGAATCATTACGTGAATCAACAAAAGATATTTTATCTACGTTAACTCCACGCGAAGCAAAAGTTCTACGTATGCGTTTCGGCATCAATATGAACACTGACCACACACTAGAAGAAGTGGGCAAACAGTTCGATGTAACACGTGAACGTATTCGTCAGATTGAAGCCAAGGCACTGCGCAAATTACGCCACCCTTCTCGCGCAGAAAACCTGCGCAGCTTCATCGGCGAAGATAACGGCAACAATTAAAATAAATTTAACTTGTTGTTACGCACATTATATTTATAATGTGCGCTTGTTTTTGTAAGTCAAAAACATAAAAACAAAAACGTCATTCCCGCATGTTTCTGGCGGGAATCCAGTGACCTTTTCACCGGACTCATAACAGAGTGACTATAAAAATAAGGGCCCGTAGCTCAGTTGGTTAGAGCATCCGACTCATAATCGGCAGGTCGAGTGTTCGAGTCACTCCGG